>Ga0326597_10000189_pt1 | contig 113864 bp, 94 predicted proteins | sample RVTome_12_FD_203789 | JGI IMG/M metagenome (GOLD analysis project Ga0326597, IMG submission 203789) | Soil microbial communities from uranium-contaminated site in the Upper Colorado River Basin, Wyoming, United States - RVT100D185 | ecosystem: Environmental > Terrestrial > Soil > Contaminated...
AATACAGGCATTTGCGGCCATCGAGGGTGTATCTCCCTCCGCCGCTATATCAAGGTCGATGCAGATCGAAACCCAGCGATCCCCCTCTTTCTTGACGAATCCACGAAGAAGAATGCCCCGGCCCGCCGCGGCGGGCTGACCAGTATCGGATACGTGTTTCATAAACACTTCCATAGGCCATATCTCCGGCCCACTACCTTAAATCGGCAGAATGGGCACAAGGTTTCACCTTGACCGCGATTTCTGACAGTCGTATATCCTACAAGTGTTTATGGAGATCGTCTGCCGTCCCAGACTCACTGGAATTTACCTCAACTACAGTATATAGTCAAGAGCCATGACGCGACGTGGATGACATTTGTATCGACCGTGTGGGATACTATTCAACCCTGCCGTAGGGTGATAAATCCGTTCTTCGATAGAGTCCCCTGTATGCCTCAATCCGGCAATTCCATTGATTTCCCCAACTCATTGAATATCTTGAACCTACTCCAATCGGAGCGATCTTTGTGGCCGCGATCTTCAAGCAACAGAAAGAGGACAGTCTGACCGCCGACCCCTCAGAGCTCATCCGTCTGCGTGACGAAAACAGCCGTCTGCACCGCGCCGTCGAGGAGCTCTCCATTCTCAACGAAATCGCCCTGGCGATCAACTCTACCATGTCGCCGGAGGCGATCAACGAGTTGATCGTCAGCAAAGTGGTTAAACGACTGGGTGTCGAGCAGGGGGTGATCCACCTTTTCGGGGCCGATGCGGGAGATCCGACGAAAACCCTGATCCGCGTCATGCAGCAGGGCAAGGATGCCTTGCCGATGCGAATCGGACTGCAGATTACCGGCTGGATGCACAAGAACCGCCGCCCGCTGGTCGTCAACGACATCACCAAGGACGAACGCTTTACCGGTTCGGACACGCGCGACCTGCGAATTCATTCGGTGCTCTCAGTGCCGCTGGAACTCAAGGGGCGGCTGATAGGGATCTTCAACCTCTTCAATAAACGCGAGGGGGAAATCACCAACGAGGACGCGCGACTGGCGGCGATCATCGCGGCGCAATGTTCGCAGGTGATCGAGAACGCCCGGCTCTACCAGGAGGAGCAGAAACTGCAGCGGCTGCAGGATGATGTCCGTAACGCCACCACCATTCAGCGGATGCTGCTGCCGCGCAAGATGCCGGAGATCGCCGGTTTGCAGTTGGCCGGGCAATCGCACCCGGCACGCGATGTCGGCGGCGACTACTTCGACTTTATCGAATTGGAGTCGGGACGCTGGGGAATCGCCGTCGGCGACGTCTCCGGCAAAGGACTCCCGGCGGCATTGCTGATGGCCAATCTGCAAGCCACGATGCAGGGATGCGCCCGCATCGCGGCCACGGTCGCCGATTGTATGAGCGCGGCCAACAAATTTCTGATTGCCTCGACTGATAATAAGACCTTCGTCACGCTATTCTATGCCGTCTACGATCCCGCGTCGCGCACACTGACCTACTGCAACGCCGGGCACAATCCGCCGATGCGGTTCTCCGCCGACGGTAACATGACCTTGCTGGAAACCGGCGGCCCGCTCGCCGGGTGTTTCAGTTGGGCCGATTACAAAGAGGAAACCCTGACGCTGGGCGAGGGTGAAGCGATTGTCATCTACACCGACGGTGTCACGGAAGCAGAAAGCCCGGCCGAAGAGCAGTATGGCGAAGAGCGTCTGGAGGAATTGCTCCGTACCGCCCGCACGCAGCAGGCGCAGCCGATGCTGGAGCAAATCGTCAAGAGCGTGCTGACGTTTCAGCAGGATGCCCCGGTCATGGACGACATCACCGTCGTTTGCCTGCGCACATAGCCGACCGTGCAGGACTTCCCACTGAGCGCCGCCGATTCGAGTCCATGGAATCCACCAAGCCGAATTAGACGTACATGCTCAATTCATTATTGATCGCCGCACTGTGTGTGGTGTGGGGCGCGACGTGGGTGGCGATCAAGATCGGGCTGAGCGATTCGCCCCCCTTCTACGGCGCCGGGCTGCGGTTCCTGATTGCCTCGGCGATTCTCGGCGTATGGGTCTGGCGGATGCGTAAACCGTGGCCGGAACGCACAGCGCCCTGGGGTTGGATCGTTGTTGCGGGTCTCTTGATGTTTTTCGGTTCCTACGCGACCGTCTACTACGTCGAACAGTATATCAATGCCGCACTGGCGGCGATTCTGTTTGCGTCATTTCCGTTTTTCGTAGCGGTCGGCGCGCATTTCTATCTGGACAATGAGCGCCTGACGCCGGTCAAGACACTCGGGCTGGTCATCGGTTTCAGCGGGGTCATCGTTGTGTTCGGCGGCGGGACCACTGCGCCGGCCACCTCTCGCTGGTGGGCGCCCGCACTGATGCTTATTTCTCCCATTGCCTCCGCCATCGTGTCAATCGTCATCAAGAAACACCTGACCCGACATGACCCGTTCGTACTCAACTTTATTCAGATGTCTTTGGGAACGCTGGTGCTGTTACCGGTCGCAGCCCTGGTCGAGGACATCGGAGATTTTCATTGGACGCAATCGGCTGTCGGTGCGCTGCTGTTCCTGTCGCTGTTCGGCTCTGTCTTCACCTTTGTGACGTACTATTACCTGTTGCGCATCATGGAGGCCAGCCGTCTATCGCTGATCGCATTCGTCACGCCGATCGTGGCGACGCTCCTGGGATGGATCGTGCTGGATGAAAAACTCACACCGGCCACGCTGGTCGGTGCGACGTTGGTACTGGCCGGGATCTGGATTGTAAACGTGATCGGCGCGCGACCGGGGGTTTCTCAGAAGTCGTATCCCCAACTGAAGTAGAAGCGTTCATCGCCGCCGTCGGCGAACCCCTGCAGGATGGTCAACGGCCCCAGCGGCGTGTCGAACATCAGTCCCATCCCAAGTCCGGCGCGGAGTGTTCCCCAGAAGTCGACGTCGACGCCGTGACGCCAGGCATTGCCGACATCGAGGCGCGCCAGCGTATAGCTGCGCGAATATATGCGGTACCGCATGACGACATTGGCCGCCAGCACGTGATCGCCCAGCATCTCATCTTCGTAGAGGCCCATTAACGAGCGGCGACCGCCGAGCGCGAATTTCTCATAGACCGGGAGCTGGCGATCGGCCGTGCCGAAACGAGCGCCGGTCAGCAAGATGAGATGATCCCGGAACGGAATCACCCACAACGCCTCACTGAAGAAGGCGCGGTAGATGATGTCGCCGTCGAGGAAATCGTCGGCCCAGATCAACTCCGCCGACAGACGTCGGCCTGTTTGAGGAAAGTCCCGCTCGTCCAAATCGTCTAAGTGCGCTCCCAGCGCAATACGCGCGTGCTGCAATCTTGACGTCGTCGAATCGATCTCCAATTGCAGACGCTCGGTGCTGATTTGGACCGCGAGCTGCGCGAACCGGGAGATGTTTTGGGCAAAACGCGCCCGCACGCCGGTGCGTTTGGTCTGAAAGTCGCCCGTGCTCACGTGATCGGCATAGAAATGCCGCCGCTGACGGTGGTAGTACACGCCCAGTCGCGCCGCCATGTAGGAGCGAAAGACGCGGTCGGAATCGATCTGTCCGAAGTACAACTCCCGGCGAGGCGCGTATTGTGCGTGCGCCGTGAATTCGTTGCCCAGGCCGAACAGATTGATGTTGGCCCACTGGATGAATCCCTCGGTCTGATATTCCAGATTGTGGTGCAAACCCAATCGCAACGCATCGGTGGTCTTTTCGGTGACCGTCAGCCGCAGAATCGGCCCGGCGTCGGTCCGTACAACCCGCGCGGTGATCTGATCGAAGAGTCCCGTGGCCTGCAGATCGAAAAGGCCGTTGGCGACACGGCGGGCGTTGTACGGCGCCCCGCGTTGCAGCGGGAAGTTGCGAAGGATAACCCAGTTGCGCACCGACTGGTTGCCTTCGACCTCGACACCGCTTAAGGATGCCTCGTCGATCGAGACCGTCAGGACGCCATCGCTGTCGAGCGTCGCATCGCGAATGTCGGCCAGCGTGTATTGCCGTCGCTCATACTGATCGCGCGCCCGTCGCAGCCCCGCAATCATTTCATCGGGAGCGACCGGATGGCCGATCGGCAGGTCCATGGCGTGCTTGAGCTCGGTCTCCGTGAACGCCGAATTGCCCTCAAACCGGATCACGCGCAGCGAGGGCGCGCGTTGGGCCGATAGCTCCATGCGCTCGCCGCCGGAATCGGAGACAATGACGTGCGACAAAGTTGCCCTGCTCCACCATCCTGAGGCCACCGCAGTGCGCGCCGAATCGCGCACCAGCGCAAGCTCGACCGATGTCGTCTCTGCGACCCATTCGGCAATGGCGGGGGGGCAGTCGGGCGGTGTCAGTCCGTCCACGGCATGCAACGGTGCGAAGTGCATTCCGCCCGAACGCAGCGATCGTCCGCCCGAGGCCGACTGCGACGCGATGATCCGCTGCGCGAGCAATTGTCCGGCCGCGTATCCGGCGGCAATCAGCGAATCGACGGCGTCGAAATCATAGTTGGCGATGCCGACCACCGATGGCTCGCAGGTAAAATCGGCCTGCGCCAACGCCGTCGCCAACGCCGGCGCGGTCATGATCGTGGTGGCCTGGTTGGCGACCACGTAGGGGTCTCCGATGCGGTCGATCTCTTCGAGCGCGGTCGCCGTGTTGACCGCCACAACCGGTGCGTCCGACAGCGACTGGGTCAACGCCACCGGCAACGGATCGACCAGCCCGCCATCGGCAAAGAGCCGCCCATTGCTGCGCAGAGGGGTCACCGCCAATGGAAACGCCATCGCGGCGCGCATCGCGAAGGCCAGTTCGCCGGAGTCGAAGACGATATGATCGCCGCTCACCAAATCGGTCGCCACGGCGCGGAAACGCGTCGGCAGCCGGTCGAAATCACCGCCGCATCGGTACGATGCCCCCTGGGTCAGATGCGCAAGGAAGTTGTAGATGCCCTGCCCGCTGGTCGCACCGGTCGGCCACTGCGGCTGTAGTCCGCGCATCGGCAGCGACAAAAACCAGTTGGCCGAGCGGTCTTTCTGCGACAACAGCAGACGCGCGCGGGGGGGTGAGTTCTCCAACAGCGCGCCCCAATCGACCGAGCGGGTCAGCGCCACCAACGAATCAGGGCCGATTCCCGAGGCGTACAGCCCGCCGATGATCGCGCCCATCGACACGCCACAGATTACTTCGATGGCAATACCCGCTTCTTCGAACGCGCGCAGCACGCCGATCTGAGCCAATCCGCGAGCGCCGCCGCCGGAGAGAGCGATCGCCACCCTCGGGCCGTCGTGACCCGACGCACGCGGTGCACTGATGCGCGCGACGTAGTCGATGGGACCGATGGTATCGACGGAGATGACTTCGGCGTGCGTGCCAGGAGCTGTTGCGAGAATCAGAGACAGCGTCACAAACGCGATGACGAGTGCCACGGGGACCTGAAAGCAAAGAGACAATCGCTTGTGTATCGGCATCGGCCCCCGCACGCACCCTCCGCGCGCACAATCGTGCTCTATGGTACAGCCGATGTCCGATCCGGTTCAATCTGGATCGGCGTTGTTGACGGACAGCCACGGGCTCCTTGTTCCCTGGCCGACTGCGCCATACCTTCGGCCATCCCGTTCTGCCAAGGGCCGTTGATGCTCTCGATTCGAGTCTACCGTGTAGTTGCCGTGATCTACGCTGTGGTGTTGGTTGCGGTGTCATCGGTGCCGGGCCTGAGTCTCCCCAGGTATGGGCCGGGCGCCATCGACAAGGTCCTGCATTTCGGACAATACGCAGTTCTGGCGTTTCTTTCGGTTCGCGGATTCGGCTCCGACAGCAGACATCGGATCGCGCTGTTGCTCTTTCTCATCGTGTTCTGCGCGGCCGATGAGTACCACCAGGTCTGGATTCCGGGGCGGGAGGCCGAATTGTCCGACTGGATTGCCGACGTGCTCGGGATCCTGACCGGTTGGAGCATCGGCTGGATCTTTCTGCGGCGTGCGGTGTCGCGTCGGCGCGCGCCCTTCGCCGAATCCGGCAAAAGCGCTTAAACGGGCGGAGCAAATCCCTTATACTGACCGACTGTACGGGCCGCCGCGCATTGATTCTCGCGGCACAGATGCTCTCATGGCGCTTCCCGACACGATCCGCACATTGCTGCAGGAACTCGGCGAGAATCCCGAGCGGCCGGGGCTGGAGAAGACTCCCGAACGGGTCGCCGAATCTCTGCGCTTCCTCACACGCGGGTATGCCGAGAGTCTCGACGATGTCATCGGCGATGCGGTCTTCGCCGAGGATACGCAGGAAATGGTGCTGTTGCGCGATGTCGATTTTTTCAGTCTGTGCGAGCACCATTTGCTGCCGTTCTACGGCAGGTGCCACCTGGCCTACATTCCCAACCGCAAGATCATCGGGCTCTCGAAGCTGGCGCGGGTCGTCGAAGTTTTCGCGCGCCGCCTGCAGGTGCAGGAACGACTCACCAACGAAATCGCCCGTACGATCGAGCAGTTGCTGGAGCCCTCAGGAGTGGCGGTGGTCATGGAAGCCGAGCATCTGTGCATGCAGATGCGCGGCATCCAGAAGGTCAATTCGGTCGCGGTGACGTCGTGCCTTTTGGGCTCATTCCGCGAACGCCCCGAAACGCGCGCTGAACTGTACCAAATCATCGGCCATCCCTACGCCAAGACGACATAGCACGATCACCACTCCCACCGGAGATGCATCCCAGATGGCAATCAAATCGGACCGTTGGATTAGAGAGTGGGCCACTAATCATCGCATGATCGACCCCTTTGCCGACCGTCAGGTGCGGCAAGGAGTGATTTCCTATGGTGTGTCCTCGTATGGATACGACATGCGGGTGGCCGATGAATACAAAGTCTTCACCAATGTCAACACGACTATCGTCGATCCAAAGAACTTCGACCCGCGCGCTTTTGTCGAAATCCAGGCGCCGACATGCACCATACCCCCCAACTCCTTTGCGCTGGCGCGATCGGTCGAGTACTTCCGCATTCCCCGCCAGATTCTCACTGTCTGTGTCGGCAAATCGACCTATGCGCGCTGTGGCATCATCGTCAATGTGACCCCGTTTGAGCCGGAGTGGGAAGGGTTCGTCACGCTGGAGATATCCAACACCACGCCGCTGCCGGCGCGTGTGTACTCCAACGAGGGAATCGCGCAGGTGCTGTTCTTCGAGTCCGATGAGATGTGCGAGGTCTCGTACGCCGACAAGAAAGGGAAATATCAGGCGCAGCAGGGGATTCAGGTGCCGAAGCTGTAGTTGGTTGATTGGCAAAGTGACGAGCATCGCACAAAGATGTGCATGCCAACTGTCCTCGCCTGGCTCCCGAAGTTTGGATGGAACAACTCGCCCAACGCTCAACAGATGCTGCCGGCGCCAGGCGAGGACGCCGGGCGAACACAAAGAGTCATTATTACAGAGTTCGTGAGTTGAGTCTGAGAAACACATGCGCAGCATCCCGGCATGGTATTGGTCGGTCGCGTCAATCGCTCTGATTGCCGGTTCACTTGCGTTCGGCGCAGGCGGGCCGGAAGGGCGGGCGCTGTCGCGAACGCTGTATCCGCCGATTGTCTCGCTCGTGCTCGTAGCGACGCTCTTTGCATACCTGCAGCAATCTCTGCGCCCGACGCGCAAACTGGGCTTGATCAATCTGGCAGCCGTGGCTGTCGCGTTGTATGTGACGATCCCGCTGTGGCACTTTGGTGTCCGCTTGCGGCCGTCACCCGGTGGTCCGCCTGCGACCCTCTGGCCGGTGAACCTTTTGGTTATCTTCTGTGGGGTGGCCCTCTACCGGGTTCTTGTCCGGGTGACACGCGCCCTGCGTCCCGGCACCGGCAAGGAAGCGGTCGAAGACAAACAGGAGCGGCTGACGGGTTGAGCGGCTGTCAGTTTGACGCAGCAACCGTTGCCTTCTCAATCCGCTGATACAGCAATCCGCCTGCGTACATCGTCACACCGAGCACAACGAGACAACCGATCCGCACCAACGGCAACGCACCCGACAAGTCGAAGAGCAGAACTTTTGCGGCAAAGCCCGCGAACACCGCCAGCGAGGAGCGCCCCAGGCGGCGGTCCGACACGAAGATGGCAATCACAAGGGCGACGACAGCCAGCAGCCCCCACACAATCGAGACCGCCAATCGGCTGTCGGCGAGATGGATGATCCCGGCCATGACGGCGGTGTGACCGAGATAGAGCGCACCCGTCGTCAGAACCGCCGGACTGGCTGCCGGGCGTCGCAAGTGCCAGTAGAACGTATAGAGCGCGACGGCATACAACGCGATCAGGATCTGCCAACCGACCACCTGTTCGATATTGTAGCCCGCGACCAGTTGCTGGTATCCCCAATACGCGATGATTCCGCATGCAACGCTCAAAGGCCAGTACCGCTTGAGCCGTGACAGGGCTGTGGCAGCAACGTATCCCAAAGCGAGCAACGCCACCAGACCGCTCAGCACGCGCCATTCATCGGGGATCAGCTCGACATATACCGCGTGGACCAGCACCAGCGCCGCGTAAGCGGTGACAATCTGTTCTCCGGCGCGCGCATCTTCAGGTAATCGCGCGCGGGCATACCAGTACGCGGCCGTCAGCGGCACGACGCTGGCGATCGCCAGCCAGGGCGCCCATTCCGGGATGTGCCGGTAAAGCAGTGCGTACTCGGTTGCGTAGAAGAATATCAGCGCCGGGGAATGTGCGACCGCCTCATCATGTGTCAGCGGTTTCTGAGCGCGGGCGGAGAAGATTCCGGTTACCGCAATGAACAAGACGAATTGCAGACCCTGAAATCCTGCCGCCCAAATCCAGTCGCTGTGCTGCGCCATCTGCCAGGAGGCATGGAACACGATGAACGCCAGGTATGCGGCTACCAGGTAAATTGACCGCCGTTTGATCCTGAGCGCATAAAGACAGAAGACAATGTCCCATGCGATGAAGTAGATCATCAGATCGAGGGGGCGGGCCGCCAACGTGTAAAGCAACAACGGACCGGTGTATGAGCCCACCACGGCGAAGAAAGTGTACAACTCGTTTTCATAGAATTCACGCAGCCCGATCGATAAAGCACAGACGATGATCAGCGCGACCGTCGCGGTGCCCGTGCCGATCAGACCGTGATAGAGATGCGCGCCATAGACGGTGATGAACAATATCGCCACACCGCCGGCAGGAAGCAGACTGGCATACCGGCGCAATGAGTCTCGCATCAGCATGCCGGTGACGATCATTCCGATTCCGACCACACCGGCGAGACCGATCTGCCGTACCGGCGTCAGAAAGCCCGAGTCGATCGCCAGCCGGATCAGATACGCACTCGCCAGGACCAGCGCCGCCACTCCGCCCCATCCCAGAATGATGGTCGGGGAAATCGTCACCGCCGGCTTGCCGGCCGACATCGCCGGGGAGATCGGATTGAGCTGCGGCGTGTACTGCCCGGGGCGCTGTGCAGTAGTGGGTAACGGCTTCGGTCCGGCCGGTTGAATTGTCGACGCAGTCTCAGCTGACGGTTGCCCCTCCAAGCCCAATCGTTGTTCGATCGCAGCGAGACGGTTTTCCAAGCGCAGCAAACGTTCATGGTCGTCAGCGGTCCGACCGTCGTCATGTCCCGAGGACATTGTGCCACCTCCAGTTTTCCTACGCTGACTGGAGAATGCGCGAGATGTGTCAAGCACACAAGTAAAGAATGAAACGCGATTGCGGTCTGCGCTATGTCACCACCCGTGTCCGCTCCAGCCGCAGCGACCAGACCATGCCGGCGATGATCGGGATGGCGCCGACGAAGGCCCACGGGCCGGGAAACTCGTCGAAGACGATCATAGCCAACGTTGTGGCGACGAGCGTCTCGCCGCTGAGGATGGTCACGCCGACGGTGTGTGCCGAGTACACCTTCAATGTGCGGTTGTAAATTGTGTGTCCGATTACCGAGGGGATCAGTCCCGCGGCGGCCATCCAGAACCATGTCTTAGCTGGAAAGCTGCTGAATGGTGTGCCGATCACCAGTCCCCAAATGCCGAGCGTGACTGCCGCGGTCGAGTAGGCGATCACGACATACCCCAGTGTCGAGACCCGTTGCCGCACCTGCCGCCCAACCACCAGGTACGCCGATGCGAAGATCGCACCCCAAAGCGCCAGCAAATCGCCATACCAGCCGCCGGTACGCGGGTTGCCCCCGGCGATGACCAGCACGCCGATCAAGGCCAGGACGATCGCCGCGAAGGCCGCCGGTCTGACCCGCTCGCGCAGGTACCAGATGCCCATCAACGCCGCAAAGATCGGCTGCGTGGTCACGATGATCACCGAGTTGGCGACCGATGTATGATCGAGCGAAGTGATCCACGTCGCGAAGTGAAACGCCAACAACACACCGGCAGCGACCGAGCGCCATAACGAGAGTCGGTCCACCGCCTGCAGATCGCGGCCGCCCCGAACGGCAACGATGATCGCAATGGCGACAGACGCCACCACCATGCGATAGAACGCCACTGATAGTGGCGGCGCGGCGGCGAGCCGAATGAAGATCGCGGCCGGGCCCACTGCGAGCACACCGAGTATCAACAACAGGACCGAACTGCGTGCGGGGGATTCGCTCACGCGCTGAATATCGCTGTCGAGCCGTTGACGGAAAACAGGGGATCGTGGTCGGAGAATGACACGAACCGAGGCCGGTGATCGAGTATTTCGCCTTAGGTTGGCAGCCAGACGTATCTGAAGTGCAGTCGGTTCAAACCCGGTGTTCTGACATCGCCGGCCCCGGGGTGACGCCTCTGGCCGCCGCGCGGGGGCGTGTGCCAACACGATGCAGCGGGCTGACCCGAATCCCGGATTCCGTCACTTCCTGCCGGTCGCGAGCTTCTCATAATCAGAACGCGAGAAGCCGATGAATACCTTCGACCCTTTCACAAGGATCGGACGGCGCAGCAGAGTAGGGTCCTTCAGCATGGCCGCAATCGCCTGTTTCCTGGTCGGCGGTTTCTTGTCCCAGCCGGTTGCCTTGTAGGATTTGGCGCGGGTGCTGATGAACTCCGTGATCGGATGCGCGCCGATCAGTTTCTCCAATTCTTCTGCTGACAATCGATCCTTGAAGAAATCACGATATTCGGTGTCGGTCTGATGTCTGCGCAAAACGCTCACGGCGTTACGGCACGACGTTCACGTGAACTTGCCGTACAATCGCAGTTTTCGACGGGGCACCCGGAATCCTTCGCGAGACTCAATCGGTGATTTTGACAGCCACCGACAGCCCGTCGCGGATCGGGATGATCGTCGTGACAAAATCCGGATCGTCGGCGAGCCGCCGGTTGTACTCCCGAATCGCCCGCGTTTGCGGGTCGTTGATCGACTGATCCACCACGCGCGCGCTCGCCAGGACATTGTCGGAGATGAGCAGGCCGTGACGCCGCAGACGCGGCTTGGCGAGTTCGATCACGCGGGGGTACTGCTCTTTATCGATATCGTTGAACACTAAATCGAACGGGTCCGTCTCGCGCGTGAAGACTTCCAGCGCCTCGCCTTTGCGCAAATCGGTCTTGGCCGCCAGTCCGCCGCGACGGAAATACTCTTTGGCGACGTCAATGTTGGTTTGGTCGAATTCAGTGCCAATGATGACGCCGTCGTCGGGCAATGCCTTCGCCATCCAGTACATCGTGTAGCCATACCCGGAGCCCAGCTCGAAGATGCGACGTGCACCGCTGGTGCGCACCAGCATGTGCAGAATGCGCGCGCAGAGCGGTCCCAGATAGGGGAAGTCACGTTCCTCGCCGTGGCGCGCCATCTCCTCGAGGATCGGATCGACCGGCCCGGACATCGCTCCCAGGTAGTCGCCGATCAACGGATTGAGAATCGCGTCCTGCTCCGGCATGGTGTTTGGCTCCCAATCAGTGTTTGCGCGCTTCAAGCCAGCGTTCGGCATCGAGCGCCGCCATACAGCCGCTGCCGGCGGCCGTCACGGCCTGTCGATAGGTCTTATCCTGCACGTCGCCACAGGCGAAGACGCCTTCGACGGAGGTCTTGGTCCCGTCGTGTGTGATGACGTATCCCTGCTTGTCCATCTCCAGCTTGCCGTCGAGGAATTCGGTGTTGGGTTTGTGTCCGATGGCGAGGAAGAGTCCCTGCATCGGCACTTCACGTTCGCTTCCGTTGACCGTGTCTCTGATACGCAGTCCTTCGATGCCGCTTTCGGGTTTGCCCAAGACCTCGACGACTTCGCTGTTCCATATGAAATCGATCTTGGGGTTATCCTGCGCGCGTTTTTGCATGATCTTCGAGGCGCGCAGCGAATCGCGGCGGTGGATCACCGTCACCTGGTCGGCGAACTTCGTCAAAAAAGTCGCCTCTTCCATGGCCGAATCGCCGCCGCCGACGACCGCAATCCTCTTTCCGCGAAAGAAGAACCCGTCGCAAGTCGCGCAGGCGGAGACACCATATCCCATCAGACGCGACTCGGATTCGAGGCCCAGCAATTGCGCGCGCGCACCGGAAGCAATGATGATCGCGCCGCCGATGTAGGCGGTTCTCGCCGTCATCGCCGTGTGCGGCGGGCCGGAAAAGTCGACCGACGTCACCGTCTCCTGACGCACGACTGTCCCGAAACGCTCCGCCTGATTTCGGAACATCTTCATCATTTCGGGTCCCATGACGCCCTCGGGGAAACCCGGATAGTTCTCCACCTCCGTCGTAATGGTGAGTTGCCCGCCGGGCTGCTCGCCTTCCAACACGAGCACCGTCAAATCGGCGCGCGCGGCATACAGCGCGGCCGTGTATCCGGCCGGTCCGGAACCGACTATGACAATGTCAAAGCGCTCTTCGTTCATTGTTCACCTGTGGTGTGCGCCCGAGGTCTGTCCGGCGACTGGCACGGTATCCCGCGCGCGTATCGAAGTCAACCGCCGGTCACATCATAACCGGTGCGGGTTCCCCGTATCCGGCTCGCCAGCCACTCTTCGAATGAAATGGTCGGGGCGCCCAGCAGACTGTTCGCCGACGTCGGGTCTCCGGTTTCGGAAAAGCGGTCCCAGAATCGCATCTGCACCGCCGCGGCCCTGAGTTCCCGATTGCCCATCAGCGTCGCCAACAGCGAGGCGCGCCACAACGGAATTCGGCTGACCCGGATTGGCGGAGTCTGTTGCGATGCGAAACGTGTCAATGCTTCGGCCAGGGAGACGGGCTGCGGTCCCCAGATATCGAGAATCTGCCCGACGGATTCCGGCGTTGTGTAGGCCGTCGACACCATGCGTGCATAGTCGGCCAGCGCCACCCAGTGCCAGGCGTTGCGTTGCCGCCCCAACAAGTATGCGCGACCGGGCTTGACGAAGAGCGGGAGCGATTCGAAAAACCAATGAGGACGGAAGATCGTGAACGGCACGATCGTCTCGACAATCGCAGCGATCGCCCGCAATTTGGCCGCCGACGGTGCGAAGTGGGCGTTCGCACTGCGGGCGCTGATGCCCGCGGTGTATGTCAGCCGCTCCAGACCCAGTTCGGCGGCAATCCGCGCGACCGTTCGCGTCCCCTGGTGTTCCAGTTCTTCGCATTCATCCGCTGTTTTGCCGTGCAGGTTGACATGCACCCCCTGCATGCCGAACAACGCGGTGCGGACTGATTCTGGCCGGCGAACATCGCAATGCACGACTTCGCAGGCGTCGCCGAAGCGCGCATTGGCATCGTCCGGCGCATGCGAACAGACGCGCACGGTGTGGCCATCCACAAGAAGACGGCGGGCGACCGGCTCTCCGACCAAGCCGGTGGCTCCGATGACGGCGATGCTGATTCCCATCTGCACGATTCCTCGGGAAAGATAAGAAAAACCGCCTCAAGGCGCAGCCGTGAGACGGTCTCCTCATTCGGTCGTCTTTTCTAAGGCGCCGTGTGCGCCGGGACTTTGCCTTCGCTCACAGCCTCGCGGAGCCACTCCGTGGTCGAAGACTTCGGACGCACGATCGGATAGCCCATCCCGCGCGCGATCACCGCCTGCGCACAGATGCCCAGCGCGCGCGACACCGCAAACATGACGGTGTAGAACGGGAATTCGGTGAGTCCATACTTGTACAGCAGCGCACCGGAGGCCGCATCGACATTGGGCCACGGGTCCTTGATCTTGTTGACTTGGCGAAGAACGTTGGGCACGACCTCGTAGACTTTGGCGACGATCCGGTATACCTCATCCTCAGCGCAGTAGCGCTTGCCGAATTCCAGAAATGCATCGAAGCGCGGGTCGGTGACGCGCAGGACCGGGTGACCGTAACCGGGGATCACCTGTCCGGCATTCAGCGTATTCCACGCGTATTCCTCCAACTGACGGTCCGTCGGGACACCGCCGAAGGCGTCACGGACTTGCAGCACCCACTTGAGGCATTCCTGGTTGGCCAGCCCGTGCAGCGGCCCGGCCAGACCGTTGAACCCAGCCGATAGCGCATAGTAAAGGTCCGAGAGTGCCGAGTTGACGGTGGCGGCCGCATTGGCTGAGACATTGCCCGATTCATGGTCGCAGTGCAGCACCATGTACAAACGCATCAGCTTGGCGAAGTTGCCGTCGGGATCGGGCACACCCAGCATCTGCGTGAGATCAGTCGTCCAGTCCAGCTCGGGGTTGCTGGGAATGCGTTGCCCCTTGCCGAAGCGCAGGCGGTAGATCCCAGCCGCGAGCGTCGGTACGCGCGCGATGATCGTCAAAGCATCTTCGAGCGTGCCCTCCCAGTAGTGTTCTTTGCTGATTCCCTCATCGTAGTGACGGTGGAAGATGGACTCGCGTTCCATGACGAGAATGCCGGTGTTGAACATACACATCGGGTGCGAATCCGGCGGCATCGCCTGCATCACGTGCCAGACGTATTCGGGCACTTCGGCACGCTGCCGCAGTTCCTTTCGCATGGATTCGAGTTCGCGCTCATCGGGAATCGCCCCGGTCAGCAGCAGCCAGAAGACTTCCTCGGGCAGCCGGTCGGTCAGCGACATGATCGCTGTGCCGCGAATGAAGAGACCCTCATCGGCCTTGACGCGAGACGTGTCGCAGACCAGCGCGCGCACACCGCGCATGCCGCCGAATATCTGTTTAAGCGAGACCTCCGCCACTTTGCGGTCCCCGTGCGCTTGCAGCAACGTCTTTAGATCGGAGCGCCACTGGGGCAGGAGTTCGGACAATCGGGCATGTATTGCGGACATTGTCTCTCCCATCTGTCGGATTACGGCGACACGGTCATCACAATATAATGATCGGTTCGACCAAATGGACTCGAATCGATGTTATTCCAAACCGTCTAAATTTTTTGACAGAATTGGAATTCAAACGCCGCGCATGGCAGCGGGGCTATCCGGCGATATCGAAGTGCATCGGCAGTTCTCGACCGGCGCCGCCGTCGATGATCTGCAGACGCGCGATGGCACTTCGGACCTCACTGAGGGCAAAGGGCTTTGTGAGACGGGCCATCGGGGGTCTCGGATCCCGCTCGGACTCGTCAGCTCCGGCCGAATCCATGACGATGACCGGGACTCGCGGCTGACGTGACCGCAGCGCCCGTACGAACGCCGGCCCGTCCATGGCGGGCATATGCGTATCGGAGATGACCAAATCGGCAGGATTGTTTTGAAACCGCTTCAGCCCCTCGGCGCCGTCACTGGCGGTGTCGACTTCAAAGCCGTCACCGGTCAGCACCTCTTTCAGCAGGCTGCGAATGACGCCTTCATCATCGACGACCAGCACGCGCGCAAACGGTTTGATTCGGTTCATCGCCCACCCGCCGGTCCAGCCGGATCATCGGCCAGACAATGTCTCACCCGACTGCGAACTTCGAACACGTCGAACGGCTTCGACACCACGTCAAAGCAGCCCAGACTCCGACAGCGCCGCTTGTTGTCCTCCGACGGGTAGCCGGTCATGACCAGCACCTGCACGCGGTCGGACTTCGATCGCGCCGCGCGCAGGACGTCGAAGCCCGTGATCTCCGGCATCATCAAATCGGTAATCACGACTCGAAATGCGTTCCGTTCGATCAATTGCAGGGCCGTGTGCCCGTCGCCCGCCACCGTGACGCGATACTCGGAGAGGGCCTCCGCCAACAGGTCGCGCAGAAACGGTTCATCGTCGACGATCAGGATGGCGTAGCGACCGTCGGCCAACACGTCTTCACACATAGCGGATCTCATCGATCTTGATCTCGTTGGGTGGCGATGGGGCCTGTCCCTTCACCGGAGGTTGGGAATTGGCGATTCTGCCCGATGAGGGTAACGAAACGGTGAATGTCGTGCCGGCATTGACCTGCGACTCCACGTCGATTCGTCCGCCCATGTCCTTGACCAATCCGTAGGTCACCGAGAGCCCCAGGCCCGTGCCCTGACCGATTTCTTTGGTGGTGAAGAACGGCTCGAATATCTTTTCGAGATTATCCGGAGCAATTCCGTGTCCGTTGTCCCGGACAATGACTTGCACCCACCCGCTGAACAGCCGGGAGGTCACATGCAGGTCGCCGTTATCGCGCATGGCCTGCACAGCGTTGATGAGAATATTGGTGAAGATCTGCTGCAATTGCCCCGCGTGGCCCATCACGCTCGGGAGATTCTCGGCGAGCGCCAGAGTGACCGTTACTTGTCGGGTCGTCAACTGATGCTCCATAAACTGGAGCGTCTCGCGGAGGACGTCGTTGATCGCAATCGGAGCGGTTTGGTCTTTGGAGGACGCCCGTGCAAAACGCAGCAGATTCTGCACGATGTGCTTGCAGCGCTGCGACTGGCGTTCCATGTTTTCGATGTATCCCTGAAAGCGGGCAACCTCTTCGGGCCGGATGCCGCGTGCGCTGCGGGCCCGCAGTTGTTCGGCGGCCAACTGGGCATATCCCATGATACCGGCCAGCGGGTTGTTGATCTCATGGGCCACGCCCGCTGCCAGTTGGCCGATGGCGGCCATTTTTCCCGCCTGCACAAGCTGTTGCTGTGTCTCCTTCAACTCCAGGATCGCATCTTCGAGCAGATTCTTTTCCACCAGCGCGCCGCGCGTCGCCTTCAAGTCCGCCGTCATGCGGTTAAACGACTTGGCCAGATCGCCGATTTCATCTTTGCGATCATCCGCCACACGGACATCGTAATCGCCGCCGGCAATGCGATGCGTTGCATCGGCCAGGTCGTTGACCGGACGGATGCTCACCCGAACGGCAATCGAGGTCACCAGGATCGCGCACAGTGCGACGAGGATTGTGATCCACATCATGTTGCTGCGCATACGGGCGATCGAGTCTTCGATGTAATGTGTCGTCATGCCGATCTGCGCATGCCCCAGGACCTTGCGGCCGCCCCGGGCATCGTCTCCCCACCACGCGTCGTAGAGACCGCCCGATCCGAACGGGTCGGTCTGCGCATCCTGACGCAAGATGATCGGCGCCTGGAAATGGACTGTCTGTCCGTCCGGCTCAAACCGCAACACAAAGCCGTCAGCCCATTCGCCGCCGGCGGAATCGGTTGTCCTCTCCGGACGCTCGTCCGACGCCTGCTGCTCTGCGAGGCGGCCGCGTTGCACCAGTACCCTGCCGGCCCGTTCGACGATCCGCGCGTAGAAGACCTCCTGCTCGGCGAGCACGCCGTTGAGCAGATCGGCCAGCGCGGTCGTGTCGCCGATCAACGTCGCGTATGTCGAATTGTAGGCGAGATTTTTGACCGAGATGTCGCCGCGCCGCAGCAATTCCTCACGAATCGCCTCGCCGCCGTGATACAGCGAGATCCACATCAGCGAAAACGCCAGCCCGACGGTCAGGACCGAGATGCCGACAATTGACTTGATTTGAATGCTGATTCTCACGGTAACCGGCTCCACACTGACCGCATCAATAGACCACCACATTGGAATCCTTGATGATCGCCTCGTTCATCGGCAATTCAATGTGTTCGCGCACTTTGAGATTGATCGTCCGCAGAAAGCTGCGCGGCACAGTTTCTTGCAGCATCGCCGGCGACGCGCCCTCAAGAATCCGCACCGCCAGTTCGCCGGACTGCCGACCGATATCATCGTAACGGCACTCCAGGGCCAACAGCGCGCCCGCCTTCACGTACGCCGACGAGAGGCCGATGACCGGGATGCCCGATTTGATCAGCTCGAAAATGATGTACCGTGATGAACGTGGAGTCAGCACCGTCTGATCGGGCAGCATCCAGAGCACGTCGGTGATCTCACGCAAATGGCGGACGGCAGCCGGGACCTCGGTCTCATCACGGACCCATGCAATTTCAAAGGTCAGACCCTGCTGCCGTGCCAATCGCTGTGCGCGCTCGGCAATGGCCCGTGTGCGCGTCGAATCACAGATCACCCCGATGCGCCTGACCGTCGGGAACGCGCGACGGATCTCCTCGAGTTGCGTCTCCTGGGAAATATTCAGCGTCGCGCCGGTGAGATTCTGGTGCGCGTCACGCGACAGGCCGGTGTTGGCATCCTCCGGCATCGTCAGCACCATGGTGTACACGATGGGAATCTTTTGCTCCCGTGCGACGGCTTCGCGCGCGGCGCGCGTACCCACCGCCAGGATCAAATCGGGGGATCCGCGCCGGATTATCTGCCAGATGCTGTCGTTGTGTTCCACGCCGGCGCCGAGCGTGAACGTCTGCACATGCGGCCGACGACCACTCTCCGAGAGCTCCGCGAAAAACCCTTCCTGCGCCTGATTGTATTCGGGGAGATCCAGACTCTTGACGACCGCCACGCGAACACCGGCGGACTGATTCGCTGTCTGCGCCTGGGCCGTGTGCGCCCCCAGACTGGCGCACAGCACCCCAATCGACAGCCGCAACAGCGGCGGGATCAACGGTGAGAACCGGGCACCGGCAGCGGCGCCTCGTTCAGTCCGAGTGATGAAGGAAAGCAACGGGAGACGTTTGCGCCGGCGAGTGCGCACCCATTCCCGAGAAGAGATCCATATCGACTTGCCGCAGTCCACGATCCGAAGCTGCCCCCCGCGCGGTGCGTGGATCGACCGGTCCATCGGCGCCCGACTGCGCGTCAGAATGCCAAGGTGACCGTGAACAGGTGGTTGCTCTCAAAGACGCCGGCATCGACCCAGGCATAGTCCACCGACGTGACCGATTCCCCGAACGGGATGCGCAGCCCCGCGCCGCCGGAGAAACCGTACTGGAATCCGTCCAGCGGCGAGGCAACATAACCGCCGCGCAAGAATAGCTGATCGGCCAACGCCCATTCGGTACCCAGCCGAAATTCGTCCTCTGAGAAGTTGTTCGCCTGAAAGGCGCCCACGAACGTGACATTCTGCCCCGCCGGGCTCCAGCCGTTCCACGCCAGTCCGAATTGAATGAACGACGGCAGCTCGAAGGACGCGCTGCGGCTGCGCAGTTCCGCATCCGGATTGTCATCGCCGGATGGCACCGAGAAGTCGGGACCGTCAAAGCGCATCTTCGGTCCATAGTTCTTGATGGCAACACCCAGCGTGAGCCCTGCGATCGTCGGACGATAGACGAAGCCGATGTCGAACGCCAGTCCCTGCGCGGTTTCGCGATGAATCTGCTCGGCGACATAATGCGCATTGACCCCGACGGAAACTCTGTCCGTCATGGTGCGCGCCAGCGACAACCCGACGACAACGAAGGACGTTGCAAATGTTTCGCCCGTGCCGTCCGGCTGGTCGACGGTGTAGACCTGGTCGCCATCGGTGGAGAGCACCTTGGCGGAGAGCCCCAGCGTACCCAGAGCGCCGGTTTCACGCGCGTACGCCAAATGGGACATTCCGATGTCGGCGATGTAGCGACGGTGCGAGACGGCGATTTCGTCGCCCTGCAAGACCGCCGCGCCGGCGGGATTCCAAAAGAGCGACTGCACGCCGCGTCCCTCGGCCATGACCGAGCCGCCCATCGCGACGCCGCGTGCGTCCGTGGGAATCAGCAATTCCAGCGCACCCGCCGTGCCCAGACGCGCCGGTGTACCCGCGTGCGCGGCGCCGAACGACAAGCCCCATAGCCCCATCAACAGACTGGAAACGATCCTTCGCATGGTATCCGTCCTTTGCGCAACCGCCTGCGAGCGGCCGGGCGTCAGTATTGCTGCAATCGTTCCTCTCCGGTAAACAACGCCACCCGCCCGACTCTCTCACCGACGCCGGGTACGGTGATGCGATAGACATACAGCCCGCTGGCCGGCGGCAGCCCATGCAGAGTCCGCACATCCCAAAGAACCCAACTGGCGGCGAGATCGTTTTTCTCCACGCTGGCAATGCGTTCGCCGACGAGATTGTAAATCTCAACGGTCGCCGCACTCGCGGGCAGATTCACGAACTTGATGCCGCTGATCGGTTCTCCGGTCGCCGTATTCAACCCATGGACATAGGGATTCGGAACGGGATGAACTTGCGCGAGGGACGCATTGTTGGTCGCGCCCTCGTCACCCGCCGCCGTGATCGAAAACTCGAATTGATCGTCGGGAGCATTGAAGCGAAAAACAGAAATCGTCAACAACTGCCCATCGGCGAGCTCTTCATTGGAGTGGCCTTCGTTGACCGCGGGCCACCAGGCATACAGCACGTCGAAATCGAATCCATCGGCGAGGATATTGCGCGCGGTATAGTACTCATCGGGCTCGTCGGAATAGTCGCTGTTGAGAATGAACAGGTACTCACGTCCGCCCAACGGATCGCCGTCCGGCGGCAGCCAGGTTTCGTCATTGGATGCCAACGCCGCGTCCTCGACGAAACAGACATTCAACTGCCGCGGCGGATCGATGGTGACATCCCACGCGGTCAACGGTACCGTCGTGTAACCGCCGTATCCATAGTTGGGCGTACCGTTGCGCAGGTACCGATATCCGCGCTGCGTTTGTGTCGGTGAGAAACGCAACTCGACGGTTCGCAACTCGGCCTCATCCAGAATCGACGATCCAAAGAAATAGGCCCCGGCATCGAGCGCACCGCCATAGTAATAGCCGCCCCAGTTGACGCCGCCGACCCACGGTTCCTCCGAGCCGCTCCAGCCGACATCTTTGACGCCGGCGTGCGGATCGGAGACCTGCACCATCAAACCGGCGACAACGGAGTAGCCGGGGGCACCGCTCTTGTCGGTTTGACCCTCGAGATAGCGCGTGTCGGTCGTGAGGTTGTCGAGGTTCCAGGTTGAGTCTTCATTGAACGACACGCGATATTGACCCGTCACCAGCGCATCCGGGTCGACTGTGCGAACGAGAGCAGAACCGTCGCTGACGCCGGAAACATGATCGGCGTTCTCCACCAAATCGAGTGCGACAGAGTTGGGAATCAACTCGATTCCATCCAGACGCGTCTCCAGATCCTCGGTGAGATGTCCGACGAGATTGGATCCCGCCATGAATTCCTCAACGTTTAGTTCGTCATAGGAATAGGCCGTGACGGCGAAGAAGTATGGCTTGTGATTGATCAACGACTTACCGGTCAGGCGGTCCTGCGAGATGGTCAGAAGATTCTCAATGCCCGAGTTGCTGCCCGACTGCACCAGGACGCGCTGGATCGCCCCGACGGTCGGGTCGAAACGGTCGGCATAAATGCGGCCGATGTCGTTGACGACGTCGAAGGTCGCGATGCGCGTCCACGGGCCGGTGATCGAACGGCCCTGGTAGACGTTGTAGCCTTCCATAACAAACCGCTGGCCCAGAATCTCAGACTCCTGAATGTCGCCTTCGGCCTCGTGGTCCCAGATCAACTCGATCGACCCGGACAACGGCTGCGCCCAGACCTTCGGCTGCGGCGGCGGGAAGGGGATCGCAAAGTTCAGATCAAAGACCGCCTGCACTTGTTCGTCGATATCGCGCAGCGCGGTGATCGAGGAGAGATGATCGGCGCCCTGGCCGACGAGCACCGCGACGACCACCTGCTGAGTATCGCCGGGAGTCATCGTGAAAGGCCCCGAGCTCATCATGAAACGTCGGTCGTTGGAATTGACATCGATCCACCCGTTGCCGCTGACCGGATCGCCGGCGAGTTGGAAGAATGTGGTGTCACCGTCGGGATCGACCAACGGCGTGCCGTCGGGTTCCAGGCCCTTCATGTAATTGTAGGTCTCGGTGCTGCTTTGCGGGTCGGTGCCGTTGACGTACTTGTTAAACGAGGACATCGGCAGGTTGCGATGATCGGCGATGGTGCGCCCCAGCCAGTGTGCCTGGTCGCCGGGCGACGGCACGATCGGCCCCTGCAAAAAATCGAATCCCACGGCCGGGACGGCGTCACCATAGACGCCGTCGGGCCCTTCGTTGTAGGCATACCCCAGCGACAACGTCGTATCACACCCCACCAGATCATCGAAGGCGTCGCCGACATCGGGATCGCACCAGATGGACAGATACGTGTCCTCCAGCAGGTTGCTTCCCTTATTGATGATTTCGAACGTCAGATAGATCGTCTGGCCGATGGCGCCGCTGCGAGCGTACGCAAACGTATGCTGCCGCACCTCGATGCCCAATGGCTGGGTCGAACCGGCGCCATTGTTGTGCTTCGCCTGGTTAGCGTCGTTATAGACCGCCCAGAGCGACTGGTCGCCGAGCACGAGCGGGATGCGGTTGCCGTCGGCATCGAGCGAATCGGAGCCGTCGGCGCCCGTCAGCGACGGCGCCCCGTCATCGAACGGCCACGCGGCGTAATCGGGATTCGTCTCCGCGTCATCGCCGCGATTGATGGTGTAGACATGAAACCGTCCGACATCGGGCGCATACGTGCCGTCGTCCATAATGCCCGGGCCGAATTCCGAAGAAAACTCGGAGATGGCCACGCGCGGCGCACCATTGACCATTGCCCCGACCCACAAGCCGCTGGCGAAGATCACGGTCCGATTGGTGCCGCGCGGGAAGTACAGACCGTCGGTCTTTCCGAAGTGTTGGCTCGGATCGTAGGCGAACGATCCGACGTTGGAGACGACCATTTGCAGATTGTTGACACCGATAAACGCCGTGTTGTCGACGGCGGCTGCTCCCACCGAGCGCGAACGCCCGTGTTCGGAGGCGGCATGTGCCGAGGTGGCGCAACCGAACGCCGTCGCAATCAGGATCGCTTGACCGATTCGATTCATCCTATGCTCTCCCGCACTCCGAGCGTCCCGCTCAGAAGTATATCCGCATGCCGGCGCGAATCTGGCGCGGCACGCCGTAGTTGGTCGGATCGTTTTCGCGCAGCCGATACTTCTCTTCGCCCGTTAAGCCCGAGGAGTCGTGCGCATCGTCGTAGGCGTCGATGAAGTCCTGTCCGTCCTCGGTCTGCAGCCAGCCGGTGGAATTCGGCAGTCCGGTCGATGCGAAGACATCCCGGACATTATCGCGATCAAACAGATTGATGACGACGAGCTCCAGCTCGGTGTTCAGGCCGCCGAATCGCAGCCCGCGCGTCGCCTTCAGATCGACCTGCATCGTCCATTCGGCATAGCGCGAATTGATGCCGCCGATCGGATCGATCCGCGTTGCCGCTTCGGTGACTTCATTGGAGACCGCCTGCGGCGTGTAGGGAAACCCGCTCCCCGTTTGCATCGTCACATTCAGACCGGCGTTCTCCAGAAAGTGCCATCCCCCCAATGACGGCCCCTCACCGGGGCGACTGCGCAGATCGAAGATTCCGACGAATTTGTGGCGCTGATCATAATCCAGGGGCGACGCCACCGTCGGCGGCTGCGCCTGTGTCCAGGCGATGTTCGACTGCGAGTTGGGGTCCGAGCCGGTTCCGGTCGCGTGCGCCATCGTGTAGCTGAAGTGCAGCGCGATGTTGCTGGCGCGCCGCATGTCGAACGTGAGCTCCAACCCCTTGATGGTGCCGAAGTCGGTGTTGCGGTAGGACGCGAAGCTGAACGGCTGCGCCGGCTGATTGACGACCTGCGTCAAATCGCCGACGTCCTTGTAGTAGGCCGTAACGTCCAATGACGTGTTGTCGCCCAGTTGGCGCGTCCAGCCCACTTCATAGGCAATCGTGCGCTCCGGCCGCAGGTTCGGATTGCCGAATGGGAAGTAGTACTTTCCATTCTGCACCTGGTATTCGAGGAATTCATACGACACATACAGATTCATCAGATCAGGACGCTGCATGAATCGACCGTAGGAGGCGTGAAACACCGAAACGTCGCTGATCGGAAACGCGACGCCCAGACGCGGCGAGAGCGCCACTTCCGGACGGCTCGCTTCCAGATCCTCGGGGTCGAGCTGTCCGGCCAGCTCACGCTGTTCGTCGGTCGGGTTCTCCTGATCAAGATAGTGATCGGGATCCAGCGGATTTTCCGGATCACGCAGGCGGTCCGTGTTGACATCGAGGTAGTCCAGACGCACTCCCGCATTGAGCACGAGGCCGTCCAGCTCGAACTTATCCTGCACGAACGCGGCAAATGTTTCGGGATGCTTGGCGCCCTGCAATCCTTCGTCTTCCTCCTGCTCACCGGTGATGCTGTACCCGTAACGGTCGACGTCCTGGAAGCCGCCGCCGTCGACACCGCGCCAGACGAGCGACGGGATGACATGCTCGTAGCGGCGCAATGTGTGCCGCTGATAGTCCAGACCGGCGCGCACTTCGTGGCGCGGATGCAACTGGCTGACTAAGTCGGCGTCAAAACCGGCATACGATGAGCGTCGATGCAGATAGTTGTTCCAAATCGCCGCTTCATCGCCGCGCAACGTGTACGTGCGCCCGTCGATGACCGTGTCTTCGATCTCGGTGGGACCGTTGATGTCGTCCCATGTGCGGAAAAGCTGAGTTTGGTCGAGGGTGGACAGGACCCCCGGGCGGCCGTAGGTCCAGATGTCCTCAAAATGCACGCCGTCGCCGCGCTCGCGCTCGGTCACGAAGTAGCTGCCCGACACCGTGTAGAACGTGCGAGGGTTGATGACGTGCTCGAGCGTAACATTGGCCGACTGATTGAAGTCTTCCAGGCGGGGCGCATGCTCCATGTTAAACTGCCAGGGGCTGAGCCAGAGCTTCCAACTGTCGGTCGATTGCAGCCCGCCCGCCTTCAACTCCAACCCGTTGCCGAGCTGCCAGTTGACCTTGCCGCGCCACGTCCAGCCGCCGGAGTGGTTGTGCGGCAACGGGCCGCCGGCGATGGCCGATGGGTCACGGTCGCCAAACCAACGGCGCTCACCGGAGACGATGAAGCGTACGTCGTCGGTGAGACCGACCAGCGGACCGGAAAGACTGCTGTTGTAGACATTATAGTCGTAGCTGTTGCCGTGAAAATTGTCGGTAATGGTTTCGATGGTGCCGGACAGTTTGTCGCCGCCGTCGCGCGTCGTCACGTTGACCGCACCGGACGCAATCCAGCCGTATTCGGCGTTGAAGCCGCCGGTCACGATCGAGACTTCCTCCAAATCGTTGTTGTTGATCTGCGTCGTCGAGATGCCGGTGAGCGGATCCTGCTGCGAGAAGCCGTCGACAAAGTAGGCGACCTCCGACGTGCGGCCGCCGCGCACGTTCAGCAGATTCCCGTTACGCACGACCACGCCCGGCTGCAGGGCGACCAACTCGCGATACCCCCGAGTCGGCATCGTGCGAATCTGATCGCTCTCCACGATGCGCAGCGACGCGGTGCGGTCCTTGAGAACCAACGGCCGTTCGGCGACGACCACGATCGTCCCCATTTCGATCGGTTTGGAGGACAACTGGATGTCCTGCTCGGTGTCCAAATCGACTGAGACTTTCAGATTGCGCACTTCAATCTCCTGAAAGAGCAGGAGTTCCGTCTGATCGGCCGCGGGTTGTGCGCTCAACAGCGAGGCGACCAGCGTGTAACGCCCGACGGGCATGTTGAGGATCGTGTAGCGCCCTTTGGCGTCGGTGTACGTTTCGATGTCGGTGTTCAGAACGCGGACGAGCGCCCCGGCGATCGGCTGGCCGGTTTCAGTGTCGATCACGCGACCGGAGAGTTTGCCCGTGGTCCCGCCCAACGCGGGGAGCGTCACGGCGAGCACGCACAGCGACACCGCAAGGGCGGGCCACCATGCACATAGAGCATGAAACCGAAGCCGCATCTGGTCTCTCCTTTGCCCCAATGCGCCGTCTGCCATCATCGCAACGGCGTCTGAAGTCGTCGATGATGCGCGCAGCGTGTCACGATGCTGCGCCGTCGATTCCCAGTATGCTCCAATGGGAGGATTCGCCCGGCGTGTGGCACCCTGCCGGAGAATCCCCGACATCTTCTATTGTCGGAGCTTGAGGTGTTTTCTAAAGAGGAAGCAGCCAACCGATTCGCGATGTGCAAGAGTTTGCACATCGCCGCGGTGGCCGGGTCTTACGCGACATCCTGATGTGCGCGAAGGACGTGTGCGAGCCTTGCAAAGTCGGCCGTCTCAAGCTCCTGAGCTCGTTTGGCCAGCAGATCGGGGCAATCTTTACGCAACCGGTTCAGGGTCTCGGCGGGAATGCGCGAGTCATGCGCGAAATTATTCGCGAGGATTTTTCTGGGCTGGGCAAAGGCGATCTGAACGATGAAGTCGATTCCCTCCAGGCCCGCCAATTCCGGCGTCTCGGGCTTAAAGTCGATACTCATCACGGTGGATGTCACGCGCGGCGGCGGATAAAATGCGCGCGGCGGGATATCGAACAAGCGCACACCGCTCGCGTGCGCCTGGAACCAAACCGAGACCGAACCGCGCCCCGGATCGCCGGGCTGCGCCAAGAGGCGGCGCACAACTTCACGTTGTAGCGTGACCACCGCGCCGCGCCAGCAGCCACTGCGTGCGACCGCCCATTGCAGGATGCGATGGCCGATCCCGAACGGCAGGTTGCCGTAGAGCCACGACTCTGCCGGCGGCTCGGCTTCCGGGGGCAAACTGAGTACGTCGGCGTGAAAGATCGTCACTGTGGATGTGCGCTTGAATTTCTTGTGCAGCATGCCGACCATGCGACGGTCTTTTTCGACTATGCGGCACTCCGCGCCCATGGCGACAAGCCGCTCGGTAAGGAACCCCTTTCCCGCACCGATCTCATAAATTCGCTCTCCCGGTTTGACCGGCAAAGCCGATGCCATCCGGTCGGCGATGGCGCCATCGATCAGAAAATTCTGTGACAGCGAACGCCGCGCCCGCAGCTTGGGTTTACCGCCGGATGCGCGCCTAAGTTTGTCGGGATATTTCGGCATCGGGATGGTGTGACCGCTTAGTCGCCCAATCGAAAGAGCCGGCGCACATTCGCATCGGTCTGTGCTTCGACGTCGGTGACGTCAATCCCACGCAGCGTTGCGATATGGGCGGCCACGAGGGGAATGTACGACGGTTCGTTTCGCCTGGCCCGATGCGGATGCGGTGCCAGGAACGGGCAGTCGGTCTCCAGCAGCATGCGGTCGAGGCGAACCGTGCGCGCGACTTCGGACATCGTTGCGTTCTTAAATGTCACGATGCCGTTGACGGAAACATGGAAGCCCAGGTCGATCACCTGCCGTGCCGTTTGGGGCGATTCGCTGAAACAGTGGAAAACACCCCCCAGCGACGGCGTCCCCGACTTTAAGACAAGCGCGAATATGTCGTCGAAGGCGTCGCGGTTGTGAATGACAATCGGCAATTGGCAGTCGCGCGCGACGGCCATCTGCTCGATGAACGCGCGCCGTTGTTGGTCGGGCGGCGAGAGATTGCGATAGTAGTCCAACCCAATCTCCCCGATGGCGACGACTTTGGGGTGCTGCGCCAACTCCATCAGGCGTTTTGTCGACGCGCTGCCCTCCCAAATCCCGGCGTCGTGCGGGTGAATGCCGACCGTGGCGTAGGTGCGCTCGTAGCGCTCCGCGAGTTCGAGCACCCGTTCGCAGGATTCGAAATCTGTGGCGATGTTGATGATCGTGTGCACACCCGCTTGATGGGCGCGCTCGACCACGGCGTCGCGGTCGGAATCGAACGCATCGAAGTTCAGATGCGCGTGGGAGTCAATCATCAGCCGATGCCGGAGCCGGAAGGAAGCGGGCCGTCAGTGGTCAGCAGGCGCAGCGTGCCGTCGTGAGATGCTGCCAGCAGCATGCCGTTGGATTCGACCCCACGAATCTTTGCAGGTTTGAGATTGGCCACGATCACGATCGACTTGCCGACCAACTCCTCGGGTTTGTAGTGCTGCGCGATTCCGGCGACGATCTGCCTACGCTCAACGCCGACCGCCAATTGAAGCACGAGCAGTTTGTCGGCTTCGGGATGTTTCGCCGCCGCGATGACCTCGGCGGTGCGGAGCTGCACACCCTTGAACGTGTCGAATGTAATGTGCAGGTCGGTCTGTGTCATTGCCGGGGCATCGGCAGCCGGCGGAGTCGGTGTCGTTTTGTCCATGCGCGGAAAGATGGGTTGGTCGTCCTGTAGTTTGAACGGACCGGGACAGCGGTCCCAGCCGTTGAGCGATGCGCGGTTCAGTTCACTCTCCGGTTTCTTTAAACCGAGTGTGCGAAGGATTTGTCGTGACTTGTCGGGAAGTACCGGCGAGAGCAGCAGCGTCGCGACTCGTATTGTCTCGGCGGCGGTGTTAAGCACCGCACCGAGACGCGACATCTGATTCTGCTTCGCCAGCGCCCACGGCCGCGCCTGTTCCATATACCTGTTGCACAGGCGGGCCAGATTCAGTCCGGCAGTGATTCCATCGTTGGGCGACAAGTTGTCGATGGCGGTTTCAAAGGATTGCACCGCCCGTGCAACAGCGTCGCGCAACTCGGCATCGAGTTTGTCCGGAGCGTTCTCGGACGGGCGCTGTCCGTCGTAGTGACGTTGAATCAGCGTGACTGTGCGTGACACGAGATTGCCCAGATCGTTGGCCAAGTCGGCATTGAACTGCCGCACGAACTCTTCCTCTTTGACATCCCCGTCCTGACCGAACGGGAACTGCGTCAGCAACAGGTGACGCGCGCCGTCGGGTCCGAATCGCTCGACCATCGCATGCGGGTCGATGGCGTTCCCCAGCGACTTGCTCATCTTCTGGCCGTTGACCGTGAAATATCCGTGGATGAAGATCGTGTCGGGCGGTTTCTCGCCGATGGACAAGAGCATCGCCGGCCAGTAGACGGCATGAAACTTCAGGATGTCTTTGGCCATCAGATGCACGACATGGCCATTGGTCCACCGACGGTCGAACGACGTGCGATCATCGCCGTACCCGATGGCGGTAATGTAATTCGGCAGCGCGTCGACCCAGACATAGGCGTTTTGCGACGGGTCAAACGGCAGCGGCACCCCCCAGTCGACTTTCTCCCGCGATGCGGAAAAGTCTTCCAGCCCCTGCCGGAAGAGTCCGAGCACTTCGCGTCGGCGTTCATCGGGCAGAACGCGAATCGTACCGTCGCGGATCATTCCTTCGACTTGTGTCAGATACGCGGTCAGCCGGAAAAAGTAATTCTTCTCGCTCAGTTTCTCGGGGGTGGTCAAATGCTCCGGGCACTTGCCGTCGACCAGTTCTTTCTCCGTGATGAACTTCTCGCAGCCGAGACAGTAGAGCCCCTCGTACACGCCCTCGTATAGCACCGGAAGTCCATCCGGTCCCTTGGCGCGGTGCATTCGTTCGAGCATGGACTGCACACCGCGCACATGGCGCTCATCGGTCGTACGGATGAACTGGTCGTACTGGATGCCGAGCCGTTCCCATGTGCGCTTGAATGCCTCACTGTGTCGGTCGCACCACTCTTGCGGCGTCATCTTATTCTTGCGCGCGATTTCGGCGATGCGCGCGCCGTGTTCATCCGTGCCGGTCAAAAAGTACGCATCACGTCCCAGCAGCCGATGCGCGCGAGTCAGATAATCGGCGACGATCGTCGTATAGGCGTGGCCGATATGCGGCTTGTCGTTGACGTAGTAAATCGGCGTCGTGATGTAGATCGGACGCTGTGAGGATGTCCCGGGCATTGTGCGTTGCAGGCAGAGGGTGGATCGGACTACTCAAACCACGATTCGGGCTTGCCCTTGGATTGGCGAATCTCATCGAGCGTAACATGCTCTCGGCGGCCGTCGGGCAGTCGTACGGTCATGCGGTCGCGCAGGACATTGACATCGCTGATCGTCCCGGCGCCGTCCGCCGTCTGCCAGCTTTGTCCCGGATCGGGAAACTGCCGCATCGCTTCCTTATAATAGGTGCTCTCGTACCGCAGGCAGCACAAGAGACGCCCGCAGTTGCCGGAGATCTTGGCCGGATTCAGCGATAACCCCTGATCGCGTGCCAGTTGTGTCGTGATCGGTTCGAATTCCTTGAGAAACATGGTGCAGCACTGTTCGAAGCCGCACGGTCCGATGCCGCCGACCCGCCGCGCTTCGTCGCGCGCGCCGATCTGGCGCAATTCGATGCGTGTCTTGTAAACGCCCGCCAGGTCCTTGACCAATCGGCGGAAGTCGACGCGCTTCTCGGCGGTGAAGTAGAACGTCATTTTGTTTCCGTCGAATTGCCACTCGGCATCGACGACTTTCATGTTCAGCCCGTGCTCGGCCGCCATGCGGATGCACTCGCTGCGTGCGTCCAGTTCTCGGCGACGGTTTTCGGCGTCGCGCGCCAACTCATCGTCGTTGGCGATGCGGAGGATCGGCAGCGGCCGGATGTCGGCGGTTGATTCCTTCGCCGGTTCGAGTTTGAGCAGGATGCGTCCGATGTCCTCTCCGCGCTCGACCTGCACGATGACGAAGTCGCCGTTGCCGATCGGCAGCAGGTAGGGATCGCGGTAATACTCTTTACGGGATCCCTTAAACTCGACCACGTAGACAGACGGTCTGTTCACGGCCGGTTTGGGTTCTGGGGCCGTCGGCTCGTGGCGATCGTTCCCCTCCGATGGCTGATGGGGCATGTCACCCAATGTGCGGTCTCTCCATTCAACAATTCACGCCGTGCGGTTTGAGCGGCACGGCAGCCGGATCGCAATATCGACCAGTGAGCGGGCAAGTCAAGGGCCTTGGCCCGACACGCGGGGCTCACCGGCTCCCAGTCGGCGCCGCAATGCCAGAAACGTCGCGACCACTGTCATGCGCGCGGCGACATTAACATAGAGCGCCGCCCGTCCGCGTTGCAGAATCTGCCAGCACTCCCATGCGGCCTGCGCGTCCGCCAACTGTCCACGGGAGCCGGTCTTGACCGACCCGCCGGCACACTCACGCTTCAACAGCGCCCCCCAGACATCAAACGCCAACAACGCCTGATCCAGTCTCAACTTCACACTTCCGGCCGGGAAGAATGATTCGATCGTCGTGGTCAACTCATGCGTTTTGCTCCGAAACGCCGCCTTCCAAAGACTGACCATGTCGGCGCGCCATTGGGCCAAAGACGGATCGCACAATCGCAACGCCTGTCCCCAACCGCCGCCGCAAATCTCTGCCACCGTTTCTGCCTCCTCAGGATCGAGGCCTCGCGCGGTGATCAACCGTGCGGCGACGGCCGCTGGATCGACCGGCGCAAAACGGACCGATTGGCAGCGCGAGAGCACAGTCGGCAACAAACGTCCCGGATCGGCGCTGGACAGGATAAAGTAGGTGTCGGGCGGCGGCTCTTCGATGCTCTTCAACAGGATCGTCTGCGTGTCATGCGCCATCTGCTCGGCCCCGCCGATCAGAACCACCTTTGCCCGTCCCTCGACGGCAGTCATGTGCAACCGGTCGATCGTTTCACGGACGCGGTCGATCGTCAGATAGGGACGCTTCGCGAACCGCACGACGGCAAACGGGTCGGTACGCTTTGCCTCCCACACCGCCTCAATGTCCTCCCGCTCGTGATCCTTCGTGACGGGGAAGAGAACATGCCAGTCTGGATGTGTTCCCGTCCAGACACGGCTGGTCTCGCGAGGAGTGTCCGGGCTTTCAAGGAGTGCCGATGCCAGCCAAAGCGCCGCCGGCCATTTGCCGACGCCATCCGGGCCGGCGAACAGGTAGCAGCGAGCGATACGTCCGTGCCGCACCGCGTGGCGCAGCAGACGCTCGACTGTCGATTGTTCCCAGAAGACCCCGCTCACACGTGAGAATGAACCACCGGATCAGCCGGAAGGCAAGCCGCCCGGAGCGCGCGGGGATTGTACGGGCGTGGTTATGATTTCATCGATTCGAGAAACTTCTCGTTGTTCTTGGTCTTCCGCATGCGGTCGCTTAAGAATTCCATCCCTTCCACCGGGTTCATGTCGGAGAGAAACTTTCGCAGCACCCAGATTTTGCCCAACGTGTCCTCGGACAGCAGCAATTCCTCTTTGCGGGTCGACGAGCGCGTCAGGTCGATCGCCGGGAAGATGCGCCGGTTCGACAGACGTCGATCCAGCACCAGTTCCATGTTGCCGGTGCCCTTGAATTCCTCGAAGATGACTTCGTCCATGCGCGAGCCGGTCTCGATGAGCGCGGTCGCCACGATGGTGAGCGATCCGCCCTCCTCGATATTGCGCGCCGCGCCGAAGAACCGCTTGGGGCGCTGCAGGGCATTGGCATCGACGCCGCCGGAGAGAATTTTGCCGGAGTGCGGCACCACCGCGTTGTGAGCGCGCGCCAGGCGCGTGATCGAATCCAGCAGAATCACCACATCCTGTTTGTGCTCGACCAAGCGCTTGGCTTTTTCGATCACCATGTCGGCGACCTGCACATGGCGTTCGGCCGATTCATCGAAGGTCGAGGAAATGACCTCGCCTTTGACCGAGCGCTTCATGTCGGTGACTTCCTCGGGGCGTTCGTCGATCAACAGCACCATCAGCTTGACATCGGGGTGATTGGCGGTAATCGAGTTGGCGATCTTCTGCAGTATGATGGTCTTGCCCGCTTTCGGGGGCGACGTAATCAGCCCGCGCTGGCCGCGTCCGACCGGCGTGAGCAAGTCGATGATCCGGGTCGAAAGGTCTTTGGGGTCGACTTCGAGATTGAATTTCGTTTCCGGATACAACGGCGTCAGGTTGTCGAAGAGCGTCTTGTGCTTGGCGACATCGGGGTTTTCGAAGTTGACCGCTTCGATTTTCAGCAGCGCAAAGTAACGCTCGGTTTCCTTGGGGGGCCGGACCTGTCCCGAAACCGTATCGCCGGTGCGCAGATCGAAACGTTTGATCTGCGACGGTGAGACATAGATGTCGTCGGGGCCGGGCAGGTAATTGTAGTCGGGGGATCGCAAAAACCCGTACCCCTCTTCGAGGATCTCCAAGACCCCCTCGGCGAAGATCAGGCCGTCCTTTTCGGTGTTGGCTTCGAGGATTTTGAAGATCAGCTCCTGCTTGCGCAGCCCCGAGACACCGGGAATCTCCAGTTGCTCGGCGATCTCCAGCAGTTCGGAGATGGTCTTAGCTTTGAGTTCAAGAATGTCCATGAGTGTCCACCTTGGTGCGGCACCGATCCTGATCGGCGCCGGTTCGTATGTTGATCATTATCTGTCTGTGATGGATCGGTCTTCGGTTTGCGGGGCAACCGGTCATGCCATCCGGCTCAATCATCCGGCAGTGCCCGCGTCGGCGCATCCCCCCAGAGCTTTTCGAGCGAATAAAACTCCCGGAGCTTCGGAAGGAAGATGTGTACGACCACATCGACGAAGTCCATCAGGATCCAACCGCTTTCTCCATACCCCTCCGTGTGCCACGGGCGGGTGTCGTGTTCTCGGAGCTTTTCGGTGATGTGGTTGGCCACGGCCCTTGCCTGAACCTCGGCGTCAACCGAACAGAGGACGAAGAAGTCCGTGACCGATGAGTGCTTTCGCAGGTCAATGATGCGGATGGCATATGCCTTCTTCTCGCGGGCCAAGCGCCCGGCGAGTCCGGCCAGCCGCGCGGATGTTATGGTGTCGGCCTCCTTGCGATTGTGCGGTTTGCGAAGATCACCGTTCGGTGGTTTGTGCCGTCGGCGGCTGCGGCTCGACTGTCTCGGAGCCCAATACGATGGTTAGATCGACGCCGAGATCGTTGGCGCCGCTGTTGTCCTGAATAGCGCAGTCGCCGAGTTGCAGCGCCCGCACGATGTCGCGCGCCTGGCTCGGGACCAGTTGACGATTGATCGCGAAGCTCTCACGGATCGTCGTGCGGTCGTAATTGCCGATGTCGACGACATCAAAACGCATCCGTCCGACCGATAGCTCGGCCAGCCGATCGCTCACACGGCGGGCCAAACCTGGCCGTCCACAGCCGTTGAGCACCTGCACCCGTACGACGACCGGCGGCTCCTGGGTCTCCGATCCGGAATACCCCAGGCGCGTCGAGAACGAAAAGACAAAGACACTGACTAAGACCGTGGCGACGATGATGCCCAGTTCCAGCAAGCGCGACCGCAGGCGCGATGGGGCGCCGGCCTTCGGATGTGCACGTCGTGTACGTAAAGATGCTGACATAGTCTCTAATGCCTGACGATGAGGTTGTGTCGTGTGCTAAACGGGCCGGGTGAGGCGGATCGCGGCTACCGATACCAAGGCGAGTACGGATTGAAGATCGATCGAGTCCGGTATCCGTAGCCCGTTCCCAGACCATCCTGCCAAAGTACCGGGACCGTTCGGTAGTCCACCGAGAGGTGGAACGCATCCGACGGTCGGTAGTCCAGACTAACGCTCGGCAGGAACTTGTCTGAACCCAACAATTCTCTCCCCCCTGAATTCCTCAAAAATCCGAGTGGCTGGTGCAAATACCCCAGGCCGACACGGAGCATTAACGGATCGGCAATCTGATAGGAGACCGTGTTGGTATAAAGCCCCAGCGATCCCGAGTAGCCTGATCCGGAAATGTAACTGATGGAGTACGACTGCGACATCTTGAGCCGCGACGGATCCAACAGACTAAAACCGCCGCCCGATGGGGCCGTGGACAACTCCTTGAGGCGCTCCGCCCCCTGAAACGACGTATTCCCATGCGGCATGGACATCTGCCCGTACGCCACCTGCGGCAGGGCCAATGAACACACAGCCAACCCGATCATCAGACTCTTAGTCATGTCGCGCGAATTCCTGCCGAACAACTGCCGATGTCTGAGAATTCGCCGCCCCTCTGGACGGTAATCAGTACGCGATTCCCTTGACCTGTCAAGCCCATTTCCCGCGCCGGTCAGCACTGTCCTCAATAATGTCATCGGCATCGTACCCCGCAGCCAAGACTCTTATACGCTCACGCGGCCGCTTCGATGGCAATTCATATAACAGTATGACCCACAGCTTGTTCCGACGGAGGCGGACTCTATTCCAACGACCTAAGCTCTTCGGGGGTGTTGACGCCGAACACCTCAAGGTAGTTGGCGGTACGATGGGCGACGACTTTCCTGCCCTCCTCTCGCAGCAAGCCGATGGCGTCGGTGAGATAAAACTCCTTTTGCGCATTGTTGGCTTCGACCCGGCTCAGAAGCTGCCAGAGCCCTTCGCAGCGGAAGCACATCAGCCCCGCGTTGATCTCTCGGATGGCACGCGTGGTCTCGTCGGCGTCACGATGTTCGACGATCCGTTCGACGCTGCCGTCTTCGGCGCGCACGACGCGGCCATACCCGGTCGGATCGGGAACCTCGGCGGTCAGAATCGTCGCGGCCGCGTCTTCTTTGAGATGAGCCGCGATCAGCGATGCGACTGTTCGTCCGGTCAACCTTGGGACATCGCCCAGGGCGACCAGAACGTGCCCGCGGAACAATCTGAGCACTCCTTCCGCCTGGCGCACCGCGTGCGCGGTGCCCAACCGCTCCTGCTGCCAGACAAACTCGACCGGATCGGCGAAGAACTCCCGTTCGACCAGCTCGCCGTGATGCCCGATGACCATGATGATCTTCCCGATCCCGGCGCCGCGCAGCGCAGTGACAACCCAGCGCACCAGCGGCTTGCCGTGCCAGTGCAACATGACCTTGGGGGTCTCGACTCCCATACGTTTGCCCAAGCCGGCCGCCAGAACGACAGCAGCGACCGGGGCGTTGGTTTGATCTGGCATTAGCGATTGTACGGGAGAGTTTCGTGGTTATTGGCGCTGACGGTTTTGCGCGTCGACATGGATGATGGTCGGTTCGGGAACCGCTCCTTCGGTATCCAGGAAACCGTACGCAATGATGATGACCTCGTCGCCGACAACCCCAAGTCTTGCTGCCGGGCCGTTGAGACACACTTCGCCCGGTTTGCCGGCGATCACGTACGTTTCGAAGCGCTCGCCATTATTGAGATTCACCACCTGGACCCGTTCGTGGATACGAATCCCGGACACGGCGAGCAGATCGGTGCTGATTGCGATCGATCCTTCGTAGGCCAATTCGGCGCCGGTGACGCAGGCGCGGTGAATCTTGGCGCGGCAGACTTGGATCAACATGGCATGTGCGTATCAGCGAACAACGATGTTGTCGATGTACCGGCGGCCGCAGGCGGCACTCTTCGCGAGGCATTTCGCGGCGATCAGGATCACCACCGGCGGGTTCAGTCTTCGTTGCGAAGCGAGCGTGGACGGGTCGCAGAATCCGATATAATCAATCGTGAAGAATCCGCCCGTTTCCACGATTCGCCTGATCTGACGCGCCAATTCCGACGATGACCGCGCACCCTTTCTGATCCGATCCGCCGCCCAACGCAGAGACCGGCTGATGGCGCCTGCCGCGACCCGTTCGGCCGCGCCAAGATAGACGTTACGTGAAGACAGGGCAAGTCCACCGGGTTCTCGCACCGTCGGTGCGACGATCAAGCCAACCGGGAGATTGAAGTCCTCAATTAATCGGCGGATGATGATCGTCTGCTGATAGTCCTTCTGCCCGAACACGGCCACGTCGGGCCGGATAATCTCGAAGAGCTTCAACACAACGGTGGCGACGCCGTCGAAGTGCCCCGGTCGGGATGTCCCCTCCCAGTAATCCCCAAGCGATCCGACGCGGACCGTGGTCTCGAATCCGTCGGGATACATGGTCCCGACATCGGGGGCGAACACGATCTCGGCTCCCTCTTCGCGACAAAGCGCTATGTCGCGGCGCCATGTGCGCGGGTAACTCTTGTAGTCTTCCTCCGGTGAAAACTGTGTCGGATTGACAAAGATCGATACGACCGTGCGCTTGGCCCGCTTGCGGCAGCGACGGATCAACGAGCTGTGTCCCTGATGCAGGGCACCCATTGTCGGCACCAGTCCGACGCTCTCGCCGCGCGTGTGCCACTGGGCGATCGCGCGTCTCGCCCCCCCGATGCTTCGGACAATCTTCACCGGAAGTTTTCTTCCCACGCCGGACGCGTGATCAACTCGACGGCGTTCCCCGCCGGGTCGCGAAAGTAGATCGAGCGCGCCGACCATTTCGGCCACACGTGCTCTTTCTCGATGATCACGCCGTGCGAGGTCAAATGCCGGAGCCACGGATCGTATTGGTCCGGATCGATCTGAATCGCAAAGTGCCCGCTGCCGGTGGTGCCGTGTTGGGGAAGGTTGAGCTGGACAGAGCTTTCACGCGGATCGAAGGCCAAGAGCACTGTGTGGCCCACAGCGAAAAACCGGTGCGCGGCACTGGCCGAAAACCGCCGCAGGCCCAGCACATCGCGATAGAATCGCTCGGCTTTGTCGAGATCCTCGGCATAGATCACCGTCTCGATGAGATGATTGAGCCGTGGAGCATCAGACATTGGAATTGCGGCGATGAGGCGCTCAGTACGATTCGTCGGGCGAGGGGAAACGCTGCGTGCGCACATCGTCGCAGTAGCGTGTCAATGCCTCGCGCGCGGCGTCGTGAAGGTTGGCGTAACGGCGCACGAACTTCGGTTTGAAGTCGGGGAAAAGTCCCAACAGATCATTGGTCACCAGGATTTGCCCGTCGCAGTTGACGCCCGCGCCGATACCGATCGTGGGAATGGAAATGCGTTTGGTGATCCGCCCGGCCAGATCGCCGGGGATGCCTTCCAGCACGATGGCAAAGCATCCGGATTCGGCCAATGCCTCGGCGGACTCCTCGAGAAACTGACGGTCCGCTTCGGTCCGCCCCTGCACCGCATAGCCGCCGAAACGATGAATCGACTGCGGGATCAGGCCGATGTGTCCCATGACCGGGATGCCGATTTCGATCAACCGCTTGATCGTCGGCACGATCGGCAGTCCCCCTTCGAGCTTCACGGCGGCCGCGCCGCCCTCCTTAAGGAAGCGTCCCGCGTTGCGCACCGTGTCATCGGCGCTCGCCTGATACGACATAAACGGCATATCGCCGACCACCAGCCCACGTTTCATCGCACGGCTGACCGCACGCGTGTGGTAGATCATCTGATCGACCGTGATCGAGAGCGTCGATGGCTCGCCGTAGAAGACCATGTTCGCCGAGTCGCCGACCAGAACCCCGTCCAAGCCGACCTCATCGAGCAGACGCGCCGTGTAGTAATCGTATGCGGTCAGCATGACGATCCGCTGCCCCGCACGCTTAAAGCGTACAAAGTCCTGTACCGTGACCGGTCGGACGCGCGCAGGCGGTGGGGTCTGGATCGCGTCGGTCGCCGGCGATTGCGGCGCGCGCTTGCGCGGTTTCATTGCGGTTTGTGCCATATGATCGTAATAAAGCGAATCGGCGGGCCCGAAATCAAATTACCCGCGCGGGCCCAACGCCCAAGTTCAAGTCGATTCTTCGCATAGTAACCGCCCCGCCGGGCAGTTCGTTCCTCAGTTGCTCAATGGTGCGACCGATGATCGGATGAACGATGTCGGGGGTCAAGTCGCACAACGGCTGCAACACGAAGGCGCGCTCCATCATGCGGGGATGGGGTACGATCAAATCGATGTCCTCGACGATCGCGCTTCCATACAACAACACGTCCAAATCAATCGTGCGCGGCCCTTTGCGGACATCGCTGCGTTTCAATCGCCGCTCAATCTCACGCAGACGTCCGAGCAGATCGTGCGGCGGGATGTCGGTCTCAATCTCCCATACGCAGTTGTAAAACATACCCGGCCCCGCCTCGCCGACCGGTTCGTTTTCGTACACCGGCGATGAACGCATGCCATCAATGCCACCTGCCGCAGTCAGCATCCTGAACGCCTCTCGCAAATAGAAGGCGCGGTCGCCGACATTGGAGCCGACGCCGACATAGGCGGTCGTCAGAGATGTCCGTGGAAGCATGAATGAACCCGTCATGCGCTCTCGCCGGACATATCGACATCCGAATCGAATTCGACTTCGATATGATCGAGGTTGCCGGGTATCGGCGGGATCTTTTTGCGCACGCGCACGATGACGCGTTGCGCGCCGAACTCGCCCTTGAGTTCACGCGCGATGCGCGCGGCCACCGTCTCCAACAGATTGAATTTGTGCTGTTGCACGATTCGTTCGACGACCCCATACACCGCAGTGTAATTGACTGCATCGGCCAGCCGGTCGGACTCGGTCGCGCGCGCGATATCGACAAACAGCTCGCAATCGACCTCAAAACGGCGCCCGGTCTCGCGCTCGGCCGCCGAGACACCGTGGAAGCCGTAAAACGTCATATTGTGCAGACTAATCCGCGCCATTACACGGCATCCTTCCCCTCCGAGCGGCGTGCGCGCTGTCCCATGCGACGGCGCGACAGCCGTTTTTGGTAGAGCCGCGCGTGCGATGCCAGCCGCTGGGCCACTTCGTCGACCGTTCGGCGCGTCTCCGGAAGAACCATGCGGACAAAACCTTCGCCGCGTTCGCCGAAGTCGGTCCCCGGTGCGCAGAGGATTCCCGCACGGCGCAGCAGACGACGGCAAAATGCGCGCGACCCGACTGCGGCATCGACGGCTACCCACAAGAACGGCGACGTCGGCGACGATCGCGGTTTCCAGCGCAGGGCGACTGCGGTCTCGGTCAGCACCGTGCGCGCGTGGGCCAGCGCGTCGGTCCGATGCGCCAGATGTTGTTCGGCCCGTTCGAAGAGTACTTCGGCGATGGCAACCGATTGTCGCGTCGGAAGCGCCTGCGCCGCCTCGGCCAGGAATGCAGCCGCGCTGATCGCCTCGCGGTTGCCGCAGACGGCTGTCAACGCCAGACCCGGCACTCCGAAGTTGGCGCCGATGGATGCCATCTCCACACCGACACTCTGCGCCCCACGCGCTTCCAAAAACGTGCGCGGACGGTACGCGCCGCTGGTGGCAAATGTAAACGCGGCATCATAAGCGATGAGAATGTTGTGCCGTCGGGCGAATGCCACGCTTTCGGTCAATGTCGCCAGATCGGCCGATGCCCCCGTGGGGTTGTGCGGGTATCCTAACACCATCATCGGGATGCGTCCGACCAGCCCGGTGTCGAGCATGGCGAAACTGGGCAGGTAGTCGTTGCGCTCCAACAGGTTATACGGCATTACCCCGGCATTGCACAGCGCGACCGCGCCGCGCTGATACGGCAGCCCCGGATCGGGCAGCAGCACCATTTCGCCCGGATTGACGAACGATAAAGTCAGAAAATGCAGCGCAAGGATCGTGTTCGGCACGAGCGTGATTTCCAGTTCCGGATCGAGAATGACTTCAAACCGTTTGCGATACCACGCGGCAATCAGCTCGCGCAGATGCGCTCGTTCGTCGAATGATGCCGATTGCCATCCATCGGCTGCGAGCGCATTGTCGATCGAATCAGAATGATCGGAGGCCGCGTGCGAGAGCCGTGACAAGTCGATGACCTCAACACCGCGTTTACGCAGACGCGCCGCAAGGCGCACCAGATCATCGGGCGGCACCGGCATCCGCTGCAACCGGTCGCTGCGGTCCAGCAGAATTTTTCGCGCTATCGGCATCGCGAGGGGTCCGACATGGCGGGGGTCACTGAGAGCCGCGCTTCGCGCCGACCTGGCAGGCGCCGCACACAGGGGTCTCATCGCCGGAGAATCGCGAATGCAGAGTCCCCGAGAGCGACAGCAGTTCGTCGACCTGCCGGCAATCGAGATGATCGGGCTCTTTCAGCGCGCGGGCGATGTGCACTATCTGCGCGAAGCGTTCGACTGTTTCCATTTTGCGAAACGCGTCTTCCAGATCGGCGCCGATCGTCAACACACCATGATTCTTCAACAGAAACGCATCGAAACGATCGAGATACTTTTCAATCGATTGTCCGACCGCCGCCGTCGACGGTGTCGCGTATTCCGCCAACGGCACCGAGCCGAGTGTGGCGACGACTTCGGGGAGGATGCAATCCGCCAGCGCAATCCCGGCGACTGCGAACGCAGTCGCGTACGGCGGATGCCCATGCACGCACGCGCCGACATCGGGGCGCGCATTCAGCGCCGCCAAATGCATCAGCATCTCACTCGACGGTTTGCGCGTGCCCTGCTTTTGTTTTCCCTTGGGATCGACGACTGCCATATCTTCGGGACTCATGAATCCTTTGCACATCCCGGCGGGGGTGATGAGAATGTTCCCGTCGGCCAATCGCGCCGAAATGTTTCCCTCGGCAGCGACAATCAGCCCGCGCGCGTACATGCGCGCGCCGATGGACACCATCTCCCGCCGCAGTTGAAAAACCGACGGCGTTGGCCCCGGATTTGCCACGCTCGCAATTAAGCCGCAGCCACAGAGGCGAATCAATCGGTTTGTCCGAACGCGCTTGACCTGAACGCATGCACGCCCTACGCTGATATGGGAGATGATGGTCGAATGGCCGTCTGCTGGAACTGTGGCCAGAGTTATGATCCGCCCGATCCGATCACGCGTGAGAGCGAGTGCCCGCGCTGCGCGGCATATCTGCGCTGCTGCCGCAACTGCACCTTCTACGAGCCGGGTACGCACAACGACTGCCGCGAGCCGCAGGCCGAGTTGCAGCCCGACAAGGAAGTCGCCAACGCCTGCGACTACTTTCGCGCGGCCGATGTCCCGAAGAACTCCGGCGGCGGCAAACCGAAACGCGACATTCGCGATCTCTTCAATGATGCTTGATCAGTTCTTCGTTGCGTGCATTGAGGGCACCAATGTCATTCCGAATCTCCCGAATCCCGTCCTGATTGCGGGACGGGATGAGCGGGGTGAGGAATCTCCAATGGGAAAGAGGCAGGACATGGAGATGCCCATCCCGAGGCGCAGCCGAGGGGATTCGGCATGACCGACGTATCGACTTGGGTCAGATTGCGATTCACCTCAGTTTTTAATCGCCCGATGACGAACAAAGTTAGTAGACCATATTGATGATGGAGACGACGAGCAAAACGAACTAAGCATAGGCCGGGGAGAGCACGCTTGAAAAACCCTCTACAATAGTCCAATGAAGGCCGTCCCCTACGGGTTGCGTCTCTTGCCGTGACCCCTGCCCGAGGCAAACAAGTCCGCTCGGTGCGGACTTGCCCGCCTCGGGCGGGGCAGCGAGGACTAAAAACCGGTGGTGGCTGTAAATCGCCTTTAACGTATCGATGGGGAAGGGTTTTTCAATCCAAACGCTCTCTGCAGGTGGCCGACCGCCCCGCGCAAGCGGGGCGGTTTTTTTGTCAGCGGTGTCCGCATTCCACCCATTCCAACTTGTTAAGATTGTCACAATGAGAATGCGAGTCGAGGTTCCGGCTTGGATAGGCGGGAATAGCCGATATATTGAATTGTAATACGAAATCGGAGGGGCGTGCAGATATGAAGCATCTGTCCTCCCCAACAAGGGGCCTTCGGCCCAAAGCCAATGGCCCCCTTTTGACGGGGACAATACTGTTACTGGCGTTGTTGCTGTTGCTGCCGGCAAGGACAGAGCAAGCCGCGGCAGGTCCTCTGTGGAGGGAAGGCGATTCTGCGTGGGCGGTGGCCGACTCGGCGCGCCTCGCCGATCTGGCCGCACGGTTTCCCGACGGGATCATCCCGCTCTGGGCACTCAGGCAGGACGCGCCGATCGTACCAACGGGCGCGCCAGATGTCTCTACCCCCGTGTCACCACATGATGCGTCGGACGCTGATGGGTGTGGTCCGCCGATAATCGAGATCAGCCTCGGAGACAACCACATTGCACATCACTTTGATCCATCGAGCCAGACCACGGAAGTGTACGTGAGCGACAATGCCACTCTTCAATATCGCTTTGATGCCGAACTCAATTACACCATAGACACGATTCCCGGTGTGAGTGAAGGGCCTTGGCTCGCCGTCGATCTCGATCGCGACGGTAATGTAGAACTCGTGACGCAGCACGCGGACATTCTGAGGATACGCTCAGCCCCGGACTGGACTGTGCGCGACTCGATCCAGTATCCGGGGATGGCCACGGTCATGAACCCGATTGCCATCAACGTCGACGCCGATGAGTACTTGGAGCTATGTGTCACACCGGTCGGATTCTTCTTCGACGGTTTCCTCTCTTTGATCAAGTACAACTCCGCTGCTGACTCGTTTGAGGAAGTCTCGCGTGTAATGCCGCCCAACGGCGCGATCGGGCGTCCGGCGGCTGGCGATTTTGACTCCGATGGGCGAGTCGAATTCATCTCGGGCAATTTCATCACGGGCTATGATCTGATCGAGTGGCAGGATACAGGCTTGGTGTACATCGGACACGTCGGTGACACGCTGCCGGGCAACAACTACAGCGCCATCGAATGCCGTCCTAAACCGGATGGGCTGCTCTACGCACTTGCGGGCCACTCCGGCACGGACGGATGGACCTATCAGTTATTGAAGCCTGTCGGGGACAATGATTTCGTTGTCGACCGCCGATTCAGCGCCGCCACCGGGTTTACGGGAATCCACTCTGTGGGTTCCGGCGACACCGACTGTGACGGGCTCGATGAATTGGCCATGCGGTTCTACCCAGATTATCAGACGTGGAAGTGGGATATGACGTCGTCGGATTTCGTTGTTTCATGTGCATGGAACAAGGATCAAGTCGGCACGATTGAGGCGTGGTATTCCGTCGATCTGGATCAAAACGGTACGCCTGAGTGGGGTATTCTCTCTTTGGAAGGCGGCACGTTTAGATCATATCCGTCGAGCTCATGCCACGTTTGCGACACTCTCGGACGCTGTCAGATCACAAGTCCCTGGTGTTTCTGCCCGTGCGCCGGCGACCCGGTCTGCGATCAGGTGACCGATGTCTTCGACGTCGTTCAGGGAGTTGATGTCGCGTTTCGGGCACAACCGGCTCCCTACTCGCTGAACTGCCCCAGGGATTTCACTGATATAAACTGCGACGGCGTCACCAACGTCTTCGACGTTGTCGGGCTGGTTGATGTGGCGTTCCGCAGCGGCGACCCTGCGGTGTTGTTCTGTAATCCGTGCCCGCTTTTGCAGCCATAGTATCTGTTGTGGCGTCACCCTCACTCGGGTGACGCCTGCTCACCGCCACGCCCCGCAGGGCGGGATCTTCGACGAGGGCGCGTGGCGGGCACATCAGTAACGAGTAGATTCAGTTGCGATTGAATCTCACCGCGCGGGTTTGCGGGCGTTGTTGCCGAGGAACAGGAAGAGGCCGTACGGTTCGAGCGCTTCGCGGTGGCGTTCGACAGCGGAATAGAAAATCTCTTCGGCTTCGGGACGATCGGTGCCGACTTCTTCGAAAAACTGCTCGGCCAGGCGGGCAATCGCTTCGACCGTTGCCGCGGTCGGCGCCATTTGGCGTCCCTTGCGAATTTCAAAACGTCCGGTGGCATCGACGGCTAATGCCGTCAACGGTTCGTGCACCGTGGCGACAATGTCGCGCGCGCGACGCCAGTCGGCCGCTAATCGCACCATTCCGCGCGTGCGGATCATCTTCGCCGACATCGCATTGAGCGCATTGATCAGCAGCGCCACCGGATCGGGACGGCCATACGACGCCTCCCCGGTCGTGCCGCGCGCACTTGTGGCCGACTTGCTGCGACTGTTGGCGACCGCTAAGGCGATGGCGTGAAACTTCGACCGCGCCACCATCTCAAACTGTTGCTCGTCGCTGTCGGGGAGCACGGTCGCGAACAGCAGGTATTCGGGCTGGTTGAAGAGGTGGACGCTGACGCGCTCGAATCGCAGCGTCAGCCGCGTGAATCCGCGCAGACGCTGATAGGTTTCGGTGAACAGCTTGATCAGCCGCTCGGTGTGCCGCTCGGTAAACGCCGCCGGGAACAGATGCTCGATCGCACCGTCGCGTTTGGCCAGCACCGCCACACCGGTGACGCCCACGTGGGCGCGGATGTCAGACAGGATTGCTCGCATCGTACACGGCCTCGAAGAATTCGGGAAAATCGTTGCGCAGATTGCCGACGTTCGCCTCCGGATCGGTGAGAATACCGAAGGCGCGTCCGCGAATGCGCGCGACAATCAGGTTTTCCGCGCCGAACTGCACAAAGCCATGACGCAGCTCTCCGACGCGAATGATCTCGGGCAATCCGAACACGATCGCCGAGAGCGCGGCAAACTCACGGTCCCACTCGGCGACCACGTCGCGAAAATGCCGGCGGAAGATCAGCGTGCCGCTTTGATCGAATTCGTACAATGCCATCGCATATGGGCAGGTGCGCAGCACTTCCTCGATGGTGTCGCGGAAGGTCGCCGCTTCGTACCCATCTCCTCCGGGAGTCGGCGACGGCTGTCTGCCCTCGGCGAATTCGGCCGCGCGGTCGACCACCAGCGCCATCGTCTCGGTATGAACGCGGTCGATTTCGATATCGAGCTTGAGCTGATTTTCTTCGCGCGCCAGATCGTCGGCCCAGTCGCGGTCGACTTTGTGCACCGTGCGTCCGTCGACGATCACCGAGGAGACCAGCCGTTGCCGCGGCCGGTATGCGAACTCGGTTTGCACCTGAATGATCTTGCCGAAGTGACGGTGCGATCCGAGCTTGCCCTGCGGGATGTAGCTGGTCGGTTCCATAGCGATGCGACGCCCCGTCTCGATGAGAGGGGCCTCTTAATGGATTATCGTTAACTTCCCGATTTGGTTTAGTGGGGCCTATGGCGAAGTCACAGCGACACACCGCCAGCGTCTCGGCGACCGGGCATCTGGTCGACTCCGGCATGCTGTCGGAAGCGATGGACCGGATCGTGCGCGGCGGCGGCACTTTCCGCGTGCACGAGTTCGATTTGGGGCGCACCAACGCCGATCCCAGCCGCGCCACGCTTGAAGTCGGCGCCGAATCCAGGCGTCTGCTCGATGAACTGCTCGACCGTCTGGTGCAGCTTGGGTTCTACACCGATGCGGTTAAACAATTGGTCGTGAAACGTGCCCCGCGCGATGGCGCTGCGCCCGATGGGTTCTATTCCACCACCAACCACGCCACCGAAATCTACAGCAACGGCCGCTGGCGGCGTGTTCGCCATCAGCGCATGGACACGACCATTGTCGTAAACAGCGACAACGATTCTCCGGTGTGCCGCAAATTGCGCGACCTGAAACGCGGCGAGCGCGTGGTCTGCGGCCACGACGGCATTCGCATTCTGCCGGAATTCAAACGACGCGACCGGTCCGACTTCGGCTTCATGACCACCGATGTTTCGTCGGAAAAGAAAGTCGAATGGGTAGTCGGGCGCCTGTGTGACTGGATTACGAAACGCACCGGCAAGCTGATCGTCGTGGCCGGACCCGTAGTCATCCACACCGGCGGCGGCGAACCTTTGGCGGCGATGATTCGCGATGGACACGTCGATGTCCTGCTGGGCGGCAATGCCTTGGCGGTCCACGATGTCGAACGCGCTCTGTTTGGCACCTCCCTGGGGATCGACACCGCGACGGGCGTCGCCGTCGAGCATGGCCACCAGAATCACATGCGCGCGATCAATGCCATCTGTCGCGCGGGCAATCTCAGGAAGGCGGTGCAACGCGGCATTATCAAAGATGGTGTCATGCACGCGCTGATCAGCCGTCACGTGCCGTACGTCCTCGCCGGTTCGATCCGCGACGACGGCCCATTGCCCGAGGTCATCAGCGATGCGATCGCAGCACAGGAAGCATATGCACGGCATCTGCGCGACGCTGAGATTGTCCTGATGCTCTCCTCGATGTTGCATTCCATCGCAGTCGGCAACATGCTCCCGGCATGGGTCAAGACCGTGTGTGTTGATATCAACGCACAGGTCGTGACCAAGCTCGCCGACCGGGGATCGCATCAGGCGATTGGCTGTGTTACTGATGTCGGTCTATTCCTCCATATGCTGTCGGATCGGCTTCGTAACTTGAAATCGACTAACTGATTACTGAGAATTTCGTTTTCGGTTGACAGAGCAAGTCGTCTTCGGCAAATTCTTACCTGTGGGTAATTACCCTATGCTAAGAAACGTGTCGACGAAACTTACTCTCGTCGGATTACCGATGGTGATCATCGGGTGCGATGGATTGATGACCAGTCCGCCGACTCGGGGCGATGATTTCGAATCGGCGTTCGACGATCTGCCACACGAATTGAACGCCATGTTTGCGGCGGGAGATGAAAACTTCGAACGCGTGTTCATAGTCTCCGATGGCCTCGGTCCGATCTTCAACAACACTGGGTGTGCAAGCTGTCATCCCGGCGACGGGCGGGGGACTCCGAACGAGGCACTGATTCGGTTCAGTGTGAACGGTGATCTGTTGCCCGCGCATGGCGGCCCGCAACTACAGGACAAGGCCATCCCTGGAGTCCTGCCCGAATCCCTGCCCGGAGAGGTTGCGTTACAGTCCTCGACCCGTCTGCCGCCTCCCGTTTTCGGCGTCGGTTTGATCGAGCACATTCCGGCTGAGGCAATCCTGGCCAATGCGGATCCCGACGATTCCGACGGCGACGGCGTCTCCGGTCGTCCGAACTGGGTACGGGCGGCGCCATTTGTTCCCTCCTCAGAGATTGGCGGTGGCGCGGGCGACCAGCTTGGTCGCTTTGGACGAAAAGCCAATGTTTCCTCTCTGTTGCAGCAAGTCGTGGAGGCGTATCATCAGGATATCGGCATCACCAGTGACTTCCTGCCGTCGGAGAATCCCCATCCGCAAGCCGGCGGGTTTGCGGTCGGGGACATTGTGGCCGATCCGGAACTCACGGCCGCCGAGGTGCTTCAGACTACAGTCTATGTGAGACTTCTGGCGCCGCCGAAACGGGGAAGCGTGACGGCGCGGGTGGAAACTGGGAAAGAGGTTTTCTACGGCATCGGATGCGCCAAATGTCACGTGCCCACCATGCATACAGGTCCCAGTAACATTGGCCCCCTTGATCGCGTGGCTGTCCACCTCTATTCCGATCTGTTGATACATGATATGGGCGACGGACTCGCGGATCACCGTCCCGACGGGCAGGCTTCAGGATATGAATGGAAAACTCCGCCCCTTTGGGGGACGCGGTTGGTACGGGAGTTTCTCAACGGCAAGGCATTCTATCTCCACGACGGCCGGGCGACGACTTTGGATGAGGCGATTCGTTGGCACGGAGGCGAAGCGGAGTCTGCCAAGCTGGGCTATGAAGCTCTCGATGAGGCACGGCGGGAAGCGCTGCTGGCGTTTTTGCGATCGCTGTAATCGGACATGGCGGGAGATGTGATCACGCGACGGGGATTCTGCCGGGCGGCGACGGCAACCGCCATCGGACTGCTCCTTCCGATGGCCGGCTGCGCGACAACGTCGGTGTTCCGCACCAGTATAACGGATGGACGCGTGCGGGTCCCCTTTGATCGAATTGTACCGGCGGATGAGGCTGAAGGAAGTGTCGTCGTCTATGCCGAAGGGTTACCGGATCCTATTCTCGTGATGCGCATCAACGCCGAATATCGTGCCGTGTCCGCGCGTTGCACGCATCTGGGATGCACGGTGCGTCTATCGGGCAGCCAGTTGCAATGCCCCTGCCATGGATCCACCTACGCACTCGACGGATCGGTGATCCGGGGGCCGGCGCAGGCACCGTTGACGCGGATTCCAGTCGAGGTGACATGGCACGGTGTCGATTTGCAGCTTGGGGAATCACCGCAATGAGACGGTTAACCGCGGCATTTCTTTTCGTTGTGCTGTTCGGAAACCTGGTCGCCGTCGGGCAGGACACGACGATGATAGATCGCCCGTTCGTCACGGGCGGCATTTACGATAAGCCGTATATCACTCGTCTGCGCGGACGGGCCAGCATTGGCGGCTATGCCGAAACTGCCTTTCGATTCGAACGGGAAGCGGGTTTCAAGAACGAAATGTCATTCGGTGTTGAGCGGTTCAATCTCTTCGCATTTGCCCCTGTTTCCGACCGGGTGCGACTGGCCGCCGAGCTGGAATTCGAAGAGGGCGGCGGAGAAATCAATTTGGAACTGGCGATCATCGACTTCGAACTGCATCCGGCGATGACGTTCCGTGGTGGTATTCTATTGTCGCCGTTGGGGCGATTCAACTTGGCTCACGACAGTCCCGCCAACGAGGTCAACGACCGCCCGCTGGTCAGTACCGAGATCATACCGGCGACGCTGTCCGAACCGGGGATGGGTTTTCTCGGCAGCATCCATCCTGCCGCACCATGGCGTGTGACCTACGAAGCCTATCTCGTCAATGGATTCCACGGCGGCATCATTAACGACAGCCCCAACGGGACGCGCATCGCGGCGGGAAAAGCGAATTTCGAAGACAATAACGCACACCCTTCACTGGTCGTTCGGGTTGCGTTGAGCCCCTCACCGCAATTCGAGGCGGGCATCTCCACGCACACCGGACCTTACAACGAATGGACGACCGAAGGTCTGGCGACTGATGAGCAACGGGATGTGATCATTGTGGCGGTTGACCTTGAAGGTCAGTGGAATCATTTGCGACTTCTCGGCGAATACGCCCACGCTTCGATAGAAGTGCCCGGTGAATCCGGCGGTGTTTTCGCCGATGAACAGTCCGGGTATTACGTGCAGTTATCGTACCGTGTGGTTTATGGCGTTTGGGCCGTATTGCCGCGGTCTCATTTCACCGCGGTGGTGCGGTTCGGATCGGTCGATTGGAACACGGAAATCGACGGCGACGATCAGCGGCGGCTGACTTTGAGCACGAATTTTCGACCCACCGACGACACAGTGTTCAAGCTTGATTATCAGTACAATTGGGTGACTGATGGTTTCAACAATGAGGTCACGCAGGCGGCGATCATCTTTGGATTGGCCTCGTATTTCTGAACGCGCGAGCAACGCGAAGAAGATGTTCGGAGACATATGGTTATGATTTGTGCGCTGTGCAAAGAGGTATCGGCGCGCGAAAATTGTACCTTGTATCACAATATCACGTGTTCTTAAGAGTTTGATGCACAATATATTGTGATTTTTTTGTGCTTAACGCGAAATTGTGGTTGACTCGTATGTTGCCGCGGGTCTAACGTCAATCCGGGAAATTGGTGGACCGGTTGAAGCTCTCTGTCCCTGAGCTTCACCGGGGGGGCACACGACGAAACAATTCAATACGTGATATAAGGTTTTGGTGCGTAATCTCTTAGGAGATCCCGCATCGGGGAGGATACATGTTTGGACCGACACCGGTTTTGGCCGAAAACGCGTTGCGCGTGCTCGAGCGGCGGTATCTGATCAGGGATGACGATGGACGCGTGGTCGAGACGCCGGCGGAGATGTTTTGGCGCGTGGCAAAAGCTATTGCCTCGATTGATGCCACGTACGGCTCCTCCGATGCCGAGGTCCAGAAGACCGCCGAGCGCTTTTACGGCGCCATGGCCAATTGCGAGTTTACCCCCAATTCCCCGACGATGATGAATGCCGGACGGCCCTTGGGCCAGCTTTCGGCGTGTTTCGTGCTCCCCGTGGGCGACTCGATGGAGGAAATCTTCGAGTCGATCAAGAATGCCGCGCTCATCCACAAATCGGGCGGCGGCACCGGATTTGCATTTTCGCGGCTGCGTCCGCGCAATTCGGTCGTCGCCTCGACCAGCGGCGTCGCCTCCGGTCCGGTGTCGTTCATGAAAGTGTTCAATGCCGCCACCGAGGCGGTCAAGCAGGGGGGGACTCGACGTGGCGCCAACATGGGCATCCTGCGCATCGACCACCCCGACATCGAGGAGTTTGTCGCCTGCAAGGACGATCTGACGCAGGTCACCAATTTCAACATCTCCGTCGCGGTCACCGATGAATTTATGACCGCGGTCGAACGCGGCACGCAGTACGCGCTGTATGATCCGCGCACGCGCAAGCCGTACGAACGCGACGGCGTCGTGCAGACGCTCGATGCGCGCAAGATCTTCGCGACCGTGGTCGAGCATGCGTGGCGCACCGGTGAGCCGGGCGTGATTTTCATCGACCGCGTCAATCAGGGCAATCCGACGCGCGGCCACGAAGAAATCGAAGCGACCAACCCTTGCGGCGAGCAGCCGCTGCCGCCGTATGATTCGTGCAATCTCGCCTCGATCAATCTGGGCAAAGTCGTCAAAGACGATCTGCCGCCGCACTACGACCGCCGCCGTCCCGCCGAGGGCATCGACTGGGATAAGCTCACCGAGCTGGTGCACCTGGGCGTGCACTTCTTGGACAACGTCATCGACGCCAACCGCTACCCGATCCCCGAGATCGAACGGCAGTCGCACGACAACCGCCGCATCGGCCTGGGCGTGATGGGCTGGGCCGACATGCTGGCCAGGCTCGGTGTGCGCTACGATTCGGAGACCGCGTTTGATCTGGGCGATCAGGTCATGGCGCACATCGACTCCGAAGCGCGCCTCTGCTCGTCGGATCTGGCAACCAAACGCGGAAAGTTCCCGAATTGGGACAAGTCGATCTACGCCGAGGAGGGCGTTTCGATGCGCAACACCACGGTGACAACCGTGGCGCCGACCGGGACGATCTCGATCATCGCCGGATGTTCTTCCGGGATCGAGCCGTACTACTCGGTTTCGTTCGTGCGCAATGTCATGGAGGGGACGCGGCTGGTCGATGTCAATCCGCTCTTCGAAAAAATTGCCAAGCAGCGCGGCTTCTATTCCGGCGAGCTGATGGAACGGATCGCCAACGCCAACTCGATTCAGGACTTCGACGAAATCCCCGAGGACGTGCGCGACGTCTTCCGCACCTCGGCCGATGTCAGCGCCGATTCACACATCCGTATGCAGGCCGCCTTCCAGAAACATGTCGACTCCGCCGTCTCCAAGACGATCAACATGCCGCAGAGCGCCACGCGCGAGGATGTCCAGACCGCGTACTGGCAGGCGTACCGTCTGGCATGCAAGGGCGTGACGATCTACCGCGACGGCAGCCGTCCGGGACAGGTGCTCTCCACCGGCGCCACTCCGGAATCGGCGCGCGCCAGCAATCAAATCGGCGCGTTCGACACGGCCGGCGTGCGGACGTTTATGGAAGATACGCCGGAAACCTCGCCGGTCGAAGCCATGCCCGAACCGCGCCCGGAGCCGAAAGCGAAACCCCGATCGCCGCAGCCGCAGCAGATGTCCAACGGCATCCATCCGGTCGACCGGCCAGACCGCATGCTCGGGTTCACCGAGAAGATCAAGACCGGCTACGGCAATCTCTATGTCACGATCAACATGTTCGACGGCAAACCATTCGAGGTGTTCGCCTCCATCGGCAAGTCGGGTTACTCGACGATGGCCGACACCGAGGCGATCTGCCGCCTGATATCATTGGCGCTGCGCTCCGGCATCTCGGTGCGTCAGATCGTCAAGCAACTGCAGGGGATCGGCGGCTCGCAGCCGGTGTTCGAACGGCGCGGCGTGGTCTCATCGATTCCCGATGCGATCGCCAAAGTGCTCAATGACAACTTCGGCAACGGCACCAAGATCAAGCGCCGTCCCGATATCGCCCAGGAGCACTGCCCCGACTGCGGCGGCATGCTCGAGCACGAAGAGGGCTGCGTCCTCTGCCGTGGCTGCGGTTATTCGCAGTGTTAGACTGACGCAGTAATCAACTCATGCGGAGTTTGATCCGCATGATGATTCGAAACACCCCCGCGCTCCCCCCGCGCTCCCCCCGCGCTCCCCCCGCGGGGGGTTTTTGCATGCGCAAGGGGCAATCGCCTTCGCTGGTATTTCGTGATGTGAATGAGCTGTCGAGACACATTGCAACACTCCTACAGACCCGCCCCCATTCCGGGGGTGATTCGCCGGGCGCCGTATCATATAGATAGCGTTGGAGAACCCCATGTTTCTGTTTCAGGATGGCGATGTGCTGGTGACGTACGGGTCCGGCGGCGTCTGGCCGCCGCGACGGTGGGTGCTGTGGGTCGTCTATCGCGGCATCCGCGCATTCCAGAGGGCCAAGTGGGGAAGCGGCGCCGATGCCGGTCCGACCCATGTGCGCGTGTGGCTGGGCGGTCAGTTCTTCGAGATGACCACACCCGTGGGCAAGTGGACCACGCGCGACGAGGTCATCCTTGACAAGAAAGATTGGAAAGTCGCGCGCTTTCGTGGGGCGATCGGCAATCTTCCGGCGATGCAGCAGAAGGCCGGAGCGATGGTCGGGCTTAAGTACGACATCGGCGACCTGCTGGATTTCGGACTATCGGGGCTGGTCGGACGGTTTGCCGGCTGGCTGCGCATCTTCGGCGACCGCGAGCGCAAGTACACGGTCTGCTCCACGGCGCTGGCCAAAGTCCTGCGCGCCGGGGGTGTGCCGTTTCGGGTCTCGCGCGATGATGTGCGGCGCGATGCCGGCGTCGCGGTGTTGTTTCGCGATGGCGCCGATCCGATTGACTTAATCGACAGCGCCATCGATCCGGCGTTTTTCGTCAACAACCCGACCCAGTGGGAAGTGGTGGGACAGTCGAGTCGGTGAGGGAAGTCATCGAGCCACTGATCAAGGGAGTGCTGAAAAACTCTCTTTTCCAATTCCGCTTCTTTCGAGACGAATCACCCGCCCGATGTGGCAGAGTCGGAGGTTTTTCGACACTCTCCAATGTCAGGGCACATTGCGTGCGGGAGCCAGGCGAGACGCCTGGAATACACAAATGAACACAAAAAAACCCCGCGCCATCCGGCGCGGGGTTCTTCATGACGGATACTGTGTGAGTCGTTCTCAGCCCTTCTGTTCGGCGGGATCGCGGTACATGGCCTGGATGTCGAGCGTGACTTTGACATCATCGCCGACCACCAGTCCGCCCGCGTCCAGTGTCTTGCTCCAACTGACACCATAGTCCATCCGCTTGACCGTTGTCGTGGCGGAGAACCCGACACGCTTGTTGGCGCCCGGACCTTCCAGCATGCCAGTCTTCTCGACATGCAGGATCACCGGCTTGGTGACACCGCGTATGCTCAGCAGCCCGTGCAAGTCGAACCGGTCGTTTCCCTTTGCGACGACATTCCCAGCCATCCACTTCTGGCCGTCGATCATCGCATCGGCGAACTCCGCTGTGCCTTCCATCATCTTACCGAACGTAAACTTGATTTCGGGGTTGTTCTCGACGTCGAAGAAGTCGGCGCTGCGCAAGTGGCCGTCGCGATTCTCGTTTTGGGTATTGACGCTCTTGGTCTGAATGGTCACTTCGACCGCCCAGATTGCGGTATCGGCGGGGTCATAAACGATCGTGCCAGAGAAATCGCTGAAGGAACCGCTGACCCGGCTGATGGTCATGTGGGTGACCGTGAAACCGACATTGGAATGGACCCGGTCGACCTTGAATTCGGTCGCGTGCGATGCGCCGATGAGCAGGAGCGAGGCAATTACGGCAAGTCCCAAGCGCTTCATGTTTCCGGTTCTCCTTTCGATAGTGGATATCGCGATTACGTTGAGGTCGGGTTGAATGCGACGAAGATACGGTCTCTGAACGGCGATGTCAGCAAAAACCGCATCATGGTTCGTGCCGCTGGAATACCACCAACGGCGCCTGTTCTTCTCCAAATGTGATCTTGCGGGCGACTGTCCCCAGCTTGGCCGCGGTCATGAGATAGGCCCACGTCGGCACCGGCATGCTCCCACAGCCGCGAATATGAACGCTCTTGCCGCGGTACTGTTCCCAGTCATGCGCATCCAGTTGCCGGCGGAATGACTCCTCCCGCAGCAGCCCGTTGTCGGAGAACTGCTCAAGGTCAAAAAGCGGCATACGGGACAGTGTTCGACGATCGCGTGGTTACGCCGAGAACGACGTGCCGCAGCCGCACGATTTGCTGGCGTTGGGGTTGGAAAACTTAAATCCGCCGCCGACGATCGCGGGGACATAATCGATGACAATGCCCTTCAGATACAGCGCGCTTTTGAGATCGACGATCACCCGCACGCCCTTGATTTCGAAGACTTTGTCGAACTTGCCGCTTTCGTTGTCGAAGTTGACTTGGTAGGTCAGTCCCGAGCAGCCGCCGCCGACCACCCCGAGACGCAGACAAAAATCATCGCCGAGTTGCTGTGATTCCATCAGCCGCTTGACCTCGGCCGCTGCTGCATCGGTCAGTCCAACCATGGTGTCGGACTCGCCGGCGATCGGCAGTTGGTTCATTGCTGCTGTGGTCTGTTTCGTATCAGACATCAGTCATCTCCCGGTTCCGAGTCTTCAACACCTCATTCCGCATCATGTTCCGACCGTCGAGGCGTGTCCGGCCGCTTGCGGAATCGGCGAGAGCGCACGCAGCCGTGTGACCGTCTCGACAATTCGGTCAATCACGGTATCGACTTCATCAGCGGTATTATAACGTCCCAGGCCGAAACGAATCGAAGATTGTGCCGCCTGCCCATCGACGCCCATTGCGCGCAACACATAGGATGGCTCGACCTGGGCGGATGTACACGCCGAACCTGACGAGAGGGCGACATCTTTGACCCCCATCAACACACCTTCGCCTTCGACACCGGCGAAGGACAAATTCAGATTACCCGGCAGACGGTATGTCATCGAGCCGTTCACCGTGACCCCGTCGAGACGCTCCATGATGCCGTGCAGGAGACGGTCACGCAGCGCGGCGACGCGGGCATTCTCTTCGACGGTTTTTTCGGCAGCAATCTCCAGCGCCCGGGCGAAGCCAACGATCAACGGCACCGGCAAAGTTCCCGAGCGCAGTCCCTGCTCGTGGCCGCCGCCGTCGATCAGGGGCGCAATCCGCACGCGCGGCTTGCGCCGTCGGACATACAGCGCACCGATGCCTTTGGGCCCATAGGTCTTGTGCGCCGAGAACGAGAGCAGATCGATGCCATCGCGCTCGACATTGATCGGCAGCTTCCCCGCGGTTTGCGCCGCATCGACGTGAAAAAAGATCCCGAGCTCGCGCGTAAGCCGCCCGATCGCGGCAATCGGCTGGACCGTCCCGACCTCGTTGTTGGCGTGCATAACCGAGACAAGGATCGTGCGATCGGTCATCGCGCGGCGAACGGCATCGACGTCGACGATGCCATCGGCATCGACGCCGACGTAAGTGACTTTCGTCCCCTGTTGTTCCAGTCGCTTGGCACTGTCGAGGATGGCCTTGTGTTCGATCGCGGTCGTGACGAGATGATCGCCGCGCTCGCGCATCGCCTCGGCCACACCCTTGAGCGCCAGGTTGTCCGATTCGGTCGCGCCGGACGTCAAAATGATCTCTTTGGGTTCAGCGCCGATGGCCTTGGCAATCTGCGCGCGCGCTGTCTCGACTGCCTCCTCCGCTTCCCAGCCGTACTGGTGCGTGACCGAGGCCGCGTTGCCGAATTTTTCGGAGAAGTAGGGACGCATTGCGGTCATCACCCGCGGATCGACCGGGGTGGTCGCATGATGGTCCATGTAGATCGGCGCTTGCTCTGGCATCGCATCTCCGGAACGGTGTCGTCCACCGGTGCTACGGCCCGTCCCAGGTTCGGTTTGGGCTCGCAAGACGATTGACCGCGCTGCCCCTGCGTGTTAATTTACAGTGACGCTTGCTGTTAGACAATGGTACGACGGGCCGGTCGAGTTCGTCGTACTTTATTGAAGACTCCGTTTCCCCACTGAACGACGGAGGATTGCCATCATGCCCACCATTGCCGCCATTTTGGCCCGCAAGCAGCCGGTTCATTCGATCCAATCCGATGCCACCGCCTACGATGCCGCCAGGATGATGGTTGAGCACAATGTCGGAGCATTGCCCGTGCTCGAGAAAAATCGCCTGGTCGGTGTCTTCTCCGAACGCGACCTGATGCGCCGCGTGATTGCCCCGGGGCACAAGCCCGCTGAGGTCAAAGTCGCCGACGTCATGACCACTGACTTGGTGACCGCGTTTATCCACGACGACGATGCCACCTGCCTCAAGAAGATGACCGACAAAGGGTGTCGACACCTGCCGGTGGTGGATAAGGGGCAATTGGTCGGGTTTCTCTCCGCGCGCGATGTGATGAAGGCGCAGGTGGAGGGGATGAAACTGGAGATTCAGACGCTCACCGACTACATCTATTACACCCCGCCGACCGGGCTTCGCGAGTAAGTGTCAGCGTACAAGCACCGACGCGGGTGCGGACACGAGAATTGACTTTCAGCCCTTTGCTGCGTATACACTTGGACCGAAGCGGTCGGATTCGCCCTGAAACCGGCCGATGTGCGCCCATAGCTCAATTGGATAGAGCGTCTGACTACGGATCAGAAGGTTGGGGGTTCAACTCCTCCTGGGCGTACTTTAGGTGGAGCGGTTACCATATAGCAGTTCTCACTTCACGCCACGCCCGCTATCTGTGCCACAGAAGGGATTCACGATGCTGCTAGGTACGCTCCGGGTTTTGCGGTGCGGTTCCCAATGATGTAGAGTTTCAGTAGTCTCCCACATCCCGCTCTCGTTCAAGCTGATAGAGCAATCTCCCGGGTTTTTCTTCCCAAAAAAGGGAACCCGCGCCGAATCCTGACCGGTATAAGCGCTCAAGACGCTGCACCGCGCACGTACGCACGCACAGCATTGCAGTTGGGCAGTCCCGAAAGGGGACTATGGGTTGGAAGGAGGAGCACCATGCGCAGGATGATCACATCCATGCTGGTCGGACTTCTCGTCACACTTTTGCCGGGCCTGGCATGGGGGACAGGGCTCGGTCTGGGCGCGCGATACAGTTTCGTGCACAATCGCGACACCGACGACAACGCGAACATGCTCGGCGCCATGGCACGTCTCCGCGGGACCTTCCTCGGATTGGAGGGCGCCGTGGACTACCGCAACGAAGACCTCGGCAACAATGTCGAGCTGAAGACATGGCCGATCTCCGCCAGTCTGATGCTCTACCCGATTCCGGCGATCTATGGATTGGCCGGAGTCGGCTGGTACAATTCGACAATCGATTTCCCCGCCGGCTCGTTGTATGAGGACGACACCGATACCGAGCTGGGCTACCACTTTGGCGCGGGGCTGGAGATGCCGTTGGCCCCGACGTTGAAACTGACCGGCGATTTCCGTTACCTCTTTGTCGACTATGAATTCGACGACATCCCGTCCACCATTGGAAAAGTCGACGCCAACTCGCTGGCCATAACCGCCGGTCTGATCGTCTACCTCCGGTAGACGGCACTATTTCGAGTGTTGCACTATGCGGGCACGGTGCCCGCAGCGTTGTAGCCAGTGCGTGCGGTGTGCGGCGCTATCCGGATCCGTATTACTTTGCTCAGGGAGGAACAATGAACAGGCACATTTCAGAATTCAGCTCGCGGGCGATCGTGACGGCGGCGGTGATCGGCGTGTTGGCGCTCGCCGGATGCAACGGCACCGACCGCGGGGTCGGCGGCCAGTCGGATCAGGGGAAAGTCATCCTGATGATGCACGATGCCCCCGTCGACAACTTCACCGAAGTCTGGCTGACGGTCGAATCGGTGACCATGATCGGGACACAGCATGACGACGATGGGACGGAGGCATCCGGTGAAGTCGTGCTCTCCGAAGCGGTCCGCATGGACTTTCTCGCGCTCGACTCGGTCTCGCGCATCCTGGCATCGGCGCAGGTCGATGCGGGCTTGTACTCGAAGATTCGTCTGCGGGTCTCCGATCCGGAGTTTGTGCGCGATGACGACAGCGTGTACACCGATGATGATATCCAGTTGGTCGCCAACGGGCACGTCGATCTCAATCCGCAGGGCACGATTGTCGTCGGCAGCAATGCACTGACCGTCGTGAGTCTCGATCTGGACTTGGACAATTCGGTCCAGGTCAATGAGACCGGCAACGAACGCTACATCCTGCGTCCGCAGATCCTGCTGGATGGGAATCTCGAAAGCTCCGAACACGTGACGCTCCACGGATGCACCGTCGTCTCGGTGGACCTGTACAGCGGCCAGATATTGGTCATGTGCCCGAATGCGGAGACGACCTTGGCGGTCACCACCAATTCGCAGACCGCCCTGTTCGGTGCGGGTGGATTGACCGTCGGGTTGAACGCGATCAATGTCGGTGCCAGCGTTGAAGTCGTCGGCGAACTGAACACCCAATCGGGTCTGATTACCGCAGCGGAGGTTCATCTCGGGCTGCATTGATTCACCGCGCTTACGCTGAGTCGCCCGGCCTCCTGGATCGGCGCAGATGGAGGTGACGGCGTCTGAGCCCCATCCAAGGGGTCGGGCGAGGATGCATCAGAGGAAGTCGCACGAAAGGAGACTTTATGAAACGCACCATCATTTCCTGCCTTGCCATGTTGATCGCAGTGGGCGCAACGCACGGGCGTGCCGGCGCGGTCGAAGGTTGGGGTCCGCGCGTGGGCATGACGGTCGACCCCGACCAGGTCCATGTCGGTGCGCACATGTCCCTTGGGTATGCGTTCGATCGCTTTCGACTGCAGCCCAACGTTGAACTCGGTGTCGGTGACGACATGACGATCATGAATGTCAATGGCGATTTGGCGTATCTGTTCAACGTGGACAACGACTCCTGGCGGCCGTTTCTCGGCGGCGGCGTGGGACTGTACGCCATCGACCGTCAGGATAGCCGGGGCCGGGACGGCGACAGCGATCTTGAGGCCGGTCTGCACATGATCGGAGGCATTGAGTACGCCCTCTCCGGCGGAAATCGATTTGCGGCCGAGGTGAAACTCGGGCTGGTCGATGAGCCGGATATGAAGTGGACGGCCGCCTGGACATTCGGCCGGTAACGTCACGGGGGGTGCAGGTCCCGCCGCGAAGCGCAGACACGGCGAGATGCGACATGCTCCGCCAGGCATTGTCGGCGCCGCCGTGTCGCCTTCGTTGGCGGGTGACGAGAGAAGCTGCGGTTTCTTCATCGTCATCCCCACTTGCCCGTTCTACGGCATTGCATTAGAATAACTTGGATCGACACACGCAACGGCTTGTGGCCACGGCGGGGTCGATCCAAGGTCCATGGACCAATCCGAGATTCAGCGGCTTCAAGAGGAAAACGCCAAGCTGCGCCGGCAGTTGGAACTGAGCCGGACGGCGTACGACTATCTGGTCCGATTGGCGCACCATTTCTCCGGCGATGAGGTGGCCTTTGAGTCGCCCGATCAGATCCGGGCGTTCTGCGAACGGATCAAACGAGCGGTCGAGTCCTTAGTCGACGGCATCAAGACGCTCATGGCCGGGCGCAAGCAGATGCAGCGCCAGTGGTCGTTGTATGCGTCGCAGCCACAGCAGGGCACGGCCTTTGTGCGCGTGGCAGAGCTCCGCGGCGATCTGGGGCGGTCGCTGTTGGACTGGCAGAACCCGGCTCTCGATGATCAGAACACGCGCCAACTGCAGAACTCCGTCAACGAGCTGAAACATCATCAATTGGCGCTGATGGCCGGATACGAGCGCTGTGTGCGCGAGGGGGCCTTGGCCGTACTGCGGGAGCTTGACCCCGACATTATAGAGGGACGCGACGCGCCGGCCGCTGGAGGGCCGGAATCCCATGGGTCGTTGAAACAACTCCTGCCTTGGCGGACGGCCGGTTTGTTCCGAACATTCCGTCGGCGTTACGCCGACTTGATTGCCGAAGACGCGCAGTGGTATCAATCGCGGTTTTTGCCGTTGTTTCGGCAGGGGTACAAGGAGTACATGTGGGCGGCGGTGGAGTCGGAATTATCCGGGGAGGGTCGACGGACATGAGGCGGAACGCTACGATTGCGCATCGATCACGAGGAATCCGAATGATCGGCCTGGCCGAAGTGGGGCTTGTTTCAGTTGCCTTGGTGATCGGTTCAGGGTGCGGCTGGATCTTCGGCAAGCAGCAAAAGCCGATGCGTGTCGAAGTCGTCTTTGTCGGCAGCGATTCGCTCAACTTCGACGGCACGAAGTTTCAGCCGGTGCAGGTCAAGGCCTACATTCTGACTCGAGAGCACCGGTTCCTGGCCGCCGATGTGCGTGCATTCTTCAACCCGGAATTCGATCCGGGCTTCATGAGCGAGTTCGAGAAGGACATGCTGGGTTCGGCCACCGCGATTGTCGCGCCGGGGGAAAAGTCGTTGCCGATGCTCATCGAGATTCCGTATGCCAAGCTGCACGATGTCAAGCCGATGATCGGCGTGATCGCCAACTTTGCACAGCCGCCGCGGGGTGAGCATCGTGAGCGCATGATCAAAGGCATTCCGAAGAAAAGCAAACAGATCGCCTGCTTTTCACTCGGAACCGACTGGGTGGAAGCGGGCAAGTGCCAATAGAACACCAATCACAGATCTGCGGATATTGCTGAACTGATGCCGCCCTACCATCAAATCCTCTGGAGTGAGGGGCTTTTCCTCACCCAGCACCATTTCCAACAGTTTGATTCGTACATTGCCGGCGAGCGCGCGTTTTTGCTGCGCGCGCTGGTGCCGTTTGCGTGGGGACTTTCGCATCTGGCAATTGATGAGACCGCTGTGGAGAATCGGACGCTGACGGTCGGAGAGGTCGAAGGCATTTGGCCCGACGGGACCGCGGTCCGCGCGCCCTCAGTCGACGATTTGCCGGGAGGACGACCTTTCGAGTCGCTCTTTGCACCAACCGCACGGGTGTTGCCGGTCTATCTGGGCTTGCCGCGACTGCGGCCCGGCACCGCGGGTGTGCAGATGGAGTCGGAGAAAACCCACGCGCCGACACGGTATGCGCGGGCCTTTGCACATGTTCCCGATGCGGTCACCGGCGAGCACGAGCGCGAGATTCCATATCTGAAAAAGAAGCTGGTGCTGCTCTTCGGCGGCGAGGATTTGGAAGGATACGATGTGTTGAAAATCGCCGAGGTGGAACGCAGCCCCGAGGGCAAAACACGACTGCGTCCATCCTATGTTCCGCCGCTCGTCTCGGTCCATTCGTCAAAGTATCTCACGACGGAACTGCGGGGCCTCTTGGAGACGGCATCGGCCAAATCCGAATCGCTGGCCGAGCAAGTCCGTCAGCGCACGCCGACGCTGACCGAATTCTCCACGTCCGACTTTCCGAACTTCTTAAAGTTGCACACCGTCAATGCCTATATTCCATTGCTGTCGCAGTGGCACACGCATCCACGCGCGCATCCGCTCGGCCTGTTTCAGTTGCTGGCGGCGTTCGCCGGGCACTTGTGCGGATTCAAAGTCGGTGAGCATCCACGCAATCTGCCCGCATATGATCACGACAACCTTGAAGGATCGTTCGCGCCCCTGGTTGTCAAGCTGCGCGAATTGCTGGAAGCGGTTGTTGAAGCGCGTTTTGTACGAATTCCGCTGGCGCAGCGCGACACGTCACGATTCGACGGACCCATCGAAGACGTATCGCTCTTTGAGCGCTCCGAATTCTATCTGGGCGTCGGCGCGGATTTGTCGGAAAGCAAGATTGCCTCGGAGTTTCCGCGTCACGCCAAGGTCATCTCCCCCGACAAAATGGAACGGCTCATCGGCGGAAATCTGCCGGGCGCCAATCTGATCTTCGTGCAACTGCCGCCGGCATCGGTGCCGCGCAAGGCGGGGATGGTGTACTTCCGCATCGATCCGCGCGGCGATCGCTGGGACTACATCAAGAAGGCGCGCCAGATCGCGATCTATGCCCCACCCGATGAATTCCCCGACTGGACTGTCGAATGTCTCGCGGTCGAGCGCTGAGTTGACCGGAGCATTGACGACTTCACCATCATGACCACGACCGTCATCATATGAGCACGACCGCACCGGGGGTCCTTCAACGCGCGTGCCGTCGCGCGTTTTCGCTGGTGCTCAACCTTCAGGACGGCGGCGATTTCGGCGACGCGGATGCACTTCGACGGCGTGTCACCGAAATGCTGGCATCGATGGAGAGCGACGCCAAGCAGGCCGGCGTCCTGGCAGAGGATGTTCTCTCGGCACGATTCGCGCTGACCGCATTTATCGACGAGACGATCAACCGTTCCGATTGGCCGGGCAAATCGACCTGGGCGAATCGTCCGCTTTCGCTGGAACACTTCAATACCAACCGCGCCGGCGAAGAATTTTTCGAACGGCTCGCGGCGATTCGTCAGCGCCCCGAGGCGCAAACCGATCTGCTGGAAGTCTATCACTGTTGTCTGGCGCTGGGATTCGAGGGACGATACGCACTGGCCGATCCGACTCACTTGCAGCAATTGGTCGAATCGACCATGCGCGAGTTGGAACGCATTCGCGGCACATCGGCCGTACTGGCCCCGCATGGCGATCCACCCGCGCAAAGCGTCGCACAACTGGGCGGCGAAGTGCCGTTGTGGGTTTACTCGGGCGCGCTGGCCGCGTTGGCTTTCATCGTGTTCGTAATCCTGCGGGTCTTGTCGACGTCGCAGGCGCAGGAGACCGCCGACCGGCTGATTCGCCTGTTGCAATAACCACGCTCAGCATCGTCATCGCCATGCTTGGCCTCATCCTCCCGTTTCTCAAGTCAAAGCTCGCGGCTGTGGGCGCGGTGCTGGTCATCGTCCTACTGATCGCCATCGGCGGACCGAGAATCCTGGGGTCGCGCTGGCGGCTATGGTGCTATCTCGCCGCCCTGCTCATCCTCCTCATTTTCATCATTCATCTGGCGTTCAAGGCTTGGCGGGCGCGCAAGAAGGCGCGCCTGCTTGAAGGGTTTATGCAACGGCAGGCCGACGATCAGATGATGTCGGCGCGGCCCGATGCCCGCGACGAGCTGGCCGCGATCAAGGAGAAACTCGACCGCGCCGTGACGGTTTTGAAGCAATCGCGTCTGGCCCGCGGACGGCGCGGCGCCGATGCGCTCTACCTGTTGCCGTGGTACATGATCATCGGTCCGTCGGCGGCCGGTAAATCGACCCTGTTGCGCAACAGCGGCCTGCATTTCCCGGCGGTCGATGTATCCGACGAGGCCAAAGTGCGCGGGCTGGGTGGCACACGCAACTGCGATTGGTGGCTGTCGACGCAGGGGATCGTGCTCGACACGGCCGGGCGATACAGTCTCACCGATGCCGCCGCCGACGACCGCGAAGAATGGTCGGGCTTTCTTTCCATGCTGAAGAAGGCGCGCGGCCGTGCACCGATCAACGGACTCATCCTCGCCGTGGCGCTCGACGAAGTGCTCAAGCGCGGCAATGATGATTTGGAGACGCTGGCCAAGACTCTGCGCAGCCGCGTCGATGAATTGATCGTCAAGCTCGAGATTCAGTTTCCCATTTACGTCGTCTTCACGAAGTGCGACCTGGTCTCGGGTTTCAGCGAATACTTCCACGACTTCGGACGCGAGCAGCGCGAACAGATTTGGGGGTTCACGCGCAAGTACGAGCCCGTGACCGAGTCGCTGCAGCAGCAGTTCCTGCGTGAGGCGGGATACCTAGCTGCCGTTCTCGATCACCGTCGCTTGCGACAAATGACGACGACCGTTCGCCCGATCCAGCGGCGCGGGGCGTATGTCATGCCGATCGAGTTCGCCAATGCCGCGCGCAAGCTGGCGCACTTCGTCGATGTGCTCTTCAGCCCCAACCCGTATCAGCAGAATCCGGTCGTGCGCGGCTTCTATTTTACGTCGGGCACGCAGGAAGGCGCGCCGATCGCACAGGTGATGGAGGCGATGCGCCGCGATTTCGGCCTCAGCGGCGGGATCGTGCCGCCGAGCGGCGCGGCGTCGGAGCCCAAACCGTACTTCATCAAGGATCTCTTCCAAAAGGTCATTCTTCCCGACGAGGCGAAGGTGCGTCCGCTGGGATCGGCGAGCCGTCGTCGGCGTTTCATCCGCTGGACGTGGATCGGGGCGCAGGCCGCCGCCGCCGGACTACTCGTGTTATCTTTGTTCGGATCCTACCTGGCCAATCGCCGCTTCAATTCCGAGTTGCGCCGCACCACCGAGCACATTGCCGCCGCGTTGCCTCCCGGCGACGGATTTTCGCTGTCGAATCTCGACACGCTGGATATGCTGCGCGAAGCCCTGGTGCGGGCGGAAGCAGGACCCGGCCTCCAGCGCGGACTCGGGTTGTATTCATCGCCGCCGGTCATTGCCGCTGCGCGTGATGTCTACTTCCGGAATCTGCAGCGGCTCTTGTTGCGTCCGCTCGATGTGCAGCTCAGGGCGCGATTACGTGGGGAGTTCGATTTGAACACCGAGGCGGGGATCAACAGCTACTTCGAGTCGGCGATGGCCTATAAGATGATTACGCAACATTACGACTCGGTCTCGCACAATGTTTTCGAACTGATCGCGCAGGCCGATTCGGTGTGGCGTTCGCAGATTCCCATCGACGACCAGGCCCACTTCGGCGCGCTGATTGCCGATCAACTCAATTACTACTGGTACCATCGTCCGGACACCACGCTGCGTTGGATGCGTGTCGCACCCGATCAGGCGCTGCTGGCCGACATCGAACGGGTTATGGCCGGTTTCTGGACCGTCGACCGGCTGTACCGGCGCATCATCAACGATGCCAACGGAACGCAGGGTCTGCTGACCATGCTCGATTTCGCTCCCGGGAGTGTTCGTCTGGCCGGGGCGCGGATCGGCGGCGCCTTCACCCGGGAGGGATGGAAGCTCGTTCTCGCCGATCGTATTCGCAACATGCCCGACGAGATCGCCGGCAACCCGGCGCTGCGGCAGACGCTGGGCCACTACGAGGACGACAAAATCCGCGAGGAGCTCACGCGTCGCTATGTCGATGAATTTCGCGGTGAGTGGCGAAAGTTCCTCGACTCGGTCATTGTGGTCAACTTCACCGATCTGACCGACGCCGCCTCCGGCCTCGATGAATTATCGCAGGACAATTCGCCGCTGTTATTGGTGCTGACGCGCGCCTGGAATGAGAGCCGGTTGGACATCGGCGGCGATTACAAGAGCAAGATCGATGAAGAGTTCGTACCGCTCGCGCGCTTCCTCGGCGAAGCGAAACTGCCGGAAGGATCCCCCATTCCACGGGCCAGCTACATTGCACTGTTGGCCGAGCTGCCCAAGACGCTTGAAGAGCAGCGCGATTTGTTGCAGCAGCAGGCCAAGTGCGCACTACGTCTGCGCGCCCTGAAGACCGCGCTGGATCAACGCGAGCGCACGATCGCGCGATTGATCGACGGTTCGGCGGTCGCACGGTCCGCGTCGACGCTGCTGGTGCGTCCGCTGGATGCCGCGCGACGCAGCGCCTATGGCGAGATGTGCTCCTGCCTCAACCGCGTCTGGAATGAGACGGTTGCCGACGAATTCGGTGCCGGGCTGGCGAGCGTCTATCCTTTCAATTCCACCAGCGAGGCCGAGGCATCGATGGCGCAGGTGGTATCGTTTTTTTCGACGGCGGGCATTTTTGCGTTCGAGGACGCCGAAGGTGCCCCGGCCCGTCAGGAGGGGATGTCGTTATCCGCCGATTACCAGCGGGCGCTGTCGGTCGCCGAAGACATCCGGCGCATGATCCAGGGCAGTAATCCGAGCGTCAACTTTACGTTGCGCGCGGCTTCGCAGGGTCTCTCCGGCATCCGCAAGCTGTCATTGGAATACGGCAGCACCCGTTGGGAATACGTTCCGGGCCCCGATGATCCGCGCGACTTCAAATGGCCGCAGGCGGGCGGGACCCATGTGTCGCTGAGCGTGGTGGCGGTCGACCAGACATTGTATGCGATGCCGCGCCAAGAGACGGGCGAGTGGGCGATGCTGCGGCTCTTCGACGACGCCAAGTTCAGCGGCAATACCGTGCGCTGGGCCTTTCCGACCCAGGGTGGACCGACGCTGAACGCGCAGTACACCATCAGCGGCTCGGGTGCGCAGTTTATCAGCAGCGGGCACTTCTCGCGCTTCCAGTGTCCGGCCCGCGTGTGTCCGTAACAACGCGTAATTCATCGATGCCGACGGTGTCTCCCAGCATCGGGTTGTTCGGCAAGCTGCCGTCACATCCCGACTTTATCCGCCACATGGCGGGCGGCGAGGCAGCGCGCCGGCTTGATTCATGGCACAGCGACGGTCTGGCACACTTGCGTCGGATTCATCGTGGCGACTGGGAATCGCGCTTCGATGCGGCCCCTCCGGTGCAATTTGTCGTGCAAGCCGAATCGCAGCATGCGCTGGTCGGCGTGTGCGCGCCGTCGCGTGATTCCACCGGGCGTCGGTATCCGATCTCGGTGTTCGCGACAATTCCGGTGGGACGCAGCAACGCACGCGGCGAATGGCTGCCGGTCCTTTGCGGTCAGTTCCTGAATTTGGTCCGTCGAGAACTGGGCGCGGCATTGCGGGCGGAGTCGGGCGCCGATTTGACACAGTTTGCGGATCGCATGGTGCCGTTCCTGGACAAAGCGATTCTCGCGGACAGTCGGTCGACTCCCGAGACGATCGCAAACGCCACCATGCAATCGTTTTGGACCGGCATCCTTGGCGACTTTGCGGATCGCCGCAAGTACGTCGTCATCAAAAACCTGTTCGGTGTGATGGTTCCGCTGCGCGGAGGCGACACGACCCGACTGAGCGCCGCGCTGAATCTCCCGACTGGAGGCGATCCGGATGAGGCGCACGTCGTCAGTGCGCTCTGGGCGCGTCTCTGCACCGCCGTTTCCGGCCATCCGCGGTTGCCGAATCTTTCCCTCTTTTGGCGCGAATCAATGGCGACACCGCAGCGCGGGGAGTGCTTTATTGCGTTGCGACCGCCGTCGGTTGGGCTGTGGTGCACCGTCATCGCCGGATCGCCGGCGAACGATTCATTCCTTGAGACCGACACACCGAATGACGAACCGCAGGCGGCGCGTTCGGTGTTGGGGGAGCGCCTGGCATCGGCGCTCGATGATCCGGATCTGAACATGCTGGCGTTTATCAAACGAATCTGAAACGCCGATTCACTGTGCGATGAGCGAGCTGGCTGACATCACAGGATTGGGCAAGACCCCGATCGCCGGAGAGAGTCCGGTCGGGGCATCGGTGCAGTTCGACGAGGACTATGAAAAGCTTCGCGCCGAGATGCAGAAGCTCGACTCGGTCACCGGCGAGACGGTCGAGTGGAGTTTGGTCGAGAATACCGGTGTCGATATCCTGCAAAACCGATCCAAGCATCTCTTAGTCGGCATCTACCTCTCGCTGGCGCTCTTTGAACGCCACGACTATGCCGGTCTGGCTGCCGGATTTTCGATCCTGCGCGATCTGGTCACGACTTTCTGGGACACGATGGAGCCGCCGCTCAAACGCAAACGCGGCCGGATCGAGGGGTTCGTATGGCTGTGCAAACGGCTCGGCACGTCGATGCCCGACCGCAAGCCCACGGCCAGCGAGATGGAGGCAATGAAAACCTGCAAGGCCGTCCTGGGAGAACTTGGCGCTGCGCTCAATGAGAAGCTCGCCGATGATGCCCCGGGGCTGGCCGACTTGGAACGGCTGGTCAACGCGCACATCAAGGACCTTGAGGCGGCGGTCAAAGCCGCCGAAACCCGCAAGGCCCAGGCAGAGAAAGTCGCCTCGGGAGATGTTGACGATACCTCGTCCCCCGATGACGCGCGCAAAGTCTACCAGAACATTCGCACGAAGATCGCCAAGATTTGCCAGATTATCCGTCGCGCCGCCCCGCAAGACCCGATCGCATACCGGTTGTTGCGCGCCTCAACCTGGGGGCCGCTGCAGACTTCGCCGCCGGATACCAGTGGGGTCACGCAGATCCCCGCCCCCGGCCCTGAGATTCGGGCGCGTCTCGATACCCAAGAAGCCAAGGCAGAGTGGGGGCCGATGCTGGAGACAATCGAAACGGCATATGATAACTCCCCGCTCTGGCTGGACTTGCAGCACTATCTTCTGAAAGCGTTCGATGAGCTGGGTGAGCAATACGACCTTGCCGCCGAGGCGGTGCGAGCCGAAATCGTCTCATTATTACGCCGCCTTCCCGACCTGACTGTCTTGGAGTTTGCCGGCGGAGTGCCCTTCGCCGACCCGCAGACTCGCAAGTACTTAGATAAGATGGTCAAGGAGATGTCCGCTCCCCAGGGGGGTGGTCCGGGCGCCATTACCGGCGCCCCGCCCGGACTAGAGGAGGCGGTCGAAGAGGCGCGGCGTCTGGCCGGCAAAGGCAAATTGACTGAGGCGGTGGGGCGCATGCAGGCGGGAATCTCTTCCACCGGTGAGCATCGGGCGCGGTTTCTCTGGCGGCTTGAATTGGCGCGACTTTGCCTCGACTCAGGTCGTGTGATCCTCGCGGCGCCCCTGTTGGAAGAACTGGAAACCCTCATTGATCGGCATAATCTCGAGGCATGGGAGCCAGATCTTTGCAAGACGGTCTATACGGCCTTGCTGTCGGCGCGCCGACTTTTGCTGAAAGACACGCGGAAGGCGACGCCCGAGCTGATTCAGAAGACCAATTTGCTTCAGGACCGTTTGTCACGCCTGGACCCAACGGCTTTATTATCGATGGAATAAGTCGTGCATCGGCGACCGTTAACCTTTAATATAAAGAGCGACTTTTGGCCGTTTGATCAGTCGAACCGCAGGACCACACTGACGAGGTGATGGCGTATGGCGCAGGAAGGATCGGTCGCCCCGAAGGAACGAGTTAACATCGTCTACAAGCCGGCAACCGGGGTCGACGAAGAACGCGAGCTTCCCTTAAAACTCTTGATGCTGGGCGATTACACCCAACGTCCCGATGACACCCCATTAGAGGAGCGCAAAGTCATCAACGTTGACAAGGACAACTTCAACGATGTGATGAAGGCGCAGAATCTCGCTGTTCAGGCAAACGTCAAGAATGTCTTGGCCGAAGAAGAAGGCGCTGAGATGCCGGTCAACCTGAAGTTCGAGAATGTCAAAGACTTCGGGCCGGAAGCGGTCGCCCAGCAGGTCCCCGAGCTTAAACGGCTCCTGGAGTTGCGCAATGCGCTCCTGGCGCTAAAGGGACCCCTGGGCAATGTCCCGGGATTCCGCAAGAAGATCATGGACATCATGTCCGACGATGCCGCGCGCGACAAGCTGATGAAGGAGTTGGGCATCGGGGGCTGAGACCGCCGAAACTGAATCGAGTCGAAACAGGAGAAAGCACAGATGGCGGAAGAACAACGGCAACAGCCAGAGGGCTCGTCCGGCGCGGCGGCGGGTGGATCGCTCGTCGAGGAAATCCTGCTGGAGACCAAGCTGAAGCCCTCCGACGAGGGGTTCAGCGCGGCGCGCGAGGGAATGCGCGAGTTGATCGGGCTTTTGTCGCAGCCCGATCGCAAGGGCGAGCGTGTCCAGCAGAAGATCGTCGATGAAATGATCGCCGAGATCGACCAGAAGATGAGCCGTCAACTCGATCAGATCCTCCACAACCCATCCTATCAGAAGATGGAATCGGCCTGGCGGGGGCTGAAATTGGTGGTCGACCGCACCGATTTCCGCGAAAACACCAAAATCGAGTACCTCAATGTCTCCAAGGAAGATTTGCTCAACGATTTTGAGGATTCGCCGGAAATTCCCAAGTCGGGTCTGTACAAGCTGGTCTATTCCCGCGAATACGGACAATTCGGCGGGTCCCCGGTCGGAGCAATGGTGGCCAACTACGATTTCGGTCCCGGCTCGCAGGACATTGCCCTGTTGCAATACTGCGCGTCGGTCAGCGCCATGTCGCATGCGCCATTCATTGCCGCGGCGGGGCCGCAATTCTTCGGCGAGGACACCTGGCTGAAGTTCCCGAATCTCAAAGACCTCAAGTCGATCATGGAGGGACCGCGGTACACGAAATGGCGCGGGTTTCGCGAGTCGGAAGACTCACGCTACGTCGGTCTGACCGCGCCGCGTTTCCTGCTGCGGTTGCCCTATAACAAGAAGGACAACCCGGTTAAGTCCTTCGACTACAATGAAACGGTCACCGACAACCACGAAAGCTATCTGTGGGGCAACACGGCCTTTGCCCTCGCGACCCGTTTGACCGACAGCTTTGCGAAATGGCGCTGGTGTCCGAACATCATCGGCCCCAAGGGAGGCGGCTCCGTCGAAAACCTCCCGATCCACACCTTCGAGTCGATGGGCGAAGTGCAGGCGAAGATTCCCACCGAGATCCTCATCACCGAGCGGCGCGAGTTCGAACTGGCTGAAGAGGGTTTCATGGGCCTGACGATGCGCAAAGACTCCGATAATGCCTGCTTCTTCTCGGCCAACTCGGCGCAAAAGCCGAAGTTTTTCGGTACCTCCAAAGAAGGCAAAGACGCCGAGCTGAACTACAAGCTCGGAACCCAGCTACCCTATATCTTCATCGTTTCACGTCTGGCGCACTATCTGAAGGTCCTGCAGCGCGAGAACCTCGGCAGTTGGAAGGAACGCGCCGATTTGGAGCGCGAACTCAATGATTGGATCCGTCAGTACGTTGTGGACATGGACAATCCCAAACCCGGTGTCCGCAGCCGCAAGCCGTTGCGCAAGGCGCAGGTGACCGTCGAGGACGTCGAGGGCAATCCGGGGTGGTACAAAGTCGACTTGAAGGTACGACCGCATTTCAAATACATGGGTTCGGATATCACATTGTCGCTGGTCGGAAAGCTGGATCAGAAGTAAGACGCTGGCGGGGGGCGCCGACGCCAAGTGAGCACACCAGCAATCCCGTAGGAGGGTTTACGTCATGCCAATGCCATTTTACATGACGCTGGAGGGTGAGGCGCAGGGTGCGATCGAGGGTTCGTGCGACCAGAGCGGGCGCGAGGGGACCATCCTCTGCCAGGCGCTGCAACACGACATCACGATCCCCCGCGATCCGCAGACCGGACAGCCGTCGGGTCTGCGCGTCCACAACCCGCTCGTCGTCACCAAAGTGTTCGACAAGGCCTCGCCGAAGCTGTACCAGGCGCTGACCTCCGGTGAGCGCATGAAGGATGTCACGCTCAAGTGGTACCGCATCGACAAGGCCGGCATCGAGGAGCACTACTTCACGGTCAAGCTTGAAGATGCGATCGTCGTCTCGATGAGACCCTGGGTGCCCAACTGCCTCGATCCCCAGTATGAATCGCTGGGCCACATGGAAGACGTGTCCTTCACGTACCGTAAGATCATCTGGACCTGGGAGCCGGATGGCATCGAATCCGAAGACGATTGGCGTCAACGCAAATAGCGCTGGTGCCCTCGGATTCATTCGACATTGACGCGGTCCATCGGCGGCTCCGGACAGCATCCGGGGCCGCCGTTTTCATTGGCGTGACGATTCTCTTTGCTGACGGCAGGCGCATGAACATCAACGAACGGACATTGCTGGAACGGCTCTCCGACCCCAATCCGGAAGGGGATCGACGGCTCCAGGTCGATGTCAGCCGGCTGAAACGATCGGTTCTCTTGCATCTGTCGCGCATGCTCAATTGCCGTCATGGGCATGCGCCGGCGCAGCCCGATTACGGGATTCCCGACCTCAACGAATTCATGTACGCCTTTCCCGATTCGATCACGCCGATGCGGCAGGCGATCCAGGCCTCCATCGAGAAGTATGAGCCGCGCCTGAAGAATGTGCGCGTCATCTGGTCGCCCGATGAGGATGACCCGCTCAATGTGCGCTTCGAGATCACCGCGCGTCTGATCACGGAGAAAGACGATCTTCCGGTGGCCTTCTCGACCAAAGCGAGCGGGGGCTCCGGGCTGGCGGTGGAGGAGAGTTAGCAGTCGCGTCTGTTGTCCCGACGTCCAGTTCATTCACTGAATATGTTCAACAAATACTACCAGGACGAACTCTCCTACCTGCGCGCCATGGGACGCGAATTTGCCGGGGCCCATCCGCAACTGGCACCGATGCTCGCCGAAGCCGGGACTGACCCGGATGTCGAACGGCTGTTGGAGGGGTTCGCGTTTCTCACCGGACGCATCCGTCAGCGGCTCGACAGCGAACTGCCGGAGCTGACCCATGCGCTGGTCGATCTTTTGTGGCCGCACTATCTGCGTCCGGTGCCGGCGATGTCGATTCTACAATTCGAGGCGGCCGCGACGCTGCAGGAGACACAGATCATCAAGCGCGGCACATCGATTGAATCGGCGCCGGTCGAGGGGACGCGCTGCCGTTTTCGCACGACTGCCGACGTGCGGCTGTATCCATTTCGCATCAGTGACGTTAAGCTCGATGTCCCGTTGTCAAAGGCGGCGTCGCTCACCGTCACGTTCGCCGTCGGCGAGCAGGTCAACATGTCGGGACTGGATTTGGGTCCGCTGCGCTTGTTTCTGCACGGTGACGCGCAACCGGTCGGACTTCTGTACTTGTGGCTGTGTCGTCATGTTCAGTCGGTCACCCTGCAATCGGGATCACAAAGTGCCTCGCTGCCGGTGTCAGCCGTTGTCCCCGCCGGGTTCGATGACGCCGAAGCGTTGTTGCCGTATCCGTCGGAATCGTTTGCGGCGTATCGACTGCTGCAGGAGTTCTTCGCGCTGCCGGAGCGGTATCACTTTATCGACATCGTCGACTTGCGTCCGCTGGCGCAGATGGAGTCCGTCCGGGATTTCTCCTTCGTCGTCACCTTCGATGAGAATCCCCCCGGTGAACTGCGCATCGGCCGCGACATGATCCGCGCCGGTTGCACGCCGATCGTCAATCTTCAGGGCATGCGCTCGGCGCCGGTGACGGTCGATCACGAACGCACCGAATACCGTTTGCGCGCCGATGCCTCCGACCCCGACCACTTCGAAGTCTTTTCAGTCGACAAGGTGCTGGGATGGACCAAGGGGACACTGAAAGAACGTGAATACAAACGCTTCTTCTCGTTTTCGCATGTTCCGGGTACCGAGGGCGCCGATGGCGACCCGTATTACAACGTGCGCCTGCGTCCAGCATCGGTAGGCGCCGGTACTGACGTCTATTTGTCGTTTGTTGCCGAGTCGGAGTCCGGTGTCATGCCGCCGACTGAGACGGTCGCCGCCGATCTCACCTGCACCAATAGAAATCTGCCCGCGAAGCTGCATCCCGGCGAGATCAACGTGCCCACTTCGCAGTCGCCGGCGTTCGCCACATTCAACAACATCACGCGCGTCACGCCATCGGTTGCACCGCCGTTGGAGGGACGTCTCCTGTGGCATTTGGTCGCACACCAATCGCTGAACTACCTGTCGTTGGCCGATGTCAATTCGCTGCGTGCGATGCTGGGGATGTACAACTTCCCGGCGCTCTCCGACCGTCAGGCGGCCCGCACCGGACGACAGCGGTTGGAGGGCATCACCAGGGTCAAGGCCGCGCCTGATGACATGATCCGCCATGGGGCGGCCCATCGCGGCATCGCGGTCGATCTGGAAATGGACGAGGAGAGCTTTGCCGGTGAAGGGGACATGTATTTGTTCGCGTCGGTATTGAATCGATTTTTTGGCCAATATGCCACGATCAATGCGTTCACGCGGCTGTCAGTGCGCGGGACGCGCCAGGGAGCGATCTACCAATGGCCGGCGATGCTGGGATCCCGACCACTTCTGTAGCCGAAGCGCTGCGGGTTCGCGCCCCGCACTTCGCCTTCATGCAGGCGATGTGGCTGCTGCGGCGCGCGTATGGTGATGCGCCGGAGCCGGGGTTTCAGGGGCCGCCCTCGGAGGAGTTTGTCCGTTTACGACCGAGCGCGTCGTTGGCGTTTCCTCCGGGCGAGATCGAAGACTTCACGGATGATTCCCCGACACCGCCGGCGCGGCGTCTGACGTCGACGTTCCTGGGACTGTATGGCGCCCACTCGCCGTTGCCGAATTTCTACTCGGAACTGGTGCTGCAACGAATCGCTGACGACGACAACCACGCGTTGCGCGCCTTTCTCGATATTTTCAATCACCGTCTCCTGTCGTTGTTGTATCGCGGGTTGCTGAAGTATCGCGGGCATCTTCTGTTCGAACGCCACGCCCGCGATGAATGCTCGTGGCGGCTGTTTGCTCTCTCCGGGTTCGATCAGCCCGAGGCACGTCCCCAAACGGGTGTGCCCGCGCCGATGCTATTGCGATTTGCGGGGTTGTGGAGCCAGTCGCCGCGTTCGGCGTCGGCGGTCGGCGCTATTCTCCGGACGCTGCTGCATCCGCTGCCGGTCCGAATCGCGCAATGCGTGCCGCGCTGGGTTTACCTGCGCGATGACCAACGCACGCGGTTGGGAGCCCATGCCTGCCGTCTCGGCGACGATTGCACGATCGGCGCGCGCGTGCCCGATTGCACGGGAAAGTTTCGTATCCAGGTCGGCCCGGTGAATCTTGAAACCTACCGCCGCTTTCTGCCCGGGCAACAGTTGCTCGATACAGTGCGCCGGCTGGCGGGATTGGCCGCCTCGGATGCATTGGCCCATGATGTCGAGATAACGCTGGATCGCGGCGACACCGCGCATTTGGGTGTCCGCCTGGGGCAGGAGGGCGCGCTGGGCTGGACCGCAGGATTCTTTGAGCGCTCGACAACCGAGGTGGCAATCACCTTTTCTTAAAGAGTACATTGCAGGCGGGGATGTATCCCCGATAGGACACACCTCATGGCGAAACTGGAATTGCGGCCGTTGCTGGGCAAGCTCAATGCGTACGCAAGCGGGGCGGTCGAGGCGGCGGCGGGGCTGTGCGTGGCGCGGGCCCACTACGAGGTGACCGTCGATCACATCATGCTGAAGCTGCTGGACAATCCGCAGGCCGATGTCCAGCAGATACTCCGGCACTTCGAGATCGATCCCTCGCGCGTGATCGGCGCGTTTCAACACAATGTCGAAGGGCTGCGCGCGGGCAACACCGGCAAGCCGGTCTTTTCGCCGTTGTTGTCCGGCTGGCTGCAGCAGGCATGGCTGGCCGGATCGGTCAACCTCGGTCACGGTGTGCTGCGCTCCGGTACGCTGCTCTTGGCGCTCATGGACAATCGCGCGCAATACCTCGTCGGCGGCGAAGTGCTCGAATTGGATGCCGTCGACTCCGAAGTTCTGCTCAAGCAGTTCGACGACATCACGGCCGTATCGATGGAGACGCAGCAGGTCCGCGCAGCGGCCGCATCCGGCGTAGCGGAGGCGGGCAAGGGGACGCCCGGCGGCGACACGGCACTGGGACGATTCTGCATCGACTTTACCGCGCGCGCCAGACAGGGTGGGATCGATCCGGTCTTTGGACGTGACACTGAGATTCGTCAGATGGTCGATATCCTCGCCCGGCGTCGGAAGAACAATCCGATCGTTGTCGGCGAGCCCGGTGTCGGCAAAACCGCGGTTGTCGAGGGGTTGGCGCTGCGCATCGCCGAAGACGATGTGCCCGATCTGCTCAAAGGCGTGTCGCTGTTGGGGCTCGACCTCGGGCTCTTGCAGGCGGGAGCCGGTGTCAAAGGCGAGTTCGAAAACCGTCTCAAGCAGGTCATTCACGAAGTCAAGTCATCGGGCGTCCCGATCATTCTGTTCATCGACGAGGCACACACAATGATCGGCGCCGGCGGTGCGGCCGGTGGATCGGACGCCGCCAATCTGCTCAAACCGGCTCTGGCACGCGGCGAGTTGCGCACGATCGCGGCCACCACGTGGTCGGAATACAAGAAGTACTTCGAGAAAGACCCGGCGCTGGCACGGCGTTTCCAACTGGTCAAGCTCGATGAACCGTCGGTTTCCGATACCGTTGTCATGCTGCGCGGACTGCGCGAGCGTTATGAGAAGGCGCACAACGTGCACATCCCCGATGACGCGCTGGTCTCGGCGGCCGAGCTGTCGGGACGGTACATTTCCGGACGGCTGCTCCCCGACAAGGCGGTCGATCTGATCGACACGGCCGCGGCGCGCGTGAAGATCGGCATCTCCTCGCGTCCGAATGCGCTGGAGGACTTGACCAGGCAGATTCAAATGCTCACGCGGGAACTCAACGCACACCGACGCGATCTGATCGGGCGCGGCGACGATGACGATGTGCGCATCAAAGACCTGAACGCCGCGATCGCGGACAAACAGTCGGCATCGGTGTCACTGGAGAAACAGTGGCAGACCGAAAAGGAAGCCGTCGACCAGTATCTCGCGATACGTCAGCGGCTGATGGGGGGCAATGGCGACGGCCAGGAGACCAATCCTGTCAAAGACCCGGCGGTTTCCATACCGGGCGATCCCAAACAACTCAAGGCGGCGAAGGCCAAGCTCGAATCGACACAAGGTTCCTCGCCGCTCATACCATTGGAAGTCACGCCCGAGGTGATCGGCAAGGTCGTGGCTGACTGGACCGGCATTCCGGTCGGCAAGATGGTCAAAGATCAAGCCGAGGCGATCCTGACATTCGAGGAGCGACTCAAGGAACGCATCAAGGGACAGGACTTCGCGGTCTCCGCGGTCGCGCATGGTATCCGCGCATCGAAAGCCGGTGTGCAGGATCCCGGCAAACCGATCGGCGTGTTCTTGTTTGTCGGTCCCTCCGGAGTCGGCAAGACTGAGACCGCGCTCGGCGTCGCCGATCTGCTCTTCGGCGGCGAGCGCTTCATGGCGACGATCAACATGTCGGAGTTTCAGGAAAAGCACACCGTGTCACGCTTGATCGGATCACCGCCGGGGTATGTCGGCTACGGCGAGGGCGGCGTACTGACCGAGGCGGTGCGACAGCGGCCGTACTCCGTCGTTCTGCTGGACGAAGTGGAGAAGGCCGACCCGGAGGTCATGAATCTCTTCTACCAGGTGTTTGACAAGGGAATGCTCTCCGACGGTGAGGGGCGCGAGATCGACTTCAAGAATACGGTCATGTTCATGACCTCCAATCTGGCGACCGATGAAATCATGGCCTTGGGCATGGCCGACCAACCGCCGACGCATGAAGCCGTTGTGTCGGCGATCCGGCCCATTCTCAATCGCCATTTCAAGCCGGCGCTCGTCGGGCGGATGACCATCGTTCCGTTTTTCCCGCTGAAATCCGACGCGATCGGACGGATCGTCCGTCTCAAGCTCGAACGCGTGGCCAAACGTCTGAACGAGAGCCACAAGATGGCGCTGTCCTACGACGATGCCGTTGTCGATCAAATCACCGCGCGCTGCACCGAGGTGGAGACCGGCGCGCGCAATATCGACAACATCCTGTCCGGCTCGCTGTTGCCGCGCATCTCGACGGAAATCCTGCAGCGCATGACCGCAGGGCCGTTGCCGGAACGGCTGACGTTGGGCATCGACGCTGTGTCGGAGTTTACTTTGGTGTTTGGTGACGGCAACGCAGCATAACTGCGGCGTGGCGCGTTGATATACCTGTATGGCACGCATGACCTACGATATCTTCAGCGGCACTCTCGAAGCGCATTCGTCGTCGGGGGGACCGTCGGTCATCACCGAAGCGCGATCCGGCGCATCACGCTGGTGGTTTGACTCGGAGATCAAGCAGCACGGCTCTCATGGATCGCTGCGGCACGTCCATGGCGGGCCAATCCCGCCGGGACGCTGGGAGATTCTCGCGCCGGGGACACCGCATCCCGACGGCGGGACACTGCGCCCCCACTGGATCCCGTTGCGCCCGTTGTTTCAAACCGCTCGAACACACCTGTACATCCATCCGTCCGGCGCGCAGGACAACCTGAACACCGAAGGGTGCATCGTTGTCCGGGGCTCGATCATCTCCGGCAACATCAGTGGTACATATCGGCTCATCTATGACATGGTCGTCGCCGACCGTGGCGGCGAACTCACGGTGGAGCGCGGCGACACATGCCGTTACCAACTCGCGCGCGGCGACGATGTCATTGTCCGCGCGAGCGCTCCGACCATTGCCGCCTCCGAAGCGCATGCCGGCGCCGTGGCGCCGCGGACGGCACGCACGATGATTGTCTGAGTCGGGTGTTGATGGGATTTGATGATGGTACTTGATGTCGCCTCCGAATCGATCCTGACGTTCACAGTCGACGGGTTCGACGGCGAACTGCGGGTCCTGCAGTTGTCCGGACGCGAGGCGATGTCGGAATTGTTCCACTTCGGCGTCGATCTGGCCTGCCAGGATTCCGAGATCGATTTGGACGGCATCGTCGGTCAGGCCGCCCAGCTCCAAATCCATTACCTCGACGGTGCGCGGGAACTCAACGGCATCATCAGCCGATTCGAGCAGGGGCATGTCGGCGAGACCTTCACCGCCTACTACGCCGAATTGGTGCCGAGCGTCTGGCTGCTGACCCAGCGATACGACAGCCGCATTTTTCAGGAACAATCCGTCCCCGACATCATTCAAGCGGTGCTCAAAAACTCCGGGGCAACTTCGCGGTTCGCGTTGAAGGGCAGCCATGCGCCGCGCGAGTATTGCGTGCAGTACCGCGAGACCGATTGGAACTTCATCATGCGGCTGATGGAAGAAGTCGGCATCTTCTGTCAGTGGGAGCATCGGGACGGCAAGGACATCCTGGTGATCGCCGACGCGCCCGGTGTGCACGTACCGATTGACGGTACGCCCGACGTTCTCTTCCGTGAGCCGACCGGTTTGGTCGAGGCCGAGGAGTTTATCTACCAGTTTCGCTCCGCGCAACAGATTCGGCCCGGGAAGATTACGCACACCGATTACAATTTCAAAACGCCGGCGCTCGACATGTTCAAAGATCAATCGGCCCGCCGAAATCCCGAGCTGGAAGTCTACGACTACCCGGGATTGTATCCCGATCAGGGGACCGGCGGGACACTGGCGCGCGCGCGATTGGAGGCATTGCAATCGCCGCGGTTGAGCGCTGTCGGCGAGAGCACCTGCCGACGAATGATCCCCGGATTTAAGTTCACGATGCAGGAGCACCGGCGCGAATCATTCAACCAGGAGTATCTCCTCACGTCCGTACGGCACACCGCCAGCCAGCCGTTGGGTCAGGACGAGACCGGCGGGCGTTTTCATTATAGCAATTCGTTTGTCGCGATTCCGGCGTCGGTGCCGTATCGCCCGCCCCGCGTGACACCCAAGCCGGTGGTCGAGGGAACGCAGACCGCCGTTGTCACCGGCCCGGCGGGCGAGGAGATTTACACCGACGAGTACGGACGAATCAAAGTCCAATTCCACTGGGACCGCGAAGGAAAGAAGGACGACAAGTCATCTTGCTGGATCCGCGTTGCGCATCCGTGGGCGGGCCCCTCATGGGGCTCAATGTTTATCCCGCGCGTCGGATTCGAGGTCGCCGTGCAGTTTCTCGAAGGCGACCCCGACCGGCCGCTCGTCATCGGCTCGGTCTACAATGCGCAAAACATGCCGCCCTATCCGCTTGATGCGCAGAAAAACAAAAGCACGATCAAATCCAACAGCACCAAGGGCGGCGGCGGATCAAATGAACTCCGATTTGACGACACCAAGGGTTCTGAGGAAGTCTATCAACACGCGCAAAAAGACCTCACCATCCGTACCGAAAACGACAAGAATCAGAGCACCGGCCACGACGAGACGCTGAAGATCGGCAACGACCGCAGCAAGGATGTCGGCAACAACGAGACGACGAAGATCGGCAAAGACCGCACCGAAGAAGTCGGTGCCAACGAGACGATTAAGATCGGCACGGATCGCACCGAAGAGGTCGGCGCCAACGAAAAAATCAAGATCGGCGCCGACCGCACCGAAGAAGTGGCCGCCAACGAAACGATCAAGATCGGCGCCGACCGCACCGAGGACGTCGCTGGCAACGAGACGATCAAAATCGGGGGCAACGAGAGCATCACGGTCGGCGGATCGATGACGTTGAGTGTCGGCAGCGGCGGCACGATCAAGGTCGCCAAGGATGTGTCGACCTCGGTTGGCGCCGACTCCAGCACGTCGGTGGGCAAGGCGATGTCGACCGACGTCGGCAAGACCTACGACCTTTCCGCAGGCGATTCGATGACCATCAGCTCCAACAAGGACATCACGCTCAGTTGCGGCAAGGCGACCATCAATATGAAAAAAGACGGCACCATCACCATCAACGGCAAGGACGTCACCATGCAGGGGTCCGGGAAAATCACGGTGAAGGCGTCGAAGGATGTCATCGTCAAAGGCAAAAAGATTTTGGAGAATTAGGAGCGACACATATGGAGACGCCAACCTGGGAACAACTGACAACGGCCGGAGCGGACGTGCGATTGGCGCGCATCGCCGCGATTACCGACGACGGCACCGTGCGGGTTGCCCTCTCCGATGATTGCATTGTGTCGGCGGATCGCCTGGAGAGCGTATCAATCGAATCAGTCCGCCGGGCGCACGCCGACCAGCGCCGCGTCATGGTCTTTCTCGATCGACAGGACGAAACCCAGCCGGTCATCCTCGGAGTCGTCGCCGACCCGTTCTCAACGCAGGCGATTGTCGATGGCGAGAACTTCGAGATTCGCGGCGATCAACAGGTGACCCTGCGATGCGGCAAGGCGAGCATCACGCTGACGAGGGCCGGGAAGATCATGGTGCGCGGGACGTACCTCTCCTCGCGTTCGTCGGGCGTTAATCGCGTCAAGGGCGCGTCGGTCCAGATCAACTGACGACGCACCGATTCCCACGATTGACGAGACACTGATGTCCCGTCGCGCTGCCATCCATCCATGCAACTGATCAATGCCACGCGCATGGCCGCCGGGTTCACGCTCGGACGCGACAGTTCCGGACGGGAGTCGGTCGTTGTCGTTGCCAAGGGGACATTCACGCTTCCATCCGACGGCGACAGGTCTCGTCTCCTCCCGATTCAGGAGCCGTTGGTCACGGCGGATGTCTTCTCCGGCGAGCCGGGGTTTTCCGCACCGATTTACGAGAGCGATTTTGCACCGCTCAAGTTGCGCTGCGATGTTCTGCTCAACGGCAGCGCCCACGCGCCCGGCGGCAAGCCGGCCCAGCGTGTCGATGTCGCATTGCGTGTCGCCACGATCACCAAGTCGTTTGAAGTCGTCGGCCCGCGCACCTGGCGGCAGGGGCTGGTGGGGTTTGCCGCATCGGAGGCGGAGTTTTTGACGGTCCTGCCGATTTCCTACGACAACGCGTTCGGCGGCGTCGACCAGAGCGATCCCGACAAGCCGCGATTTTATCCGTCCAATCACGCTGGCGTCGGTTACCACCACAATACATCGCTCGATTCTGTTGTCGGCCAGCCATTGCCGAACACCCAGGAGCCGGAGAACCCGGTCACCAATCCGCGCGGCGTCTATCGACCCATGGCATTCGGCGCGATCGGACGCAGTTGGGATCCGCGCCCGCAATATGCGGGGACCTACGATCAGCGCTGGATCGACGATGTATTCCCGTTTCTGCCGAAGGATTTCCGCAACGAGTACTTTCAGTGCGCCCCTCCCGATCAGCAATGCGACTACCTGCGCGGCGGTGAGGCGGTCGCGCTGGTCAATCTGACGCCGCTCGGCCGCTGTTCATTCCAGTTGCCGACTGTCGTTTTACCGGTCGAATTCACCGATATCGACTCCAACCGCACGCGCGTCGATGCCGTCTGCGACACGCTGATCATCGAGCCCGATCAGTCCCGTTTCATGATGGTCTGGCGCGCGTCGCTGTCGCTGAAACGCGACATCATGGCCATGCGGCAGGCGATCGTCGGTACGCCGCCGCCCGGCTGGAAGCGGGCGCGCGATACCGGGAAAGTCTACTACCCCTCATTGGCGGCGCTCGGAGAGTAAATCGATGAAACCGGCGGTGCTGGCGACGGGAATGGTGACGGCGATCGGGCTGGATGCACCGTCATCGTGCGCGGCGATCCGTAGCGGAATCACCGGCCACACCGAGACGCGGTTTCTGTATGACGGCGACTTCATCGTCGGCTGTCCCGTACCGTGGGCGGAGCCGGTGCGCGGTGTCGAACGGCTCCGCCAGATGACCGTCTCTTCGATCAGAGAATGTGCGGATGGTTTCGCCCGGTTGGATCCAAAGAAAACAGCTCTGTTGATCTGCCTTGCCGAAGCCGACCGTCCCGGACGATTCGACGGATTGGATGCGACTTTTGCAGACTCCGTTCACGCCGCACTGGGCTGGCCGCGCCATCCCGACTCCGCCGTGATCAACGACGGTCGTGTCGGGGGTGTGCGTGCTCTCGAACGCGCCCGCGCGCTGGTGGCGTCACGACGCGCCACGCATTGCATCGTCGCGGGCGCCGACACGATGCTGGCTGCCGACACACTGACAGCGGCCAGTGCGGCGCATCGATTGCAGACGGTGGAAAACTCCGATGGCTTCATACCCGGTGAAGCAGCGGCCGCGGTTCTGATCGGCATTCCCGCGGATAAGACCTGTCACCTCGAGTGCCGGGGCGTCGGCTACGGCGAGGAACGCGCCACCCGCGACTCGGGCGAACCGTTGCGTGGCGAAGGCATGGTCGCCGCCTTGCGGGCCGCCCTGGCCGATTCGTCGGTCGCATTGAATTCGCTCGACTACCGCATCACCGATTTGTCGGGTACGCAGTATGGGTTTAAGGAAGCGACCTTGGCATTGGACCGGCTGCTGCGTGATCGCAAAGAGGAATTCGACTTGTGGCATCCGGCCGAATGCATCGGGGAAGTCGGCGCGGCATTTATCCCGTGCGCGCTCGGAGTTGCGCTGACGGCCGCGCGTAAGGGGTACGCACCGGGACCGGGGCTGCTGTGCCACTGCGCCGCCGATGGTCCGGGACGGGCCGCGGTTGTCCTGTACCGCACCGACAGGGAGCCGCGTTGATGTCGAACAAGGTATTCGCCAACACTCGCGAAATTTCCTGCAAAGCGGCGGCGGGCAAGTCGATCTGCAGCTTCCCCGATGTCTGCCTCAGCCCGCCCTCGCCCCCGGCGGGACCGGTTCCGATTCCGTATCCCAATACGGCATTCGCCAGTGATGCGACCAGCGGCTCCAAAAACGTGAAGATCTCCGGCAAGGAGATCATGCTCAAGAACAAGTCGTACTTCAAGAAAAGCACCGGCGATGAGGCGGCGACCAAGTCATTGGGTATGGGAGTGGTCACGCATCAGATTCAGGGCAAAGTCTACTTCGTCAGTTGGTCGATGGACGTCAAAGTCGAGGGACAGAATGCCTGCCGCCACCTCGACATGACCACGCACAACCACATGTCGCCGACGCCGAACACCGGCCCGTGGCCGTACGCCGACACGCAGGCGATCGCCAACATCAGCGAGTGCGATGGCGATGCCGGCGAAGCCAAGACAAAGTGCGCCGGTCAGAAGGGACCACCGAAGTGCACGGAGGCGTGTCGAAAGGCACAAAAATGTGTTCTCGTAAAGAAGTCGGACGATAAGAAGGCCTGTTGCGAGCATGAAACGACCGGACACCACTTGGTCGAGGTCCATTGCTTCTCGCCGACCGGCGAGCGCGGCGGTTCGCTCGAAGATTTGGAGTCATACAACCAGAACGCCGCGCCGTGTGTGTGTGCGTCACAGTCGCGTGCCGACGGATCGCATGGAGTCCTGCACGCCGTGCAGGGTCAACTGGAAGGCGCGCACAACAGCAAACCGGGTGAGCCGAACTGCGAGTGGGAAGATGCCGGCGGAAAGATCAAAGGAAAGAAGAAGCGCGCCAACGCGGTCTCCAAGTGGACATACTCCGAGGCCCGTGACGCTGGCGCCAAGGCGCACAAAATCGCCTTTCCTCACTGCAACGAGGACTGCATCAAGAAGCAGTTGGATGCCTATCACAAAGACGAGTGCGGCCTCGACGATGACACGCCCTTGCGGAGCGATCCCGGCGCACCGAATCGTTCTGCCGGAACACTGAGCAAGAAACAGCAACAGCAGGTTGACGATGCGGTCGATGCCATCCGCGGCGTTGGAAACTCGTCCTCCAGCGTATGACCGATGCCGACACGTCCGTTGACGATGGGGGTTCAGGACCAGTGAATCAGATCGGACCGACACCGTTCAGTTTTCTCTCCGGATTTGTACAGGACCGCAATACCGCCCGCGTCATTGCGCAAGTCGATCAATTGCGTGATCAGGGCTCCACTGCGTCACGACTGATGAAGTGGACGCGCGACGAGGGTCAGTGGATGTCCTTTCGTCTGGAGTGGACGGCGACACGCATGTGGGTGCTTACGAAGCCGGAAATGCAGGTATTTGCAATCGGACCCGATGGCATCGTGAGTGTTGGTACCTCCAAGGGGATGAGTGAAGAGGAAGTCGATCCCGGCGACGATGGCCCGCGCCGTCGGGGACCGATCCGCGACTTGCAATTCATCGGATCGCACCTGTACGTCGCCGGGATGAGCCGTCAGGTATACCGTCGTGAGGCACCGAATCGATGGATGCGACAAGATGACGGCGCCGTCCTGCCACGCGGAGATATGACAGTCGCGGGTTTCAATTCGATCGACGGTCTCGATGAGAATGACATATACGCGGTCGGATTCAATGGCGAAATCTGGCGACGGAGCGGCGAGAAGTGGCGTAAACTCGACAGCCCCACCAATCTCGTACTGCACCGTGTGCGGGTGATTCGTCCCGACCTTGTCTTCATCTGTGGACAGGAGGGCGTGTTGATGCGCGGCAGCGGTGAGCGCTGGCGTATTATCGAACACGATGCAACTGCGGAGGATTTCTGGGGGATGGAATGGTTCGGCGATAGACTCTATCTGGCCTGTGATGACGGTTTGTATGTGCTTGCCGCCGATGATTCGGTGAACGCGGTCGACACCGGCTTGGCAGCCGAATGGACCACACGTCATCTACACACTAACGATGGTGTTCTGTGGTCGTTTGGCCCCAAGAGCATTGCCTGGACTGAAGACGGCCGACTCTGGAACGATGTGACGCCATGAACGCAGGTGTCGTCGCACCCGTCATCAGTCAGCACGCCGAGGAAGCGTCGTTCTTGTGGCTGCTGCGCAGCGCGGCCGTGAACGCCCCTCATTACACATTGCGCGATTTGGCGGAGCTGGATACTCGCGTCGAAGCGCATCTCGACGGCCTGCGCATCGCGGGCGCGGCCGGATGGGACATCTGTCGGAACGAGCTGGCCTGGGAGGAGCCGGGCGAAGTCTTCGTCGCCGGCTGCCTCGCATTCGCCAACGGCGACATGACTCGCATGCGCGCAGTCCTCGATGTCGTTCAACAATCCGGACAGTGTATCCCAGGGGTGATCTCCGCGCTGGGATGGCTCGATTACGACGACGTGTCCGAGCGCGTCAAGCAACTCCTGTCGGCTCGCACGCCTGACCTTCGCCGCATCGGTATAGCGGCGATGGCGATCCATCGACGTGACGTCGGTGCCGATCTCGCATCGGCCATCGACGATGACGAGAGCTCACTTCGAGCGGCGGCACTTCGCGCCGCCGGTCAGTTGGGTCGGGCCGATTGCCTCTCTGCGCTGGTCTCACATCTGGAAGATCCCGATGCCATGTGCCGCTTCTGGGCCGCCTGGTCGGCGGTACGCATGGGAGAACCCAATGGGTTGCATGTGCTGCGTGAACTGGCAGAGTCGGGTTTTGTGCGTCGTCAGCGAGCGCTCGACGTTGCCCTGCGCGCGATGCCTCTGCCCCAGGCGTTGCGATGGCAGAGTGCGCTTGCTTCAAATCCGGAGCTGGCACGACAAGCCGTCATCGCCGCCGGAGTGATCGGCGACCCATCGCTGGTTCCATGGCTGCTCGAGCGAATGGCGAGTCCCGAGCTGGCTCGCGTGGCGGGCGAGGCATTCACGCTCATTACCGGCGTCGATCTCGCGCTCGCCGACCTGGATGGTGACTCCCCGGATGGATTCGAACCTGCTCCGACCGATGATATTGCCGATGAATCGGTCGACATCGATCCGGACATTGACCTCCCTTGGCCTGACCCGGAAGCGCTGCGCGGCTGGTGGAATGAGCATCAGGGTGATTTTCGAAGCGGCGAGCGCTGCTTGCTGGGAAAACCGCCTGAGCCGGCCGCACTGAAAGAGATTCTGCGGCTGGGGTTTCAACGTCAGCGCGCCGCCGCCGCCATGCAGCTTGCGTTGAGCGCTCCGAAGGCACTGCTGTACGAAATCCGGTCGCCCGGATTCCGGCAGCGCGCCGATTGGGGTGTCTAAGGGCCGTCTGCGGCGAATCTGCGGGGTGCATAGTAACCCCCTCACCCAACCGTCTTCGACATTGCCGTGGCAATACACAATGGAGTATCATCCAGCGCATGACGCCAGATCAGAGGACTGTCCGCGACACGTCCGCCGACCGCTTTGACGACGATTCCGATGTCGCGATACTCGACGCCGAGCCGGAATCCCCATACCGCTACTACGTCGAAGATGAAAAGCCGCGCGCCGATGCGGCATTCTTCGAATTGTTGTTGGCGCGAATCGTGCGCGGCGGCGGCGATGCCGATTCCGTGCGCGAGTACTGGCCACGCGTCGTCACCGCGCTGTCGGGCTTCAACGCGTTTCGCCTGGCCTACCTCAGCGAATCGGAAGTGGCATCGTCGATCCAATCGGTCGGTGGACGCTTCAGCGCGACACTGGGATCGCGTGCCCGGGACATAATCGCCTGGGCGGAGGCGTTCTGGCGCGTGCGTCAGATTTACGGATCGTTTCGCCAGTATATCCGATCATTCGATACCGATGGCATCGATGCCATGCTGGCCGATATGACGCAACGGCTGCCGGGACTGTCGCGCGAATTCCTGACCGAGTTCCTTCACGAAGCGGGAGAACGGCTCCCGTCGACGGGAACCCAGCAGGGCGGACGGTCGCGCCGGCAGCGTCAGGGACGCGGTCGGCGGCAACAGCCCAAAAGGCAGCAGCCAGAGCCGCCGAAAGCAGAGTCGGCGCCGACCAGCAAAGCGCAGCCGACATCCGCCGCCGACGCAGACAAGTCGGGACCTAACCGCGGCAATAAGCGCGGCCGCCGACGCTTCTTTCGCCGACGCCGGGGTCGGCAACAGGGCGGCGATCAGGAAGCAAAGACCAAGCCATAGAATGCCCCGCTCCGGCGGCGTCACTTACGGGGTCAAGCGCCCGCGATGACCCACAGCAGAAGCATCAACAGCATCTGTGCGGTCGCCCTGCTGCTGACCGGCCCTGGCTGCACGCGCGGAGACACTCCCCAAATGGCTGAAACCAAGACTGCTTCGACATCGCGCCCAGTCGAATCAGGTCACGCTCCGGTCAACGGCATCCGCATGTATTATGAGGTACACGGCGGCGGAGATGATGTCCCTCTCCTCCTGCTCCACGGGGGCGGGTCGACCATCGAAGTGACCTTTGGCCGGATCCTCCCTTTTTTCGCCTCACGCGGACGAGTCATCGCAGTCGAGGAGCAGGGGCATGGTCGCACCTCTGATCGCGTTGGACCGGTGAGCTTTGAGCGCACTGCGGACGATGTCGCGGCCCTGCTTCGCCACCTGGAGGTCGCACGGGCCGATCTTCTGGGTTTCAGCAACGGTGCCAGTATTGCGCTCCAGGTTGCCATACGGCACGCGCCGGCCGTGCGAAAACTGATCTTTGCGTCGTCCATCACGAAGCGGGATGGCGCAGATCCGCAGTTCTGGGAGTTCATCGCGCGGGCCGAGTTCTCTAATATGCCGCAGCCGCTTAAAGACTCATTTCTGCAGGTAAACCCGGACCCTGATCAGCTCAAAACCATGCATGAGAAGGATGCCGCGAGGATGCGCAGTTTTCAGGACGTGCCCGACAGTCTGGTGCGCTCCGTTCGGGCGCCGACGTTGATCCTCCTCGGCGATCAGGACATTGTGCGACTCGAGCATGCGGTTGACCTGACACGCATGATTCCGGGTGCACGGCTCATGGTTTTGCCGGGCGGACATGGAGATTATCTGGGAGAGTTATTGTCGATGTCCGGGGACGCATATTATCCCGCGTTGACGGCTGAGCTGATCAACGAGTTCCTCGATGCGCCGTGATGCCCCGATGCCAGGGGCTGAGTGAGAGGGAGATGAGCATGATGGAGGCGGGGGGAATCGAATGCGCCGGAGGCGCACAAGCCCCTTGGGCGCAGCTTTACCCGCCGCTGGCGGGCCGCGCCTGATTCTCCCATTCGTCCAGCCACTTACGGCCCTGACCGGACTTCAGGAATTTCTCACGAATCCGTGCCTGTGCGTGATCGGTGTACTCCTCTGTAAAGATCAGACGGAAATCTCCAAGCATTCGGCTCACCGACGTGCCGGCCGATCGATGCTCATTCAGACGCCGCGGCAGGTTGTTAGTGATGCCAACGTACCGGCGTCCGGAATCACCGCGCAGAACGTACACTGTAACCACGGATGGCTTTGATGGAGGCGGGGGGAATCGAATGCGCCGGAGGCGCACAAGCCCCTTGGGCGCAGCTTTACCCGCCGCTGGCGGGCCGCGCCTGATTCTCCCATTCGTCCAGCCACTTACGGCCCTGACCGGACTTCAGGAATTTCTCACGAATCCGTGCCTGCGCGTGATCGGTGTACTCCTCTGTAAAGATCAGACGGAAATCTCCAAGCATTCGGCTCACCGACGTGCCGGCCGATCGATGCTCATTCAGACGCCGCGGCAGGTTGTTAGTGATGCCAACGTACCGGCGTCCGGAATCACCGCGCAGAACGTACACTGTAACCACGGATGGCTTTGATGGAGGCGGGGGGAATCGAACCCCCGTCCGAAAGCCCTTCGAAGAGACCGTCTACCCGCGTAGTCGCTTCTTTCTATCTCGCCGGATCAACCGTCAGGCGACAAACTGCTGATCCAGCCAGCCCGATTCAGTTTCGCCTATGTCCTCGGGCGTGACGGTCGGCTATCCCCCTTTGTCGGCGATCGGCAACGGGCGGGAGGAGCGTCCGGTACCGTCGGGCTACTCTAACCTAATGGTCAGGCAGCCAACGCATACGAATAGACGTCTGCGTTTATGGTTTTTCTGAGGGTTTAACGAGGTCCCAGAAACCTCGGCGGGCAAGCCTCCTGTCGGTGACTCCGTCGAAACCAGTCGCCCCCGAAGAGGACTTACTCTTCAGACATGAGCGTTACGCAAATCACGATTAACTGTTTGCGTGACAAACAGATGTCCATACGGAGGCGCCGTTTGTATCTGACAACATGTTGACCATCAAGGGATTAGGCGATAATTGGGCTTCGGGCCCCGGTCTCTCTATGAGCTTTATGAGAGCACGGAGATCGCGGGAGGGCACGTTCACTCGCTCGCATCGTTTCCCGTCAATCGCGTCTGATCCGGGAGCCCTCCGCGGCGACTCGTGGAGCGCCTATCGGCCGATCAGCCGGCCAACTGCCACCTCAAAGGCAAAATGCGCTTGACAACCCCTGTTTGAAGCTTAATCTAATGACTGGGTTGGCCGAGTTTCGAGGCAATTGAGCACGCAGGAAATTGGGAAAAAGACCGATTGCGTCGTGGCCGGCTTCAGTTACCTCACTTACTAAAGAGTCTTTGCCCCTGGCCGGGTCCCACCCCGGCACCGCAAGACGGCAGGCGTTGGAGTCTAACGATCAGGTACTGCGCGAACGCGACAGATTCGCTTCGAGGTGGCGTACACGCAGATTCAGACGTGAATTCAACTAACGATCTCACAGGCGAACAATCGGCATTCTTGGCCTACTGTAAGGAGGTGGTAGCTGCCTAATCAGGTTGAATGAAACCTCAACAGCAGGACCCGGCACTCTCCGCACTGCGGTTGCGAGGCGCCGGTGTCGCAGTGGCTCGAACGTCGTCGCATCGACGGCGAATCAGGAAACGAAGGATTCAGCACCTCTCTGCAAGGAGACACGAATGACGGGGAAGATTCTCAAAGTTGGCGCTGCAATCTGCCTGGCGGTTCTCGTCTTGGCCGGTACCGCGAATGCTTTTGAGTCGCGGGACAAGGCCGAGAAATCCGACCGGATGCAGATTCTGCGCCAGAACGGCGTTCTCGATCGCTGGGAACATTTTCGCCAGAATGGGCTCAACGCCCAATACCGGATTATCAAGGACCTCGGTCCGGATCGCGGGTGGCGTCCGGACATGCTTCATCCCTCGGCGGTTGAGAATGCGTATTCAATCGTCAACGACCGCCCGAGAATGGGCTCAGGCAACAGTCTTCTCGATTTGGACACCTTGGCCCCAGACCCGCTCCCGGCGCATATCGCCAACACGTCGTACGACAGTCAGGCGAATGACTCCCAGGGGCATCAGATTGCGCGCAATCCCGGAGCAGACTTTGTCCACATGGTGTGGATTCACTGGGATGAGATTCCCGAAGACATCGCGGACGCCGATCGTTTCGTGAACTACGCTGCGTGGGATGTCTTGGCTGCCCCCGGATTCGAATTACTCCCCGGATTCGACGGTGCGTCGATCGGGCTCGGCAACTTTGCGCGCGCGGGCTTTGCCCGCATGGACGTCGACAGCGATAGCAAGGCCCACGTTGTATTCCATCAGTATCCGGATGTGGGTGAGGATCAAAGCTACTCGGCGTGGCACATTTTCGTTGTGGACGAAGCTGAGGTCATTACAAGCCCCGAGCAGTTGCCGTTGATTCCGGCCAATCCGGAAGTCACGGAAACACTCTGGCCCGATGTGGCCATTACGCAGAACAACGGCTTGGCCAAAGACAACACGACCGACCTCTTCCACGTGATCGGCATGGGCGCCATCCCGGCCGGCCCTGGTTTCGCTTCGCCGTCGGGCGATTTGGCCTATTGGCGCTGGGATCAGGAGAATCCCGGATGGAACGCTCCGGTGATCATCGACTCGACGAACGGCGCGCTGTCGTATGTCATCGACGCCTGCGACGGGACCGACAAGGTCGCCGCCGTCTTCACGCAAAACTACGAGTCGCAGTGGAACAACCTGTTTAATGTCGTTTACCGCGAATCGGTGACAGGCGGTCTGGGCTGGGTCGACGGTGCGGAGTTGGGCGATATCAACCGCGAGTATGTCACCGACTACTCCGACAACATCACGCCGGGGCCGCAGACGTGGGGACACATCTCCGTCCTGTATGATCACGACAACGTGCTGCACGTCTTCTGGGATGAGCAGCGTCAGGCGAATCTTTCCGACGACATCGCGATCCGCCACTGGGATGACAACACCCTGGCGATTCGTCCGGTTGCCCTGGGCTACTACACCAACGACGCGAACTACGCCGGCCACCTGAACTTGAACAAGCTGACCGCGGGTGTCGGCGACGGATCGGCGACGTGCGACGGCGATCCCAACACCAACTATCTCTACGTCACCTACACCAAGAATTGCGGTGAGAGCGTTGCCGAAGCCGAGGACTTCTCGAAATTCGGCATTTGCAACGGCGAGATATACATCACCGGTTCACGCGACGACGGCAATAGCTGGTCGCCGGGCCTGAACATCACCAACACGAAGACACCGCAGTGCACGTCGTCACATCCCGACTCGGTCTGCGCGTCGGAAGTGCAGGCGACGATCGCGCGGGACATCAGCGGCTCCGCGGGCATCGACATCATCTACCTGCAGGATCTGGAAGCGGCGACGTGGGCTGACGGCAGCGGCTGGACCATTAACCGGGTGATGTACCTCAATCTCCCCGGCGGCAACGACGCGGACTATGTCTGCCCGCTGAGCTCGCCGAACTTCGCCGCGTTCATCACATCCGACGACGACTGCGAATACCATGCCGCTCCGAACACGCAGAATCATGAAGACCTGACGATCCTCAACATCGGCAATGCGACGATGAACGGGAACGTATCCGTCCAGAATGATCCGTCGGGATTCCTGTCGGTCGTGCCGTCGGGCGCCTACAGCATCGGCGTGGGCGCGCCGGATTTAGTGGCGGACGTGGAAATGGACGCCACCGGCCTGACGCCGGGCCTGTACAACGCTGAGGTCCGCGTGTCGCACAATGACGAGACCAAGCCCGACACCGTCCGCATCTTCGAGGTCGCGTTCTTCGTGGCGAACTCCTTCTTCTGTCCGGAAGAAGAGATTCTGCGCACGAATGTGACCAGCCCCGGCGTTCTCTGGATGGAAGTCGAGTCCAGCGGACGTTATGCCGCGGCGGCGCAGGGCGGTCTCTTGCGCATCAAAGACTCTTCCTATGTATTTGAGGAAGGTTCATTGGTTGTCGCTCACGGCACTCAGAACCCCGATACGGTCGCGTTCCACCGTTTCTTCAACCGATTCCCCGAAGATCCGGGACAGCGCGGCTACCGTGCCCTGGCCGACCTGGCTTTTGACACGAACGCGTACGAGAGCGGTGCCGGCCAGGTGACCGCGACCGCGTTGATGTGCACGAAGGATTCATTGGTCGGTGTCGACGCGAAGTGGTTCTTCCCGCAGCATGCTGATTCGGCGAACTTCGTCATCGTCCAGTACACGGTGCGCAACCGCACCAATCAGTTGCCGGGCGGACACCCGAACTTCAACCAGACGCTCAACAACATTCTGGTCGGTCTGTGGAACGACATCGACGTGGTTGAAAGCAACAAGCAGAACGTCCAGCAGGGTTCGGATAACACCGGCAGCGATGCATTGCTCGATTCGAATTTCGTGTATCAGTACGGATTCGATACGGTCGGGCATGCCGACGTGGTCACGTCGAAGAAGTTCTCCGGCGGCATCTCGTACATGAAGGGACGCGACGCCACCGGTGCGAGCTTCAACTTCACCGCTCCGGTGCCGATTCGTGCCGGCGTCAAGTTTAACGTCATCAACCAGACGCAGGGCGGTCCGACGAGCGAAATCCTTTATGCCCAACTCGACGGCGGCGCGGGCGTCACGATCTCACCCAACTGGGGTATCGCCGACTCGACCGAGGACATGTTCACTTACTTCCAGCTCGATCACGGGCTGACGCTGGCGCCGGGGGCCTCGCAGTCGTATGTCGTCGGGATCGTGTCCGACACGCTCTCGCATCCCGACTACATTCCCGCGGGGCAGGACGGCGCAGTCACCAGTCTGCACCTGACCCTGCAGAAAGCGTGGACGTGGGCCGAGGAGCGGTTGGGCTGCAACTGCCCCGGCTGGCCTGATCCGGCAGGAAACGGAACGGTCACCAACGTCTTCGACGTCGTCAAAGCCGTCGACGTGGCCTTCCGCAACGGCACCGATGTGCCGGTGGCGGGCGGGGCCTGCCCGGTTTCCCACACGAACGTCGACTGCCTGAACGTCACGAACGTCTTTGACGTCGTGAAGTTCGTCGATGTCGCGTTCCGTAACGGGAACCCGGCAACAGTGTTCTGTACGCCGTGTCCGTAGATGCATGATCCCCGCGAGCAATCGCCCGCGGTGCAATAGGCAGTGACAGCGGGATGTTCTTTCGAGAACATCCCGCTGTTTTTTTATTTGATGTTCTGCCTGGCGGTTCCAGGAGCGATCATTCGCCATGACGGAGCACGAATTCGACTGGATTCGCGGCCTCGCCCGCCGGTTCGGAAGCGGTCCGCTTCCGTCCGGAGACTTGGGGATCGGCGATGATGCCGCGCTGATTGCTTTGGTGCCGGGCGATCCAGCGAGTCCGCACCTGGCGCTGTCAGTGGATGCGCAAATCTCCGGCGTCCACTTCCGACCGGGCTGGCTGACGGATCGCGAACTGGGATTTCGGCTCTTCCAGATCGGATTCTCCGACATCGCTGCGATGGGAGCGCGCCCCCGGGGGGCGCTTTTGTCATTTGAGGTCGGTCCCGGATACGATGAGTCCCGTCGCCAGGAATTCATGGCGGGGTTTGCCGAAGCCGCCGAGGAGTGCGGGGTTGCGCTGCTGGGTGGCAACGTGAGTGCGCGCGAGGCGGGATTCTCCGCGCACATTGTCGCAGTCGGCACGCTGCCGGACCGGCGCGCCCTCTGGCGGTCGGCCGCGCAAGTCGGCGACGGGGTATTCGTGATCGGCCGTCTCGGTTGCGCCTCGGCGGGTGTCCACGCGCTGGCGTCCGGCCGGGGAGACCCGGCGCCGGCGGACCTCCTGCTGGCCTACCGCCGTCCAACGGCACGCTGCCGCGAAGGCCGCCTCTTGCTCGAATCAAAATGGGCGCATGCCGCCATCGACATATCCGATGGACTCGCCGCAGACCTCGGGCACATTTGCGAGGCATCCGGTGTCGGCGCCCTCATCGACACCGAGCGGATTCCCATCGGCAACGTGTTGCGGGACTGGTGCCGGACGGATGATCTGGACCCGCTTGAGTTTGCGCTGCACGGCGGCGAGGATTACGCACTTCTGTTTACCGCCCCACCCGATGCCGGGTCCCAACGAGCAGTCGAAGCATCGCTCTCGTCGTTTGGCGCAGAGTGCGTCAGGATCGGCACCGTCACCAACACCGGACGCCTGGAAGCACGCAGCGACGGCCGGACGAAGCTCTTGCCTGCGACCGGTCACGTGCACCCGCTGCGCTGATCATCCCCAGCATCAAGTCTTGATTTCAGACTGTGGAGGGATTATGCTGGCGGCTCTTTTCGGCGCATCCCGTCGTCAATCCCAAAGCCACGGCGACGCCAGACGGGATGGCGAATCAGTCAACTTCAAACCGTCTTGCGACGGAATCGATCGGAGCGGCAAACGATGAACGGACGGGCTGTTGTCGCGGAGTTGATCGCCGCCTTCGGATTGGTGTTTGTCGGCGGCGGCGCGGTGGTCATGGATGGAATGTCGGGCGGCGCGCTCGGCCTGGTCGGCATCGCGCTGGCGCACGGAGTCGTGCTGATGACCATGGTGTATGCGACCGGGCACATTTCCGGCGCGCACGTCAATCCGGCCGTGACCTTGTCGCTGCTGGCAACCGGGAATATCGATGCCAAAAACGCGGTCGGCTACATCCTCGGTCAGTTGTCGGGAGCGGTGATTGCCGCCGTTTTGCTGCGGGTGATTTTTTCCGGTTTTCCCGCCGCTGATCTGCATCTCAGCGTGCCCGATCTGGGCGCCGGCGTTTCGCTGACTACAGGAATCCTCGTTGAGCTCGTGCTGACATTCTTCCTGGCTTTCGCCGTCTTCGGGACCGCAGTCGACAAGCGCGCTCCCAGAGGGGTGTACGGGTTGGCGATCGGCTTCGTGCTGATCTTCGACATCCTTATGGGCGGCCCGCTGACCGGCGCTGCGGTCAATCCGGCGCGTGCTTTCGGCCCGGCATTGGTCGCGGGCCACTGGAATGCCCATGTTGTCTACTGGATCGGCCCGGTTATCGGGGCGCTGATTGCCGGCCTGGTCTACAAACATCTCCTGCTGGATCGGGCCCCCGCGCCGCGATAGACGCGGTCGGCCCTGTTCAACTTCTGACCCGGTGCAGACGCACGGGCCGGCGCCGATGGCGCGATTGTGCAAAGCGCTGCACCTCTCCCGGCGCCCGGCCAATTTGCCCTGTGGGGACCTCAGATTTTGGCGGATTCTTAACTAATTATCGGGCAATGCGTTTCGGGGACGATTATTCAGAGTCTTCCTTGCGGGTCGTTCCGAACGGGTCTGTCCGGAGATTGGCACTTCGGATGCGTCGAAGCATTCGGACATCCCGGCCTGCCGGGACTCCTTAACACTATTCTATCGAGTGATACGTTGATGACTGTTGACAACCCGATGAAATGCAGTATCATAGTGACTGGCTATCCAGCCTTTTCCCTACAAGGGCGCCGTTCGGGATTTGCCACCCCGAAGACAACGAAAGGCCTGTGCTTATCAGCATCTGATGTGACCGAGTGGGTGAGTGACAGCGGAAGACAGTGCCGTTTCCGTCGAGACACACGCTCAAGCAAACAGGCGAGTTGGACAGTTCAGCTACCGCGTAGCAGCTACGTTTTCAGGCGCCCCTTGCTGACGAGACAAGATGTTGGACGAGTGGTCCCGAGCAACTCATGCCGCGCACAACTTGCGTCCGGTGCGTCATGTTCGGCGATCACGATCAACGACGGAATCAACGCGTGAAAATCCATATGCAAACTGACTCCCCAAGGAGGACTGAGGGTATGAAACGATTTCTCATCTGGCTGTGTGCGTGCTGTCTGGTCGTGTTGTGCACGCCGCTGGCGCATGCGGCCGACAGAGTCGAGGTGGAATCCAAGCAGGTCAACGCCGGCGATGCCGGAGTGACGCTCGGCGTCAACGTGCAAAACGACGTCGATTTGTTTGGATTGGTGCTGCCCCTTGAGTTCCGCTCCATGACCGGCGGAGCATTCTACCGCAGCAATTTCAGTTTTGTGGTAGGCGGACGCTTCGCCATCGCGGGCTTCGTCACCCAGATTTACTATGGCGTCAAGCAGGTCAACGCGGGCGGCTGCGATAATCTGCCCTCGTACTCGGGCAGTGCGACCAGCGCCGGGACCGCGACCGATTTCTACACATCCCCGGACGGGACTATGTGGTCCGGAATCGCGACAGCGTCACCTTACGTAATCGGTGACGATTTCACGTCCGGTACGCCGTCGTTTGTTTACACCTTCGACGTGGACACGCTGTGCGGCACCTTTGAAGTAGACACGATGTGCACGACCCCGGGCAACCACCTCACGGGCGTCGATGCCGGCTTCGGGCCGGTGCCCCTTGCGTTCTCGAAGGGCACCGTCACCGTCTGCGAGCCGGCCGGGAATATCCCGCCGGTCGCAGTGTGTCTCGCCGACAGTCTGGACTTTGAAGTCGATTCGCTCTGCAATGCCACCGTCACTCCGGGCGACCTCGACAACGGTTCGTTTGATCCTGATGGGATCACGGTCGATCTATCGCTCAATCCTCCCGGCCCGTTCGGGCTCGGCTGCCATGATGTCTGGCTCGTCGTGACCGACATCGCCGGCGACAAGGATTCGTGCCTGACGAAAGTGTGCATCGTCGACACCACGCCGCCGGAGGCGAAATGCCCCGCCGACATCATCGTGAGTAACGACCCCGACAGTTGCGGCGCGATCGTCAATTTCAGCGCCGACGGCAATGACAATTGCAGCATCGACAGTATCAGCTTCTCACACCTTCCCGGCGACTTTTACCCGGTCGGCACGACGACGGTCACCATCGTGGTGTGGGACGGCTCGGGCAATGCCGACACCTGCTCATTCGACGTGACCGTCAATGACGCGCAGGCGCCGGTCGCCAAGTGTCCGGCCGACATCGTCGTGTCGAACGATCCGGACAGTTGCAGCGCGGTCGTTAATTACAACGTGACAGGCAACGACAACTGCGGCATCAACAATGTGACTTATGACATCTCCCCCGGATCATCCTTCAATGTCGGTACGACAACCGTCACGGCGACCGTCTGGGACGACGCGGGCAACGGCGACACATGCTCGTTCGACGTGACTGTCGAGGACACTGAACCGCCGTCGATCACGTGTCCCGCCGATACGATTCTCCCGAATGATCTGGATGCCTGTACCACGCGCGTTTTCTTCTATGCTTCAGCGCGGGACAACTGCGGCATTGACAGCGTCACATACGACCATGCGTCCGGATCGTTCTTCCCGATCGGCACGACGACCGTCACCGCGACGGCGTGGGATGCGTCGGAAAATTCCTCAAGTTGTCAGTTCGACGTGATCATCGAGGACACGCAAGCGCCCGAGGCCAAGTGCCCCGGCGATATTTTCGTCCAGGTCGGCCCAACGACGGACGACACGGTCGTGACGTGGCTGGCCTTCATCAACGATAATTGTGACAGCGGCACGGTCGTCTGCACGCCGCCGTCCGGTTCGACTTTTGGATTGGGCGCGACGCGCGTTTGCTGCGTTGCGACCGATGCGGCCGGCAATGAATCGGATTCCTGCTGCTTCGATGTGGTCGTGTCGCAGGAGCCGCTGGATGCGCCGCCGGTCGCGCAGTGTCTCGCCGACAGCACCAGCTTCTATGTTGATACGCTTTGCGAAGTGACCGTCACGCCCGCCGATCTGGACAACGGGTCGTTTGACCCCGACAGCGGATTGGTCGATCTGGCGCTGAATCCCCCCGGTCCGTTCGCACTGGGCTGCCATGATGTCTGGCTCGTCGTGACCGATGACGAGGGCGACAAGGACTCGTGCCTGATGAGAGTCTGCATCGAAGACACGATTTCGCCGACGATCGAGTGCAAGGGCGATACGACAGTTTATGTGGAGTTCGACAAATGCTACGTCGAGTGGGATGCCTACGCCTGGTCCACGTACAGTGACAACTGCGCGCTGGACTTTGTGGATTGCTACTTCGAGGCCCCGGGCAAAGGCATTCCGGAAACGCTCAATCCCGGCATCTACACGTTCTGGTGTGTGGCGGTGGACGAGTCCGGCAACTCAGATTCGTGCAGTTACACGCTCACGGTGCTCGACACGATCCCCCCGGAGATCAGTTGCCCGCAGATCGATATTCAGGTCGAAAATGATTCCGGGCAGTGCGGCGCCGTTGTGACCTTTGAGCGTCCGGCCACCGATAACTGCGAGATCGATTCCGTCATCTGCGTGCCGCCGTCGGGCAGCTTCTTCCCGGTCGGCGTGACGCCGGTCGTGTGCACTGCGTACGATATCCATGGCAACCAAAGTGAGTGCCGTTTCAACGTGATCGTCAACGACGTTGAGCCGCCCGTCATTACCTGCCCGGATGCGGACACGATCTACACGGAGCCGGACCAGTGCTATGCCTTCTTCGCGCCGTCGGACGGCGTGATCGCGACCGACAACTGCGACATCGACCGCGTCGATTGCGGATACGACGACAAAGGCGGACTGGGCACGCAGCAATTGTCGCCCGGCACGTGGTATTTCTACTGCGACGCCATTGATGTCAACGGCAATGTCTCGCGCTGCTATCGTACCGTCACGGTGATCGATAACCAGGCGCCGGAGCTCAAGTGCCCCGACGACATCTACAAGACGATCTGCAATCCGCAGGGCGACACGGTGCAGTTCACGGTCGAGGTGAACGACAACTGCGGCGCGCAGTTCGGCTGCAACTACACCTCCGGCTCGTTCTTCCCGGTCGGTGAGACGGAAGTCGTCTGCTGGGCATTAGACGACGCCGGCAATTTCGACACTTGCCGCTTCAAAGTTGTCATTATCGAGGAGACCTTCCGCTGGGATGTCCTGCCCGACTCGCTCTGCTTCGAGGCCGATTGCGGCGTCGATCCCGAGCCGATGTGCGCCTATGTCAGTCTGCTCGATCCGTGCTTCTTCAAGGACCAACAGGGCTGGGTGTGGGAAGCGTTCCTCAACGGCGACAACTGGCTGCGCATCGAACCGACAACCGGCTTTGAAGGCGACACCTTCTGTGTCTATATCGACGTCGACTCGCTGGAGCCGGGGCATTATGAAGCATGGGTCTGGGTCTGCACGTCCACCACGTCCACCAAGACCAATTTCCCTGAGTGCGACTCCGTGCTGGTCAAGCTTGATGTCCGCGATCCGGAGATCGGCGACATCGTGGCCAACCCCGACACGCTCTGCTTCACCTTCACCGGCGAGTGGAAGTGCGACACCCTGATCAATTGCGATGGGAAGAGCGATCCGGTCGGTGAGTGCGACACGAACATCAACTGCAACTTCGCCGATCAGTTGTGTCAGTGGGTCTATCTCGAGCACAACGGCTGCGGCGAGATCTGCTGGTACTGGTATGAGGCGTTTGAGGCCGCACCATGGATCAGCCTCATTGAACCCGACAGCGGCACGACCCCCGATTCGGTCCTGATCTGCGTCGATCCGTGCGGACTGCCGGCGGGCAAGTACTATGACACGCTGATATTCTGTCCGTGCATCGAGATCAAGGACGACGACGCGTTCGGTTGTGATGCTGTTGTGATCAAACTGGTGATCGAGAATCCGCCGATCCTCGCGCTCGATCCGACTGGTGTGAAGTTTGACATGGGCACACCCGACGCCGACACCATGGTGTATGTCAACGTGGTCAACCTCGGCGGCGGCGAACTGTGCTGGACCGCGTGGAACAACGCGACCTGGCTGGACATCGACCCATACCTGGAGTTGAGAATCGGCGACGGTCAGATTTGCGTGTCGGTCGATACGACCGGGCTGGTCGGGCCCGACACGCTGGTCGACACGATCTATGTCGATGCCCGTTGCGCGCTGCTGAGTCCGGGATACGTGATTGTCACGCTGTGCCTCCCACCGCCCCCGTGCGCCGGCATCTGCGGGCATGTCGTCGAGGTCTGCGACGTGTTTAACGGCAATTGCGAAGGGGCCATCCTCGACGCGTGCGTGCAGGCATGGACGTCCTACCCCGACGGCGAGATCGTCGACAGCGCCCGCACCGACGAGTGCGGCCGCTTCTGCCTCGATGAACTGGCTGAGGGAATCTACGACATCCGCGTCTATGCCGAGGGCTACTGCGGCGACGTGATTGAAGACGTCGAGTGCGGCGTCACGGAGTTGTGTGTGGAGCTGGATTCGATTCCCTTCCAGCCGAACCCGGCATGGCCGTATTTCTGCGACTACTATTCGATCGATGCCCGTCTCGAGGGTGTCCCGCTTGTACCGGGTGATGTCATCCTCGCGGTCGATCCCGACGGCGTCTATTGCGGTGTCACGGTCGTAGAGAATCCGGGCGAGTATCTGATTCACGTGCTCGGTGATGACCCCGGGACTCCGGGTGACGAGGGCGCCGAGGAAGGCGACAAGATCACGCTGCTTTTGAACTGCGTGTGCCCGGCGATGCCCGACAGTCTGTGGACACAGCAGGGCAACTTCCAGTACGACGTCGACTTCGACTGCGGCACGATCACGATCTGCTGCGATCTGTGCTACCCGTTCAATCTGCTCTCGATCAACGTGATCCCGTTGGATGCCACGCTGCCGGACGTGTTCAGCTCGATCGAACCGGACTTCACCCGCGTTTGGAGCGCGACTTGTGCAGACGGCGATCTCTCGTGGGAACGTGATCGCCCGATCAACGATCTTAACTCGATCGATCCGTTGCACGGGTTTGGTCTGAAGGTCACCGAGGAAGGCCTGACGCTTTGCATCACCGGCGTTCCGATTCCCGCGAACACCCCGATCGGGCTGTGCTCGGGTTGGAACTTCGTCAGTTATCTGCCGATGGAGAACGACGATCTGGAGCATGCGCTCCAGAGCATCGATGGTCTCTACACCCGCGTCCTCGGGTACGATTGCGACGGCTGGCACACATTCGAGAGCGGCCGCGACATCAATGATCTGCTTTGCATGGACACGTGTCTCGGCTACTGGATCTTCATGGAAGACGAAGGCACGCTGGTGTATCCGTTGAGCGGATACGAGTGCAATGATGCCGTCGAGCCGGGAACAGGTAAGGTTGTGGGCGGCGGTAGTTTGTTGCAGCCCTCCATGTACTTTGCCGATTACTGGTCTGTCGGTGATCCGACCCTCGCCGGCCTGCAGCCCGGTGACGTGATTACGGCCAGGACGACTGATGGCGTTGCCTGCGGCGAGGTCGTGGCCGGAGTCTCCGGCGCGTTCCTCATGCACGTCTACGGTGACGACCCCAGCACGCCGGAGGTCGAGGGTGCGCAGCCGGGCGAAGTCGTCGAGTTCTTCGTCAACAGTCGTGCGGCATCCGTGGCGTCTGGCTCGTCGCGTTGGAGTGATCGCGGTTCCAGCGAGATCGCTCTGGTCGTCGGCGAGGCCGCCACAGTTCCCGGCGACTACCGTCTGGATCAGAACTATCCCAATCCGTTCAACCCGTCGACGGCGATCAGCTTCGCTCTGAAGCACGATGCCGATGTCAAGCTGATGATCTACAACGTGTTGGGCCAGAAGGTCCGAATGTTGCAGAATGGCTTCTTGTCCGCCGGCACACATACCCTGACTTGGGATGGTCGGACGGATCTGGGCGACATCGCTCAAAGCGGCATATACTTCTATCGGATCGAGACACCCGAGTGGTCCGATGTGAAGAAGATGACGTTCCTGAAGTAATCAATGCTGATGACGGCCCCGTACGGCCAATGTTGCTGTACGGGGCTTGTCATGACATGAGTTCTTAACAGGATTCAAACAACGTGATTCGGCCCGCCAGCGCCTCACCCGCTGTGAGAGCCCGGTCGGTCACCGAATCCCCGAATGAGGTGATCACAGTGAACAAGGCGAAGGGAAGATGGTGTTTCAGGGGCGCCTTGACTCTGGGTCTGTTCTGCCTCGGCGTGACAACTGTGTCGGCCCAGGTCGCAGGACGCGTCGTCAATGCCAGTACGGAGACGCCGCTGTCCGGAGCCACGGTGCAAGTCTGGGACTCCTACCCCGGAGGATCGGTGTTATTGTCCGGGACGACCAACGGCAGCGGTGCATTCGCGCTGGGAGACCCGGGTGTCGGCTCATTTGATGTGCGCGTCTACAGGTCGGGGTACTATCCGACGGTCGTGCGCGAATTGCCCATCTCGACGGACAATGCGCTCGTGCGGTTGCTTCCTGCGCCGGACGAGACAGCCACTGATCCCACGATGTTCCCGACCGATGTCACCGGCGTGGCGTCATATGACGGTGCGTTCATCAAGTCCGGCGATATCGTTGAAGCGATCGATCCCGACGACGTGAGCGCCGGCGTCGGTCCCGCCGCGGTCAACCCGGCGACAGGCGATTACCTGGTGCACATTCACGGCGACATCTCCGGCACGCCGGGCGTCGATGAGGGTGCGGAGACAAATGACCCGATTGTATTCTCGATCAACGGGCTCTCGGCCGTCCTCGATCCCGCACCGTACCTCTGGACTATGGGAAGCGGCACCAATGGCCTCGATATTACGGTAGGTTCCGCGAACATTCCCGGCGCCACGACGACCGGTCCCTCAGACATCGTCGGGCAGGCCGGCAAGACGGCCGGAATGGTTGTCGCGTTGACCAACTCCGGGCAGACAAATGAGACATTTACCATCTGGGCGGAGAACGACGAGGGCTGGACGACGACAGTGAATTCGGTCAAAGGACTCGGTGTCGCGCTCAACACCGGTCAGTCGGCTCAGCTTGTCGTCGAAGTCCAGATTCCACCGGCGACGCCGAACATGACGACCGAGATCCGCCTGTTTGCCGAAGTCGACGGCTATGCCCCCGGCAACTCCGGTATCTTCACCGAATTGGAAGTCACAACGATTCTGGGCATCGGCGATGACCGGGGCGGATTGCTTCCGGATCAATTCTCGCTGGCGCAGAACTATCCGAATCCGTTCAACCCGTCGACGACGATCGCGTACAATCTGAATAACACCGGCCGCGCGCGTCTGGAGATCATCAATATCATCGGCCAGCCGATCCGCACGCTCTTCGATGAAGTTCGATTCGCCGGAATCGGGCACGCCGTGTGGGATGGACGCAACGAACGCGGGGATGTTGTACCGACCGGAATCTATTTCTATCGCCTCACACAGGAGACCGACACGCAGATTCGTAAAATGGTCCTGTTGAAGTAATGTCTGTACTCATTGAGACGTATCTCAATCCCCCCGCGCGGTCGCGGGGGGATTTTTGTTGGCCGCAGAAACAGCGACGCATGAATTATATTCTTTCCAGAAGCTCGAATTGTCCGTTGCGATGGAATTTGTATCATGCCGGAATTGCCCGACATTACGGTCTACATCGAGTGCCTGAAAGAGCGGATTCTGGGTCGAACAATCGAGCGGATCGACATCCGCAACCCGTTTGTGCTCCGTACGACTGACCCGGCGATCTCTGATGCTCAGGGAAAGCGGGTCATTGAGATCAGACGCATCGGTAAGCGCATTGTATTGGGATTTGAAGGTGGTTTGTATCTGGTCATCCACCTGATGATCGCCGGGCGGCTGCATTGGCGCGGACCCGGAGAGAAGCTGCCCGGTGGCAGGATCGCGTTGGCGAGTGTCACGTTTCCGGATGGAACGCTGATACTGACGGAAGCCGGGTCCAAACGGCGCGCTTCCATCCACATGGTGCCGGCAGCGGAGTCGCTCCACACCTTTGACCGCGGCGGAATCGAAGTCCTCGAGGCAACACCGGAGGAGTTTGCAGCGCGGCTGCGGCTGGAAAATCATACGCTCAAACGCGCATTGACCGATCCGCGACTGTTCAGCGGCATCGGCAATGCCTACTCCGATGAAATCCTGCACCGCGCGCGCCTCTCGCCGATGCTCCTGACGGTCAAGCTGAGCGCGGACGAAACTGCGCGGCTGTATCACGCGGTGCGCGACACGCTGACGGATTGGACCAATCGGCTCCTCGCAGATGCCGGCGGTGCATTTCCCAAGCACGTAACGGCCTTTCATGCGTCGATGGCGGTGCACGGCCGTTTTGGGCAGCCGTGTCCCGTGTGCCACAGCCCGATACAGCGTATTCGATACGCGGACAATGAGACGAACTACTGTGCACGGTGCCAGACCGGAGGACGTCTGCTGGCCGATCGCGCCCTGTCGCGATTGCTGAAGAAGGACTGGCCGCGAACAATCGATGAATGGGAAACCTGATGGGTGCGTGTTGGTGGGAATCGCGGAGTCAGATGCGCGTCTCCTTCCACTTCCCGCGACGGAACAGCCAAATCCCGACCAGGGCCGCCGCCGATTCGGCGACGACAATCGACCAATATACACCGTTTTGCTGCGCACCCAGCTTCATCGACAGCACGTATGCCAGGGGAATCTCCAGCAGCCAGAAGCAGAAGAAGTTGATTTTGGTCGGCGTTATGGTGTCGCCGGCGCCGTTGAACGCTTGCGGCATCACCAGCCCCCACGCGTAAAACAGATACCCATACGATACGATGCGCAGGCAGTCGGCGCCGATTGCGACGACTCTCGCTTCGGAGGTAAAAAACCGGATCAGTGATTCATTGAACAGCAGATACACGCTCGACACCGCGAGCATGAAGACCATCGTGGCCAAACCGGTGAACCAGACAGAGCGCTCCGCGCGCTCCGGCTGATTGGCGCCGAGATTTTGCCCCACCAACGTGGCGGCGGCATTCGACAGTCCCCACGCCGGCAGGAACGTAAACACGAAGATGCGCAAGGCGATGGTATATCCCGCGACCGCTTCGCTGCCGAACACCGAGACGATTCGCACGAGTCCGATCCAGGAGGATGTCGCGATGACGAACTGCCCGATTCCTCCCAGGGACGTGCGCACCAGCCGCCTCATGACGTCCGCTTGCGGCCGTATCTGCGAGAGCAGCACGCGGATATGTTTGGCCCCTCGCAACAAGACCCAGAGCTGGACGCAGACTCCGACACCACGTCCGATGTTGGTGGCGATGGCCGCACCTTCGATACCCAACGTGGGAAACGGTCCCCATCCTAAAATGAGCGCCGGATCGAGCACGATGTTGATGCCGTTGGCAATCCACAGGACACGCATCGCCATCGCGGCATCTCCGGCGCCTCGAAATACGGCATTGATGACGAAGATCAGCATGATCACGGCGTTGCCGCCGAGCATCCACGCCGTGTACCGGTAACCGTGCTCGATGCTCCAGGCATCGGCCCCCATCAGCGCAAGAATCTCTTTGGCGAAGATGATGCCGGCGACCGCAAACGGCACCGCGGCGATCGCCGCCACGATGATCGCCTGCACCGCGGCGTCAGCGGCTTCTCGGTGACGTTTCTCGCCGATGCGTCGCGCCACCAGAGCGGTCGTCCCCATCGAGAGTCCGATGGAGACCGCGTATACGAGCGTGAGCACTGACTCAGTCAGCCCGACGGTGGCGATGGCCGATGACCCCAGCGATGAGACGAAGTAGACATCGACGACGGCAAAGACCGACTCCATGACCATCTCCAGCATCATGGGGATGGCCAGAAGCACGATTGCGCGTCCGAGGCCGCCCTGCGTGTAGTCCTGCTCGGTCCCGCGAATGGCGTCGGCCAGATCACGAATGAGTTGTCGCGCGCGGGACATCGGCGTCTGTTCCGGGTGCATGTGGCTGTCCGGGGATGACTTCCAGAGGCAAGATCAGTCTTTCCGTATCACGGTCGCAAGCGAGAGAAAAGTGGCTTGATTGCTTCCCGGACCGGGGTATCTTCCGGGCGTACCAACTGCCATTCGCAATGGATTCAATCAATCAGGAGGGTTCGCATGAGACTTCCGAACAGTTGGCGTCGCTTTGCGGTCCTGCTGGTCGTTGCTGCCTGCGGCATGTGGGCTGCCGGCAGCGCGATGGCCGATGTCACCATCAAGCAGACGATCCGCAGCGAAGGCATGGGCGGCCTCTTCAATACGGAGATCACCACCGAGACTTACATTCAGGCCGACAAGCAGTGCACCGTGACCGAAACCGACATGAAGAGCAAGATTTTGGGCGGCCTCGTCGGCGGCGGCAAGCCGGTTAAAACGACGCGCATTGAACGTCTGGATGAGGGCAACGTCTACGATATCGACCATGAACGAAAGACCGTGCGCGTGACCCCCATCTCCGAAATCAAAGAAAACAAGTCGAGTCTCTTCGGCGGCCAGGGAATGGGCGAAGACGGAAAGTCTGACGATCAGGGTTTTGATACCAGCAAGTTCAAGATGGAGAAGCCCAAGCTCACGGTCGCCAAGACGGGGAAGACCGGAACGTACGCCGGGTACGACTGCACCGAAAGCCGCGTGGAGATGGAAGTCAATGGCGTGAACACCGAGACAGGCGGCAAGGTGAGGTTTCGCGTGGTCATGGACCTGATGCTCTCCGAAGACGTTCCGGGGATGGATGAGCAAGCCGCCTTTGCACGCGCCTACGCTGAGGCCACGGGTTTGGAGGAGTATTCCGGCGCCAACTCGGCCGAGGTGATGGCCGAAGCGCTCACACAGTATGGATTCGAATCCGACGAATTCGCGAAGTTCGCCGCGGACCTGAAGGGATCGCCCTTGCACACGCGCATGAATCTTTTCGCGGAGGGCGAAGGCATGGGCATGTCCGGCGAAGACGGCGACGCTGAGCAGGATGCCAAAATGGCCGAAGCCATGAAAATGATGGAGAAGTTCATGGGCGGAGACGACAAGTCCGACAAAAAGTCAGACGACGAGACGGAGCCGCAATCCGGCGATGAGGGCGCGATGATGACGTTCATCGCGGAAGTGACCGAGATCTCCACCGGCGGCATCACGCCCGACCACTTCACGCCCGATTCCAAACTCAAGAAAGTCAAGTGACGGGCGCCCCCGGCGCCGCAGGGCGCCGTCCACGGTTGACTCCCGCAAGTCTGACGGCGGCTTCGGAATCGAGCCGCCGTCTTTGTTTTCCTCATTCTCTGTGCCGCCCGAACAAATGAGGTGTTGAAGACGTAGACCCCAGTGCGGACGGAGCACTATTTTACGTGTGACTATGAGGCGGGTTCTCGATCAACGCTTCGAGATTCTGGTTGAGCTTCACTCCGGCTCGGGCGGACGTCTGTTTTACGCGTGGGACAGACTGCATCAGCGCGCGGCCGCCGTGCGTGAGATGCGCACCTCCGATTCCGCCTCTCCGGGGCAGGATTGGCTTCGTGTCGCACGTCAGGCCGCCCTTCTCGCGCATCCGTCGGTCGTGCCGACGTACGCGCTAAGTCGGGACGCCCATGGTGCCCATTACATCGTCACGTCATTCGTTGACGGGTTAGACATCCGTTCCGTCCTCGACCGGCTGGCGGCGCTCTCGAAGAGACTCCCGGAGATGCTGGTCTGGTATCTCGTCGACCATGTGCTCGATGCACTTGTTGTTGCGCACGGCTCATCCATGTCCACATCGAAGCGTCCGGTCCTCATCCACGGCATGCTGGATGCCGAGCGCGTGCTGGTCGACGCCACCGGGCGCGTTCTCGTCACCGATTTCGTGACACCGCAGGTGCGTCGGGCGCTTGGGCGGACGATACACGCGGCATCACAGCGGTGGGGAGAAGCTGCCGAGGCGAGTGATCGCGATCCGACACGACGGCTACCGGATCCAACCGATGATCTGACCGGCATATCGTGGCTCATCTATGAGGCGATGACCGGCGACCAATCGCCGGCGTCCGGCCGTGAGTTCCGCCGGATCGGCAGCACTGGCTTGTCCGAAGAGGCCGAGCGGGCATTCGGCGTCGCGCGTTTCTCGCCGGAGATGCAGGGTTTTCTGGCCAGGGCGTTTGCACCGAGTCGCGCGCGGCGCTTTGCCTCGGCCACCGTCATGCGCGACGAGCTGCGTCGAAGCGCGGGTCCGATCGACACTGAACGCTGCCGTGCCGAATGGTCCCTGGTCGTGCAGGGACTGCTCAGCCCATCAGAAGCGGAGCAGCGCCGTCGTCTCGTGATGTTGCGCGGAGGATCAGGCGGCGCCGTCGAAGACATTGCCACGACTGATTTGTTGATATCCGAGATTCCCGTCGACCCCGAAACTCCGACTGAGGCCGTCGCGCCGGACGATATGCCGACCCGCAGGTTTTCCGTCACGGTCCCGATGGCGCATCGGACCGAGTCCTCGCCCGCGTATCCGCGCGAGCGGCCGTCAGAAGCTCTGCCCTCACAACCGAGGGGGGGTCGCCCTCGGCGTTTACGGAGGCGGGTCGCAATCGGGGGGCTGATTGCCATCCTGGCGCTTGCCGCGTGGTATCTCCTCGATCGCAGCATTAACAGAATGGCCGGGGCGCCCAGCAGCGTTTTTAACGATTCCTTGTATTTGCAGACTGTGCCTCCGGGAGCGAGCGTCCGGATCAACGGCGATTCGGTCGGGATCACTCCGTGGCCATACGGACGGTTGGAGCCGGGACCATTGCGGCTGGAATTCGTCTATGCGGGATTCGCGCCGATTGAGACGGTGCTCGTCATTCGGGAGACCGATGCGCTGTCGCAGATGCCGGACTTCGTGTTTACTACATCAATGACATTCAGCACGCTTCCCGCCGGAGGGCGTCCCATCGTCGATGGCCGGCCCTTGCGCGATCGCGAGGCGGTCGGGTATATACTCGCCGCCGATGACACAATCACCGTTGAGTTCGAGTTTCGCGGGCAGGGTTCCTTGGGGGGTCGTCCCTCGGCGCGACTCAACCCCGTTGTGGGGTTGTTGCCACCGACCGATACCGTGATGTGGCGCTGGGAACCCTCGCGTGAGGGCGCGATCGCGGTACTCACCGGATTGTTCGTACGGACAGTTCGCCTTGTCTCTGAACCGCCCGGGGCGCTCATCTTCCTGGATGGCGACCTGCAGCCGGTCGGTACGACGAATTCGTTCATCGAATTCCCCTACGGTGAGCACACGGTCCACCTGCAGCGGCCGCCGTTTCTCGACTACCAATTCTCGCTGGACGTCGGTGAGCAGACGCCGTCGGTGTACGCGGCGGTGCTGCGGCGGACCGTGCGCATTAACGCCGTCAACGCGCGGCGTCGGAGTGAAGAGGTGACCGCCGCGATCGCATGGATTCGTGTCGGCGACCAGTATGTGCGCTCGCCCGACGACGGTCTCTCCACGCCGTACTCGCTGACCCTCGACGGACGTCCGCATGATATCTACCTGACGGCGGATGGCTTTGCCGATACGACGGTACTTCTCGATGCCGAGTCGATGCAATTGACCGTGGCGATGCGCGAGGCCGAAAGATCAACGTTGCGTCAGACAGCGGACGAGTCTGAATCGGAATCGTGGGTACGGTTTATCGTGCGGGATGGCCGCACCCCGGTTGCCGGGGCCGAAGTGATTGGGATTGAAAAAGCCTCCGGGGAGATCGTACGTTACGGACTGACCGACCCCGACGGGGAACTGACGACACAGGTTCCGATCGGCGACTACGATTGGCAGGCGTCCAAGTACGGATTTGAGGGCAAGATCAACGGCGAACGTATTTCGCCCAGCGACAGAACCAAGAAGATTACATTGAGTCTGAGACCGTTGTAACCGAAACCCAATCGTCGGTTCAATCCTCCATGCCTCGGTTTGAGATCGCTCATCAGGGACGCACCGTACAAGAGGTCTCCCTGGATCAGGAACGCATTGAACTGGGTTCGGCCAAGACCAGCGCTTTGTATATCAACGACCTGCTGATTGCACTCCAACAAGCGGCCTTCGTCAAAGACCAGCCGCAGGGGCGCTATTCACTGCACCCACGCACTCCCGTTCCGCCGATGACCGTCAACGGTGAGACGGTGTCGGTGCCAACGCCCGTGGACGAGGGCGCGATCGTCTCAGTCGAGGGATACGAAATCAAAGTCAGCTACGGCGGTGCCGCCGTCGGATCGCTCAGAGCGCAAGAGCCGGAGAAGCCCTCAGCGCGGGTGCACGATGAAGTCCCGTTGCCGCCGCCGCTGGAGCCGGATTTGCCTCCGCCGCTGGATGACACACCGCCGCCTCCCAGACGAGTGACTCCTGCTCCTGCCGCGCCCAAGTCGAGCCAGATAGCGCCCGCACCGACGCGCGATGCGGAACGGACAGTCTTCATACAGAAGATCGGACGGCTGGTGGCGATCGGCGGACCACTGCAGGGGCAATCATGGGAGCTCGTTCCGGGCGAGACCGCTATCGGACGCGACCCTTCACAGAACCGCGTCGTGGTCCGTCTTGACGAAAAGGGGGAAGTAGACACAAGCGTGTCACGGCGGCATGCCACTGTCCATGTCGAAGGGAAATCGATATCTGTCGAGGATTGCGGCAGCGCGGCCGGGACGTTCGTCAACGACACTCAGGTCGTGCCAGGAAGACCCATCCAATTGAACCACAACGATATAATCGAGATTCGCTCGGCGCGTAAGAGTACGTTGCTGAGAGTTGAGCTCTTCGGAGCGCAGCAAGCTTCCGGGCCGGCGGCGTCTCCGCCGAAACCCGCCGCGCCCCGGCCGATTCGAGAGGCCGTGTCCCTGTCGCTCGACGAGCCGCCTGCCCAGCCCAGACCGCCCGGCCCTTTCGATCCTTTTGCTGACCCCTCCGCATTGGACCCCCTGGGAGCGTCTGTTAAGCTGCCTGCCGCGAAGCCGCAAAAACAAGATGCCGCGCCGCCTGGGGGCTTAGATGAGAACCCGTTTCTGCCGATTGATGACAAAAGAGGCGGTGGTCGACGGCCCCCCTGGATGTGGGCGGCGATCATCGTGGCGATCGTCTTTGTCGTCGGGTTTTTGTTCTTGTGGCTGATGTAGTTAGCCCCGGCGCAATTCCGAATCCGCTGCCTCTAATCGTTGCCTGAGGGGGTCAGCGACCGTTATGTTTGAGAGTCTGGGATCGACGCCGGGCCGTCATGAGGTGATGCCCCAGCGGCTCGTGGTGAGCAACCTGTCCCACCTGTCCCGAGCGGAGTCGGGGGAAGCGGAGTCGAGGGAAGCGAACCCAGACGATGTCGAAAACCGTCGGGACTCCGCGCATTCATTTCCCATGAAAGTTGAGTTGCTCGCAGAGACCGATATCGGCCAGGTCCGACGTATCAACGAGGACAGCTATCGGCTGATCCCGGCGCAGCAGGTGGCCATCGTGTGCGACGGCATGGGCGGCCACGCGGCGGGGGAAGTCGCATCGCGCTGTGCGGTCGAGACGGTCGAGGCGTATCTCACCCGCGATGCGAGCATGCCTGTTGTGGCGCAGCCCGATTGGGACGAGCCGCAGTTGGCCCACGAAGCTCGTGAGTTGGTCTGGGCGATCCGGCTGGCCAACCGGCGTGTCTTCCTCGCTGCGCAGTCGCAACAGCAGATGGCCGGCATGGGAACCACGCTGGTCGCATTGCGTGTCGCGTCGGGCACGGTCACAGTCTGCCATGTCGGCGATTCCCGCGCGTACCGTTGGCACGCCGGTGAATTGGAGCCGGTCACGGTCGATCACTCGCTGGTGGCGGAATTGGTCGCACGCAATGAAATCACCGCCGAACAGGCCGAGTCCTTCGCCGACCGCAATATCATTACGCGCGCACTGGGGACACGGCCCGCCGTGGCGGTCGATGTCAATGTGATCCCCGCGAAGACCGGCGACTGGTATCTGCTCTGCTCCGATGGACTCTCCGGCGTGCTCACCGACGGCGACATCGCCGACACGATCCGCCGCAACAGCAACGATCCTGCGCAGGTGATTCGCGAGTTGATCGAGCGCGCCAACGACCGCGGCGGACCCGACAACATCACCGCGGCGATCGCGGTCGTGCGCGACGCCGACCATCCGCAATCGCTGCAGAGCGAGAGCGGCACCGTTCCCGAGTCCCCCGCCGAAATCGGCGACAAGGAAGACGCCTATCTCGACATGATGTTCGGCTCCGGCGACGCCGACAGCATCGATCTCACCGAAGAACGCACAGACCGCATTCCCCTGAATCTCTCACGCCAGCAGAGACCGCCGGAGTAGGCGGGCGGGAGCTCCGAGTGAATGGGCGGCCGCGATCTCTGATCGCGGTCACCTAATCGTCACGCAGGGCATCGGGCCACAGCAGGACGCCTTGGCCTACGAAGACTCTGCCTGACGGCATGAGTCTTCTTCGGCTACTCCAGCCCTCTATGCCAATGGAGGAGGGCAGGAACGGCAAACCAGCGTCTTGTGGCGAGCACGGTCGAGCCACAGCCAATCCGCTTAATCATTCTTTCGCTGGAGAAAGGACACACGTCGTATGGCTTACATAGACGGTGTTTACAAGCGCCTCGACGAGATCATCGCCGACCCGCAGGTCCCGTACGAAGAAGTACGGGAGCGGATGCGGCAGTTCGTCGCCGAGGAGATTCGGAAGTCGTTCTGGAACGGGGTCAAATCCGGTTCCGGACGGCGACCGCGCACCGCGAAGGGCGAGACTGTCTCGTCCGACGAGGTGACGGTGCCCAAGGTTTAGGGCACCAGCCGGCGCAGGCGGCGGCTCATCCGCCTGCACTCAACTTATCAGCTAATCGGTATCACGTATGCGCAAAACCTACCACTCACCAAGCCTCTGGGCGTATCTCATCAAGGATTTCGTCGAGTTCGGAGTCGGAGCCACAATCATTCTTGGATTGCTACTCCTTCTCAAGGGCTGGGTCTAAAACCCAGCCCTCTTGCCCTTTTTTTGCTCGCGGAACATCTGCCCGCCCTATATGAGATCCTCTTAGTTTGAAGGCTTAGCCATCTCTATGCTCCGCTCCTCTGGGAGGCCAAACACTTTGGGATTGAGATACCGGCCCCGCAGATCACTCTCCTTCTCTTCTTCAACTATAACTGGGTTTTGCAATGCCCATGCATCTTTCCGCACGCCGTACACGACCCAATGGAACCTCTGATCTGGATTCCCGTCTGCGAGACGCACAACAAATGAGTTCCCCGCTACTTCTTCAGCATACAATGCTGAGTAGCCTCCAACACATGTTAGTGAGACAGTTGGATCGGAGTTCAATGCGGAAAAGTAACTCGGCAGCTCCACCGTTGCCACGCCTCCATGAAGCTCTCCCGCCCCGCGATAAATATTCAACATCTCCGGAGATTCTGCAAAACTGTGACTGAGATACTTGTTTGCAGGGTCAAGTGGGTGATCAATCTTGAACGTCCCCGAACTCTTCGACAGTGCTCCATTTACGTGCACTTTTCCGTTGAAATACCCCGCATAACCCGTTGTCGACCTACCCCACAACCCATACGCAAGTGTCCCATTGTCACACCTCCCTGTTACACCAGTCCCATCTGTTCTGCCAGTGTATCCATATGCACCATCTACGGCGGTGCTAAAACCTTCAACGGCCGATGCGG
>Ga0326597_10000190_pt1 | contig 113770 bp, 109 predicted proteins | sample RVTome_12_FD_203789 | JGI IMG/M metagenome (GOLD analysis project Ga0326597, IMG submission 203789) | Soil microbial communities from uranium-contaminated site in the Upper Colorado River Basin, Wyoming, United States - RVT100D185 | ecosystem: Environmental > Terrestrial > Soil > Contaminated...
GTTGGTGATCCAGTTCTTGAAGCCGTCGTCGAAAGTGACGCAGAAATAGCGGCCGTCGATGGGCTCGCCCGATTCCAGAATCCTGACCGCGTCGTCTAGGCCGATGAAGTCGCCGTGCGCCGCCATGAAGTCGAGCTGGCGGGCAAAATCGCGACGTTCGTCGTCGAACACGTGGTGATAGAACGGAAATCGGATCCAGCCGCTGGTCGATTTCGGCGAGCGCCCGACGGCGAGCATCCGCAGCACCACGTCGCGCAACACGTCGCGCGCACCGGCCATCGCCGAGCGGCCGGCGACGAAGTCGCGGTAGGTGCGGATCGGTTCGGCCACGGCGGTCATCGTACCTCGTCAGCCGGCCGTGGCGTCCGCCGGGGCATCGGCGCCGGCCGGCGGCAGCGCCGACGTCGCGTCGCGCTCGCTCGGCGGCAGCGCGGTGACGCTCGGCGGCACCCGCCACACGAACGCGTCGAAGGCGCCGCACTTGCCGCACAGCGCCGACCACGCGGTGATGGTGTTGCCGCAGTCGTCGCACACCCACGCCGGGTCGGCGCCGGCAAGCGAGGCGCGCATCAGCCAATCGCGGGCGCGGACGCCGTCGCCGGCTTCGCTTTCCTCGAGCTCGGCCATCATCCGGCAGACCCGCGCCGGCGGCCGGTCGCCGGCGGCAGCGATGGCGCCCTCCAGGTGCCGCCGCGCCTCGCCCCACAGCCGCGCTTCGAGCGACGCGCGCGCCAACGCGATCCGGCTCTCGAGGTGATCGGGGTGGCGCTTGACCAGCCGCTGCGTCGCCTGCGCGCGCTCGATGGCGCTCGCCGCCCGGCGCGCGTCCCAATAGGGCTCGACCAGGTCCGGATGCGGGTCCGCCGCCCACGCGTCCTCGATGATGGCGGTCGCCTTGCGATGCTTGCCGGCGGCCGCCAACAATTTCGCCAGCGACGCCACCGCCGGGGTGAAATCCGGCGCCTGCTTGCGTGCCTCGCGCAGGTACGCGACGGCTTCGTCGCGCGAGCCGGCGCGCTCGGCCTCGACGCCGAGCTGGTAGTTGAGCACCGCCTTGCGGCGCCGCACCTCGGCGTCGCCGATCAGTCGCTGGCGGGCGAGGTCGTCGCAGGTGACGCGGGCGTCCAGCCACAGGCGGTTGCGCGCCTGCAGGTCGAACATCCGCGACGCCACCCAGGCGCTCTTCGGCTTCAGGCGATAGGCGCGGCGCGCCAGCTTGAGCGCCCCTGACGTGTCGCCGCGGTTGATCGCCTGGCCCATCAGCCCGCGCACGCCGAGGAACTCGGTCTCCGCGCGCTCGGTCATGGCGGTGAAGAACTTCTCCGCCGCCTTGTCGTCGCCGTTCATCTGCGCGGCTTGCGCCGACACCAGCATGGTCAGCGGCGGCTCATTGAGCAGCGCGTCGGCCCGGCGCGCCTGGCGGCGGGCCTCGTCGGCGTCGCCGGCGGCCACCGCCACCATGCCGCGGGTCAGCGCCTGGTAGCCCTTCTGCCGCCGCTTGGTCTGCCACGCCCGGCTGAGGTTCCTCGGCGCCCGCCGGACGAACAGCCACAGCCGGTAGGCGAGCGCGGTAAGCGCGGCGATGACGGTGACGATCAGCAGCAGCACCGCGAACGAGGTGTCGACGCGCCAGCCGCTCCATTGCAGCGTCACCGCGCCGGGATGGTCCGCCAGCAGCACCGCGCCCCAGACGGCCAATCCGACGATCAGGAGGAACAGGACCGCGCGCGGCATGGCTACGGCTTCGCGGCGCTCAGCAGCGACACCGCGTGAACGTGCAGCGAGGCGACCGCCCGCTCGGCGATGAGGCGGCCCTTGGCGTCGGCGAGCCACGCCTCGGCGGCGGCGGCGGCCTTCTTGTCGGCGGCAAGGTTCTCGACCGCCTTGACGGCGCCGGTCAGGTCGCCGGCCTTGAGCCGCGCCTCGGCGCGGGCGACGATGCGGTCGACCGCGTCGCCTTTGCCGTCGTCGCCGACCCGGCGCCAGGTGATCAGCGACGAAACGCGGTCGACGGCGCGTCCCATCCAGCCGGCGTCGTCGCGGGCCTTCGAAGCACGGACGATGTCGCCCGCCAGCTTGTCGAACCGGTCGCGCAGTTGGCCGAGCGTCGGAATGCCGGTGGCGGCGCCTTTCGCCAGCAGCGACAACGTCGCCTTGATGTTCGGGTCTCCGCCACCGATTACCGCCAGGGTTTCCAGGTGCTTGTCGAACGGCTCGCCGCGGGTGATCGCGTCGTTGAGGCCGGAGACCGCCAGCACCACCGCCGGAGCGCCGCCGGTCGCCGCGACGTTGGCGCCTTCGGCGGCGGACTTTTCCATCTTGTCGACGCGGCCCGCCAGCTCCTTCAGCATCGCTTCGCGCTTTTCCAGCTCGCCGACCCGCTCGGAAAGCTGTTGCAGCGACGGGCTGCCGAGTTTCTCGTCCACCGGCGCCGTGGCGCGGATCATCTTCTTGGCGGTGTCCATCGATTTCTCGACGCCGTCGAGGCGTGCGATCAGGCGGTTGAGTTCGGCGCGCAGCTGCTCGCGCTCCTTGACCAGCGGATCGGCGGCGGCAGCCTTGACTGCGGGCGCCGCGGCGGGCGGCGGCGCGACCGGCGCCTCGGGTTTCCCGGCCGGCTCGGCGACGGCGGGCTTGGCGGTGGTCTTGGCCGCGACCGCGGCCGGCTTGCCCACGGTGGTCTTCGGCAGCCACGCCGGACGGGTGAGATAACCGGCGACCGCGACCACGGCGACCGCCGCCACCAGCCCCGCCAGCACGGCGGCGCGCTTGTTGGCCGGCTTGGCTTCGCGCTTGCCCCCCGGCTTGGTCTCGCCGGCGCCGTCGCGGGCGGTGAAGCCGACCGGCGCCGCCGGTTCCTCGACCGCAGCCTCCGGCCTTGCGGCGGCGGTTTCCGCCGGCGACGGTTTCGCCGCCGCCGCGCGCGCCTGGCGCTTTTTCGTCCTGCCGGTGCCGGGTTTGCCGCTGTCGCCCATCGCCAATACCTCGTGAACGGCCGACTTTAGCAGGCCGCGCCGAACAGGAACAGCCGCGGCCGGGCAAAAAGACCGCGGGACCTCATGCGCCGCCGGCGATGGCGTCCAGCAACGAGTCCTGGTTCGGCGCCGCGGCGACCACCACGTCGCGCCAGGCGAGACCGGAGACCGCGTCGGCGACCGCCCGGCTGAGGCAGTAGGCGGCGAGACGGCGGCAGATGTCGGCAATCCCGGCCTTGGCGATCAGCCGCGCGAACGTCGCCGCCGTGCGCGGCGAGAACAGCAGCACGCCGTCGAGGGCGCCGGCGGCGAGCGCGGCGGCGGCGGCGGCGCTGAACGCTTCCGCCGGCCGCGCCTGGTAGAGGACGTGGCGCCGGCAAGCGAAACCGGCGCCCGTCAACGCGCCCGCCAGGTCGCCGGCGACGCGGCTGCCGGCGACGTGCAGCAGCGCGCCCTTCTTGGGATCGAGCTCGGCTTTCGCCAGCTTCGCCAGGGCGGCGACGTCGCCGCCGGCGCTGATGACCGATGCGAATCCGAGCCGCCGCGCCGCCGCCGCCGAGGCGTCGCCGACGGCCAGCACCGGCAGCGCGCGTTCGCTGCTCCGCCGCGCGAAGGCGCGAATGCCGTTGGCGCTGGTGATCAGCAGCGCCTGCACGCCGGCGAGCTCCGGCGCCGCGCCTTCGACGTCGGCGATCGCGATCAACGGCTCGATCATGCTGTCGACGCCGCGCGCCGCCAGCGCCGCCGCCAACGGCTCGGCGTCTTCCTCGGGGCGGGTGATCAACAGCCGCATCGGTCGCTCGCCGTTCAGTCGAAGAAGCCGGGGCCGGCGCGGCGCTTGAGCTCGTCGCCGGCGTCGCGGCCGATTTTCTCCGCGTCGGCTTCAGAGCCGGCGCGGCTGGTTTCGATGAGCTTGCTGCCGTCGGGCCGGGCGACCAGGCCCTTCAGCGTCAGGCCGCCGTTGCCGTCGGTCTCGGCCAGTCCGGCGATCGGCGTCCGGCACGAGCCGTCGAGCGCCGCCAGCATGGCGCGTTCGGCGGCAACGCGGGCCTTCGACGGCGCGTGGTCGATGGCGGCGAGCAGCGCGCGGGCGCGCGCGTCGCCGGCATTGCAGGTGACGCCAATGGCGCCCTGGCCGACCGCCGGCAGGATTTCGTCGGCCTCGAGGATCGCCGTCGCTTCGCGCTCGAGCCCGAGGCGCCTCAATCCCGCCAGTGCCAGCAGCGTGGCGTCGGCGGCGCCTTCCTTGAGCTTGCGGAGCCGCGTCTCGACGTTGCCGCGCAGCGCCTGGACGCGCAAGTCGGGCCGGCGGTGCAGGATTTGCGCCTGGCGGCGCAGCGACGCGGTGGCGACGACGCCGCCCCTGGGCAGGCCGGCGAGGCTCGTCGCCTTGGTCGAGACGAGAACGTCGCGCGGGTCCTCGCGCTCGATCACGGCCGCCAGCACGATGCCGCCGGCGAGCCAGGTTTCCATGTCCTTCACCGAATGCACGGCGATGTCGACACGGCCGGCCAGCATCGCCTCGTCGATTTCTTTCGAGAACAGCCCCTTGCCGCCGACATCGGCGAGCGGCCGGTCGAGAACCCTGTCGCCGGTGGTCTTGATCACCACCACGTCCAGCGCCGCCACTGCGGCCAGCGCCGCGTGCGCGGCCTTCAGATGTCGGGCGACGATCGCGGTCTGAGCCAGGGCCAGCGGGCTGCCGCGGGTGCCGATGCGGAGAGGGGCGTCTGCCATCCAAGTCCTGCCGTGTTGGCTGAAGGTGTTGGTTCGCGGCCGGCCTGCGGGTAAAGTCCGGGCAGAGTAAGGTCCGGGCATCCCCGGTAAAAGGGTTTTGTGCAAGGCATTCCCGTGCGCGTCCTCGGCATCGAGACCAGTTGCGACGAGACCGCCGCCGCCGTCGTAGACGGGGAGCGCCGGATCCTCGCCGACGAGGTGCTGTCGCAGCAGGACGCGCATCGGCCGTTCGGCGGCATTGTGCCGGAAGTGGCGGCGCGCGCGCACCTGGAACACATCGACGGCCTGATCGGGCGCGCCGTCGCCAAGGCCGGGATCGCGTTCGCCGATCTCGACGCGGTGGCGGCGACCGCCGGGCCGGGGCTGATCGGCGGCGTGCTGGTCGGCGCCATGACGGCGAAGGCGATGGCCGCGGTGCTGAAGAAGCCGTTCATCGCCGTCAACCATCTGGAAGGCCACGCGTTGACGGCGCGGCTGATCGGCGATCTCGATTTCCCGTACCTGCTGCTGCTGGTGTCCGGCGGCCATTGCCAACTGTTGGCGGTCGAGGGCGTCGGGCGCTACCGGCGGCTCGGCACCACCATCGACGACGCTGTCGGCGAGGCGTTCGACAAGACCGCGATCCTGCTGGGCCTCGGCTACCCGGGCGGCCCGGCGGTGGAGCAACGCGCCGCCACGGGCGACGCCAGGCGGTTTCCGCTGCCGCGGCCGATGAAAGGCCGGCCGGGCTGCGACTTCTCGTTCTCGGGGCTCAAAACAAAAGTGCGCCAGACCGTCGAGGCGTTGCGGGAAGACGATGACGGCAAGCTCGCCGACGCCGACGTCGCCGACATCGCGGCGGCATTCCAGGCAGCGGTCGAGGATGTGCTGGCCGACCGCACCGCCAACGCCATCGCCGCGTTCCGCGCCCGCCACGCCGGCCCGGCGGCGCTGGTGGTGGCCGGCGGCGTCGCCGCCAACGCCGCCATCCGCGCGCGGCTCGCCGCGCTCGCCGGCGAGCGCGGGCTTAAGTTCATCGCGCCGCCGCCGCGGCTGTGCACCGACAACGGCGCGATGATCGCCTGGGCCGGCATCGAGCGGCTGCGCGAAGGCCTCACCGACGGGCTCGACTTCGCCGCCAGGCCGCGCTGGCCGCTGGATCCCGACGCGCCGGCGGCGCCCGGCGCCGGGGTCAAGGCGTGACGCCGATGCGGTGCCCCCGGATACGCGGCGGAAGAAGCGGGATGAGACGCGCATGAAAAACATCGGCATCATCGGCGCCGGCGCCTGGGGAACGGCGCTCGCCATGGCGGCGCGCCGCGCCGGCCGCGACGTCGTCATCCAGGCCTACGAACCGGAGGTCGCCGACGCCATAAACAAGTCCCGCGAGAACCCGACCTATTTGCCGGGCGTCAAGCTGGACAAGAAAATCCGCGCCACCGCCGACGTCGCCGAGGCGGCCGCCGGCGCCGATGCCCTGCTACTGGTGACGCCGTCGCAGTTTTTGCGTGGCGTCGCGGCATCGCTCGCCGGCGCGGTCAAGCCGGGCGTCGCGGCGGTGATCTGCGCCAAGGGCATCGAGAACAAGACCTCGGCGCTGCTGAGCGAGGTGGCGGCCGAGGCGCTGCCCGGGACCCCGGTGGCGGTGCTGTCCGGCCCGACCTTCGCCATCGAGGTCGCGCGCGACCTGCCGACCGGGGTGACGCTGGCGGCCAAGGACAAGACGCTGGCGGCGCGGCTGTCCGACGCCCTCGCCACGCCGCGCTTCCGCATCTATCTTTCCGACGACGTCGCCGGCGTGCAGATCGGCGGCGCCGTCAAGAACGTCATCGCCATCGCCTGCGGCATCGTCGAGGGCCGGCGCATGGGCGAGAACGCGCGCGCCACGGTGATCACGCGCGGGCTCGCCGAGATGGCGCGCCTCGGCGCCGCCAAGGGCGCCAGGCCCGAGACGCTGATGGGGCTTTCCGGCATCGGCGATCTGACGCTGACCTGCAACGCCATGCAGTCGCGCAACTTTTCGCTCGGCGTGGCGCTCGGCCGCGGCGAGAAGCTGGCCGACATCGTGGCCGCCCGCGCCTCGGTGGCGGAGGGCGTGTTCAACGCCGCCTCGGTCACCGGACTGGCCCGCCGCCTCGGCGTCGACATGCCGATCTGTCTTGCCGTCGACGGCATCATCAACCACTTCTCCGACATCGACGCCGCCATCGACGGGCTGTTGTCGCGCCCGGTCGGCGTCGTCGAAACGGCGTGACCGCGCCGGAACCTCAACTCAGGAAAGGAACCGCTTCCCGTGTATTTCGCCATCCATTGCAAGGATAAGCCCGACCAGCCCGCGCTCCGCCCGGCGACGCGCCCGGCGCACGTCGAATACCTGTCGTCGTTCGGCGGCCACATCCTGATCGCCGGTCCGCTGCTCGGCGACGACGGTCAGCCGAACGGCAGCCTGATCGTCATCGATTTGGCGGACAAGGCGGCCGCCGAGGCGTTTGCCGCCGGCGACCCCTATAACAAGGCCGGCGTGTTCGCTTCCGTCACCATCACGCCGTGGCGCAAGTCGATCCCCAAGGACTGACCGCCGGGCAGCCAGGATGACAATACCGCCGCATTTCAGCGGGAAAACGGCGCCCGAAACGGCGCCCGAAACGGCGCCCGAAACGGCGACCGAGTTGTGCGCCGTCGACGACATCCCCGACGGCGGCTCAAACGGCTTTTTCATCGACACCTCCGACGGGCGGCTGCTGTACATGGCGATCCGCCGCGGGCCGAAGGTATTCGTCTACGTCAATTCCTGCCCGCATACCGGCATGCCGCTGGATTTCCAGCCCGGCCAGTTCCTCAATCCCGACCGCACGCTAATTCAATGCTCGACCCACGGCGCCCAGTTCCGCATCGAGGACGGCCATTGCGTCTCCGGGCCGTGCGAGGGCGACAGCCTGCAGGCGGTACCGACGCGAATTACCGGCGGGAGGGTCTATATCGGCGGCTGAAACGCCGCTCCGAAGCACGATGCCGCCCCCTTGTCACACGGCGGATTCTCGGCATAATTCTATATAATCACGGACCTATAGGTGCCGCGCCGCCAGGTCGGGGAACTCTGCGCTGGCGGCGGCCCAAATACCGGCTCGAATCATCGACCGGACGACCGAAACGGGGAGGTTTCGCCATGGCCAAGGAAAAATCCAACAAAAAGAAAGGCTTGAGTGACGCGCAGATTTCAGTGCATTGGAAGGAGGAGGGGTACGTCCATCCGTCGGCGCAGTTCATCGCGCAGGCGAATATGACCGATCCGGGGATTTTCGAGCGCTTCAGCCTCGATAATTTTCCCGAGTGCTTCAAGGAATACGCGGATCTTCTGAGCTGGTACGATTATTGGCATACGACGCTCGATACCAGCGACGCCCCGTGCTGGAAGTGGTTCGTCGGCGGCAAGATCAATGCTTCCTACAACTGCGTCGACCGGCACCTGGGAAAATACAAGAACAAGGCGGCGATTCATTTCGTCCCCGAGCCCGAGGACGAGGCCCTGCAGGCCATCTCCTACCAGGAGCTCTACGTCCGGGTGAACGAGTTCGCGGCGTTGTTGCAGGATTTCGCGAAACTCAAGAAGGGCGACCGGGTGACGCTGCACATGCCGATGACGCCGGAGCTTCCGGTCACCATGTTGGCGTGCGCCCGCCTCGGCATCATCCACTCCGAGGTATTCGGCGGCTTCAGCGGCCAGTCGTGCGCCGACCGCATCGTCGATTCCGGCAGCCACGTGCTGATCACCATCGACAGCTACCACCGCAACGGCAACCTGATCGACCACAAGGTCAACGCCGACGTCGCCGTCAAGACCGCCAACGGCAAGGGTCAGAAGGTCGACAAGGTCCTGATCTGGCAGCGCTATCCGGGGCAGTACCACTCCAAGTCGGCGCCGGTGAAGGGGCAAGACTTCATCGTCAACGACGTACTCAAGAAATACCGCGGCAAGCGCGTCCCGCCGGTGAAGATGCTGGCCGAGGACCCGCTGTTTTTGATGTACACCAGCGGCACGACGGGAAAGCCCAAAGGCTGCCAGCATTCGACCGGCGGCTACATGGCCTACGTCGCCGGCACGTCGAAGTACGTGCAGGACATCCATCCCGAGGACGTCTATTGGTGCATGGCCGACATCGGCTGGATCACCGGCCATTCATATATCGTCTATGGGCCGTTGGCGCTCGGCGCCTCGAGCGTCATTTACGAAGGCGTGCCCACCTATCCCGATGCCGGGCGCGCATGGCGGATCGCCGAGCGGCTCGACGTCAACATCTTCCACACCGCGCCGACCACCATCCGCATGCTGCGCAAGGCCGGCCCCGACGAGCCGCCGAAGTACAACTACCACTTCAAGCACATGACGACCGTCGGCGAGCCGATCGAGCCGGAGGTGTGGCGGTGGTATCACAAGGTCGTCGGCAAGGGCGAGGCGATCATCGTCGACACCTGGTGGCAGACCGAGACCGGCGGCTTCCTGTGCAGCACCCTACCGGCGCTGCAGCCGATGAAGCCGGGCAGCGCGGGCCCCGCCGTGCCGGGCATCCATCCGGTGATCTATGACGACGATCGCAAGGAACTCGGCGCCGGCGCCGGCAAGGCCGGAAACATCTGCATCCGCAACCCGTGGCCCGGCGCGTTCCAGACCATATGGGGCGACCGCGACCGCTACGTCAGCACTTATTATGCGCGCTTCTGCAAGAACAAGAACAGCAAGGACTGGCGCGACTGGCCTTACCTCACCGGCGACGGCGCGTTGCTGGCCGAGGACGGCTATTACCGCATCCTCGGTCGGCTCGACGACGTGATCAACGTCGCCGGCCATCGCCTGGGGACCAAGGAGCTCGAATCGGCCGCGCTGACGGTGCCGGAGATCGCCGAGGCGGCCGTGGTGCCCGTCGTCGACGAGATCAAGGGCCGGATGCCGGAGATCTACGTGTCGCTGAAGCCCGGCGTGAAGTCCGGCAACGACGCCAAGGACAAGGTGGTGAAGGCGATCGAGAACGAAATCGGCAAGATCGCGCGCCCCAAGCATGTGCACGTCGTCCCCGACATGCCGAAGACGCGGTCGGGCAAGATCATGCGCCGGGTGCTGGCCGCCATCTCCAACACCATGGATATCGGCGACGTGATGACGCTGGCCAACCCGGACGTGGTCGAGACCATCCGCGTGCAGGTCCAGGGCGATAAAAAGGTGGCGACGAAGAAGGGTCCGGAGGACATCGCCCGCTTCGGCGACGAGCGCTAGGCGCGGAAAATCGCGCGACACCGGTAGGCGACGATCGGCGGGGCCCTGCACTCCACGGGGCCCCGTCCCGTTTCCAGGTCGGCGGCGGAACCGTCGCCGCGGACGGCCGCCGCTCAGGCGTCGCGGGTCATCAACAGCCGCTGCACCCGGTGCAGGTTCTTCTCGATCACCTGCGCCTGCTTGACGATGCCCTGCTGGCGGTAGATCTCGGTCGCGCCCTCGAAGCAGCTGGACGCCTCGCGCAGCAGCGACGCCTCGGAGTTTCGCTTTGCCAGCGCGAAGCAGGCGGCGCCGAGGTTGTTGGCGGTCTGCGCCCACAGCAGCGGCGTCTTGTCGCGCTGGCGCAGGGTCATGGCGGTGCGGAATTTGGCCACCGCCTGCTCCAGCACCGCATCTCCGCCCATCGCCTCGCCGAGCGCCAGCAGCACCACGCCGTACTGGTTGGTGACCTCGGCCCAGCGGCTCGGCATGGTCTCCTTGTCGTAGACGCCGAGCGCCTTCTCGTAGGCGTCGGCGGCGGTCTTCAGGTACTGCGGCTTGCCCTCCATGCCGGCCAGGATATACAGCACCTTGCCGAGATAGGTGTAGGCCAGCGCCCAGTCGTTGGTGTAGCGGTTGCGGTCCAGCGTCGTGGTGACGGTCGAGAAGATGATGGCGGCGCCGCGCAGCAGCTTCGGCTCCTTCTTGATCTGTCCCTGAGCCTGCATCACGGTGGCCAGGTGGTTCTGGATCCGCGCCCACGTCAGCGGCGCGGCGTCCTTCGTCACCAGCTTGCCCGCCGCCTGATAGGCGAGCGTCGCGCGGTCGAGCTGTTCGACGCCGCCGCCGAGGCGCGAGTATGCGACGAACGCGTTGCCGAGCGCGGTCAGCACCGAGGCGCCCTGGTCGGCGGTCAGGCCCGGCGGCGGCTTCTGGATCATGCCGGCGACGGCGGCGAGGTATTTGCCGAGCGCCTCGGCCAGCCGCGAGCGCGCGCCCTTGAACGAGGGCGTGAAGGCGGCGATCGCCAGCGCGCCGATCAGCGGCTCGACGTCGGCGGCGAAGCCGACCGGCAACTCGACGGTCTCTCCCAGGCCGGCGAAAACCGTCTGGTCGCTGTCGTTGCCCGGCGCCGGCAGGAAGTGGAGCGTCAGCGAGCCGGCGTTGTCGATCTCGCCCCACACCAGCAGATCGCAGCTGTCCGCCTTCAGCCAGGTGCGTCCCTCGTCGGCGGCCAGGATCAGCCGTTCCGCGGCGTCGCCGATCGCTTCCGGCAGCTTCAGCGTCTCCTTCCTGCGGAACACCTCGACGCCGGGAATCTTGGTGACCAGCTCGCCGAGCCGCTTGTCGGCCTGGCCTCCCTTGTCGTTGCCGAGCGCGGCGATGAGAATTTTCGGCGGCGCCGCGGTACCGGCGCCGGAGGGAACGAACGCCTTCTGCGATAGCCTTTCGGCCCCCTTCTTCTTCCGCCGGGCGCGGAAGAAAGCGAACCAGTCGAACATCCCCATCGCTGCCCCCCTGAGGCCGCCTGGTGGTTATGTTTAGGCGCCGGCCCCCGGCGGTGCGCGCGTTGGCGCGTCCGCCCGCGGGAGCGCTTTTTTTAAAGGATGCCGCAGAAACCCATATACGGCAATGGGGTTTACAGTCCGCGAAACCGGCGGCAACCGCGGTCAGTTGAAGGCCGGCATAGCTGCGCACCAGGACGAACGACGCCGGCCGTCGTAGGCGCGGACCAGGCCGGCGCCGAGGAGCGCATCGGAAAAATCGCGGCCGTCGAGAGTCTCGACGCGGGCGACGACGCGGCCGGCGTATTTGCCGTATTGGATGTTGCGCAGGATGACGCGGCCGCCGGCGGCGAGGCGAACGACCCCCTCGCGCGCCTCGGCTGCCTTTCGCCGCTCGGAATCGCACTTGCCCTTGATCTCGGGGGCATCGATGCCGTCGAGGCGGATTCGCGTTTCGACATCCTGGCCGAGCCAGATGCGGGCGCGCACCATCAGGGTGTCGCCGTCGAGGACCGCCAGCACCTCGGCCGGGACCGGGCCGGGAATGATCTCGCCGAGACCGCCGACGCCGACCGGCACGGTGACGCCGGCGAGCAAGATCAGCGCCGTCGCGGCACGCAACAAACCCATCGCTTTTCGCCTAACGCCTGTGGTTGAAAATCCGAACCGATCCGTCTGGTGCGGCGCGGCGGCGCATCGTCGCCGACCGGCACCACGCCGGCGCCCGGGAGTCGCGCCGATCGCCGCGCCGGGGCGGCCGCCAGCGCCGCGAATCGCAACCGGCGCATTATAGAACAAAAAACGAACAAATGGAAGGGGTTGCGTGGCAACGGGCCAGAGGAATTACTACCATGACGGGCAATGCCGGTTGCCGCTTGCCGTCGTGCCGACGGTGTCCGGCGGCCGGGCGCTAGAAGTCGATGGCGCGGCCCTTGCGCTCCCAATCGCCGTAGCGCGTCGGTTCCGGCCCCTTCGGCCCGCCGATTTCCCCGGTCACCGCGGCAGCCGGCGGCGGCGCCGGCTGGTCCGCCGCGGCGGCTCGCGCGGCCGGCGCGATCACCGCCGCCAGCAACGCGACGGCCAGCAGAACAGAGGCCAGCCACCAGCTTTGCCATGCGCCGACGCCGACCGAGGCGATGGTCAGCGCCGTCGTCGCCATCGCCAGCGCGCCGGCGCGTCCGATCCGGTCGTCGACACCGGTGGCGATGGCGCGAACGACCGCCAGCAACAGTCCGAGCACGATCGCCGCGCCCACCGATCCCAGTTCCAGCCACACCTGCAGGATGCCATTCGGCAGATGCGACGGCATCGGCGCGAACCCGCCGGCCGGCGTTTTCCCGGGCGCCGACCGGGGCCGTTGGTACGCCGCCCTGTCGTTCCCGCCATAGAGCGCCCGTGCCGAGTCGAGACCGCAGCCGAGAACGGGATGGTCCCTGACCTGCGCCGCAGCGGTCTTCCAGACGACGATCCGATGCGCCGCCGACGGCGACAGCCACGTCGGCTTGGCGTCGGTAGCGGACGGGTCGGGCAACAGCCCGGGAATCAGCGGTGCCGTCGTTACGCCGACGGCGATCGCCGCCGCCAGCAGCAGCGGCGTCGGCCGCGGCAGCGCCGACGCGACGGCGAAAACGACGGCGCCGGCGACCACGCCGACGGCAACGGCGCCAGACTCGCCCAACAGGATCAGCGCGATTCCAACAGCGGCCGCGATAAAGCCGACGGTGCCGGAAAATCGCGTCCGCGTCGCCAATACCCACGGCCAGAAGAACAGCGCCGTCGCCGCCAGGCCCGGGTTCATCGCCGTCATGACGTTTGGATGGACGCGGAAAAGATCTATCCCCCCGAGCGTGTAAAAATGCCGCGACAACCAGGCGTCGGTGGCGAATTCGAACGCGATCAGCGCGAACCCGGCCACGCCGGCGACGATCAAGCCGGCGCGGAAAATCTCCCGCTCGCGATTGTCGAACCGCGCGGCGGCGGCGATCAGGACGGCGCCGCCAAACAAGCTCAGCGCCAGCGAAGCGCCGGTCTTCAATGTTTCGTCCGGCGCGATCGACCACCACCAGCTCAGCAGCGACCATGTCGCAAGCCCGGCCATGAAGTAAAACACCGGCCCCGACAGCAGCGGCAGCCGGCGCCGACCGGCGAGCGCGAGGACGGCGACGCCGATCGCCGCCAGCGCGAACACCGTGGCGACGCCCGTGGTCGCCAGCACCGCCATCGGCGCGACTACAACCGCTGCCGTAGCCAGCACGTGTGCGTTGGTGAATTTCACGGGCGCTTTATCGGTCACGGCAACGCAATCGGATCATCCGTCCAGGTTGGTGCTCGGGGGAATCGTTTTGCGCGATCGCGGGGAACACTAATCCCTCCGCGCGCCAAATCCAAGCCGGCGGCGGCGCAATCCTGTTGCGGCGGCGGCCGCTGTCGGGCATGACTGGCGTATGGCCAGTAAACCGCCGTCGCCCCGCCGGCTCGCGTTCGACGTTGTGGATGCGGTGCTGGCGCGAAAGCGGCCGCTCGACGAGGCGATTGCCGACCATCCGGCGTTCGTCGCGCTCAGCGTCCGCGACCGGGCATTCGCCCGCAATCTTGTCGCCACCACGCTGAGAAGGCTCGGCCAGATCGACGCCCTGGTCGACCATGCGCTCGAGCGGCGTCTGCCGCGCAAGGCCGCCCCGGTCGGCAACGTGCTCCGGCTCGGGCTTTGCCAAATCCTGTTCCTCGGCACGCCGCCGCACGCCGCGGTCGCCACCGCCGTCGACCTCGCCCAGGAACTCGGCCACGGTCCACACAAAGGATTGGTCAACGCCGTGTTGCGCCGGCTCGTCGGCGAGGGCCCGGCGTTGCTGCAAGCCCAGGACGCGGCCCGCCTCAACACCCCCGACTGGCTGTGGCAGTCGTGGGCGGCGGCCTATGGCGAGCCGGTCTGCCGCGCCATCGCCGAAGCGCACCTCGCCGAGGCGCCGCTCGACATCACGGTCAAGGACGACGCCCGCGCGTGGGCCGAAAAGCTCGCGGCGACGGTGCTGCCGACCGGCAGCCTGCGGCGGGCGCCCGGCGGCAACGTCACCCAGCTTCCCGGGTTCGCCGACGGCGCCTGGTGGGTGCAGGACGCCGCCGCGGCGCTGCCGGTCGGGTTCCTCGGCGACGTCGCCGGCCTTCGAGTGATCGACCTGTGCGCGGCGCCGGGCGGCAAGACCGCGCAACTGGCGGCGCGCGGTGCCCGCGTCACCGCCGTCGACCGCTCGCGTCCAAGGCTCGAGCGTCTGCGCGAGAACATCGACCGCCTCGGGCTCACCGCCGAGCTGGTCGCCGCCGACGCGCTCGACTGGCGGCCGGGCGAGCCGGCCGACGCGGTGCTGGTGGACGCGCCGTGCTCGGCCACCGGCACCATCCGCCGCCATCCCGACGTGGCGCGCCTGAAGACGCCCGACGACGTGGCGACGCTCGCCGAGACCCAGCACCGGCTGCTCGTTGCGGCGCTGGAGATGGTCGGGCCCGGCGGCGCGGTGATCTATGGCGCGTGCTCGTTGCAACCCGAGGAGGGTCCCGAACGGATCCGGCGCCTGATCGAGGCCGGCGCGCCGGCGGCGCCGGTGCCGATTCGCGCCGCCGAGGTCGGCGGGCTCGGCGAGCTGCTGACGGCGGACGGCGCGCTCAGGAGCCTGCCCAACCATCTCAGGGAACTCGGCGGCATCGACGGTTTCTACGCGGCGCGGCTGCGGCGGACATAGCGGTCCGCGACTCCGGGGCGCGCGCGCCGCGGCGAACGCCCGCCGGGCTTTACTTTCGGCCCCAAGCAAGGGTAAACAGCCGGGCAAGGTCGGGAAACGGGGTCATGGAATCGCCGTCGCTTCACGAGGACTTCAAGCGCGAGGAAACGGTCAGGGCCGGCAGCGAGCGCGGCTTCGGCGTCGTTTTCGCCGTCGTCTTCGCCGTCGTCGGGTTGTGGCCGCTGATTGCCGGCGGCGGGGTGCGGACGTGGGCGCTGGTCGTCGCGGCGCTGTTCGCGGCGGCGGCGGCGGTCGCCCCGGCGGCGCTGCGGCCGTTCAACCGGGTATGGTTCCTGTTCGGGATGGCGCTGCACAAGGTGGTGAACCCGCTAGTGATGGCGATCCTGTTTTACCTGACGGTGACGCCGGTGGCGCTGCTGATGCGGCTTGCCGGCAAGGACCCGCTCAGGCTGAAGTTCGACCGCGACGCCGACAGCTACTGGATCGAGCGGCGGCCCGCCGGGCCGGCGCCGGAGTCCATGCGTCATCAATTCTAAGAGGCCGATATGGATTTCATTGCCGAATTCTGGGCATTCCTGAGAGTCCGCAAGAAGTACTGGCTGCTGCCGGTGATCGTCATGATGGCGGTGTTCGGCGGCCTGGTGATCCTCAGCCAGGGCTCGGCGGTGGCGCCGTTCATCTACACGATTTTCTGAGCAAGGAAGCGCATTGCGCATTCTCGGAATTTCCGCCTTCTACCACGACAGCGCGGCGGCGCTGATCGAGGACGGCCACATCGTCGCCGCCGCCCAGGAAGAGCGGTTCAGCCGCAAGAAGCACGACGCGCGCTTTCCGGTCCACGCCATCGGCTACTGCCTTGAACACGTCGGCGGCGGACTCCACGACGTCGATTTCGTCGCCTTCTACGACAAGCCGTTCCTCAAATTCGAGCGGCTGCTCGAGACCTATATGGCGTTCGCGCCGAAGGGTTTCGCGTCGTTCAGGATGGCGATGCCGGTATGGCTGAAGGAGAAGCTTTTCCAGAAGGACCTGCTGCGACGGCAATTCCAGGAATTCGACAGCGGGTTCGATTGGAAGAACAAGCTGCTGTTCGCCGAGCACCACCAGAGCCACGCGGCGTCGGCATTCTTCCCGTCGCCGTTCGAGCGCGCCGTGATCCTGACCATGGACGGCGTCGGCGAATGGGCGACCACGTCGGTCGCCGTGGGCGCCGGCAACCGGCTCGAGATGACCAAGGAGCTGCACTTTCCGCACTCGCTCGGCCTGCTCTACTCGGCCTTCACCTATTATACCGGCTTCAAGGTCAACTCCGGCGAGTACAAGGTGATGGGCCTGGCGCCCTATGGCGAGCCGAAGTTCAAGCAGCTGATCCTCGACAACCTGATGGACCTGAAGGACGACGGCACGTTCCGGCTCGATCAGTCGTATTTCGACTATTGCACCGGGCTCAGGATGACCAACGACCGCTTCGACAAGCTGTTCGGCGGCCCGGCCCGCCGCGCCGACCAGCTTCTCACCCAGCGCCACATGGACCTCGCCGCTTCGGTGCAGGCGGTGACCGAGGAGGTGGTGCTGCGGCTGACCCGGGGCCTAAGCGCCGAAACCGGCGAGCGCAACCTGTGCCTCGCCGGCGGCGTCGCGCTCAATTGCGTCGCCAACGGCCGCGTGCTGAGGGACGGCAGGTTCGACAAAGTCTGGGTGCAGCCGGCGGCCGGCGACGCCGGCGGCGCGCTCGGCGCCGCGTTGACCGCCTACCACCTCTACAAGGGACAGCCGCGGCGGGTCGACAATCGCATGGACGCCATGCAGGGCTCGTATCTGGGCCCGGAGTACGCCGACGCCGAAATCGAGAAACGCCTTGCCGCCGCCGGCGCCCGCTTCACGGTCCTCGACGGCGAGGCGGCGATCGCAGCGGCCGCCGACGGGCTGAAGGACGGCAAGGCGGTCGGCTGGTTTCAGGGCCGCATGGAGTTCGGGCCGCGTGCGCTCGGCGGCCGTTCGATCCTCGGTGACGCCCGCTCGCCGACCATGCAGAAGACGCTGAACCTGCGCGTCAAGTACCGCGAGTCGTTCCGCCCGTTCGCGCCGGCGGTGCTGCGCGAGGACGTCGCCGACTGGTTCGAGATCGACTCCGACAGCCCTTACATGCTGATGGTCGCCGGCGTGCAGCCGAAGCGCCGGCGCGAGATGACGGCCGGCGAGAAGGCGTTGTTCGGCATCGACAAATTGAACGTGCCGCGCTCCGACATCCCGGCCGTCACCCACGTCGATTACTCGGCACGCATCCAGACCGTGCACCGGGAGACCAACGCGCGCTTTCATGCGCTGCTGACCCGGTTCAAGGAGCTCAGCGGCTGCCCGGTCATCGTCAACACCAGCTTCAACGTCCGCGGCGAGCCGATCGTATGCACGCCCGAGGACGCGTTCCGCTGCTTCATGGGAAGCGACATCGAGCTCCTGGTCATCGGCAACTGCCTGCTCAGGAAAGAGGACCAGGACCCGGCGCTGAAACGAGATTACAAGGACGCCTTCGAGCTGGATTGACGACCATGTTCCGCGATCCCTGGGGCTGGATCTTCCGACGGCCGCTCTACCGCTTCACGCTCACCGGCCGGGCGCCGGTCGCGTTGCGCCAATCGCCGCGCGATCCGTGGCCGGGCGATCCGGCCCGCGGCCGCCGCATCGTCGACGAAGGATCGACCGCCGCCGCCGATGGCGACGCCGCCGCGGCGCACGATTTCCGCTGGCTCGTCGACGTCAAGGCGGCGGGCCGTGCCGGCGCCGCCGAGCGGGCGCGGCAACTGACCGCCGACTGGCTCGCCGCCAACGAGCACTGGCACCCCTTATGCTGGCGCGCCGACGTGCTTGGCCAGCGCCTCGCCAACTGGTTCCTCGGCGGCGCGTTCCTGCTTGCCGGCGCCGACGACGCGTTTCGCGCCCGTTTTCTCGCCGCCGTCGCCGCCCAGGCGACGCACCTCGGCCGCGTCGCCGGCCGCGGTCCCCGCCTGTCGGGCCGCGGCCGCGGCCGCATCCAGGTGCTCAAGGGGCTGGTCGCGGCCAGCCTGGCGCTGCCCGGGTTCGAGGAGAACTTGGAGCGGGCGTTGCGCCTGTTGGAGGACGAGATCGCGTCGCAGGTGCTGGCCGACGGCGGCCATGCGTCGCGCAGTCCCGCCGGGCAGCTCGCCGTGCTCGCCGACCTGCTGGAGATTCGCGGCTTCCTTCAGGGCGCCCGCTGGGAAGTGCCGACGGCGCTGCAGGGCGCCATCGACCGGATGACGCCGCTGCTCAGGACGTTCCGCCACGGCGACGGCCGCCTGGCGCTGTTCAACGGCTCGGGCGAAGACGAGAACGAGCGGATCGAGCGCGTGTTGGCCGAGGCCGGCGGCCGCGGGCGGCCCGTCTCCAACGCGCCGCATACCGGCTTCCAGCGCCTCAGCGCGGGGCGCACGCTGGTCATCGCCGATACCGGCCCGCCGCGGTTCATCGGCGACTATCCGGCGCACGCAGGCACGTTGTCGATCGAGGTCAGCCACGCCAAGAAGCGGCTGATCGTCAATTGCGGCTCGCGTCCCGAAAGCGACCCCATATGGCGCGAGACGCTACGCGCCACCGCCGCCCATTCGACGATCACCGTCGACGACGTGCATTCGTCGGAGCTCGTCCCCGGCGGCGGCCTGGGCAAGCGCCGCGCCGCCAATGTGCGCGCCGGCCGCCGCGAGGACGCCGGCCACGTCCTCATCGAGGCCAGCCACGACGGCTACCGCGATTTCAACGGCATCATCCATTATCGGCGCCTCTATCTCGGCGCCGACGGCGACGACCTGCGCGGCGAGGACCGTCTGACCGGCCCCGCCGGCCACGCGTTCGCGGCGCGCTTCCATCTGCATCCCGACGTCCAGGTTTCGTTGATCCAGGGCGGCGAAGCGGCGCTGCTGCGGCCGGCCGGCGGCAAGGGTTGGCGCTTCCGCGCCACCGGCGGCGCGCTTGCCATCGAGGAAAGCGTCTACTTCGGCGACGGCACGCGGCGGCGCAGCCAGCAGCTGACCGTCGCCGGCGAGCACGCGGGCGGCGACACCGTCGTCAGGTGGCGGATGGGGTTGGAGACGGCTTAGGGAACGAGGGGGCGGGTTGGCGTGGCGGCCGCTGCGGGAATTTGATAAAAGCGAAGCCGAGTTCCACTCAGGAAGGACCACGCCGCGGTGGCCGATCGACCAATCGTTCCAGTGATTCTTTCCGGCGGCGCCGGACAGCGGCTGTGGCCGCTGTCGCGGGAGCTTTACCCGAAACAATTGATCAACCTAGTCAGCGAGCGGAGCCTGCTGCAGGAGACGGCGATCCGCCTCGCCGGCGCCCCGTTCGCGGCTCCCGTTGTCGTCTGCAACGACGAGCACCGCTTCGTCGTCGCCGAGCAGCTGCGCGGCGTCGGCGTCGCGCCGGCCGCCATCGTACTCGAGCCCGAGGGTCGCAACACCGCGCCGGCGGCGGCGCTGGCGGCGCTGTTGTTGGCGCGCCGCGATCAGGACGCGATGATGCTGCTGGCGCCCGCCGACCACGTGATCGGCAAGCCCGAGGTATTCCGGGCCGCGGTCGGGGCGGCGCTCCCCGCCGCCGCCGCCGGCCGGCTGGTGACGTTCGGCGTCAAGCCCGATTGTCCGGCCACCGGCTACGGCTACATCAAGCGCGGTGACGCGCTCGAGGATTTCGATGGTTGCTTCGCGGTCGCCCATTTCGGCGAGAAGCCCGACGCGGCGGCGGCGGCGAAGTACCTGAAGTCCGGCGATTACCTTTGGAACAGCGGCATGTTCGTATTGACCGCCGCACGCTATCTCGAGGTGCTGGAATCGTTCAGGCCCGATATGGTCGCCGCCTGCCGCAAGGCGGTATCGGGCGGCCGCGACGACCTCGATTTCTTCCGGCCCGACAAGGCTGCATTCAATGCATGCCCTTCCGAGTCCGTCGATTATGCGGTTATGGAACACACCGATTCGGGCGCCGTGATGCCGGTGGACATCGGCTGGCACGACGTCGGGTCGTGGGCGTCACTGTGGGACATCGGCGACAAGGACGCCAACGGCAACGTCCGCGTCGGCGACGTGGTGGCCGCCGGTGTCAAGAACTCGTACCTGCGCGGTGAAGGTTCGATATTGGTCGCCGTCGGCCTCGAGGACGTCTTCGTCGTCGCTACCGGCGACGCGGTGCTGGCGATATCGCGGCGCACCATCGACAAGCTGAAGGCGGTGGTCGAGGGCCTGCGCGAGGGCGGCCGCGCGGAACATGCGTCGCATCGGCGGGTACACCGCCCGTGGGGCTGGTACGAAACCCTGGAGGTGGGCGCCGGCTACCAAGTCAAGCACCTGATGGTCAGTCCGGGGCATGGGATTTCGCTGCAGGCCCACAAGCACCGCGCCGAACATTGGGTGGTGGTCAGCGGCACCGCGCGGGTGACCCGCGGCGACGAGGTCATTACGCTGGCCGAGAACGAGTCCACATACTTGCCGAAGGGTGTCCGCCACCGGCTCGAGAACGCCACCGGCTCGCCTTTGAGCGTCATTGAGGTGCAATCGGGAAGCTACCTCGGCGAGGACGACATTGTCCGCTTCGAGGACCGCTACGGGCGCGACTAGATCGCGCGTCGGATTTCAGATTTCGTATCGCCTGATGTCGGCGCCGAGATGGGCGTGGCGCCACATGCCCTTTAGATCGACGACCATGCCGCCGGGCTTCACCAACGACGTCAGGGTGTTGCCGCTGAACGCGATGTACACGGCGTGCGGCACCGCGCCGACCAGGCAGTCGTACGAGCGTTTCTTGTCCAGACGCGGCAGCAGCTTGAGGCCATAGAGGCGCTCGGCTTCCTCCGGATCGGCCATGGCGTCGTGGACGTCGACGTCGTGGCCGTGCGCCTTCAGCGCCTTGATCAGGTCCACCGCCTTGGTGTTGCGCGATTACCGCGTGATGCCCAATTTCGCCAGCCTGATCAAGGCCGGCCGGCCGCTTCACGTCTACGGCGCGGGCCACCAGACGCGCACGTTCTGCTACGTCACCGACGCCATGAACGGCTTCCTCCGCGTCATCGCCGACGGCGTGCCCGGCGAGGCCTACAACATCGGTAACCCAAAGCCCGAGATCTCGATGCTGGACCTGGTGAAGACGATGGAAAGGGTGCTGGGGCGCAATCTCGACCACCGGCTGATGGAATATCCCGACAGCTACCCGGCCGACGAGCCGCAACGGCGCTGCCCCGATATAACCAAGGCGCGCCGGCAGATCGGCTTCGCGCCGACGGTGAGCCTCGAGGAGGGCCTCGGGCGCTTCCTCGGCTGGACCGATCGGGTCTACACCGGCGACGCGTGAGCGCTATGCCGCGGCGCCCCTGTTCGCCAAAGTTACCATAAATATATAAGTGTGCCGGCGGCGGCATCCCGCCGCCGGCCAAAAGGCGCTTCCCACAAGGGGAAGCGCCTTTTTTTGTTGCGTTTTTTTTGTTGACGGCGCGGGTTCGCGATACACTCCACCGCCATGGATTGGACCCTTTCGGCGGCCGTCGCGTCCCTCGTACTCGTCGCCTCGTTCGCAGGCACCGGACTGATCCTGCGGTTCCTCCGCGACCGCGCCATCCTCGACCATCCCAATGAGCGCTCCAGCCACGCGGCGCCGACACCGAAGGGCGCCGGCCTCGCCATCGTGCCGATCGTCGCGGCCGCTTGGCTGGGAGCCGGATGGGCGGCGCCGGCAGCGCACGTCGGCTTGGTCGCCGGCGCGGCGCTGGCGTTGGCGGCGTTGTCGTGGCTCGACGACCTCAAGGGCTTGGGCCCACTGGTGCGGTTGCTGGGCCACGCCGTCGCCGTCGCCGCCGTGCTGACGGTCGCGTCACCGCCGGCACCGGTGTTCGCGGGCCTGCTGCCCGGCTGGCTCGACCGGGTGGCAGCCGGTCTGTTGTGGCTATGGTTCATCAACCTGTTCAACTTCATGGACGGCATCGACGGCATCGCCGGCGTCGAGACGGCGGCGATCGGCATCGGCATCGTCCTGGTGGCGGCGATAGCGGGGCTGTCGCCGGCGTTCCTCGTGCACGGCTTGGCGCTGGCGTGCGCCGCCCTCGGCTTTCTCCGGTGGAACTGGTATCCGGCAAAGATTTTCCTCGGCGACGTCGGCAGCGTGCCGCTCGGCTTCCTGCTCGGCTGGCTGCTGATCGGCATGGCGGCGGCGGGGCAGTGGGCGGCGGCGCTGATCTTGCCGTTCTATTACCTGGCCGACGCCACCATCACGCTGCTGCGGCGCGGACTGCGCGGCGAGCGGGTGTGGCAGGCGCACCGCGAACATTTCTATCAGCGCGCCGTCGGCCGCGGCCTCGGGCATGCCCAGGTCGTCCGCCACGTGCTGTGGGTCGACGCGGTACTGGTGGCGCTGGCGGTGATAGCGGCGGCCGGCCATGCGGCGGCGGCGCTGATCGGCGCGGCGGTACTGGTTTCGTGGTTGCTGTTCTTCCTCGCCGCCGGCGCCAAGGCGCAAAACTGAGGGCCGGCGGCGATGCAAATCCTGTTCCTGACCGAGAACTTCCCGCCGGAGACCAACGCCGCCGCCACCCGCGTCTACGAGCGCGCGTGCTATTGGGTGAAATGGGGGCACGCGGTGACGGTGATCACCCAGGCCCCCAACTTCCCCGAGGGCCGACTGTATCCGGGCTATGCCAACCGCTGGCGGCAGGTGGAAGACATGTCAGGCATCCGCGTCGTCCGGGTGAAGACGTTCGTCGCCCCCAACAAGGGCGTCGTGCGCCGCTCTCTCGACTTTCTCAGCTTCATGGTCAGCGGCGTGCTGGCCGGCCTCGGCGAGCCCCGGCCCGACGTCGTCGCCGCCACCTCGCCGCAGTTTTTCGCCGCCGTCGGCGGCTGGGCGCTGGCGGCGATGCGCGGCCGGCCGTTCGTGTTCGAGCTCGGCGACCTGTGGCCGGCGTCGATCACCGCCGTCGGCGCCATGCGCGCCGGTCCCTTGCTCGGCCTGATCGAGTGGCTCGAGTTGTTCCTGTATCGGCGCGCCGAGGCGGTGGCGGCGCTGACGCGGACGTTCAAGGATAACTTGGTCGGCCGCGGCATTCGCCCTGAAAAGGTCGCCGTCGTTCCGAACGGCGTCGATCTCTGGCGCTATGGGCAGCGCGGCCGCGATGCCGGCCTCGCCCGGGACTGGCGACTCGTGGACAAGTTCGTCGTCGGCTACGTCGGCACCCATGGCATGGCGCACGGGCTGATGAATGTGCTCGACGCCGCGGAACGCCTGAACGACCGCGCCGACGTGCGTTTCCTCCTGGTCGGCGCCGGCGCCGAGCGCGACGCGCTGATCGCCGACGCGCGCCGGCGAAACCTCGACAACGTCGTCTTCATGCCGCCGCAACCGAAGGAAGCAATGCCGCGGGTGTGGAGCGTCTGCGATGTGGCGCTGGTGCACCTGAAGGCGGATCCGTTGTTCGCCGGCGTCATCCCGTCGAAGATGTTCGAGGCGATGGCGTGCGGACTGCCGCTGCTGTTGGCGGCGCCGGCCGGCGAGGCCAGCCGCATCGTCGAGGCGACCGGCGCCGGCGTCGCGCTGGCGGCCGGCGATCCGGCGGCGCTCGCCGACGCGGTGTGCCGCCTCGCGGCCGACGACGACGCGCGCAAGTTCTATGCCGCCAAGGGCCTGGCGGCGGCGCCGCGGTTCAGCCGCGAGCGCCAGGCGCGCGACATGCTCGGCGTGCTCGAGCTTGCCGCCGGCCGTCGCGGCAACGAAGCGGCGGCCGCGGTCGCCGCCGAGGGCGCGGCGCCGTGACCCGGGTGCTGGTCACCGGCGCCTCGGGCCTGGTCGGTCGCGCGCTGATGCCGGCGCTGGCCGCCGCCGGCCGCGACATTTCCGTCGCCGTGCGCCGCGCCGAGACGCCCGGTCTGCCGTCGGGGCTGTTCGACAATGCCCGCGTCCACATCGTCGGCGATATCGGTCCGGACACCGAATGGGGCACGGCGCTGGCCGATGCGGACGCGGTGGTGCATCTCGCCGCCCGCGTTCATATCATGAGCGAGAGCGCCAGCGACCCACTGACCCTTTATTGCCGCATCAACGCCGAAGGCACGGCGCGGCTGGCGACGGCGGCGGCGGCGGCCGGCGTGAGGCGATTCGTGTTCGTCAGCACCGCCAAGGTAATGGGCGAAGTCGAGCGCGGACGGCCGCTGCGGGAGGACGAGACGCCGGCGCCCGCCGACGCCTACGGGCTGTCCAAGTGGGCCGGCGAGAAGGCGCTGCTCGACGTTTGCAAACAGGCACGCATGCAGCCGGTGATCCTGCGCCCGCCGCTGGTCTACGGGCCCGGCGTCAAGGGCAACATGCTGAGCCTGCTGAAGCTGCTGCGCTGGGCGCCGCCGCTGCCGCTGGCCGCCGTCGACAATCGCCGCAGCCTGATCTCGGCCGCCAATCTGGCCGACGCCATCGTCTGCTGCCTCGGCCATCCGAAGGCCGGCGGCGTTTATTTCGTGCGCGACCCCGAAGACGTCTCGACGCCGGAACTGATTCGCCGTCTCGGCGCCGCCATCGGCCGGCCGGCCCGGCTGTTCCCGTTGCCGCGGCCGGTGCTCAGGCTGGCCGCGGTGATGACCGGGCAGTCCGGGGCCGCCGTCCGGCTGCTGGATTCGCTGAGGGTCGACGATGCAAAAATTCGCCGCGATCTGGGCTGGACGCCGCCTTACGACATGGTACAAGGTCTGGGTGAAATGGCGTCCTGGTTCACATCGCCGCGCGCGTCCTAGACGGGGTGTCGCCTGCCGATGAATTATTTCCATAGGATTTCTGGCCGTGGGCTGATTGCCTATGGGCACGACATCGTCATGGCGGCGGTGTCGTTCGGGCTGTCGCTTTATCTGAGGCTCGGCGACGACGTCGTTTACTACGTCGGCGATCGCGCGCTGCAGGCCGGCGGCGTGTTCACCGTCATTTGCGCCATCGTGTTCTGGATGTCCGGCCTTTACCGGGGCGTTTGGCGCTATGCCTCGCTGAACGACCTGTGGGCGATCACCCGTTCCGTCACGCTGGCGGTGTTGATATTCCTGCTGGTGATGTTCCTGTGGACGCGGTTCGCCAACATCCCGCGCTCTCTGATCCCGATCAACTGGTTCGTGCTGATGGCGTTGCTCGGGGGTCCGCGGTTCTTCTACCGGCTGTTCAAGGACCGACGCCTCGATCTTTCCAACGGCAACGGCATTACCCAGCGCATTGCCGTGCTGCTGGTCGGCGCCGGCGACGGGGCGGAGCTGTTCATCCGCGCGCTGCGGCAGACGGCCGGCGCCAATTATCGGGCGGTCGGCATCGTCTCCGAGCGCCCCGACCAGGTCGGCCGCCAAATCCACGGCGTCGAGGTCATCGGCACCGCCGACAACATCGCTGCCGCCGTGAACAAGCTCAGCGCCGATGGCGCGCCGCCGCAACGGCTGGTGCTGACCAAGGACGACATGGACGGCGCCCGGGTGCGCGCGCTGCTCGACCAGGCCAACGCGCTCGGGATGACGCTGGCCAGGTTGCCGCGCCTTACCGATTTCAAGAGCGGCATTTCCGACAAGGTGGAGGTTCGCCCGATCGCGGTCGAGGACCTGCTCGGGCGGCCGCAGACCGCGCTCGACCGCGCAGCCATGGCGCGCCTGATCGAGGGTCGCCGCGTGCTGGTCACCGGCGCCGGCGGCAGCATCGGCAGCGAGTTGGTTCGCCAGGTGTCTGAATTCAAGCCCCGCGAGATCGGGCTCCTGGATCACGCCGAGCACGCTATTTACGAAATCGACCGCGAGACGGCCGAGCGCCACCCGGCGCTGCCGCGACGCGCTATCATCGCCGACGTCCGCGACCGCGAGCGCCTGACCCAGATATTCAAGGATTTCCGGCCGGAACTGGTGTTCCACGCGGCGGCGCTCAAACACGTGCCGCTGGTCGAGGACAACGTCATCGAGGGCGCCTCGACCAACGTGTTCGGCACCGTCAACGTCGCCGACCTGGCGCACAGCACGGGCGTGAAGGCGATGGTGCTGATCTCCACCGACAAGGCGGTCAACCCGACCAGCGTCATGGGCGCCACCAAGCGCATCGCCGAGAGCTATTGCCAGGCGCTCGATCTTCAACGCGGCGATACCCGTTTCGTCACCGTGCGTTTCGGCAACGTGCTCGGCTCGACCGGCTCGGTGGTGCCGTTGTTCCAGAAGCAGCTTGCCGCCGGCGGTCCGTTGACGGTGACGCATCCCGACATGACCCGATATTTCATGACCGTGCGCGAAGCCGTCGAGCTGGTGTTGCAGGCGTCCGCGCTCGGCAGCGGGGCGGGCGGCGGCGACCGCCGCGACGGCAAGATCTTCGTCCTCGAGATGGGCGAGCCGATCCGGATCATGGATCTGGCCGAGCAGATGATCCGTCTCGCCGGGCTCAAGCCGGGCCGCGACGTCGAGATCGAGATCATCGGCCCGAGGCCCGGCGAGAAGCTGTTCGAGGAGGTTTTCCACGGCGCCGAGGCGCCGGTGCCGACCGCGTGTCCCGGCGTGCTGCTGGCCGCGCCGCGGGCCGGCGACGCGCGCGAGCTCGCCGCCGCCGTCGCCGAGCTGCGCGAGGCGTGCCGCCGCAGCGATCGCGACCGGGTGCTGGCGCTGATCCGCCGCCTGGTGCCGGAATACCGGCAAGACGGGGCCGCCGTCGCGCGTGCGGCGTCGTCGTGAATCGGAGACCGCCCGCGTGACCGTCATCCGCCGCGCCCTGATTTCTGTTTCCGACAAGACCGGCCTCGACACGCTCGGCAAATTCCTCGCCGACGCCGGCGTCGAGGTGCTGTCGACCGGCGGCACCGCCAAGGCGCTGAACAAGGCCGGCGTCGCCGTGAAGGAGGTGGCCGACGAGACCGGCTTCCCCGAGATCATGGGCGGCCGGGTGAAGACCCTGCACCCGAAAATCCACGGCGGACTGCTGGCGCGCCGCGACGCGGCCGAGGACGCCAAGGCGATGAAGGATCACGGCATCCGGCCGATCGACCTGTTGGTGGTCAACCTGTATCCGTTCGAGGCGACGGCGGCGAAAGGCGCCGGCGCCGCCGAGACCATCGAGAACATCGACATCGGCGGCCCGGCGATGATCCGCGCCGCGGCGAAGAACCACGATTCCGTCACCGTCGTCGTCGATCCCGCCGATTACGACGCGCTGATCGAGGAGATAACCGCCGGCAACGGCGCCACCACGCCGGCGTTCCGGCGCCGCATGGCGGCGCGCGCCTATGCCCGCACCGCCGCCTACGACGCCGCCGTCGCCGGCTGGCTGCGCGGCCGCGCCGACGATCCGTTCCCCAAGCACCTTGCCTTCGGCGGCGCGCTGAAGGAGAGGCTGCGCTACGGCGAGAACCCGCATCAGCAGGCGGCGTTCTATCTCGGCGGCGCGGTCAGGCCCGGCGTCGCCACGGCGAGGCAGCTTCAGGGCAAGGAGCTGTCGTTCAACAACCTCAACGACACCGACGCCGCCTTCGAACTGGCCGCCGAGTTCACCGACCGGCCGGCGTGCGTCATCGTCAAGCACGCCAACCCGTGCGGGGTGGCGCTGGGAAAGACGCTGGCCGAGGCCTACAAGCGCGCGCTCGCGTGCGACACCGAAAGCGCCTTCGGCGGCATCGTCGCCGTGAATCGCGCGCTCGACGCCGAGACCGCCGAGGAGATCGGCAAGTTGTTCGCCGAGGTCGTGATCGCGCCGAAGATCGACGAGGACGCCGCCGCGGCGCTGGCGAAGAAGAAGAACCTGCGCGTGCTGATCGCCGGCGCGCTGCCCGACGCCGGCGCGCCCGGCATGACCGTGCGCGCGCTTGCCGGCGGCTACCTGCTGCAGACCCGCGACGACAAGCTTTACGACGACGTGAAGGTGGTGACCCGGCGCCAGCCGACCAACCGCGAGATGGCGGACCTGCGCTTCGCCTTCACGGTCGCCAAGCACGTCAAGTCGAACGCCATCGTCTACGCCAAGGACCGGATGACCGTCGGTGTCGGCGCCGGCCAGATGAGCCGCGTCAACGCCGCACGCATCGCCGCCTGGAAGGCCGAGGACGCGGCGCGAGTCGCCGGCGACAAGGAGTCGTGGGCCAAGGGCTCGGTGGTGGCGTCCGACGCCTTCTTCCCGTTCGCCGACGGGCTGCTGGCGGCCGCCGCCGCCGGCGCCACGGCGGTGATCCAGCCGGGCGGCAGCATCCGCGACGACGAGGTGATCAAGGCCGCCGACGACAAGGGCCTGGCGATGGTGTTCACCGCCACCCGCCACTTCCGGCATTAACCGGGACTTATCGCCGCCGGCGATTGCATAAGCGCAACTAAGACTTTTTTTTATTGTCGTCATCTGTCGGCTTTTGTCGGCTTTTCGCGGCGGCGCCGTTTCTCCCTCCGTCATCGCCCGGCTTCGCCCGGGCGATCCAGAAACAGCCTCAGCCTGGATGCCCCGGGCTGACGCCGGGGCATGACGCACGCCGAGGCACCGCCAGACGCGATTCGCTCGCATCCCGCCCGCCATGGTTAACTCATTGGCGAGAAATGGTTTTTAAAATATTCACGATGTCCAAGAGTATGGAACAAATATAGAACATCTGCCGCGCCGAGTCAATGGCGGACGCGACGATCGCCCGCTTCAGCCCCGCTTCGGCGCCTGGTCGAGACGCACGGCGATGCCGTCGAGCTTCGGCGACACCGCCGGATAGTATTTCAACACCAGCGGGTCGTGCCCCGGCACCACGTGGTCCGGTGAATCGGCAAGCTCTTTGAGCCGGTCGTAGCCGGCCAACACCGTGTCGAGCTCGAAGATCACCGGGAACGGGTTGCGCGTTTCCATGTTGGCGTAGAGGTGCGCCGCGTCGGACGCCACCACCACCGAGCCGCGCTGCGTCATCACCCGCACCGACTGCAGGCCGTCGGTATGGCCGCCGATGTGGTGCAGCGAAATCCCCGGCGCCAGCTCGTGGTCGCCGTCGTGGAACCGCACGCGATGCCCGTAAACGTGGCGGACCATGCCGACCACGTCGTCGACGTTCATCGAGTTGCCGTGCTTCGGCTCGAGCATGTGGCGGCCGGTGGCGAACGCCATTTCCCTGTCCTGGAGGTGGAAGGTCGCTGCCGGGAACAGATCGAAGTTGCCGATGTGGTCGTAGTGGAAGTGGGTGACGATCACGTCCTTCACGGTTTTCGCGTCGACGCCGATCAGCGCCAGCGCCTCGGTGGGGCAGCGCAGGAACGTGCGGCCGCGTTTCTTCGCCGTCTCCGCCTTGAAGCCGCAATCGATGACGAAGGTGCGGCGCGACGACACCGCCGCCCACACGAAATAGTCGATCGGCCACGCCTCGTGCGGATCGACCGGATTGACGAAGTTGGCGGCCGCCTTGCGTTGATGGGTGGCGTACTTGACGGCGTAGAGGTCGTAAATGTCGGGCTCGGCCATGCCCTACAGCCTGTATCCGTAACGCACACCGGCGTTGTCGATGCCCTCGTTCTCCTCGTTGCACAACGAACCGTGCGAATGGTGCTCCCACATTACCGACAGGCTGTGGCGCTCGAGGAATCTATAGCCGAACTCCAGGGATTCTCGGAACAGCGCCCGACAGCCGAACTCGCGGCGGTCGAAGCGGGCCTTGCCGGCGATCTCGCTGTTGTCGAGCATGCCGTCGTGAACCGAAAAACCGAAACTGAAGTCGACGAACAATGCGTCCCAGTACATCCACTCCCAGGTCAGTCCGCCGTAGAGGAAATCCGTCGCCCGCTTGCTGCCGTTGGCGACGATGCCGAGGTGCGGCCGCGGGCTGTACGCCCAGGCCAGCCAGCCGGGCGAGCGGAACAGCGCCTCGACATTGCCGTCCATGCCCTGCTCCTTGCTGCGGTGGCCGAAGGCGACGGCGTGCTTGAGCGCGCCGACGCGAATCTCGGAAAGGCCGGAGCCGCCGCCTTCCCGCGGGCGGGTCGCCGTCGCGGCAACCGCCGCGGCGGGCGCCGCCGGCGGCCGCGGTCGGACTTCGGCCACGGCGGGGCGCGCCGCGGTCGATCCTGCCGCCCGCGACGCCGTCGGCGACGGCCAGAAGCGGTCGAAGAACGACTCCGAAACCGGCGCCGGTTGCGACGCCGCGGCCGGCTTGGCCGCCGCCGGCTGTGACGCCGCGGCCGGCCACAGGCGCGCCCACCATGACGGCTTCGCCGGCTCGCCCGGAGGTGCGGGCCTTGTCGGGTGCTGCTGCGGCGCCAATTGGAAGGCATAGGCGCCTTGCATGGCGACGGCCTGTTGAAAATGCTCGGCAACGACGCGGGTATCCGGCAGCACCCGTTCGCCGATCCGTTCGTCGTCGGGAGACCCGGCACAGGCGGTCAGCACCGCCGCCGCGACAACGACCATGGCCAAGCGTGCGCGCATCGATGACAGATTCCCCGGAAAAACCCCTTGCGCCGAGCGATGTTAGCTGGCGGCGCCGGCGCTGCCAATGGGCGATTGCCCGGGCGGCGGTTACAGCCGCAGCGTTACCTCGACCACGCCTTCCCCGATCAGCGACCGGCACTTGAACCCGATGTCCTCGGCCAACTTCAACATGGCGACATTGCCTTGCAGAACCTGGCCGACGACGGCGCGGGTGCCGCGGTCGCGCAGGTACCCGATTATCTTCTCCATCAGCTTGAACCCCAGCCCCTGACCCTTGAGGTCCGAGCGGACAATGATGGCGAACTCGGCCTGCTGGTTGTCGGGATCGGTTATCGCGCGCACCACGCCGAGGGTTTCGCGCTTGCCGTCGCCGCTCCCGGTCGTCGCGATGAACGCCATCTCGCGGTCGTAGTCGATCTGGGTGTAGCGGGCCATTTGCGTATGCGGCAACTGGCCGATCAGCCCGAAGAAACGGAACTGCACGTCTTCCGGCGTCAGCCGGGACAGGAACTCGTAATGCTCGGGCTCGTCCTCGGGACGAATCGGCCTCAGCAGCACCTTGCGTCCGGATCGCAAGCTGAAGTCCTCCTCAAATCCCTCCGGATAGGGACGGATCGCCAGCCGTTCGGCGCCATCGCCCTTGAATGGCCGTACCCGAATGCGGGCGTCCACCGCCAGCACGCCGTCGGCGCCGGCCAGCAACGGATTGACGTCGAGCTCGATGATCTCTGGAATGTCGACGATCAGCTTCGATATCCGCATCAACGCCATCGACAGCGCGTCGAAGTCGACCGACGGCCGGTCGCGGTAGCCCTTGAGCAATCGCGACACCCGGGTGCGCGAGATCAACTCGCGGGCCAGAGCCATGTTCAACGGCGGCAATGCCACCGCGCGGTCGCCGATCACCTCGACCGCGGTGCCGCCGTGGCCAAACAGGATGACGGGGCCGAAGATCGGGTCGGTGGCGACGCCCAGGATCAGCTCGAATGCGCCCGGCCGGCTGGCCATCGGTTGCACGGTAAAGCCGTCGATCCTGGCGCCCGGCTGCTTCGCCGGCACCTCGGCGAGGATGGCGTCCGCCGCGGCGCGGACGGCATCGGCCGAATCCAGGAACAGGTGCACGCCGCCGACGTCGGTCTTGTGGGTGACGTCCGGCGACAGCACCTTCAGCGCCACCGGGAACCCGAGCCCGTTGGCGATCTCGGCGGCTTCGACGGGGGTCCCGGCGACGCGCGTGGCGACGACCGGGATGCCGTAGGCTTGCAGCACCGCCTTGGCGTCCGGTTCGTTCATGGTCGCCGATTTGCGGCGTTTCAGCGCCGCCTTGACGGCGGCGCGCGCCTTCTTGGCGTCCGGAGTGAACTCGATCGGGGCCGTCGGCGGCGTTTCCATCAGCGTCGCCTGGTTGCGGCGGTAGTTGACCATGTGCATGAAGGCACGGACCGCCTCGCGCGGCGTGCCGTAGGTCGGGATGCCGGCGTCGTTGAGCAGCCGCCTGGCCGGCGCCACCGCCTGCTCGCCGACCCAGCAGGTGAGCACCGGCATCCGGGTGTCGGCGGCGGCGGCAATGACGGCCTTGGCGGCGTCGGTCGACGACGCGGTCGCGGTCGGCGCGTGCATCACCAGCACAGCATCCACCCCGTCGGCGGCGATCAGCGCGTCGAGAGCGGCGGCGTAGCGCTCGCCGGGCGCGTCGCCGATGATGTCGACCGGATTGCCCTTCGACCACGTCGCCGGCAGCGCTTTGTCGAGCGCGGCGACCGTCGCGGGCGAAAGCTCGGCCAGTCGTCCGCCCATCTCGATCAGGTTGTCGACCGCCATGACGCCGATGCCGCCGCCGTTGGTGACGATGCCCAGCCGCTCGCCGGTGATCGGGCGGGCGCGGTGGATGGTCTCGGCCGCCTCGAACAGCTCCTCGACCTCGTAGACCCGGAGCATGCCGGCGCGGCGGATGGCGGCGTCGAACACCGCGTCGGTCCCGGCCAGCGCGCCGGTGTGCGAGGTCGCCGCCTTGGCGCCCTCGGCTTGGCGGCCGGCCTTGATTACCAGAACCGGCTTGTTGCGCGCTGCGGCGCGGGCCGCCGACATGAAGTCGCGTCGCTGCCGGATCGATTCGATGTAGAGCAGGATGGCGTTGGTTCCCGGCACGCTGCCGAGGTAGTCGATGACGTCGCCGAACTCGACGTCGGCGCAGTCGCCGAGCGACACAAAATGCGAGAACCCGATGCCGTGAGCGGCGGCCCAGTCGAGGACGGCGGTGCACAGCGCACCCGATTGCGACAGGAACGCGATTTTTCCCGGTCTGGCCGCGAGATGCGCGAAGCTGGCGTTGAGTCCGACCCCGGGCACCAGTACGCCGATGCAGTTGGGGCCGAGGATGCGAAGGCCGAACGGCTTCGCCGCGTCGATCATCGCTTCGGCGAGCGTCCGCCCGCTGGCGTCTTTTTCGAACTTCGGGCACGCCGTCACCACCACCGCCGCCCGGGTGCCGCGCTCGCCCAGCGACGCGATCAGCGGCGGCACCGTGTCGGGCGGCGTGCAGATGACCGCGAGGTCCGGCGCGTCGGGCAGGCTGGCGACGTCCGGGTAGGCGAGCACGCCGGCGATCGACTTGTGACCCGGGTTCACCGGCATGACAGGGCCGGCAAACTCGCCTTCCAGCAGGTTCTTCATCACCAACTGGCCGACCGCGCCCTTGCGGTTGGTGGCGCCGATCACGGCCACCGATCCGGGGTTGAAAAGCTTATGGAGGTGACGGACGGTCATCGCCGCCTATGGTAGCGCGTGGCGGCGGCGCGGCAAATCCCGGTCGCGGCGCGGTGCCACGGACCGGGCGCTCAGAACTTGCGTTTCGCGATCACGTCGCCCTTCATGCGGCTGAGCCGCACGTATTGCGCCAGGACGTGCATCAGCGACTGGTGGGCGTCCTCGACGACGCCGTAGTTGTCGCCCTTGACGTGCAGATTGACGTTCGCCAGCTTCGCCGTCCGCCCGCCGTTGAAGCCGGTGAACGCGATCACCTGGACGCCGTTCTTCTGCGCCCACTCGGCGGCGCGCACGACGTTCTCCGAGTCGCCGGAGGCACTGATCGTCAGCAGCATGTCGCCCTTTTCGGCCAATGTCTTGAGTTGGTAGACGAAAACATCGTCGAAGTCGATGTCGTTGGCGATCGCGGTGATCATCTCGATGTTGGTGGCCAGCGAAACCACCTTGGGTCTGAGATCGGTGTCGGTCTGGCCGCCCTTCGAGTGGTCGCAGACGAGATGGTTGGAGATCGACGCCGAGCCGCCGTTGCCGCACACATAGAGCGTGGCGCCGCGCTCATAGGCCGCGTCGAGCAGCTTCAACGCCCGCGTCAGCATCTTGCGGTCAACGCTCGCCTGCGCCTTGCCGACCTCGACGAAATAGGCGTCGGCGTAACCGGCGACGGAGGAGAATTTCTCGTCCGGGAACGTCATCGGGCCTCGATCCCTCGCGGTCGCCGGCGGCGGGCGATTTTCGGTTCCGTCACTTCGCCCGGCCGGCGTCGGTCATGGCGCGCAATTGCCGGCTGGCGACCGCGATCATGGACAGATCGTTGATCGGCGTCGCCCACAGCTCCGACATCAGCTGCTCGGTCGGCTCGACGGCGGCCTTGTTCCTGTCGATCCAGCCCTGCACCGCCTTATCCGCGTCCAACTTGCCGTCGGCGAAGTCGAGCACCCGGTTGGCCAGCGTCAGCTGATGGCTGTAGATCTCCTCGATCAGGGCGGCGATGGCAAGCTGCTGCCAATGGGTGTCGGAGCCGATGGCGTCGGCTGCGGCGCGCAGGCCGCCGAGGTGGAAGCGGGTACCGACGGCGAAGTAGACGCGGGCGACGTTCAGCACCTTCATCTTGCGGAAATTCGCCAGCTTGACCACGTCGCAGCCGGAATAGAGGTTGACCAGGTTGGCCACCGCCATCGCCAATTTTTCCGGCACGCCCTTGTCGACGTAATGCTTGGCGCGGGCTTTCAGGTCGGTCAGGTAATGGGCGGGCAGCGCCTTGGTCAGCCCGGTGGACAGTTCGGTGATGCCGGCCTGGAACTCCTTCACGTGCTCGCCCATGTCCAGGCCCGGTTTACCGTTGCGCAAGAACCACAGCGTCACCCATTCGATCAGGTGGTTGGACGCCAGGATCATGTCGGTCTGCACCGACGTCGGCGCGATGTCGTCGAGCGCCTCGATCGCTTCCCAAAGCTCGCGCATATTAAACACCTCGCGGGCAATGGTGTAGGCGCGGGCGATCTCGGCCGCCGGCTTGCCGGTCTTCTCCATGAATTCGGAAATGAAGGTGCCGCCGACGCGGTTGACCAGAGAATTGGTCAGCCGGGTGGCGATGATCTCGCGGCGCAGCCGATGTTCGCCGATTTCCTTCTTGTATTTGGCCCGCAACGGCGTCGGGAAGTATTGCACCAGGTCGCGTTCGAGTTCCGGGTCGTCCGGAACGTTGGAGGCCAGCAACTCGTCGTACAGCCAGATTTTTGCGTACGACATCAGAATCGCGATCTCCGGCCGGGTCAGGCCTTTTTTCGCCAGCTTGCGCTCGTTCAGGGTCTCGTCGTCCGGCAGGAATTCGACCGCCCGGTCGAGCCGGCCGGTGCGCTCGAGCCGGCGCATCAAGCGGCTCTGGTTGTCGAGCGCCAGCACGCCGCGCGTATCGACCATGGTGATGGCCTGCGATTGGGCGTAGTTGCTTTTCAGCACCAGGCCACCCACTTCCTCGGTCATTTCGGCGAGCAGCTTGTTGCGCTGCTTCTGGTTGAGACCGCCTTTGGCCACTACGGAGTCGATCAGGATCTTGATGTTGACCTCGTGGTCCGAGCAGTTGACGCCGGCGGAGTTGTCGATGGAATCGGTGTTGAGCCGCCCGCCGTTGAGCGCGTATTCGATGCGGCCGAGCTGCGTGGCGCCCAAATTCGCGCCCTCGCCCATCACCTTGGCGCGGATGTCGCCGCCGTTGATTCGGATGGCGTCGTTTGCCCGGTCGCCCGCGTCGGCGTTGGACTCGGTCTCGGCCTTGACGTAGGTGCCGATGCCGCCGAACCACAGCAAGTCGACTTCGGACTTCAACAGCGTCTGCATCAGCTCGTTCGGCGTCACCTTGTCCTTGGCGATGCCGAAACGCTCTTTAATTTCCGGCGTCAGCGTCAGCGACTTGGCGCTGCGCTCGTAAATCGCGGCGCCCTTCGACATCACGCTCTTGTCGAAGTCGGACCACGCCGAGCGCGGCAGGTTGAACAGGCGCTGGCGTTCCTCGAGGCTTTTCGCCGGATCCGGGTCGGGATCGACGAAGATGTGCATGTGGTTGAAGGCGCCGAGCAGCTTGATGTGCGGGCTGAGCAGCATGCCGTTGCCGAACACGTCACCCGACATGTCGCCGACGCCGGCGACGGTGAAGTCCTCCTTCTGGATGTTCTTGCCCATTTCGCGGAAGTGACGCTTCACCGATTCCCAGGCGCCGCGAGCGGTAATGCCCATTTTCTTGTGGTCATAGCCCTGACTGCCGCCCGACGCGAAGGCGTCGCCCAGCCAGTGCCCGTAGGCCAGCGACACGCCGTTGGCGATGTCGGAGAAGGTGGCCGTGCCCTTGTCGGCGGCGACCACCAGGTAGGGATCGTCGGGGTCGCCGCGAACGACGTTCTTCGGCGGGACGATTTTCGGTCCCTTGATGTTGTCGGTGATGTCGAGGAGGCCCGAGATCAGGATCTTGTAGCACTCGATGCCTTCCTTGAGAAAAGCGTCGCGGTCGCCCGGCGGCGTCGACCACTTGCAGACGAAGCCGCCCTTCGAGCCGACCGGCACGATGACCGCGTTCTTCACCTGCTGCGCCTTGACCAGGCCGAGGATTTCGGTGCGGAAGTCCTCGCGCCGGTCGGACCAGCGCAAACCGCCCCTGGCCACCAGGCCGAAACGCAGGTGCACGCCCTCCATGCGCGGGCTGTAGACGAAGATCTCGCGCAGCGGCCGCGGCAGCGGCAGCTCGTCGATGTTCTTGGAATTCAGCTTGAACGACAAATAGGACTTCGGCCCGCCGTCGGCGGCCGGCTGGAAGAAGTTTGTGCGCAGCATCGAATCGACGACGTTGACGAAGCGCCTGAGGATCCGGTCCTCGTCGGCGCTGACCACGGCCTCCAGGTCGGCGTTGATCTTGGCGCGGATCGCTTCGGTCTTTTTTTCGCGGCCCTTCTCCGCCGGATCGAACAGGGCGAGGAACAAATCCACGATCTGGCGTGCGATGACGCCGTTCTTGGCCAGCGTCTGTTCCATGTAGGCCTGCGAGAACGGGATGTTGGCCTGGCGCAGGAACTTGCTGATGGCGCGCACGATCACCACTTCGCGCCAGTTGAGGCCGACGCCCGACACCAGCGCGTTGAAGCCGTCGCTTTCGGTATCGCCGGCCCAGACGCGGCGGAACGCGTCCTGGAACATATCGCGGATGGCGGCGATATCGATCGCCCCGCCGCTGCGGTTTTCGAGCCCGAAGTCGTGGATCATCACCACCTTGGCGCCGTCGGCGGCGAGAACCACTTTGTACGGCGATTCGTCGAGCACCTTGAATCCCATGTGCTCGAACAGCGGCAGCACGTCGGACAGCGACAGCGCCCGGTCGGGATGGTAGACCTTGAAGCGGATGCGGCTCTCCGGCTGGCCGTCGACCTGGTACAGGTTCATGCCGATGCCGCCTTCGGCAAGCAGCTTCTCGATCCGCTCGATATCGTCGAGCGCCGTCTCGCCGGTGTACGCATCCTGGTAGCCGGCGCTGAAGGCGGTGCCGTAGCGGTGCATCAGATCGAGGCCGCGCTCCTCGCCGAAACGGCCGATCAACGCTTCGCTCAGAACATCGGTCCACGAACGCGCCGCTTCGACCAGCTGCGCTTCCAGCTTTTTGACGTCAAAGGCCGGGATGTCCCCTGGCGTGGTGCGCAGGATCAGATGCAGCCGCGCCAGCGCCGAATCGCCGAGGGTGGCGTGATGGGCCGTGGCTTCGCCCTTGAACGCATCCTCGAGGATCTTTTGCATCTTCAGCCGGAGCGCCGTCGTGTAGCGGTCGCGCGGCACGAAAATCAGGCACGACATGAAGCGTTCAAAGTCGTCGCGGCGCACGAACAGCGCCACCCGTTGACGGTCCTGCAGATGCAGGATGCCGAGCGCGGTCTCCAACAAGTAATCGTCCGACACCTGGAACAGCTCGTCGCGCGGGAATGTCTCCAAAATGTGCGTCAACGCCTTGCCGTCGTGGCTGGAGGCCGGGAATCCGGCGCGCGCCACCGCGTTCTTCAGGCGCCGCCGCAGCAGCGGAATCTCCCACGGGCTGCGGCTGTAGGCGACCGACGTGAACAGCCCGATGAACAGATGCTGGCCGACCACCGCGCCCTTGGCGTCGAAGCGCTTGATGCCGATGGCGTCCATGTGGACCGATCGATGAATGACCGAGCGGCGGTTGGTCTTGACCACCATCAGCAGCGACGGCGATTCGACGAATGCCTTGACCCGCGCCGACGCGGAATCGAGCTTGCGCATTTCGTCGAAGACGACGACCTTCGAGTCGCGCAGGATGCCGAGGCCGTTTTTGCGGTCGATCTTGATCGTATGGGCGGCGCGATTATGGACATATTCGCGATAGCCGAGGAACGTGAACTGGTTGTCGTGGATCCAGCGCAGGAACTCGCGGACCTCCGCCGTCTGCTCCGGATCGGCGCCGGCCGGCGGGTTGGTCAGCTCCTCGATCACCTGTTGCATGCGTGCGCGCATCGGTTTCCAGTCCTCGATCGCAAGACGCACCTGGTCGAGCACACGCTTCAGTGCGGCTTCGATTTCCTTAAGCCGCTTGCCCGACTGCTGGGTGATTTGAATGTGCATGAACGATTCGGCGATTGCCCCGTCGGCCCCTTTTGCGCCGTCGAGGATATCGCGGAACGTGCCGTCACCGTCGCGCGCCACCCGGATGATCGGATGGACGACCAGGTGCACCGTCAGGTTTTGGCGATTGAGCTCGCCGGTCACCGAATCGACCAGGAACGGCATGTCGTCGTTGACGATCTCGATGATGGTATGCGCGGAGCGCCAGCCTTGCTTCTTGGCGTCGGGATTAAACACCCGCACCACGGCATGTCCGGGCTTGCGATGTTTGCCGAGCACAAGGTGGCTGTGCGCGATGCCGTAGAGCGCGTCGGCGCCGATCTGCTTCAGGTCTTGTGCTGGTACGTTGTGGAAATAGGCGGCGAGAAAACGCCGGAAGCGATCTTGGTCGTCTGTCGCCAGTTTGCCGCGGCTGATTGTTCCTGCCTTTTTTATGATATCGGCTACCTGCCGTTCGGTTTCTCCCGGCATGTTCTCTCTCCTCCCAGACGGAAACATCGGTTTGACCTTAAAAAATTAAACTTTTATTCTGTTTTTACAATGGTTTCGTGAAAACCTCCGGCAACCGCCGCGAAGCCGCGGCCGGCGTCCGCCGCAGCGCCGCCGCCAGGCGTCGTCGAGGCGGTCCTTGGGCGCGTCCCGGGACCGGGCCGGCGGCGTGGGCAAAGGCCGGGCAAGGCGTTACACTTGCGGCCGTTCGGGGGAGGTTCCGATGGCGGCCGAAAACAGCGCGCTCACGGCCGATAAGGTGGCGGACACGGCGCAAGCCAATTGGCTTTTCGAGCGCCTGCCGGCGTGGGTCGTCGACACGCTCACGGCCGAACAGAAGGAGGCCATTCACAAGATCATCGCGGACCCGGCGTGGAAACGGCCGCCGGTCAATATCCGCTTTACCGTGCCGTTCATTCACAAGCAATTCTACGTCACCGTCGTCAGCGGCGAGGAAAAGCGGAGCAGCCAACGCCGCCGTCACGATCGTCATTCTTATCCGCTTCGCACCGCCGCCAACGTGTTCTTCTTCATCGGCATCGCCACGGTGTTCTACGTCGCCGCGGTGGTGGTGCTGGCGATACAAAGCGCCATCATCGAGTTTTAACGCCGCCTTTCCTGGCGCCCCGATACGGCTTCAGCCAGGCGAGTCCCTCTGCGGTGGACTTGAGCGGCTTGTACTCGCAGCCGATCCAGCCTTTGTAGCCGATGCGGTCGATGTGCCCGAGCAGGAACCGGTAGTTGATCTCGCCGGTGCCCGGCTCGTGGCGTCCCGGATTGTCGGCGAGCTGCATGTGGCGAATCCGATCGAGGTTCTCCTCGACCGTGCGGGCGAGATCGCCCTCCATGATCTGCATGTGATAGATGTCGTATTGCAGGAACAGGTTGTCGGAGCCGGTGTCCTTGATGATGTCCAGCGCCTGTTTCGTGCGACGCAGGAAGAAACGCGGGATGTCGCGGGTGTTGATCGGCTCGATCAACAGCGCGATGCCGGCTTCCTTCAGCTTTTTCGCCGCGAACTTCAAATTACCGACGAAGGTGTCGCGAATGGCTTCCGTCGGCACGCCCCTGGGCGCGACGCCAGCCAGGCAGTTGAGCCGCTTGCATCCGAGCGCGGTCGCGTAGGCGATCGCCGTGCCGACGCCGTCGCGGAACTCGGCCGTGCGGTCGGGATGGCAGGCGATGCCGCGCTCGCCGGCCTGCCAGTCGCCGGCCGGCAGATTGTGCAGCACCTGCTTGAGCTTGTGCTTGTTCAGGCGCTCGGCGAGCTCGTCCTTATCGAAATCGTAGGGGAACAGGTACTCGACGCCGTTGAAGCCGGCCTTGGCCGCGGCGGCAAAACGCTCGAGGAACGCGACCTCGTTGAACATCATGGTCAGGTTGGCGGCGAATTTCGGCATCGTTCCCCTCCCCACTCGCTGGTTTTTGGTTTCCGCACAGCCGCGGATGCCCGGGCACTTTTTTTTGGCCCATAATTGCCGCCGCCACCACAGGCTTTTGCAGGGCCGGATGGTTGCCACGGGGAAGCAAAAGAATGGAGCGGGCGAAGGGATTCGAACCCTCGACATCAACCTTGGCAAGGTTGCGCTCTACCCCTGAGCTACGCCCGCGTCGGCCCCAATTTGGGAGCGCCGATCATAGCTTCTAACGGTCGCTTTTCAAGGCTGCTTTTGGCCGATTCCGGCGCTTGCAATCGCGCCCGAGGCTTGCGCCCGCGCGCCGGACAGGCCATGTATGGGGAGGACGCGAAGCCCGAACCGCAACCGCCGGAGTGAAGGACCGGACCATGCAATACACCCTAAACCCGGATGGCTCGCTGAAGCCCGACGGCAAATCCGAAAGCGCCGCCCCGGCAACCGCCGAGCGCGCCGCCAGGACCGCCCCTGGCGCTGGAATGGGCGCTGGAATGGGCGCCGGAACGGGCGTCGGAGCGGGCGCCGGCGGCCGCGTCGCGGCCAAGGATGTGGTCAAGGAGTCGAACACCGCCAACTTCATGGCCGACGTCGTTGAGGCATCGATGCAAGCGCCGGTGATCGTCGACTTCTGGGCGCCGTGGTGCGGGCCGTGCAAGCAGCTCGGCCCGATGATCGAGAAACTGGTACGCGAGGCTGCCGGCATGGTGCAGCTGGTCAAGATCAACGTCGACGAGAACCAGGAGCTGGCAGCGCAAATGCGCATCCAGTCGATCCCCGCCGTCTATGCGTTCAAGAACGGCCAGCCGGTCGATGGATTCATGGGCGCGCTGCCGGAAAACCAGCTCAAGTCGTTCATCCAGCGGCTGACCGGCGGCGCCAAGACGCCGATCGAGGTCGCCCTGGCCGAGGCCAACGCGGCGCTCGAGGCCGGCGACATCGCCACCGCGCAGTCGATCTACGCCAAAGTACAGGTGCGCGACCCGGCCAACGGCGAAGCCATCGCCGGTCTGGTGCGCGCGGCGCTGGCGCTCGGCGAGCACGCCCGCGCGCGTGAGATCATCGGCGCGCTGCCCGCCGACGTGCTGAAGAAGTTCGAAGTTGCCGCCGCCGTATCGGCGGTCGAGCTGGCGGAAGCCGGCCAGGACACCGGCGACATCGACGCACTCACGGCGAAACTCACGGCCGATCCGAACGACCATCAGGCGCGCTTCGACTTGGCGATGTCCGAGTATGGGCGCGGGCACAGCGAAGCCGCCATCGACGCGCTGCTGGAGTTGTTCCGCCGCAAGCGCGCCTGGAACGACGAGGCGGCGAGGAAGCAGTTGGTCAAAATCTTCGAGGCGCTCGGACCCAAGCATCCGTTGACCGTATCCGGCCGTCGACGCCTGTCGTCGCTGATGTTCTCCTGACAGGCCCGCGGCAATGACCGGCGGTGCTTATCCACAAGTGATCTCGGAGCTGCCCGACGCGCTGCCGATTTTCCCGTTGGCCTCGGTGCTGTTGCTGCCCGGCGGCAGGCTGCCGCTCAACGTTTTCGAACCGCGCTATCGCAACATGACCGCCGACGCCCTCGGCGGCGACCGTTTGATCGGCATCGTCCAGCCGAGACGGCCCGATGCGGCCTCGCCGGCCGGCTCGGTCGGCGACCGCGAACAGGTGTTCGAGACCGGCTGCGCCGGACGCATCACCGAGTTTTCCGAAACCGACGACGGTCGGATCGTGATTGCTCTTTCCGGGATTTGCCGCTTCCGCATCGCCGACGAGCTGCCGATGGTCAAAGGATACCGCCGGGTCAGGCCGGACTGGTCGCCCTATGCCGACGATCTCGACAACACCGTCGGCGAAGTCGCCGGCAAGGAGCGCCTGTTGAAGGCGCTCATCGACTACGCCGCCAACAAGGGGCTCGACGGCGACTGGGCCTCGGTAAAGGGAATGCCGGGCGCGGTGCTGGTGACCTCGCTCGCCATGATGGTGCCGCTGGCTACCGAGGAGAAACAGGCGCTCCTCGAGGCGCGCGACTCCCACGAACGCGCCCGCATGCTGACGCAATTGATGGAAATGGCGATACACGAGCGCACCGCCGCCGGCGATGGCGCGCCGCCGGCGCTGCGGCACTGATCGCGGCGCGCATCCGGTCGCGCGACCGGACAACCGATGAGGACGATGGCGATGGCCAAGCGCAAGGTCGATCCGAAGCTTCTTGAAATCCTGGTCTGCCCGCTGACCAAGGGGCCGCTGCGTTACGACGCCGAGGCGGACGAGCTGATCAGCGACAAGGCGAAGCTGGCGTTCCCGATCCGCGACGGTATTCCGATCATGCTCGTCGACGAGGCGCGGCCGCTCGACGGCGACAAGCCCGGCGGTCGATGAGACACCCGCAATGAGCGAAAACCGCGGCAGCCGTCACAAGCCGGTGGAGATCCGGCTTTTGCGCGCCGAGAAGGCGTTGGAGGTCCAGTTCGACGACGGCAAGACTTTCCGCCTTCCGGCGGAGCTGTTGCGCGTCGAGAGCCCGTCGGCCGAGGTGCAGGGCCACGGGCCCGGCCAACGCACCCTGGTCGCCGGGCGCCGCCACGTCGGCATCATGGCGGTCGAGCCCATCGGCAACTACGCCATCCGCATCAAGTTCGACGACCTGCACGACACCGGAATCTACTCGTGGGACACGCTCTATGATTTCGGCGAGCGCCGCGACGAGATGTGGCAAAACTACCTCGCGGCGCTGAAGGCGCGCGGTCTCAGCCGCGACCCTTAGACCATCGTCGTCGCCGGATTTAGGCGGCGGTTAAAGCGCCTCGCCGCGCATCAGCCGCGGCAGCGTGCCGGTCAGTCCCATGGCGTTGAGCATGAACAGCCGCTTCAGCGGCCGCAGCTTGTTGACCGCGGCGAGGCCGAGGTCGCGGGCCAGCCTGAGCGGGCGGACGCGGTTGGAGAATAGCCGGTTGAGTCCGTCGGTCGCCGCCATCATCAGTCCGTTGTCGAAACGGCGCCAGCGCTGATAGCGCTCGAGCACCGCCGACGAGCCGATGTCGAGGCCGAGGCGGCGGGCGTCGAGGACGACTTCGGCCAGCGCCGCCACGTCGCGCAGCCCCATGTTGAGTCCCTGGCCGGCGATCGGGTGCATGGCGTGCGCCGCGTCGCCGACCAGCGCCAGGCGACGGGCCAGCACCGTCTCGGCGAACTGTAGCGACAGCGGATGACTCCAGCGCGGGCCGATCGCCTCGATGTCGCCCAGGAAGTCTCCGACCCGCCGTTGCAGCTCGGCCAGAAATTCGCCGCCGTCGAGGGCCATCATTGCCGGCGCCAGTTCCGCCTTTTCGGTCCACACGATCGACGAGCAGTGCCCCGGCCGCTTGCGGTCGCCGATCAGCGGCAGGATGGCGAACGGGCCGGCGGTCAGGAAATGCTCGTGGGCGATGAATCCGTGGTGGCGGCGATGGCGGATCGAGCAGACGATGCCCGCCTGATCGTAGGACCAGCGGGTGACGCGGATGCCGGCGGCGTCGCGACTGGGCGAGTTGCGACCCTCGGCGGCGACGGCCAGCGGCGCGCGGATGCGACGCCCGTCCGCCAATGTCGCCTCGACCCGGTTGATGCCGCGCTCGAGCGCCGCGATCGCCGCCGGCGCGTGCACCACGACGTTATCGAGCTGGCGCACGCGGCGATGCAGCGCCTTGCGCAGATTTCGGTTCTCGACCATGAAGCCGAACGGCTGGTCGCCGGCCTCGCGGTGATCGTAGTGGAGGAACAACGGCGACGTTCCCTCGGAGACGCGAATGTCCATGATCGGCGCCGCGTCTTCGGCGAGCAGCCCCCAGATGCCAAGCTTATCCAGCACCCGCTGGGTAGCGAGCGCGATCGCCGACGCCCGGCCGTCGAAGCCCGCGTCGAGGCCGGCCAGTGGATCCTGGGTATCGACGACGGCGACCGCGAGCCCGGCTTGGCCGAGGGCGATGGCCAGCGTCGCGCCGACCAAGCCGCCGCCGGCGATCACCACCTCGGCGGCCGTTATCGACGGCGCGCGCGCGCGGCGCCGGGACGGCCGGGATTTCAGCGGTCGGGATTTGCCGTGTCGGGGGCGGCTGGCGGAACCGGTCATCGGCCAAAATGTCCGGGTTTGCCGCGGTTTGTCCAGGGCGGTGTCGCGACGGCCGGCGGCCGCCGATTTACCTAGACTGCCTATTTTTTAGGCCAAAACAGTAATGTGCATAGTTTTTATACTTGGTGGCCTTGCAAACGGCCTTGCCCGGGGCCGCCGGAATTACCGCAACATTTTGATAGAAAAGCAATTTTATCGAGTCTGGCGGAATCGGCACGGTTCTTGAGTTGGTACGCCCACGACGGGCCGTCCGTCTGCCCGCGAGCCTTGCCAACCGGCGGCAGTCGCCCCGCCCGAAACCGCAGACGGACCGATCGGGGCGCGTCGCCAAGGGATGAGAGGACCAACCGAGATGAAGCTGGTTATGGCTGTCATCAAGCCGTTCAAGCTCGAGGACGTGCGCACGGCGCTGACGCAACTGGGCATCGAGGGCATGACCATCAGCGAGGTCAAGGGATTCGGCCGGCAAAAGGGGCAGGCCGAGATTTACCGTGGCGCTGAGTACACGGTGAGTTTCCTGCCCAAGGTAAAAGTCGAAGTCGCCATTAAGGACGACATGGTCGAGCAGGTGATCGACGCGATCACCAAGTCCGCCGCCACCGGCAAGATCGGCGACGGCAAGATATTCGTCTATCCATTGGAAAAAGCGGTCCGCATCAGGACCGGCGAAACCGACGCGGAAGCGTTGTAGGAGGGCATGGTGATGCGTAAGTTCAAACCGTTTTTGATTTTTCTGGGCCTTGCCCTGACGGCGTATTTCGGCTCGGCCGGCGAGTTGCTGGCGCAGACCGCCGCGCCGCCGCCGAAGCTGGATACCGGCGACACCGCCTGGATGCTGGCATCGACGGCTTTGGTGCTGTTGATGACCATTCCCGGTCTGGCGCTGTTCTATGGCGGCATGGTGCGCAAGAAGAACGTGCTCGCCACCGTCATGCAGAGCTTCGCCACCACCTGCATCGTCACCGTGATGTGGACCGTGGTCGCCTATTCGCTGGCCTTCAGCGACGGCGGCGGCATGAACGCCTATCTCGGCGGGTTCTCGAAGATGTTTCTGAAGGGCGTCGGCAAGGACACGCTTTCCGGTACGATCCCGGAAACGGTGTTTTTCGTCTTCCAGATGACGTTCGCCATCATCACGCCAGCGCTGATCTGCGGCGCCTTCGCCGACCGCATGAAGTTCTCGGCCATGGTCGTGTTCATGGCCGCTTGGGTGACCATCGTTTACGCCCCGATCTGCCATTGGGTTTGGGGCGGCGGGTTCCTGGGAAAGCTCGGCGTGCTCGACTTCGCCGGCGGCACCGTGGTCCACATCAACGCCGGCGTCGCCGGTCTCGTCTGTGCGCTCGTGCTCGGCCGGCGCCGCGGCTACGGCTCCGAGAACATGGCCCCGCACAACCTGGTGCTGAGCGTCATCGGCGCCTCGCTGCTGTGGGTCGGCTGGTTCGGCTTCAACGCCGGCTCGGCGGTGGCTGCCAACGGCTCCGCCGGCATGGCCATGGCGGTGACCCAGATTGCCACCGCGACGGCGGCACTGACGTGGATGTTCGTCGAGTGGGCGTTCCGCGGCAAGGCGAGCGTTCTCGGCATCGTCTCCGGCGCGGTCGCCGGCCTGGTCGCGATCACGCCGGCGTCGGGCTTCGTCGGCCCGGTCGGTGCGTTGTTCATCGGCGTCGCCGCCGGTTTTGCCTGCTACTGGGCTGCGGTGGTGCTTAAGCCGAAGTTCGGCTACGACGACTCGCTCGACGCCTTCGGCGTTCACGCCGTCGGCGGCATCGTCGGCGCGTTGTTGACCGGCGTGTTCGCGGTCGAGGCGATCGGCGGCACCAAGGGCGTGCTCGAAGGCAACACCGGCCAGTTGCTGATCCAGCTGGAGGGCATCGTCGGCACCATCGTCTATTGCGCCGTCGGCACCTTCATCATCCTCAAGGTCATCGGCGCCGTGATGGGCTTGCGCGTCGACGAGGAAGTCGAAATCGGCGGCCTCGACTACCACCTCCACGGCGAGACCGTGCAATAACCGGTAACGCCAGGGGCGGGCCGTCCGCAGGCGGTCCGCCCCATTCCTCCCGTTTTCTCCCCTGTTTTATGCCGGAAGGCGCGAGCCTTCCGGCTTTTTTTGCCGGCGCGCGGACGCTAACATTGCCGCTGCCGAACGCCCGCCACACACCCGACCGCCCGATCCGCCCCCGTCATGCTCAACCCCCGTGTCTCCGATCTGCCGGAATATCCGTTCGACCGCCTGCGAACTCTGCTCGACGGCGTCCGGCCGCCGACCGGCATCAAGCCGCTGGTGCTGTCGGTCGGTGAGCCCAGGCACGCGCCGCCGGCGATGATCGCCGAGGCTTTCGCCGAAAACGCCGGCCTGTGGGGCCGCTATCCGCCGGGCGACGGCACGCCCGAGTTCCGCGCCGCCGTCGCCGGCTGGCTGACCCGGCGCTACGGCCTCGAGCCGGGCGCTGTCGATCCGGACCGCCACGTGCTGCCGGTCGCCGGCACCCGCGAGGCCTTGTATCTGATCAGCGCCCTGGCGGTGCCGCAAAGCAAAGCCGGCGGCGCGCCGGTGGTGGTGATGCCGAATCCGTTTTATCACGTCTACGGCGGTGCCGCGGCGGTCGCCGGCGCCGAGCCGGTGTATCTGCCGGCGTCGCCGGAGACCGGATTCCTTCCCGACATCGCGGCGCTGGATGAGAAGACGCTCGCGCGCACGGCGCTATTCTATTTCTGCTCGCCCGCTAACCCGCAGGGCACGGTGGCCGGGATCAACATCCTAAAGACGGCGATCCGGCTTGCCCGCGCGCACGACTTCGTGCTGGTCGCCGACGAGTGCTACGCCGAGATCTACGACGGCGAGCCGCCGCCCGGCGCGTTGCAGGCCTGTGCCGCGTTGGGCGACGGCTTCGACAACGTTCTGGTCTTTCATTCCCTCTCCAAGCGCTCGAGCGCGCCGAGGCTCCGCTCCGGTTTCGTCGCCGGCGACGCCAACCTGATCAAGCCGTTCAAGCGGCTGCGCAACTACGTCGGCCCGCAGGTGCCGATGCCGGCGATCGCGGCGTCGACGGCGTTGTGGCGGGACGAGGCGCACGTCGAGGCCAACCGCGCCCTCTATCGCGAGAAGTTCGCGATCGCCGAGGACATTCTCGGCGGCCGGTTCGGGTTTTACCGCCCGGCCGGCGGCTTCTTCCTGTGGCTCGATGTCGGCGACGGCGAGGCGGCGGCCAAGCGCCTGTGGTCCGAGGCGGCGATCCGGACGCTGCCCGGCGCCTATATCGGCCGACCGGACGCCGCCGGGCGCAACCCGGGCGGGCGTTACCTGCGGCTCGCCCTGGTCGACGATCCCGAGACCACCGCCGAGGCCCTGCAAAGGCTCGTTAAGGTATTGTAAACACTCATCATGTAGAAACGGCGCATGGCTCAGACCATGCGCTTTTTCGACCGTCCCCGGGGTCGCGTCGTGATCGGCTCCCAGGTCGCCGGCGGCGTGCTGCCGGCGGCGCTGGTGCAATTCTTCAAACGCCGTCTGGCCGAGATCTGGGGCCTGGCGCTGCTGGTGCTGGCGTTGTTCCTGTTTGCCGCCATCGCCACCTTCACCCCCGGCGACACCTCTCTCAACAGCGCCGGCCACAGTGTGCCCAGCAATATCTTCGGCATCGCCGGGGCGATCGTCGCCGACCTGGCGCTGCAGACGTTCGGCATGGTCGCCCTGGTGCCGACGTTGGCGCTGCTGGCTTGGAGCTGGCGGATGATGACCAAGCGCGGCGTTTCCGTGTGGGGCTTGCGCCTGGCGTTGCTGATTGCCGCCATGGTGCTCGCCGCCGCCGCCGCCAACGTGCTGCCGCTGCCCGCCGGCTGGCCGCTGATGACCCGGCTCGGCGGCATCGTCGGCAATCTGGTTTTCGGCCACGTCGCCGGCATCGGGCAACTGTTGAAACTCACTCCGTCGGTCACCGCCGGCGCCATCGCCTTGATCGCGCTTGTCGCGTTCGTGCCGGCGCTCGGATTGTCGCGGCGCGAATGGCAGACCTGGGGACGCGTCGCGGCGCGGCTGGCCCAGGCACTCGGCCATGGCGCCCGCGCCGGCCGCGATGCGTTCGGCGTGATGCCGGCGTGGCGGCCGGTTTCCGCCGCGCCGACGGACGAAGCCCGCGACGACATCGACCCCGACGATGACGTCGACGATAACGTCGACGATGACAGCGCGCCGGTCGCGGCCGACGATGGCGGGTCGAAGCCGGCCGATGCCGCGACCTTGCGCAGCGGCCTCGTCGAAGCCAGGAAATCGCGCCTCAAGCTCGGCCGCCGAGTGATGAAGGAGCGCCAGGGAAAGCTCAATCTCGGATCGAAGAAGGATTACCAGGCGCCGCCGCTGGACATCCTCGACAAGGTTTCGGACGCCGACCGCGCCGACGTTCTCAACAAGGACGCGCTGCAGCAAAACGCCAAGTTCCTGGGCAGCGTCCTCGAGGACTTCGGCGTGCGCGGCGAGATCGTCAAGGTCCGCCCCGGTCCGGTGATCACACTCTACGAGCTGGAGCCGGCGCCCGGCACCAAGACGTCGCGGGTGATCGGGCTTGCCGACGACATTGCGCGCTCGATGAGCGCGGTCTCGGTGCGCATCGCCGTGGTGCCCGGCCGCAGCGTCATCGGCATCGAGCTGCCCAACATCACGCGCGAGATGGTGAACCTGCGCGAACTGCTGGCGTCGGAAGCGTTCGAGAAGGCGCCGGTGAAGCTGCCGCTCGCCCTGGGCAAGGATATCGGCGGCGCGCCGGTGATCGTCGATCTCGCCCGCATGCCGCATTTGCTGATTGCCGGCACCACCGGTTCGGGCAAGTCGGTGGCGATGAACACCATGATCCTGTCGCTGCTCTATCGGATGCCGCCCGAGGAATGCAAGTTCATCATGATCGATCCGAAGATGCTGGAGCTCAGCGTCTACGAGGGCATCCCGCACCTGCTGACGCCGGTGGTCACCGAGCCCGGAAAGGCGATCGTGGCGCTGAAGTGGACCGTCCGCGAGATGGAGGAGCGTTATCGCGCCATGTCGCAACTCGGCGTGCGCAACATCCGCGGCTACAACGTTCGCCTCGCCGACGCCCGCAAGAAGGGCGAAACGTTGATGCGGCGGGTGCAGACCGGGTTCGACGAGGACGGCAAGCCGGTCATGGAGGACCAGCCGCTGGATCTCGATCCGTTGCCGTTCATCGTCGTCGTCGTCGACGAGATGGCGGACCTGATGATGGTCGCCGGCAAGGACCTGGAAGCCTCCGTGCAGCGGCTGGCGCAGATGGCGCGCGCCGCCGGAATCCATCTGATCATGGCCACCCAGCGGCCGTCGGTGGACGTCATCACCGGCACGATCAAGGCCAATTTCCCAACCCGCATCAGCTTCCAGGTGACGTCCAAGATCGACAGCCGCACCATCCTTGGCGAGCAGGGCGCCGAACAGCTTCTCGGCCAGGGCGACATGCTGTACATGGCCGGCGGCGGCCGCATCAGCCGCGTGCACGGCCCGTTCGTCTCCGACGAGGAGGTCGAGCGCGTCGTCAAGTTCATGAAGCGCCAGGGCCAGCCGGTCTACATCGACGAGATCACCGAAGAGGATGCCGCCGACAATCCGTTCGCGGGCGGCGTCGGGCGCGGCGACGACCTTTACGACGAAGCGGTGGCGCTGATCGCCCGCGAAGGCAAGGCGTCGACCAGCTTCATCCAGCGTCACCTGCAGATCGGCTACAACCGGGCCGCCCGCATCATCGAGCAGATGGAAGCGGAAGGCGTCGTCAGCCCGGCCAACCGGGTCGGCCGGCGCGAGGTGCTGATCGGCCGGGGCGCCTGATTCCCGGCGCTTCCTTTCGCCCCTTTACTGGCCGCCCGGCGTTGTTTAAAACCACGCCAACATGATCGCGCGCCGATTTTCGACCCCGCCCGGCATCGTCCGGTTGATCGCGGCAATGGCGGTGGCCGGATTGATGGCCTCCGCCGCCGCGGCGGCGCCGCCGCAGCTCAGCGCCGCCGACAGGGTCGAGATCAAGCGCATCGAGACCTATCTTAACGGCATCAAGACCATCAAGGCCCGGTTCCTGCAGGTGTCGTCGGCGGGCGACTATTCCGAGGGCAATCTGTATTTTTCCAAGCCGGGAAAGATGCGCCTCGAATACGACGATCCGAAGCCGATCCTGATGATCGCCGACGGCGTCAACCTCACCTATTACGACAAGGTTCTGAAACAGGTCAGCTACTTCGACCTGGAATCGACCCAGGCGGCGATTCTGCTCAAGGAGCACATTTCGTTTTCGTCCGGCGATGTTTTGGTCACCGCGTTCGAGCGCGGCGCCGGCGTGCTCAGGCTGACGGTGATCAAGGGCACCGACCCGCTCGAGGGCAACCTGACCTTGATCTTCGCCGACCGGCCGCTGGATTTGAAGAAATGGACGGTCACCGACGCGCAAGGCGTTGTCACCAACGTGTCGCTGCTGGGGCCCCGGTTCGACCTGCCGCTGGACCCGGCACTGTTCGAGTTCCAGGTGCCGTTTGACGCCATCCACGCCAATTGAGCCCGGTTCGGCGCGGGCGGGGTTGGAATCCGGAAATCAGGACCTAAGTAAAGGGGTGGCGGGCCGGGCGTCATCCTGCGTGAAACCGGCCCCCGAGGATGGTTCCCCCACCATCCCGCGGCTCCCCAAGGCGGAGCCTGAAGCGCCCGGCTTCCCCTTGCCGGGCGCTTTTTTGCCGCCGCCGCGCGGCCGGTCCCGGGCGGCGGTCACGGCACCAGCCGGTAGCCGCCGGGCTCGGTGATCAGGATGCGGGCGTTGGAAGGGTCGGTCTCGATCTTCTGGCGCAGGCGGTAGACATGGGTCTCGAGCGTGTGGGTGGTGACGCCGGCGTTGTAACCCCACACCTCGTCCAGCAGCACGTCGCGGCCGACCACCTTGTCGCCGGCGCGGTAGAGGTATTTGAGGATCGCCGTTTCCTTGTCCGTCAGGCGCACTTTCTTTTTTTCGTCCGCGCTCACGATCAGCAGCTTGTTCGCCGGCTGGAACGTGTAGGGGCCGATCGCGAACACGGCGTCGTCGCTGCGCTCGTGCTGGCGGATGTGGGCGCGCAAACGCGCGAGCAGCACGCCGAGCCGGAACGGCTTGGTGATGTAGTCGTTGGCGCCGGCATCGAGGCCGAGGATGGTGTCGGCGTCGGTATCGGCGCCGGTCAGCATGATGATCGGTGAGGTGACGCCATTGCGGCGCATCAGGCGGCAGACCTCGCGCCCATCCATGTCCGGCAGCCCGACGTCGAGGATGATGACGTCGAAATAATCGTCCTTCGCGATCTCCAGCGCCTTGGCGGCCGAGTCGGCGCCGGTGGTCGCGAACTCTTCGTGCAGTTGCAGTTGCTCGCCCAGCATCTCGAGCAGCGTCGCATCGTCGTCGACAATCAGGATTCGCCTGCCGGTGCTCATGGCCTTCCCTCTGCCGCCCTTATTTCCGTCGGCCCAAGGCAAAAATGACGTGCCGTTTGGATATAAGATAGTATAAAAACGTCCCTCGTTCACGGGCGATAACGCGTCCGTCGGGCCACATATGCCGAGATCGTCGCAGCCATGAGCAAACAGCCGTTCGAACTGATCCCGATGCCTGCCTCCCGCGAGCCGGTGTCGTTGTTGGCGGTCGATCGCGCCGTTTCCGAGGTCCGGCGCGGGCGCTTCGTCGTCGTCGCCGGCGCCGGCGGCATCGCCGTGCTGGCGCAGGCGGCCGAAGCGGTGACGCCGGCGGCCCTCGGCCAACTCAAGCGGATCAGCCACGGCGAGCCTGTGGTCGCCGTCACCGCGCGTCGCGCCGCGGTGTTGGGGGTGGCCGAGACCGTCGGCAAGGTCGTCACCCTGGCCGGCGCCAGCGGGCTATCCGCCGAAGCGATCCGCGACCTCGCCGATCCGTTGTCGGTCGATCCACTGCCCGATACCGTGAAATCGTCGCTGACCGCGACGGTCAGGAAAACGCCGACCTTCGATTGCGAGAGCGCGGCCGTCGCGCTGATGAAGCTGGCGCGGCTGCTGCCGGCCGCGGTGGCCGCCAGGATTGTCGACCCGACCGCCGACGATCTGGCGGCATGGGCGTCGCGGCACGATCTGCTGCTGGTCGATTGCGGCGACATCTTCCAATACGACGGTACCGCGGCGCGGACGCTGCGCGCCGTCGGCTCGGCCCGGGTGCCGCTTTCCGACATGCACGATACGCGGATCATCGCATTCCGCCCGCTCGACGGCGGGCTCGAGCATCTGGCCATCGTCATCGGCGCACCGGCCAAGGACCGGCCGGTGCTGACGCGGCTGCATTCGGAATGCTTCACCGGCGATCTGCTGGGCAGTCTGCGATGCGACTGCGGCAGCCAGCTGCAAGGCGCGATCAAGGAAATCGCTGCCGCCGGCAGCGGCGTCCTCGTCTATCTGGCGCAGGAGGGCCGCGGCATCGGCCTGGTCAACAAGCTGCGCGCTTACGAGCTGCAGGACCGCGGCTTCGACACCATGGACGCCAACGAGCAACTCGGCTTCGACGCCGACGAGCGGGTGTACCTGCCGGCGGCGCAGATCCTGCGCCAGCTCGGCTTCACCCGGGTGCGGCTGATGACCAACAATCCGGACAAGGTGGCGGCGCTCGGCGCCTGCGGCATTGCCGTCATCGAGCGGGTGCCGCACGCGTTTCCCTCCAACAAGCACAACGAATCCTACCTGCGCACCAAGGCCGCCCGCGGCGGCCACGTGTTCTAGGGCGCCATTCCCCGGCACCGTGGCGGGACCCGGCGCCCGGACCGCGGCGCCGCCGCCGGGCAGCGGTATTTATTGCCGCCAGGCCCCCCTGCCCCGCCCGGTGCATTTGTGTAACTCATTGATTTATAAAGATTCTAGTTCTGGCATCCGTTTTGCACAGCTATCGGCAAACAAGCAACGGGAAGAGATCAACCATGACCACCCTTAGCGACAGCGCCTGGCGCCCGTCGATCGAGCTGGCGGTCCTGCCGCCCGCGACCCCGGCCAGGGCGGCGCCCGCCGACGGCCAGGGCGGCGCCACCGACGACGGCTTCATGCTTTTCGGCGAAGACGGTTTCACCTTCCTCGATTTCATCGACATCATCAATCCGCTGCACCACATCCCGGTCATCGGCACCCTTTATCGCCATTTCAGCGGCGACGAGATCGATCCGGGATCGCGGGTTTTCGGCGGCACGCTGTTTTTCGGTCCGCTCGGTACCGTGGCCTCGATCGGCGACGTGCTGATTCGCGACGCCACCGGCAAGGACCTGGGCCAGCACGTGATGGCGATGCTCGACCAACCGGCGTCGCAACCCTCCGACGTCGCCGCCGCCGGCAGCACAATCGTCGCCGTCGCCAACATCAATGCCAGCGACGCCGCCGCGGCCGATGCCCGGGAATCGGAGGCTCTCGACCCGGTCACCCAATGGGCGATGGAGGAAGTCGCCTTTCGCCAGGCGGCCGCGACGAAGACCCGGGCGTCGACGGAGTCTCGCCCCGATCTCCGCGAACGCGCATCGATGCCGATGCCCGCCATCGTCGCCGCCTACGATAACAGCCGCCAAGCGCTGATTACGTCGGGACTAGCCGCGCCGGCGCCGCAAACGTCGGTCGCCGCCATGCCGGCCCGCCTCAGGGCCGACGCGGCAGGCGACGCCAAGGCGCAATCGATCATCCGCCACACCAAGCGCAGCGCCGCAATGCTCGCCGCCGCCGGTTACGGCCACGTCGATCCGGCTGCCGAACGGCGCAACAACGAACAGCCCGGCGCGGCGTCCCCGGGAGCTTCCTTGGCGACGCTCCTCGGGACGCCCCCTGGAACGCCCCCCGGCGCCGTAGCGCCGCTCGGCGGCTGGTTCTCGGAAGCGATGCTGGAGGCGCACGGTCGCTATCAGGCCGCCGCCGTCGCCGCCCGGGAACGGTATCCGACCACCCTCGACGTCAGGCATTGATCCCGCGATCGGGCTTCTCGGCCAGCCTTCCGAACGCGGTATAATCGCGGTTATGGAAATCGCGGTCTGGCCGCCCGGCCATCTTCAGTGGCACGGCAACCGGGTCCGTTGCGCTCTCGGGCGCGGCGGCGTTCGCGTCGACAAGCGCGAGGGCGACGGCGCGACGCCGGCCGGATCGTTTCCGTTGCGCCGGGTGATGTATCGCGCCGACCGGCTGCCGGCGCCGGTGACGGACCTGCCGCTGCGCGCCCTCCGCCGCGACGACGGCTGGTGCGACGATCCCGGGGATGCCGCCTACAACCGCCTGATCCAGACGCCGTTCGTCGCCCGCCACGAGCGGCTGTGGCGCGACGACACGCTTTACGACGTCGTCGTCGAGCTCGGCTTCAACGACGACCCGGTCGAGCCCGGCCGCGGCAGCGCCATCTTCCTGCATCGCGCGAAGCCCGGATACGCGCCGACGGAAGGCTGTGTCGCGGTTGCGCTCGACGATCTTCTGGCGCTGCTTCGCGATAGCGACGGGGAAACCATGCTGTCGGTCGCGGTCGCGGCCCCCGCCGGCGGCGGCTAGCCCCGCAGCGCCGGTTTTACGGCCGGGCGCTCGCCGAAGATCGCCGTGCCGACGCGGACGTGGGTGGCGCCGAATCGAATCGCGGTCTCGAAGTCTCCGCTCATTCCCATGCTCAGGCCGTCGACGCCGTTGCGCTTGGCGATTTCACGCAGCAACGCGAAATGCGGCGAAGGCTCGTCGTCGAGCGGCGGCACGCACATCAACCCGTCGACCGTCAGGCCGAAGTCGTCGCGGCAGGCGGCGATGAAGGCGTCGGCGTCGGCGGGCGCGATGCCGCCTTTCTGCGGCTCCTCGCCGGAGTTGATCTGGACGAAGCATTGCAGACGGCGGCCGCTGCGCGCCATCTCGGCGGCGACGGCGCGGGCCAGCTCGGGCCGGTCGATGGTTTCGATGACATCGAACAGCGCCACCGCGCGCTTGATCTTGTTGCGCTGCAATCCGCCGACCAGGTGCAGCCGCAGATCCGGGAATTCGGCCCTCAGCGCCGGCCATTTGCCTTCCGCCTCCTGCACCCGGTTTTCGCCGAATACGCGGTGCCCGGCCGCGAGCGCCGCGCGGATGGCCGCCGCCGGGTGCGATTTGCCGACGGCAACCAGGGTGACCGCGTCGGCCCGTCGGCCGGCCTCGGCGGCGGCCGCGGCGATCCGTGCCTTGACCGCTTCCAGGTTATTGCGGATATCCGTGCCTGGGAGCATTTGCGATACCATGCGTCGCGGGTGAGGTTGGTCGAACGGGCGAAAGACGGGCGATGAGCGTAACAGACATGACGAAACGGCTCAATTTGCGCCACCGCGGCCGCCCGCGGCAACCCGGCGGCGCGCTGCCGCCGCTGATCCTGATGACCGACGCGGCCCGGCTCGCCGATCCGCTGCCGGTGGTCGCGGCGCTGCCTGCGGGGAGCGCCGTGATCATCCGCCATTACGGCGATCCCGACCGCGAGGACCTGGCGCGCCGAGTGATGGCGGTGGCGCGGCCGCGGGGTGTGCGCGTCCTGATCGCCGGCGATGCGGTACTGGCGGTCAAGGTCGGCGCCGACGGCCTGCACCTGCCCGAGGCGATGGCGGCGCTGGGTCCGGGACCGTGGCGGGGCTGGCGGCGGCCGCGCTGGTTGCTGACCGCGGCCGCTCATTCGCCGGCGGCGTTGCGGCGGGCGGCGCGCGCCGGCGCCGACGCGGCGCTGCTGGCGCCGGTTTTCCCGACCGCCAGTCATCCGCAGGCGACGCCGCTCGGCAGCTTGCGCTTCGCCGCCTGGTGCCGGCAAAGCCCCCTGCCGGTCTACGCCCTTGGCGGCGTCTCGGCGGCGACCGCCGGGCGCTTGAAGGCAAGCGGCGCCGCGGGTTTCGCCGGGATCGGCGGGTTTTTGGCCGGCCCCTCGGCCGCCGGGGCCGCCGGCGCTTGCGGCGGCGAATGAATTATCCAATAATATGAAGGGAGTATGGTGGGTGACGTGGAATCGTTTATAATGCCGAATCCGCTGATGAGGAGCCGCCATCGCATGAACGCTGGATCGAACACATGGCCGCGCTTGCCCGTCGCCATCCGGTTCGGGTTGGCCGGCGTCGCGTGCGGGCTGTTGCTTGCATCCTGCAGCTCCGAGCCATTCACGCCGGACCCGGCGCAAGGTTACGAATACCAGAGGCCGGAAGACCAAGACTACGCCAAGCGCAAGACCATCTTCGGCGAAGGCGGCATCGCCAATATTTTCGGCAGCAGCAAGGACAGCTTGGACAAATCCGGCGGCGCGCTCGGCGTCAACAGCTTCCTGTGGCGGGCATCGCTGGACACGATTTCCTTCATGCCGGTCAATTCCGCCGATCCGTTCGGCGGCGTCATCATCACCGACTGGCACACCCCTGTCGAATCGCCGAGCGAGCGTTTCAAGCTCAACGTCTACATCCTGGGCCGCGCGTTGCGCGCCGACGGAATTCGCGTCGCGGTGTTCCGCCAGGTCCAGGACCGCGCCGGACTTTGGAAGGACGCGGCGGTGCCTGACGAGACCGGAATCAAGATCGAGGACGCCATCTTGATTCGGGCCCGGCAACTCAGGAACCAGTCCACACAGAAGTAGCCGGTCCGTCACCCTCCGGACGGGCAATTGGGCAAGAACTCCCGGCCGCCATCCGGAACAGCGTCGCGAATAGGCGCACCGCGCGCGAGCATCCTGTTTTCACCGAATCGTCGCGGCGTCGTTAGCCAGCCGGGCAAACCAGATCGAAATGACGCGCTACAATTTCAAGGAAACAGAGGCCAGGTGGCAGGCGGTTTGGGAGGATCGCAAGCTGTTCGCCGTCCGCGAGCAGCCGGACAGGCCGAAGTATTACGTGCTCGAGATGTTTCCCTATCCTTCGGGCCGCATCCACATGGGGCACGTCCGCAATTATACCCTTGGTGACGTGGTCGCGCGTTACAAGCGGGCGCGCGGGTTCAACGTGCTGCATCCGATGGGGTGGGACGCCTTCGGACTGCCGGCGGAAAATGCCGCAATCGACAACAAGATTCATCCGGCCGAATGGACCAAGGACAACATCGCGACCATGCGCCGCCAGCTCAAGGCGATGGGGTTGAGTTACGATTGGTCGCGCGAGATCGCGACCTGCGATCCCGGGTACTATCGCCACGAACAAAAGATGTTCCTGGACTTCCTCAAGGCCGGCCTGGTCTATCGCAAGGAATCGTGGGTCAATTGGGACCCGGTCGAAAACACCGTGCTCGCCAACGAGCAAGTGATCGACGGCAAAGGCTGGCGTTCCGGCGCCGCCGTCGAGAAGCGGCTGCTCGCGCAATGGTTCCTGAAGATCACCGCGTTCACCGAGGAATTGCTCGCCGATCTCGAGACCCTCGAGCGCTGGCCGGATCGGGTGCGGCTGATGCAGGAGAAATGGATCGGCCGCTCCGAAGGCGCTTACCTGCTGTTTGGGATCGAGGGCTCGGACGAGACCCTGGAAGTCTATTCGACGCGCCCGGACACCATCTTCGGGGCGACGTTCGCGGCAATCGCCGCCAACCACCCGCTGGCGCAGAAGCTGGCGGCGAAGGATTCCGGCCTCAGGGACTTCGTCGCCACCTGCAACCGCTCTGGCACCAGCGAGGCGGCCATCGAGCTGGCGGAAAAGGTCGGCCACGATACCGGCGTCCGCATCCGCCACCCGTTCATCAAGGGCAAGACCCTGCCGCTCTACGTCGCCAATTTCGTGCTGATGGAATACGGCACCGGCGCCATTTTCGGTTGTCCCGCCCACGACCAGCGCGATTTGGAGTTCGCCCGCAAGTATGGGATCGACGTCATCCCGGTCGTCGCGCCCAGGGACGCCGACGCCGATGCGTTCGCCATCGCCGCCGAGGCCTACACCGACGACGGCGTGTTGATCAACTCCGACTTCCTCGACGGCCTCGCCGTCGAAAGCGCCAAGCGCGCGGTAATCGAGCGCCTGGAGGCAACCGGCGCCGGTCGCAAGGGTGTCAATTACCGGCTGCGCGATTGGGGCGTGTCGCGGCAACGCTATTGGGGCTGCCCGATCCCGGTCATCCACTGCAAGGCATGCGGCATCGTGCCGGTGCCCGAGCGCGACCTGCCGGTGGTGCTGCCCGACGATGTCACCCTCGACAAACCGGGCAATCCGCTGGAGCGCCATCCGACGTGGAAGGACGTCCCCTGCCCCACATGCGGCGAGAAGGCCCGGCGCGAGACCGACACTTTCGACACCTTCGTCGAATCGTCGTGGTACTTCGCACGCTTTTGTTCGCCCGCTGCCGACACTGCCTTCAACCGCCAGGCCGCCGACTACTGGCTGCCGGTGGACCAATACATCGGCGGCATCGAGCACGCGGTCCTGCACTTGTTGTATTCGCGGTTTTTCACCCGCGCGCTGCGGCAATGCGGCTATCTCGGACTGAAGGAGCCGTTCGCCGGCCTGCTGACCCAGGGCATGGTCTGCCACGAGACCTATCGAGACGACCGCGGCCGCTGGCTGTTCCCGGAACAGGTGGCGCGCGCCGCCGACGGTGGCGTGGTCGCCAAGGCCGGCGGCAAGCCGGTGACGGTCGGGCGCTCGGAGAAGATGAGCAAATCGCGCAAGAACGTCGTCGACCCGGAGGCGATCATCGACGCCTACGGCGCCGACACGGCACGCCTGTTCATGCTGTCCGACAGCCCGCCCGACCGCGACCTCGATTGGACCGATGCCGGTATCGAAGGCGCCTGGCGGTACCTGAACCGCCTGTGGCGCATGGTCAACGAGCCGAAGCTGCCGCTGCCGCCCGCCGGCGCGGCGCAGCCGAAGGCACTCGGCGCCGAGGCGGAAGCGGCCGTCCGTGCCGTTCACAAGACCATCGCCGGGGTGTCCGATGATCTCGACAAGTTCCATTTCAACAAGGCGATCGCGCGCATCCGCGAACTCACTAATCAGCTCGACGCCTTGGATCCTAAGGAACCGGGCGCGGCCTGGGCGCTGCGCTTCGGCCTGGAGACGGCGGTCCGTCTGTTCGGCCCGATGATGCCCCACCTGACCGAGGATTTGTGGCATAGTCTCGGCCACCGGACGTTTCTCGCCGACGAGCCGTGGCCCGTCGCCGACGCCGCGCAATTGCTCGACCGGAACGTGACCATCGCGGTTCAGGTCAACGGCAAGCTCCGCGGCACGCTGGACCTGCCCAAGGACAGCGACCGCAAGACGGCGGAAACGGCGGCGCTGGCCTTGGGCAACGTGGTCGCCGCCATCGGCGGCAAGCCGGTTCGCAAAGTGATCGTGGTGCCAAATCGGATCATCAATGTCGTCGTTTAGAACCCTGGTCCTTGCCGCCGCTGTCGTGACCGTCGCGGCGTGCGGTTTCCAGCCGTTGTACGGCAGCCGCATCGCCGGCAGCGCGCCGGAGGAATTGGCGCAAATCAAGCTCGAGCCGATCCCCGACCGCATTGGCCAGCAGCTTCACAATCACCTGTTGACGATTCTCAACCCTGACGGGCGGCCGCGCGCGGCGCGCTACGTCATGCGGACCGCGCTCAACGAAAGCACGGCCGCGCTCGGCGTCCGCAAGACCGCGTTCGCAACCCGCGCCAACTTGCAGATGCGGGCAATTTACAGCCTGACCAGCGCGGCGACCGGCAAAACAGTGTTCAACGGCGATAGTTCGATTACCGTTAGCTACAATATCCTCGACTCCGAATTCGCCACCCTGATGGCGGAGAAGGACGCGCGGGCGCGCGCCGTCCGCGAGCTCAGCGAGGACATCCGCGTCCGTCTCGGGGTGTTCTTCTCCAATCAGGCGGCGCAACAGAAATGACCCTCCGGTGAAGGTCTCGGCGGCCAGGATCAACGGCTTCATCCGGCGCCCAGATCCGGACGTTTCGGCGGTGCTGTTGTTCGGCCCCGATTCTGGTCTGGCGCGCGAGCGTGCCGATGGCCTGGCCCGTGCGGTGGTCGGCGATCTCAATGATCCGTTCCGCGTCGTCGAGTTGACCGGCGCGGCGATCAAGTCAGACCCGGCGCGCCTGGTCGACGAAGCGGCGCAGCTTTCGATGACCGGCGGCCGGCGCGTCGTGCGGGTGCGCGACGCCACCGACGGCCTCGCGCGGGCCTTCGAAAGCCTTCTCGACACCGGCCGCGGCGACAACCTGGTGGTCGCCGAGGCCGCCAATCTGGGCAAGGGCTCATCCCTCCGGAAGCTGTTCGAGAGGGCAAAAAACGCCGCAATTATAGGATGTTATGAAGACGGCGCCCGGGAACTCGAAGGCGTTGTCCGCGACACCCTCGCCAGCCACGGTGCCGTCGCCAGCCCGGACGCGATGGCGTTTCTCATCGCCAACCTCGGCGGCGACCGCATGGTCAGCCGTGGCGAGCTCGAGAAGCTGGTCCTCTACGTCGGCGACGATGGCGCGGCGACCGGCGGCGGCCGGCCGCGGGTGATTGAGCTCGCCGACGCCGAGGCCTGCGTCGGCGACAGCGCCGCCGCCTCTCTCGACGCGGTCGCCTACGCCGCCGCCGACGGCGACGCGGCGACGCTCGACCGGGCCCTCGAACGCGCGTTCCAGGAAGGCGAGAACCCCGTCGGCGTATTGCGGGCCGTGCAACGGCACTTGCAAAAGCTGCATTGGACACTCGCAAAAGTTGAGCGCGGCGAATCGCCGCAAACCGCGATCAGGGCGTTGCGCCCGCCCCTGATCTTCAAGTTCGAGCCGGCGTTCCGGAGCCAGCTTCGGCAATGGCGGACCGACCGCCTGGCCCGCGCGCTCGAACTGGCGACCGAGGCCGAGATCGACTGCAAGTCGACGGGCATGCCGGCGGCGGCGGTCTGTCACCGCGCGCTGATGCGCATCGCCCAGGCCGCCCGCGCCGACGCGCGCCGCTGATCATCCGATTTTCCGAATTGCCTTGGCGCGACGATGACGGCCGCCGGTCCGGCCGAGCCGCTACGCCGACTTGCGAACCGGTTTGCGTTTCCGCGCCGCCGGCCGCAACCCCACCTTCAGCTTCGGCGTCGGCGTCGGCGCCTTGGCCGCCGCCGGTTTGATCTCGGCCTTGGCTGCCGCTTTGATCGGCGCCGTTGCCGGCGATGACTTTTGCGACCGCATCGATGGGCCGCCCTGGTTGAGGCGTCTCAGCACGTCGTCCAGCTGCTCCAGCGAATCGTAATGGACGGTGATCGACCCGCCGCCGCCCTTGAACTTCACCGCCACCCTGAGCCCCAACAGGTTGGAGAGATCGCGCTCGAGCGCCGTCGTATCGACGTCCTTTTTCCGCGTCGCCGGCGGGGCTTCCCGCTGTCGCTGCTTCTTGCGCACCAGTCTTTCGGTCTGGCGCACGTTGAGCCCCTTCTTCACCACCTCGCGGGCCAGCTCCACCGCGTCCGGCGCGTTGAGCAGCGCGCGCGCGTGACCGGCCGAGAGCTCGCCGGCATCCAGCAGCTTCTTCACCGGCGCCGGCAGGCCGAGCAGCCGCATCATGTTGGCGACGTGGCTGCGGCTCTTGCCGACGGTCTTAGCCAATTCCTCCTGGGTGTGCGAGAACTCGTCCATCAGCCGTTTGTAGCCGTCGGCCTCCTCGAGCGGCGACAGGTCCTGGCGCTGCAGGTTCTCGACCAGGGCGATCTCCAGAGACTGCTTGTCGTTGAGATCCCGGATCACCACCGGCACCGCGTGCACCTTGGCCAGTTGCGCCGCCCGCCAGCGCCGTTCGCCGGCGATGATCTCGTACGCGTCCTTCTGGTCCGGGTGGCGGCGCACCAGCAGCGGCTGGATGATGCCGTTCTCGCGGATCGACTGCGCCAGCTCCTCGATGCGCTCCTCGTTGATGGTATGGCGCGGCTGATAGCGGCCGGGATGCAGAAACTCGATCGGCACCTCTTTCGAGCCGCGCAGCGCTTCCGGCTCGCCGCTGCCGTCGCCGTCGTCGCCGAGCAGCGCCGACAGGCCGCGTCCGAGGTTCTTGCGCTTTTTGTCGATCATCACGCGATCAGCTGCCGCTCGCGGTGGATGACCTCGCCCGCCAGGTCGAGATAGGCCTTTGAGCCCGGACAGTGCAGGTCGTAGATGATCACCGGCCGGCCGTGCGACGGCGCCTCGGACACCCGGACGTTGCGCGGAATCACGGTCTTGTAGACCTTGTCGCCGAAGTGGTCGCGCACGTCGTTGGCGACCATGTGCGACAGGTTGTTGCGCTGATCGTGCATGGTCAGCACGATGCCCTGGATGTCGAGCCCGGGGTTGAAGGCGCGCTTGACGCGCTCGATGGTGCGCACCAGCTGGCTGATGCCCTCGAGGGCGAAGAACTCGCACTGCAGCGGCACCAGCACCGCCTGCGCCGCGACCAGCGCGTTGATGGTGAGCAGCCCGAGCGCCGGCGGACAGTCGATCAGCACGTAGTCGTAATCCTGGGCGCCGGCGGCGAGCGCCTGGCGCAGGCAGTATTCCCGGCGCTCGACGCCGACCAGCTCGATCTCGGCGCCGGAAAGGTCGACGCCCGACGGCACGATGTCGAGGCCGGGGATGCCGGTCTCGCGGATCGCCCGTCCGATTTCGACGTCGCCGATCAGCACGTGGTAGGAGTTGGGATCGCGCTTCTCGTGGCCGATCCCGAGGCCGGTCGAGGCGTTGCCCTGCGGGTCGAGATCGACGATCAGCACCCTCTGGCGGATGGCGGCCAGCGCGGTCGCCAGGTTGATGGTGGTGGTGGTCTTGCCGACGCCGCCTTTCTGGTTGGCGACGGCGATGGTGCGGGTGCGGCGGTTCGGCGGCAACGACCCGTCAGGAGCGGTCACGGCGCGATATGGCCTCCAATTTGAGTATGGACCCGGTTGGGTCCGAAATACTCGCAAAATGCGATTCTTTCATAATCCAATTTTTTTCGGCCGCCGTCAATTCCTCTCGCCAGCCCCTTCCCTTCAAGAACAAGCATTGCCCGCCTTTTTTGAGTACTAAATTTGCGTATTCCATTAATTTCTTAAGTGGCGCGATGGCCCTGGCGGTGACCGCATCGGCAGAAATCCCCGATAATTTCTCGATTCTTTTGTTGTGGATGATGGCACCGGCGCCGGTGATCCGGTTGGCTTCGCCGAGGAAGGCGCATTTGCGCGCGTTGCTTTCCACCAGAAGGTATTGCCGGCCGTCGCCGCGGCCCAGGATCGCCAGCACCAGGCCGGGAAAGCCGGCGCCGCTGCCGATGTCGCAGACGACCCGGGCCGCCGCCGGCAGCAGCGGCGCCACCTGGGCGGAATCGAGAAAATGCCGCCGCCACGGGTCCTTGAGGCTGGCGGCGCCGACCAGATTGATCCGCCGCTGCCAGGTGGTCAGCAACGCCAGATACGCCTCGAAACGCGCCAGGGCATCGTCCGAGACCCCCGAGGCGGCCTGGAATTCGGCCGCTGTCATCGGCGCGGTCATTGGCGCCTGACGGGGCCACGGGCGGGGCCACGGGCGGGGCCACGGGCGGGGCTAGGGCCGGCTAGGAATCGAGGGCAGGCGAGGGGGAATTGTTTCACGTGAAACGGCGGCCGCGGCTCACGCCGAAATCCGCTGGTCGCGGCGGCGGACGTGGCCGAGCAGCACCGTGAGCGCCGCCGGGGTGACCCCGGAAATCCGCGCCGCCTGGCCGAGAGTGGCCGGGCGGGCCTGGCGCAGCTTGGCGCGCACCTCGGTGGATAGGCCGGGGATGGCGTCGAAATCCAGGTCTTCCGGGATCGCCAGCGCCTCGTCGCGGCGGAAGGCGCGGATATCCGCCTCCTGCCGCTCGAGATAGCCGGAATAGCCGGCCTCGATCTCGATCTGGCCGGCGATTTTCGGCGATATTCCGCCAATTTCCGGCCACAGGGCGATAAGCCGGTCGAGACCGACCTTGTGGTATCCGAGCAGTGCCCGGGCGCTGCGCCGGACGCCGTCCCGGTTCACCTCGATACCGGCGGCGCGCAGCCGGCTCGGCGACGCGGTGAGGCCGTCGAGCAGCGTGGCCGCCGCCTGCAGGGCCTGCATCTTGGCGCGGAAGACCCGCGTCCGCTCAGGGCCGACGCAGCCGGCGGCGATGCCTTTTTCGGTCAACCTTTGATCGGCATTGTCGGCGCGCAGCGTGAGCCGGTACTCGGCGCGCGAGGTGAACATCCGGTAGGGTTCAGCCGTGCCGAGGGTGACCAGGTCGTCGATCAGAACGCCGATGTAGGCGTCGGCGCGATCGAGGACCACCGGCCGGCCGCCGGCGGCCAGCCGCGCGGCATTGATGCCGGCCATCAACCCTTGCGCCGCGGCTTCCTCGTAGCCGGTGGTGCCGTTGATCTGGCCGGCGAGGAAAAGTCCCGGAATTCTGCGGGTTTCCAGGCTGGGCTTCAGCTCCCGCGGGTCGACGAAATCGTACTCGATGGCGTAGCCGGGCCGCAGCATGGTGGCGTTTTCCAGCCCGGGGATGGTCTTCAGGAACGCCAGCTGCACGTCCTTCGGCAGCGACGTCGAGATGCCGTTGGGATAGATCGTCGGGTCGTCGAGGCCTTCCGGCTCGAGAAAGATCTGGTGGCGCTGGCGGTCGCCGAAGCGCACCACCTTGTCTTCGATCGACGGGCAGTAGCGCGGGCCGGTGCTCTTGATCCGGCCCGAATACATCGCCGAAAGATGCAGGTTATCCTTGATCAGGGCGTGGCCGGCCGGGGTGGTGCCGGTGATGTGGCAGGGAACTTGCCGGGTAGTGATCGCCTCGGTGAGGGTCGAGAACGGCTCCGGCGGCTGGTCGCCGGGCTGCACGGCGAGGCCCCGCCAGGCGATGGTGCGGCCGTCGAGGCGGGGTGGCGTGCCGGTCTTCAGCCGGCCCAAGGCGAAGCCGACGCGCTTGAACGTATAGGCGAGGCCGACGGCCGGCTTGTCGCCGATTCGCCCGGCCGGGATCTGCGCCGTGCCGACATGGATCAGGCCGCGCAGGAAGGTGCCGGTGGTGACCACCACCGCGGCCGCCGTGAGGGTCTCCCCGGACCCGGTGAGAACCCCGGAAATCCGCCCTTTTTGGTCGAATACCAAGTCCTCCACCGTGGCCGCCTTGAGGGTCAAATTGGCTTGCCCGCCGAGCAGCCCCCGCATCGCCCGGCGGTAGAGCTTGCGGTCGGTCTGGGCCCGCGGCCCCCGCACCGCCGGGCCCTTGGAGCGGTTGAGGACGCGGAACTGGATGCCGGCCTGGTCGATGGCCCGGCCCATCACCCCGTCGAGGGCGTCGATCTCGCGCACCAACTGGCCCTTGGCGAGGCCGCCGATGGCCGGGTTGCAGGACATCTCGCCGATGCTGTCGAGGCGGTGGGTGACGAGCACGGTACGGGCGCCGATTCGCGCTGCCGCGGCCGCCGCTTCCGAGCCGGCGTGGCCGCCGCCGATGACGATCACGTCGTAAGCCTCGGGCGGACGATTCATGGCCGGCGAATTTAAGGGCGAGCCGGAGTCGAGTCAAACCGGGCGGCGGTCAAGTAGAGGCAAGACGAACTCCCGGCCGAACGTCTGCCGGCTCTTGTTTCACGTGAAACAGTACTTCGATTCTGCTTTGTTCTTCTGCGGCCGCGGCGAATCCGTTTTGTTCGCCGGCGGCCGGCGCCGACGCTCACTTGCCGATGCAAAAGTCCTTGAAGATCACGTCGAGAACGTCCTCGACCGCGACCCGGCCGGTGATCCGCCCGAGCGCCCGCACCGCCAGGCGCAGATCCTCCGCCATCAGCTCTGGCGTCGCCTCGGCCGCCGCGGCGGCGGCGAAGCGCGCCAGCGCGCCGCGGCATTCCTGCAGCGCCTCGCGGTGGCGCAATCGGGTCAGCGCCGGGGCCAGGGCAGGGGAGGCAGCGTCGCCGACCAGGGCGGCGGCGCGCTCGGTGATCCGCCGAAACAGCGCCTCGAGGCCGGCGCCGCTTACCGCCGAAATGGCGATCGCCGGGCGGCCATCCACCTCCAGCGGCGGCGACAGCTCCTGCAGGTCGCTCTTGGTGACGACGACCACGGTCGAGTCGTCGACCAGCTCGGCGGTGAGGCGGTCGCGCGCCGGCCACGCCGCGCCGTCGAACAACGCGAGGCGCAGGTCGGCTTCCTGCGCCTTGCGGCGGGCGCGCCGGATGCCCTCGATCTCGATCTCGTCGCCGCCGTCGCGCAGGCCGGCGGTGTCGGCGACGATCACCGGATAGCCGCCGAGATCGAGATGCACCTCGATCACGTCGCGGGTGGTGCCAGCGGTCGTCGACACGATCGCCGCGTCGCGCCGGGCGAGCGCGTTCAGCAGCGTCGACTTGCCGGCGTTGGGCGCACCGATGATGGCAATGCGGAGCCCTTCGCGGAGCCGCTCGCCGCGTCGGCCGTCCTTCAGGTGATCGTCAATTTCTTTTTGTATTTCAATGGCTTGCGTTCTAGCCGCCGCGTCGACGCCGGGCGGCAGATCGTCGTCGGCAAAGTCGATCGCCGCTTCCCGGTGCGCCAATGCCGCAAGCAAACGCTCGCGCCATTGCTCGTAAATCTCTCCCAGCTCGCCCTGCAATTGCCTGAGCGCCTGGCGCCGCTGCGCCGACGTCTCGGCGGCGACCAGGTCTGCAAGTCCTTCCGCCGCGGTGAGATCGAACTTGCCGTTTTCGAACGCGCGACGGCTGAACTCGCCCGGCTCGGCCATGCGCAGGCCCGGAATCTTGGCGAGCGCCTCGAGGATGCCGGCGACCACCGCGTGGCCGCCGTGGACGTGCAACTCGGCCACGTCGTCGCCTGTGAAGCTGGCCGGCTTCGGAAACCACAACGCCAGGCCGTCGTCGAGTGGCTCGCCGGTTTCCGGATCGACCAGCCGCGCCCGCGTCGCCAGTCGCGGCGGCGGCGGCTTCGTGATGCCGGCGAGGCGGCACAGCGCGGCCGCGGCGTCGGGTCCGGACAGGCGGACGACGGCGACGCCGGCGCGGCCGCCGCCGCTGGAAAGCGCGTAGATGGTGTCGGTCTTCATGGCGGCTCAACAACGTCCGGGGTTCGGGCGCTTACGGTTTCTTGTCCATCATCAGCCGCTCGACGCGGCCGCCGTCGCGGACATGGGTCTCGAGCACCGCATCGACGTCTTCGCGGGTGGTGCACCGGTACCACACGCCTTCCGGATAGATCACCACCGAGGGCCCGAGCTCGCAACGGTCCAGACATCCCGATTGGTTGATGCGGACGCGGCCGAGCCCCATCGTCTTGGCCCTGTCCTTCATGTAATCGCGCAGCGCCTGGGACCCCTTCTCGGCGCAGCAGCCGCGCGCGTCGCCCGGCTCGCGCCGATTGACGCAGAAGAACACGTGGCACCGATAAAATGGCGCCGGATCGTCGGGCTTGGCGGTCACGTTGACTGCGCCTCCGCGGCTGTTTCAGGCCGAGGAAAAGGGTTGTATCCCGGCGGCCGAGGCCCAAACTAAGCTAGCGACGGCCGCGAGGCAACGGACCCCGGAGGCCGCCGCGACGAGCCGCATGGACCGCAATCCCGAAAGCCACCGCAAGGCCCCGATGACCCGCAACATGCTCGACCAGGAGACCAGTCCTTACCTGCTGCAGCACAAGGACAACCCGGTCCATTGGCGGCCGTGGAACGCGGACACCCTGGCGCTGGCGAAGCGCGAAGGCAAGCCGATCCTGCTGTCGGTCGGCTATGCCGCCTGCCACTGGTGCCACGTGATGGCGCACGAGAGCTTCGAGGACGAAGCAATCGCAGGCGTGATGAACGAGCTGTACGTCAACGTCAAGGTCGACCGCGAGGAGCGCCCCGACATCGACGCCATATACCAGGCCGCGCTGGCGATGATGGGCGAACACGGCGGCTGGCCGCTGACCATGTTCCTGACGCCCGACGCCGAGCCGTTCTGGGGCGGCACCTATTTTCCATCCACCGCGCGCTACGGCCGGCCGGCGTTTCCCGACATCCTGAAGGGCGTCGCCGAGGCGTTCAAGACCGGCAACGAGTCGATCACCAACAACGTCGCTGCGCTGCGCGACGGCCTCACGCGGCTGGCCAAGCCGGAAGGCGGCGGCGAGCTGTCGATCGAGAAATTGAACCAGGTGGCGGCGATGGCGATGCACTCCGTCGATCCGCTGCGCGGCGGCACCGAGGGCGCGCCCAAGTTCCCGCAGCCGGCGTTCTTCCAGTTCCTGTGGCGGGCGTACGTGCGCACCGGTTCGCCGATGTTCCGCGACGCCGTCACGGTGACCCTCGACCACCTGTGCCAGGGCGGCATCTACGACCACATCGGCGGCGGCTTCGCGCGCTATTCCACCGACGTCGATTGGCTGGTTCCGCACTTCGAGAAGATGCTCTACGACAACGCGCTGTTGATCGATCTCCTCACCGACGCCTGGCAGGTGACGAAAAGCCCGCTCTACGCGGCGCGCGTCGGGGAGACGGTGGCGTGGGCGCTTTCCGACATGCGCTCCGCCGCAAGCGGCCCGTTCGCCTTCGTCAGCGCCTTCGACGCCGACAGCGAGGGCGAGGAGGGCAAGTACTACGTGTGGAGCGAGGCCGAGATCGACAAGGTGCTCGGCAACGACGCCGGACTGTTCAAGCAAACTTACGACGTCACCGCCGGTGGCAACTGGGAAGGCGCCAACATTCTCAATCGTTCCGCCGAGTTGCGGCTCGGCGAGGCGGACGTCGAGGCGACTCTCGCGCAATGCCGCGCCAGGCTGCTCGAGGTGCGCGCCAAACGCGTCGCCCCGCAGCGCGACGATAAGGTGCTGGCAGACTGGAACGGCCTGATGATCGCGGCGCTGGCCAAGGCCGGCGCGGCATTCGACGACGCCGACTGGATCGCCGCCGCCGAGCAGGTGTTCGCGTTCGTGCGCGACAACATGACTCTAAACGACAAATCCGGCAGCCGTCTCGCCCACGCCTGGTGCGCGGGCTCGCTGCGCCACCCGGCGGTGATCGACGACTACGCCAACATGGCGCGCGCCGCGCTGGTGTTGCTGGGCGTCACCGGAAAGGCCGATTACCTGGCCCATGCGCAAGCGTGGGTGAAGACCGCCGACGCGCACTATTGGGACGCCGACGGCAAGGGCTATTTCCTCGGCGCCGACGACACCGCCGACGTGATCGCGCGCTCGAAAACCGTGCACGACAACGCGGTGCCGTCGGGCAACGGCATCATGGCCGAGGTGCTGGCCAGGCTGCATCACCTCACCGGCGACGCCGCCCTGCGCGACCGCGCCGACGTGCTGTTCCACGCCGTCGCCGCCAAGGAGACGCGGCAGTTGATCCACCAGCCGACGTTGCTCGGCGCGTTCGAGCTTCTGGAGACCGGCCAGCAGATCGTCGTCGTCGGCGACGGCGACGACCCGGCGACCGCCGAATTGTGCCGCGCCGTGTTCGACGCCGGTATGGTCAACCGCGCCGTCGCTCGCGTCGCCCCCGGCGCCGTCCTGCCGGCCGATCATCCGGCGCACGGCAAGGGATGCGTCGACGGCAAGCCGGCCGCCTACGTGTGCGCCGGCCGCGTTTGCGGCCTGCCGATCACCGACGCCGCGGCGCTCACCCGCGAGCTCGCCCGGCTGTGACGCCGCGGTCGTCGCCCGCGCTGGTGCCGGCGCCATCCTACGTGTCTATGGCATCGCCGCTCGGCTTCCTCACCGTGTTCGAGGAGGCGGGTGCGATCGTCGCCGTCGAGTGGGGCCGCGTCGAGGCGGCGCGGCCGTCGAAACTTCTGGCCGACGCGAAGCGCCAACTCGACGCCTATTTCGACCGCCGGCTGCGGCGCTTCGCGTTGCCGCTCGCGCCCGCCGGCAGCCGGTTCCAACGCGCCGTGTGGGACCGCATGCTGGCGATTCCCTACGGGCAAACGCAAACCTACGGCGAACTGGCCACGGCGCTCGGCAGCGCCGCCCGTGCCGTCGGCGGGGCGTGCGGCCGCAATCCGATTCCGATCATCATCCCGTGTCATCGGGTGGTCGGCGGCGCCGGGCGCCTCGGCGGCTATTCCGGCAGCGACGGTCAGGCGACCAAGCGGGCGCTGCTCGCCCTCGAAGGCGATCTCGTCGCCTGACCCTTGCCCGCCAAGGCACGACGGCTAGAATGGCGGGCAAATTCAATTCGCCGCCGGCGCGGCGCACCGAACAGGGAGGATCCATGACCAAGGCGATTCGCATCCACGAACAGGGCGGGCCGGAAAAACTCAAGTGGGAGGACGTGCCCGTCGGCAAGCCGGGCGACGGGCAGGTGCGGCTGCGCCAGACCGCCGTCGGCCTCAACTACATCGATGTCTATCAGCGCACCGGCCTCTATCCGATCAAGGACCTGCCGGCGGTGATTGGCATGGAGGCGGCCGGCGTGATCGAGGAACTCGGGCCGGGGGTGAAGGGTTTCAAGAAGGGCGACCGGGTCGCCTACACCATGGGCCTCGGGGCGTATACCCAGGAGCGGGTGATGGGCACCGAGCGGCTGATCCCGCTGCCCCAGGGCATCGACGAGAAAACCGCGGCGTCGATGATGCTGAAGGGCATGACCGCCTATTACCTGCTGCGCCGCACCTACGCCGTGAAGAAGGGCGACACCATCCTGGTCTATGCCGCCGCCGGCGGCGTCGGCCTGATCATGTGCCAGTGGGCCAAGCACCTGGGCGCCACCGTCATCGGCTGCGTCGGCTCCGAGGAGAAGGCGAAGCTGGCCAAGGCCAACGGCTGCGACCATCCGATCCTGTACCGCACCGAGAACGTGGTCGAGCGGGTGAAGGCGATCACCGGCGGCGAGGGCGTGCCGGTGGTCTACGACTCGGTCGGCAAGGCCAGCTTCATGAACTCGCTGGATAGTCTGCGGCCGTTCGGCCTGTTGGCGACATTCGGCAACTCGTCGGGGCCGGTGGATCCGATCAGCCCGGCGATCCTGGCGCCGAAGGGATCGCTGTACCTGACCCGCACCACGCTCGCCACCCACACCCGCACCCGCGAGCTGATGATGGAATGCGCCAACGGCCTGTTCGACGTGGTCAAGAAGGGCGCCGTCAAGATCGCCATCAACCAGAGCTATCCGCTCAAGGACACCGCCCAGGCGCATCGCGACCTGGAGGCGCGCAAGACCACCGGCTCGACGGTGCTGATGCCCTAAGGTGTTTCGAATAAAAGTCCCTCGCTTCGCTCGGGGTACTTTTATTCAGTTGAATTCATCGAGAAAAGAAAGCTTGGGGCGACCCGGCGCTTTTTTATTACTCTTCAATTGCTGGCCCGATCCGTCCCGGATCGGGCCGCGTGAATCACGTCAAATCCAACCGCAGAACCGCTTCAAAGGTGGATTTGGCCGTTGTCTATTCGGGGAAAAGTACACTGAGCGCAGCGAAGGACTTTTCCCCGATCACGCATTAGGTGTTCATGGATTCGAAAAAGTCGTTGTTGGTCTTCGAGTGCTTCAGCTTGTCCAGCAGGAAGTCCATCGCGTCGGTGACGCCCATCGGCATCAGGATGCGGCGCAGCACCCACATCTTCGACAGCGTCGACTTGCTGACCAACAGCTCCTCCTTGCGGGTGCCCGACTTGGTGATGTCGATCGACGGCCAAGTGCGTTTGTCGGACAGCTTGCGGTCGAGGATGATTTCCGAGTTGCCGGTGCCCTTGAACTCCTCGAAGATCACCTCGTCCATGCGCGAGCCGGTGTCGATCAGCGCCGTCGAGATGATGGTGAGCGAGCCGCCTTCCTCGATGTTGCGCGCGGCGCCGAAGAACCGCTTCGGGCGTTGCAGCGCGTTGGCGTCGACGCCGCCGGTCAGTACCTTGCCCGACGACGGCACGACGGTGTTGTAGGCGCGCGCCAGCCGCGTGATCGAGTCCAGCAGAATCACCACGTCGCGCTTGTGCTCGACCAGGCGCTTCGCCTTTTCGATCACCATTTCGGCGACCTGCACGTGGCGCGCCGCCGGCTCGTCGAAGGTCGAGCTGATGACCTCGCCCTTGACCGAGCGCTGCATGTCGGTGACTTCCTCGGGCCGCTCATCGATCAGCAGCACGATCAGATAGCATTCCGGGTGGTTGATGGCGACGGAGTGCGCGATGTTCTGAAGCATCACCGTCTTGCCGGTGCGCGGCGGCGCCACAATCAGCGCCCGCTGCCCCTTGCCGATCGGGCAGATCAGGTCGATCACCCGCGTCGTCGGGTCCTTGATGGTCGGATCGTCCTGTTCCATCTCCAACATCTCGTCGGGATAGAGCGGCGTCAGGTTGTCGAAATTGATGCGGTGGCGGACGTCGTCCGGGCTGGCGAAGTTGATCTGGTTGACCTTGAGCAGCGCGAAGTAACGCTCGCCATCCTTGGGCGAGCGGATCTCGCCTTCCACCGTGTCGCCGGTCCTGAGGCTGAAGCGGCGGACTTGGCTGGGCGACACGTAGATGTCGTCCGGGCCCGGCAGGTAGTTGGCCTCCGGGCTCCTGAGGAAGCCGAAGCCGTCCTGCAGCACCTCCAGCACGCCGATGCCGAAGATGGCGATGTTGTTCTCCGCCAGCTGCTTCAGGATCGCGAACATCATGTCCTGCTTCCTGAGCGAGCTGGCATTCTCGATCTTCAGCTCCTCGGCGTAGGCCAGCAGGTCGGCGGGAGATTTGGATTTCAGTTCCTTGAGATTCATGGCGGTCCGGGATGTCGGGAGCAGGGTGGTCCAAGGGCGGGGTGGGGTGTGGCGGCGGCGGGTTGGGTGATCTCTGGCGAGGCGGCCCGCAAGGCGGACGCGGGACTGAAATAACGGGGAAGAAGCCCGAAAGACGGGACTAAATGACGGCTAGACTGATCGGCAGCGGATGTCGGATTCGACAGATTATGGCAAGCAATATCCAAACATCGCCGGCCTGTCAAATGGAGATTTCCGCCGGTTTTGCGGCCACAGCGGCGCTAAAACGGCCGGACGATCACCAGGATCACGATGCCGATCATCAACCCCGTCGGCACCTCGTTTGTGATGCGGTAGAACCGTTGCGACCGGGTGTTGCGATCGGCGGCAAAATCGCGCCGCCAGCGGCCCATCATCATGTGCATCGCCATCAGCGCGACCACCAGCGCCAGCTTGACGTGCAGCCAGCCTTCGTCCCAGGCGGTCCGGCTCTCGTCCAGCAGCAACAGCCCGCCGAACAGCAGCGACGCCAGCATCGCCGGGTTCATGATCGCGCGCAAAAGGCGCCGCTCCATCACCTTCAGCGTCTCCGACAGCTCGGAGCCTGGCTCCGCCGCCGTGTGATAGACGAACAGCCTCGGCAGGTACAGAAGTCCGGCCATCCAGGCGATGACGCTGATGACGTGGAACGCCTTGATCCACAGGTACGCGGTCGACGACAGTTCGATCATTCATGCCTCCGCCAATTGCCCGCAATCGCTCACGCGGCCGGCGCCGTGGCGTCGAGCGGGCAGCGTCGATGCGCCGCCGGACAGATGCGCGCTCCCGCCGCCGCACTCAAGGCCGGGCCGCCGCGGGCGATGCCGACGACGCGGGCCAGCGCGGCGATGAACTCCTTGTGGACGCCGGGCGTGCGCACCCGCACGTAGTCCGGGACGCCGAGCTCGCGCGCTTTCTTGCGGTATTCGATGTCGAGCTCGACCAAAGTTTCCGAGTGCTCCGAGACGAACGCGATCGGCACCACCACCACCGGCACGCGGTCGGCGCCGGCACGCTCGAGCTCGGCCTCGGTGGACGGCCCGATCCATTCCAACGGCCCGACGCGGCTTTGATAGCACACCACCCAGTCCAAGTCGGCCCGCTCGAAGCCGGCGCGGCCGCGGACGTCGGCGAGCGCGGCAACCACCGCGGCGCAGGTGTGTTCCACTTGCCACTGGTACGGATCACCGCCGGCGACTATTTTTTTCGGCAGGCCGTGGGCCGAGAACAGCAGCCGCGGCCTGCCGTGTTCCGCCGCCTGCTCCAGCGCCGGCGCGATGTGGGCGGCATGCGCCCGCGCCAAGCCCGGCTCGGTCGGATAGCAGCACACCGCGCGCGTCGGTTGCGCCAGTCCCGCCCTCGCTGCGGCGCGCCGCCAATCGTCCAACGACGAGCCGGTGGTCGTGGTCGAATACTGCGGGTACAGCGGCAGCAGCACGATTTCGTCGGGGGCGAACGCCTTCACCGCCACGGCCGCTTCGTCGCTCATCGGGTGCCAATAGCGCATGGCGATGAACACGCCGATTTCCTCGCCGCGCGCGCCCTTGGCCAACTCGCGCGACAGCGCCATGGCCTGTGCCTCGGTTTCGGCCAGCAGTGGCGAACCGCCGCCGAGCTCGGCGTAGATGCCGCGCGCTGTCGGTGCCCGCCGCTTCGCGATCAGCTTCGCCAACGGCCAGCGCAGCGGCGTCGGCAGGGCGATGATCGCCGGGTCGTTGAACAGGTTGAACAGGAACGGCTCGACCGCCGCCGGGTTGTCCGGTCCGCCGAGGTTGAACAGCACCACCGCCAGGCGCGTCATCGGCCCGCTCCTGCCGCCACCGGCGACCATCCGCGGACGATCTCGACCAGTCGGGCGACGTGCTCGGGCGGCGTTTCCGGCAGTACCCCGTGGCCGAGGTTGAAGATGAACGGCCCGCCGGCGAGCGCAGCGAGGATCTCCGATGCTTGTTGCTCAAGGGCTCGTCCGCCGGCGAGCAGAGCCTGGTTGTCGAGGTTGCCCTGGACGGTGCATTTCGGCTGCAGGGTGGCGGCGATCCAATCGAGCGGCGCCGTGCGGTCTAGGCTGACGCCGGCAACGCCGGTGGCGTCGACATAGGCCTCGGCCCGCTTGCCGGCCTGGCGCGGGAAGCCGATCACCGGCACGCCGGGACAGGCGGCATTCAGCCGCGCCACCAATTGCCGCGTCGGTTCGATCACCCAGCGCCGGAACTCGTCGTCGTCGAGCAGCCCGGCCCAGCTGTCGAAAACCTGGATCACCTCGATGCCGCTCCGCGCCTGCTCGGTGAGATAATCGGCCGTCGCCTCGATCAACAGCGCGATGAGACTTGCGAACCCTTCCGGAGACTCGCGGGCCCAGGCACGCACCGCGGCGCAGTTGCCGCCGCCGCGGCCTTCAACCATGTAGACCGCCACCGTCCAGGGCGCGCCGGCAAAGCCGATCAGCGCCGTTTGCAGCGGAATTTCTAAGCGCAGCCGCTTGATCATATCGAAAACAGGCCGCAAATGATCTAGAATATTATTCTTTTTCAACGACTTAATATCGGCCGCCGTGCGGATTGGCCGCAGCACCGGGCCTTCGTTCTCGCGGAACGCGACCTCCTGGCCGAGTGCGTCCGGGATCACCAGAATGTCGGAGAACATGATCGCCGCGTCCAAGTGGAAGCGACGGATCGGCTGCAAGGTTGCCTCGACTGCCAGGTCCGGGGTGTAGCAGAAATCGAGGAAGTTTGCTGTCTTGTCGCGTAGTGCCCGGTATTCCGGCAGGTAGCGGCCGGCTTGCCGCATCAGCCACAGCGGCGGCCGTGTGGCCACCTTGCCGGCCAAGGCCTGAAGCATCGGTTTTTCAGCGGTCCCGGCCATCATCGGTGGATCAACAATCGCGAAGTTATCATTCTCACTACAAACTATATCTTTATAAAAAGAAAGGTAGTGGTTGTAGTAGTACGGCAAACTGCGGGGATCAAATATTGTACCCAGTCTGCGTCAACGAAACCGTTTGGTCGGCTGGGCGCGGCGAGGAGCTGTGGAATATTGCCTGGAAACTTCTCGCGATGACCCGTCATTACGACGGCAATGGCTGGATGAAAGGCGTGAATAACGAGAATAACCGGCGCTGCCGACCCAAACGCGCCTGCAGTTGACGCGCCGGGATATTATTTTGCACCGGTGAGTCCCGTGGTGTATGGACATCTGGCGATTCCGGATAGAATCCGCCTCCGGCCGAATATGCCGACTTATCCCCAAATGACGCACGGACAGCGATGAACAAGGTCAACGTGAAGTCCTTTCACCTGCACCTGGTGTCGGATTCGACCGGCGAGACGGTCGGCCTGGTCGCCAGGGCGTGCCTGGCGCAGTTCGAGAACATTGAAACCACCGAGCACCTGTGGAACATGATCCGCGCCGAAGAACAGGCGAAAGCCGTAATCGCCGCGATCAAGGAGAACCCGGGCTTCGTCCTTTACACCATCGTCAACGACGACATCCGCAACCTGCTCGAGGAAGGCTGCCGGCGGCTGCAGGTGCCGTGCATCGCCATCCTCGATCCGATCATCGCCGAGCTCGGTGCCCACCTGGACGCCGAGATTCATGCCCAACCCGGGCGCCAGCACGTGATGGACGCGGAATACTTCGCCCGCATCGAGGCCATGCAGTTCGTGCTCAGCCACGACGACGGGCAATCGACCCGTGATATCGATAACGCCGACGTGGTGCTGCTCGGCGTCTCGCGCACGTCGAAAACGCCGACCAGCATCTACCTCGCCAACCGCGGCATAAAGACCGCCAATATCCCCATCGTTCCCGGCGTTGCGCTGCCCGCCGAGGTGTTCACCGCAAACGGCCCGCTGATCGTCGGGCTGACCAAGGATCCGAAACGCCTGGTCGAAATCCGCCGCCAGCGGCTCAAATTGCTGGATCAGGACGAGGAGACCGATTACGTCGATTTGGAGAAGGTGTCGAACGAGATCAACGAGGCGAGACGTCTGTTCACCAAGCACAATTGGCCGGTGATCAACGTCAGCCGCAAGTCGATAGAGGAAACGGCGGCGACCATCATCCAGCTTGTCAATCGCCGCAAGGAGCAGAACACCTGAGCGAAACCCTGCCGGTCGTCCTGGCGTCGGCGAGCACGGCGCGCCACCGGATCCTGACCGGCGCCGGTGTCACGCACGTCTGCGATGCCGCCGACGTCGACGAGAAGGCAATCCGCGATGAACTGTCGAAATCCGGCGCCGATGCCGCCGCAGCCGCGACGGCGCTGGCGCGCGCCAAGGCGGCGGCGGTGGCCAAAAGGCACGCCGGCGCGCTGGTGATCGGCGCCGACCAGATCCTGGTTTCCGACGGCCGCTGGTTCGAGAAGCCGAAGGATCGCGCCGATGCGCTCGCCACCCTGCAAGCCCTGCGCGGCCGCACCCATCAGCTCGTCACCGCGGTCGCCGTCAGCCGCGACGGCCGGCACGCCTGGGACAACGTCGCCACGGCGCGGCTCACCATGCGCAAGTTCTCCGATGAGTTCGCCGCCCGCTACCTGGATGCGGCCGGCGCCGAGGCGTTGGCGTCGGTCGGCGCCTACCGGCTGGAGGCGGCGGGTGCGCAACTGTTCACGGTGATCGAAGGCGACTATTTCGCCATCCTCGGGCTGCCGCTGCTGCCGCTGCTCGGCTATCTCCGCGAAGCGCGGGTGCTCGAGCGCTAGCGCGCTGATAGGCCGCGACGAACCGGCCGCCGGCCGTTATTATGACGCGGCGGCGCGCGGCACCGCCGGAGAAACGCTTCGGGGAACGGCTGGCGATGATGATCAGCGGCAAGGCGAAATTGGCGGGTGTCGTCGGCTGGCCGGTCGGCCATTCGCTATCGCCGCGGCTGCACGGCTTCTGGCTGGCCGAGCACGGCATCGACGGCGCCTATGTGCCGCTGCCGGTGCGGCCGGAGGATTGCCGGGCGGCGCTGAAGATGCTGCCCAAGCTCGGCTTCGCCGGCATCAACGTCACCGTGCCGCACAAGCAGGCGGCCGCGGAAACCATGGACAGCCTCGACGCGGCGGCCGAGCGCACCGGCGCCGTCAACACGGTAGTCGTCGAATCCGACGGCCGCCTCGCCGGCAGCAATACCGACGGCTTCGGCTTCCTCGAGAACCTGAAGGCCGGCGTCAAAGGCTGGCAACCGACGGCCGGCACCGCCGTCGTCGTCGGCGCCGGCGGCGCGGCGCGCGCCATCGTGGCGGCGCTGCTCGACGCCGGTTCGCCGGCGCTGCGCCTCGTCAACCGCACGCCGGCGAAAGCCGAAGCCCTCGCCGCCGACATCGGCGGCGCCATCGACGTGGTCGCCTGGGCGGACCGCGATGCGGCGCTCGCCGACGCCGCGCTGCTGGTCAATGCTACCAGCCTCGGCATGAGGGGATCGGCGCCGCTGCAGCTCGACCTCGCGGCGTTGCCGAAGGCCGCCGTCGTCACCGACATCGTCTACGCGCCGCTGGAGACGCCGCTGTTGAAGGCCGCGGCGGCGCGCGGCCATCGTACCGTCGATGGTCTCGGCATGCTGCTGCACCAGGCGCGGCCCGGGTTCCGCCGCTGGTTCGGCGTCGAGCCGAAGGTGACGCCGGCGCTGCGCGATTTCGTGCTGAAAGACGTCGCCGGTTGAGCGAGGCGATGGTGATTCTTGGCCTCACCGGGTCGATTGGCATGGGCAAGTCGACGGCCGCCGCGAATTTTCGCCGCCTGGGCGTGCCGGTGCACGATGCCGACAAGGTCGTTCATGGGCTGCTCGCCAAGGGCGGCGAGGCGGTCGAGCAGATCGCGCGCCTGTTTCCCGGCGCCGTCAAGGGCGGCGCCATCGACCGCGACTACATGGCCGGCCAGGTGTTCGAGGACCCGGACGCGCTCGCGCGCCTGGAGGCGGTGCTGCACCCGATGGTGCGCCGCGACGAACTGGCGTTCCTCGGCGCCGCCGCCCGCCGCGGCTGCCGGCTGGTGGTCCTCGACGTGCCGCTGCTGTTCGAAACCGGCGGCGCGGCGCGTTGCGATGCCGTGGCGGTGGTATCGTGCCCGCGCTTCATCCAGGAGCTGCGGGTACTGAAGCGCCGCGGCATGACGCGGGAGCGGTTCGAATCGATCCTGGCCCGGCAAATGCCCGACGCCGAAAAACGCCGGCGCGCCGATTTCGTGGTTCTGACCGGACTCGGCCGCGCGTTCAGCTTGAACCAGGTCCGCAACATCGTCACAATCGCATCGCGCTGGCGCGGCGCCAAGTGGCCGCCTCGTCCGCGGCCGACCGGACATCGGAAAGGAAAAGCCATTGCGTGAAGTGGCGCTCGATACGGAAACCACTGGCCTCGATCCGGCGGCCGGCCACCGGATCGTCGAGATCGGCTGCATCGAGCTGGTCAATCACGTGGCAACCGACCGGAATTTCCATTCCTACGTCAACCCGGACCGCGACATCCCCGTCGAGGCACAGGCGGTGCACGGCCTGACGTCGGAGTTCCTGGCCGGACAGCCGACGTTTTCCGCCATTGTCGACGATTTCGACGCCTTCATCGGCGATTCGCCTTTGGTCATCCACAACGCCGAGTTCGACATCCGTTTCCTGAACGCCGAGCTGCAGGCGATCAACCGACCGCCGCTGGCGCTGCAACGCACGATTGACACGGTGTCGCTGGCGCGGCGCAAGTATCCCGGCGCGCCCGCCAACCTGGACGCCTTGTGCCGGCGATTCCAGATCGACAATTCGGACCGGACGCTGCACGGCGCGCTGAAAGACGCGCGCCTGCTGGCCGAGGTCTATTTGGAGCTGATCGGCGGCCGACAGCGCGATCTCGGGCTCGCCGCCGAAATCGCGCGCGGCGTCGACGCCAAGGCGCAGAACCGCCGGACGCCGAGGCCGCATGCGCCGAGCGCGGAAGAAGAGCTGGCACACGCCGCGTTCATCGCCAAGCTGCAATCGCCGATCTGGAAAGCTTGAATCGCGGAACGACGCCGCCCAGGCGTCGTCGGCGGCGATCAGGTCGTCGCGGCCTTGCCGCCGGCGGCCTGTTGCATCTCTTGCAGTTTCTTCTGGTACATGCCGGCGAAGTCGACCATGCCGAGGAACAGGGGCGGGAACCCGCCGTCGCGGGAGATGTCGGCCAGGATGTTGCGGGCGAACGGGAACAGCAGCCGCGGGCATTCGATCAGCAGGATCGGCTGCACGTGCTCGTCGGGCACATTCAGCGTGAAGATGCCGGCGTATTGCAACTCGAGGATGAACGCCGTCTGGCCCTTGATCTTGCAGTCGGCGCGGGTCTCCAGCACCACTTCGAAGGTTTTGTCCTTCAAAGGGTTGGTGGAGACGTTGATGTTGACGGTGATGTCGGGCTGCGCGCCCTGCAGGGCGGCGTAGATGCCGGGCCCGCCCGGCACCTCGAACGACAGATCCTTGGTGTACTGAGCGTTGACGGTGATCGCCATGCCGGCCGGCGGCTGCGCCTGGTCGGCGGCGATCCTGCCTTCGCCGGCGGCGCCGCCGTTGTCGTCCTGAGCCGGTTTTTTCACCATGACCGTTCTCCCGCTGGTGGCTGGGCTTGTGGCTAACACGGATCGTGCCGGCGGACAACCATTTCGCCGCTGCCGGCCGCGGCGTCAATCGCCCCGGCCGCGCGGCGGCTTGGGCAGGCTGCCGTGGTCGTTGTTTCCTGCCGGCGGCGTTTCGGGCGGTTCCTGGCCCGGGCTGACGTCGCGATACTCGCCGTTGATGACCGGGCCGCTCTGCCATTCGGCGGTGGCGCCGGCGGCGTGGATCTCAACTTCAGCGCGCGCCGCCACATATGCCGCGACGCGGCGCCGAATCTCCGCGCGCACCGGCGGCACGAACAACAACAACCCGACCGCATCGGTGAAAAATCCGGGCGTCAGCAGCAAAGCGCCGGCGACGGCCAGGCACAGGCCGTCGAACACCTCGTCGATCGGAAACCGGTTCTCGGCCAGGCTGGCCCGCGCGCTGCGAAGCGTCGCCAAACCTTGCATGCGCAGCAGCGCCGCGCCGGCAAGCGCGGTCGCGATCACGATGGCGATCGTCGGCCATAGGCCGATCAGCCCGCCGATCTCGACAAACAACGCGATTTCGACGATCGGCACCGCCAGAAGCACGATGAACAGCAATCCGACCATGCTTGCGCTTTCCGTCCGACAGCCTTATCTACCAATAAGATACCGGCATTCACGACGATCGTCGCCCAGGGATAGATGGATGGACCTTAAGGGCGAGAATCGTTAACGTATCAGGTTACGACGCTTAAGGGTTTAACCCGAGGATGCCGGACCGTCCACCGGCGGAACGCCTGCGGCGCGAGAGCGATAACCGAAAATGAGCGACGGATTTCAGTTCATCGATATCATATTCTTCGCGATGATCGCGGCATTCCTGGTGTTGCGGCTGCGCAGCGTGCTCGGCCGGCGCGACGGCCACGAGCAAAGCTTCCGCGACCGGTTCCGGAACGCGCAGGACGAGACTGTCGAGGAAAAAGTCGTGCCGCTGCGCGAGCGCCCCGAGCCGCGGCCGGACGAAGGCTTCGCTAAGGAAATCCCGGCGGCGTCCGCAAACGATGCCGATCCGCTGACGCGCGGGCTGGCTGAAATCCGGCGCGCCGATTCGCGGTTCAACGCCGTCGAGTTCGCGGCCGGCGCGCGGGTCGCGTTCGAGATGGTCCTCGACGCCTATGCCAAGGGCGACAGCCAAACCCTGAAGCCGCTGCTGAATCCGGAAGTGTTCGCCAACTTCACGCAGGCCATCCGCGACCGCGAGCAGGCCGGCGAAACGCTCGAGGACACGCTGGTCGGCATCAAGTCGGCCGAGATCGTCGAAGCCTACCTCGATGGCCGCACGGCCAACGTCACGGTGAAGTTCGTCAGCGAGCAGATCAATGTCACGCGCGACGAAAACGGCGACGTCGTCGACGGCAATCCCAGTGCGGTCATCGACGTCACCGATTTCTGGACCTTCGCCCGTGACGCGAAGGCGCGCGATCCGAACTGGATCCTGGTTGCGACCAACAGCCTTGATTAGACGGACGACCTCGGCGAAATTTTTCAATCTGCCCGCGGCGGCGCTCTTTGTTGCCGTGCTGGCGGCCTGCGCCGCACCGGTTACCGCGCCGCCGGCGGCAAAGCCCGAACGCGACCTGTACCTGCAACCTGCCGGCTTCGACGAGCTTCCGGGATGGAAAAGCGACGACTCCAGCACGGCGTTGCTGCCATTCCTGAAGTCGTGCGAGAAAATTCGCGCCATGCCGCCGGACCGCAACCTCGGCCCGTACAGCCTTGCCGGACGGGTCGCCGATTGGCGCAAGGTCTGTGCCGACGCCGCCCTGATCCGTCCCGGCAACCGAACCGAGGCGCAGTACTTCTTCGAATCGCGGTTCACGCCCTATCGCGCGCACGACACCTCGGGCGCCAGGGGCCTGTTCACCGGCTATTACGAGCCCGAACTGCGCGGCGCCTGGAAACAGGACGGCACGCACCGCTATCCGATCTATGCCCGGCCCAAAGACCTGGTGTCGGTGGACCTCGGCCGTTTCCGCCCGGAGTGGAAGGGCGAGCATCTGGCGGGCCACGTCTCGGGGAACGAATTCGTGCCCTACGCCACGCGCGCCGACATCGAGGCCGGCGCGCTGAAGGGGCGGCAGTTGGAGCTGCTGTGGGTGGACGATCCAATCGACGCCTTTTTCCTGCACATCCAGGGCTCCGGCCGCGTCGTGCTGCCCGACGGCTCGGCGGTACGCATCGGCTACGCCGGTCGCAACGGCCACCGTTACACGCCGATCGGCCGCGAGTTGGTGGCGATGGGGGCGTTTCCGCCGGACAAGGTGTCGATGCAGACCATCCGGGCGTGGCTCGCCGCCAACCCGCTCGCCGGCCACGAACTGATGGAGCGCAACAAGTCCTACATTTTCTTCCGCGTGCTGACGGAAGACGGGCCCGTCGGCGCCGAGGACGTTCCGTTGACGCCCGGCCGCAGCCTCGCCGTCGATCCGGCATTCGTGCCGCTCGGGATTCCGATCTGGCTTGCGACCACCGAGCCCGGCGGCCGCACGCCGTTGCGCCGACTGGTGATTTCCCAGGACACCGGCAGCGCCATCAAGGGGCCGGTGCGCGGCGACCTGTTCGTCGGCTTCGGCGCCGCCGCCGGCGCCATAGCCGGCGCGATGCGCCAGGACGGCGTCTATTACCTGCTGCTGCCGAAGCCGGGCGCATCCTGAGCCGCGCCGGCGGCGCCGGCGCACCTTGCCTTTAGGTTGCGAAATGCCCATGCTGCCGGGATGTCGAAAAGTCCCGCCACGACGCCGGTCCGCGTCGGCTTGTTCGTCACCTGCCTGGTCGATCTCGCGCGGCCGAGCGTCGGCTTCGCCGCCGTCAAGCTGCTCGAGGACGCCGGTTGCGTCGTCGCGGTGCCGGCGGCGCAAACCTGCTGCGGCCAGCCGGCATACAATTCCGGCGACAGCGGTGATGCCCGCGCCATCGCGGCGCAGGTGATCGAGGCGTTCGAGGGCTTCGACTACGTGGTGGCGCCGTCGGGCAGCTGCGCCGGCATGATCAGGCTGCATTACCCGAAGCTGTTCGCTGCCGACCCGGCGCTGGCAACCCGCGCCCAGGCGCTGGCCGCCAAGACCCATGAGCTGGTATCGTTCCTGGTCGACGTGTTGCAGGTCGATTCGGTGGCGGCGTCCTACGCCGGCACCGTCACCTACCACGATTCCTGCTCCGGGCTCCGCGAGCTTGGGGTGAAAGCCCAGCCGCGCGCCCTTCTCAACAAGATCAACGGATTGATCCTGAGGGAAGGCCGCGAAACCGAGGCGTGCTGCGGCTTCGGCGGCCTATTCTGCGTGAAGTACCCGGATATTTCCGGCCGCATGGTCGACGCCAAGGTCGACGATATCGTCGCCACCGGCGCCGACACCCTGCTCGCCGGCGACATGGGCTGCCTGATCAACATGGCCGGCCGGTTGAGCCGCCGCGGCTCGCCCGTCCGCGTCCGCCACGTCGCCGAGGTGCTGGCGGGCCTCACCGCCGAGCCGCCGATCGGCGCCGCGCCGGGCGAAGACGCATAAGGCACGGCTCGCATGCGCTCGACCGCCGCCAATTTCGAGGAAAATTCCAGGAAGGCGCTGGCCGACGTCAAGCTGCGCGACGCGCTGTCGCGGCTCTCGGAGGGCTTCCCGGCGAAACGCCGCGACGCCGCGCTGCGGCTGCCCGAGTTCGAGGCGTTGCGCGACCAGGCGCGCGACATCAAGAACCACGTGCTCGCCAACCTCGACGTCTACCTCGAGGCGTTCGAGGCGCGCGTCGTCGGCCGCGGCGGCACCGTGCACTGGTGCCGCACGGCGGCGGAGGCGCGCGACGCGGTGCTCGGCATCTGCCGCAAGGCGAACGCCCGCACCGTCACCAAGAGCAAGTCGATGATCGGCGAAGAGATCGCCATCAACGAGCACCTGGAACGCAACGGCGTCGTGCCCGTCGAGACCGACCTCGGCGAGTACATCATCCAGTTGCGCCAGGAGCCGCCGAGCCACATCATCGCGCCGGCGATCCATCTCACCAAGAACCAGATCGCCGACACTTTCCGCGACAAGCACCGGCAACTGGCGCCGGACCGCCCGCTGGATGAGCCGCGAAGCCTGCTGGAGGAAGCGCGCGGCGAGTTGCGCGGCAAGTTCATCGCCGCCGACGTCGGGCTGACTGGCGCCAACATGCTGATCGCCGAGACCGGCTCGACGGTGCTGGTCACCAACGAAGGCAACGCCGATCTCACCTATTCGCTGCCGAAGGTTCACGTCGTTATCGCCAGCCTGGAAAAGATCGTGCCGACGCTCGAGGACGCGACGACCATCCTCAGGGTGCTGGCGCGCTCGGCGACCGGCCAGGACATGTCGGTCTACACCACCTTCTGCACCGGCCCGCGGCGAGCGGACGACCTCGACGGGCCGGACGAATTCCACGTCGTGCTGCTCGACAACGGCCGCACCCGCATGCTCGGCGGCGAGTTCCACGAGATGCTGCGCTGCATCCGCTGCGGCGCGTGCCTCAACCACTGTCCGGTCTACAAGGCCGTCGGCGGCCACGCCTACGGCTGGGTCTATTCGGGGCCGATGGGGGCGGTGCTGATCCCTGGCCTGATCGGGCTGGAGGAGGGCGGGCACCTGCCGAACGCCTCGACGTTCTGCGGCAAATGCGAGGAAGTGTGCCCGATGCGGATCCCGCTGCCGGAGATGCTGCGCGCCTGGCGGCGGCTGCAGTTCGAGCAGCAAAAGTCGTCCGCCGTCGGCCGCGCCGGCTTGGCGGCGTGGGCGTTCCTGGCCCGCCGGCCGTGGCTCTATCGGCTGGCCATCGGCGTCGGCGCCGCCGCGCTCGGGCGCTTGGGGCGCGCGCGCGGGCGGTTCCGGCGGCTGCCGTTCGGCGGCGCCTGGACGACGATGCGAGACTTCCCGGCGCCGCAGGGCCGCACCTTCCAGTCGCTCTGGCACGCCGAGCGGCGGGGAGGCGGCCGATGAGCGAATCGCGCGCCGAGATTCTGGGCGCGGTGAAGAACGCGCTCCGCCACGCGCGGCTTCCGGAAAGCGCGCGCCCCAACAGCAACGCGTCGCCGGCCGAGCATCTCGGCGACCATCGCGCCAACCTGATCCCGGCGCGCGGCACGCTCGGGACCAAGGCGCGGATCGACCTGTTCATTCGCGAGGCCGAGCGCGTCAACGCCACCGTCGCCCGCGTCTCCGGCCTCGACGGGGTGCCACGCGAGGTGGCGCGATATCTGTCGAAACAAAATCTGCCGACGACGCTCCGGATCGCGCCGGCCATCGCCGAGCCGACGGTGCCGTGGACCAGTCAGTCCCTGCTCACGGCCGAGCCGGGACGCGCCGAGGGCTCCGACGCGGTCGGCGTCAGCCGCGCCTTCGCCGGCGTCGCCGAAACCGGGACCCTGGTGATGCTGTCGGCGCCGGACAGTCCGACGACGCTCAACTTCCTGCCGCCGACCCACGTGGTGGTGATCGCCGCCGCCGACATCGCCGGCGACTACGAGACGGTGTGGGCGCGCGTCCGCGCTGCCGGCGCCGGCAACGAAAAAGGATTCATGCCGCGCGCCGTCAACTGGATTACCGGCCCGTCGCGCACCGCCGACATCGAGCAGATGCTGCTGCTCGGCGCGCACGGACCGCAGCGGCTGCACATCGTGATCGTCGATGACGAAGTCGCGCACCCCTGAGCCGCCGCCCGAGCGCGCGCGCAAGCTCGGCGACGACGAAAGCGCGCTGTGGCACCAGGTGATGGAGACGGTGCGGCCGTTGCCGCCAGGCAAGCGCGGCGGCAAGCTGCCGGCGCCAACCGCAACGCCGGCGGCCGTGGCGCGGCCCGACCGCCTGCCGAGGCCGCGCCCGGTCGCGCCGCCGCGGCAACCCCGGGCGCCCGCCGAGCCGCCCTTGGAACACGGCGAAGCCCCCGGCCTGGATAAGCGCACGCGGTTGCGCTTGAAGCGAGGACAGGTTGAAATTCAAGGCGTTATGGACCTGCACGGCCTCACCCAGATGGAGGCGCACCGGGCGCTCGCGGGCTTTCTCGAAGGCGCGCAACGGGCCGGCAAGCGTGCCGTCCTGGTGATCACCGGCAAGGGCCTCACGCCCGGCTCCGGGGTGTTGCGCGCCGCCGTGCCGAGGTGGTTGAACGAGCCGGGGCTGAGGCGGATGATCCGGGCGTTCAGCTTTGCCGCGCCGAAGGACGGCGGCGAGGGCGCGCTCTACGTATTGCTGCGAAGGAAGAAATGACGCCGTTCGGCATCAAGATCCGCGAGCTGCGCGCCAAGCACGGCATCTCGCTCAAGAAGATGGCCGAGGACCTCGATGTGTCGTCGGCCTATTTCTCCGCCCTCGAGCACGGCCACCGCGGCCGCCCCGGCTCCGGCCTGATCCAGCAGATCTGCGGCTACTTCGAGCTGATGTGGGACGAGGCCGAGGAGCTGAAGCGCCTCGCCGACCTGTCGCACCCGCGCGTCGTCGTCGACACCTCGGGTCTCAGCGCGCGGGCGACCGAGCTCGCCAACAAGCTGGCCGAGACCATCGGCGACATGGACGAAGAGACCATCGACTGGATTTTGCACGAGATCGAGGGCCGCGTCGGCGCCAAGCGCCAGAAGGGCCCGACCCACTGACGCCGTGCCCCATGCTTCGAGACGGCCCTTCGGGCCTCCTCAGCATGAGGTGAAAGTTACGATCCATCATGTCCTCATCCTGATGCGCCCGCGCAAGCGGGCGCCGCCAAGGATGAGTCGCAACGACCGCGTTTGCTAAAGGATGAACTTCCTGAGATCGGCGTCCTTGGCCAGCGCGCCGACCTTCTTGCGCACGTACTTGGCGTCGAGCGTCACCGTGTCGCCCGACTTCTCGGAGGCCGTAAAGCTGATGTCCTCCAAGAGTTTCTCCATCACCGTGTGCAGGCGGCGGGCGCCGATGTTCTCGACGCCGTCGTTGATCTCGACCGCCAAATCGGCGATCTCGCCGATGGCGTCGGCGCTGAACTCAAGCGTCACCTCCTCGACACCCATCAGCGCCGTGTACTGCTTGATCAGGCTCGCCTCGGGCTCGGTGAGGATGCGCACGAAATCGTCGCGGCTGAGGGCGTTGAGCTCGACCCGGATCGGCAGCCGCCCCTGCAGCTCGGGCAGCAGGTCGGCGGGCTTCGATTGGTGGAACGCGCCGGACGCGATAAAGAGAACATGGTCGGTCTTCACCGGGCCGTGCTTGGTGGCGACCGTGGTGCCCTCGATCAGCGGCAACAGGTCGCGCTGCACGCCCTCGCGGCTGACGTCGGCGCCGATGCGCTCGCTGCGCGCCGTGATCTTGTCGATCTCGTCGATGAAGACGATGCCGTTGTTCTCGACCGCCTCGACGGCGTCGCGCACAACGCGCTCCTCGTCCAACAGCTTGTCGGCCTCGTCGGCGACCAGCACGGTATAGGAATCGGCGACGGTCATCTTCTTGGTTTTTTGCGGCGTGCCGAACGCCTTGCCCAGCACGTCGCCGATATTCAGCATGCCCATCTGGGCGCCGGGCATGCCGGGAATGTCGATGGTCGGCATGCCGAGGCCGCCGCGGTCGGCGACGCTGACCTCGACCTCACGCTCGGCGAGTTCGCCGCGCCGCAGCATCTGGCGGAACTTCTCGCGGGTGTCGTGAGCGGCCTTGTCGCCGACCAGGGCGTCGAGCACGCGCTCTTCCGCCTGCAGCTCGGCCTTGGCGGTAACGCGCTTGCGGTGCGAGTCGCGCATGCCGTGGATGGCGCTCTCGACCAGGTCGCGGATGATCTGCTCGACGTCGCGGCCGACGTAGCCGACCTCGGTGAACTTGGTTGCCTCGACCTTGATGAACGGCGCCTGCGCCAGCTTGGCGAGGCGCCTGGCGATCTCGGTCTTGCCGACGCCGGTCGGGCCGATCATCAGGATGTTCTTCGGCAACACCTCTTCCTTCATCTCGTCGTCGAGCTGCTGGCGCCGCCACCGGTTGCGCAGCGCGATGGCGACCGCGCGCTTGGCGTCGTCCTGGCCGACGATGTAGCGGTCGAGCTCGGAGACGATCTCGCGCGGCGTGAAACTGGTACTCTCGATCATAGGGATTCGACGGTGACGTTGGTGTTGGTGTAGACGCAGATGCCGGCGGCGATCTCCATCGCCCGCCGCGCCACGTCCTCGGCGGAGAGGTCCTTGCGGTCCATCAGCGCGCGCGCCGCCGCCAGCGCGTATTGGCCGCCCGAGCCGATGCCGATCAGCCCGTCCTCGGGCTCCAGCACGTCGCCGGTGCCGGTGAGCACCAGGGACACGTCCTTGTCGGCGACCGCCATCATCGCCTCCAGCCGGCGCAGGTAGCGGTCGGTGCGCCAGTCCTTGGCCAGCTCGACGCAGGCGCGGGTGAGCTGGCCGCGGTACTGCTCGAGTTTGCCGTCAAGGCGCTCGAACAGCGTGAACGCGTCCGCCGTGGCGCCGGCGAATCCGGCGATCACCTTGCCGTCGCCGAGCCGGCGCACCTTGCGGGCGTTGGCCTTGATCACGGTGGCGCCGTGGCTGACCTGGCCGTCGCCGGCGATGACGACGCTTTTGCCCTTGCGGACACAGAGCACCGTGGTGCCGTGCCAATGCTTGTCGGTGTCGCGCGCCATGGGACTGGTTCCGCTTGTTGCTTAAGTCTGGCCTGGATTGCGGGCCGATCGAGGACTATAGCCGGTGATGTGGGCTCGCGAAACCGCCGGGTCAAGACCGCGGGCGATCGCGGCAACGCACTGGCGGCGACGGCAAGTTCCTGATAAAAGGCCGGTATTCGAAGCCCGCCCCGCGGCGTTATGGCGCCGGTACTCGGGACCTCAGGAGCAGCAGCGATGCGCAAGGGAAAAGTCGAGCGCAAGACCAAGGAGACCGCGATCAAGGTCGCCGTCGACCTCGACGGCACCGGCAAGTACAAGGTGTCCACCGGCATCGGCTTCCTCGACCACATGCTCGAACAGCTGTCGCGGCACAGCCTGATGGACCTCGAGGTCGAGGCCAAGGGCGACCTGCACATCGACTTCCACCACACCACCGAGGACACCGGCATCGCCATCGGCGAGGCGGTGGCCAAGGCGCTCGGCGATCTCAAGGGCATCAACCGCTTCGGCGCCGCGGTGATCCCGATGGACGAGACGCTCAGCCGCGTCACTCTCGACGTCAGCAAGCGGCCGTACCTGATTTGGAAGGTGAAGCTGTCGAAGCCGAAGCTCGGCGACATGGACTCGGAGCTGTTCAAGGAATGGTTCCAGGCCTTCGCCCAGGCCGCGGGCATCACGCTGCACGTCGAGAACGTCTACGGCGAGAACAACCACCACATCATCGAGTCGTGCTACAAGGGCCTCGCCCGGGCATTGCGCCAAGCCATCGAGATCGATTCGCGCAAGGCCGACGCGGTGCCGTCCACCAAGGGCGTGCTCGGCGGTTCCCTGTAGCGGCGGGCGGCGGTCATCCGGGCGACCGGAAAACCGGGCGTCGCCGAACCGGACCCCAATACCGCCGGCAACGCCGGCCCGATTCAGGTTTCGATCCATGCGGCTTTATTCGGTTCACCTTCGACGCCACGGCCTCGACCCCGACCGCGACCTGGTCCTGGTCAAGGAGGGGTTTTCATGGCCGGCGTTCCTGCTGTCGTTCTTGTGGGCGCTTTGGCAGCGCCTGTGGCTGGCGGCGGCCGTCATCTTCGCCGCCCACGCGGCGCTGGCCGTCGTCGTCGCGCTCACCGGCGCCGACCCGGTGGCCGAAGTGGCGCTGTCGCTCGGCCTCGGCGTGATCGTCGGCTACGTCGCCAACGACCTCAGGCGAAGCAAGCTCGCCGATCAAGGCTTCGCGTTCGCCGGCGTCGTCGTCGCCGACGACGTCGATTCGGCGCTGCGCCGCTACCTCGACGGCGAGCCGGCGCTCGCCCGGGACCTCAAGACATGACCGCATGACATGAGTCCTGGGCCATGAACGTCGCCATCGTCGATTACGGCTCCGGCAACCTGCGCTCCGCCGCCAAGGCGTTCGAGCGCGCGATCGCCGAGGCCGGGCTCGGCGGCGCGGTCGCCGTCACCAGCCGGCCCGAGGACGTGAAGCGGGCCGAGCGCATCGTGCTGCCGGGGGTCGGCGCGTTCACCGACTGCCGGCGCGGGCTGGACGCGCTGCCGGGCATGGTCGAGACGCTCACCGAGCAGGTGATCGCCAAGGCCAAGCCGTTTCTCGGCATCTGCGTCGGCATGCAGTTGATGGCCGAGGTCGGGCGCGAGCACGAGGTCTGCAAGGGCCTCGGCTGGATCAAGGGCGAGGTGACGGCGCTGAAGCCCGCCGATCCGTCGCTGAAGATTCCGCACATGGGCTGGAACGACCTGAAATTCGATGGCGCCCGACACCCGGTGTTCGCCGGCGTGCCGGCTGGCGCGCACGTCTACTTCGTCCATTCCTACGGCTTCAACGCCGCCGATCCGGCGACCGTGGTGGCGCGCGTCGACTACGGCGGGCCGCAAACGGCGGCGATCGCGCGCGACAACCTGGTCGGCACCCAGTTCCACCCGGAGAAGAGCCAGGCGGTAGGGCTCAAGCTGATCGCCAATTTCCTCGCGTGGCGGCCGTGATCTTCTTTCCCGCCATCGACGTCAAGAACGGCAAGTGCGTGCGCTTGGTCCAGGGCGACATGTCGAAGGTCACCGTGTTCAACGACGATCCGGCCGCCCAGGCGCGCCTGTTCGCCGATGCCGGCGCGCAATGGCTGCACGTCGTCGATCTCGACGGCGCGGTCGCCGGCAAGCCGGTCAACGAAGCGGGCATAGCCGCCATCGTCGCCGCCGTCGACATCCCGGTGCAGGTCGGCGGCGGCATCCGCGACATGGCGACCGTCGACTTCTGGCTCGGGTGCGACGTCGCGCGCGTCATCCTCGGCACCGTCGCGGTCAAGAACCCGGCGCTGGTGAAGGAGGCGTGCCGGCGCCACCCGGGGCGGATCGCCGTCGGCATCGACGCCCGCGACGGCAAGGTCGCGGTCGAGGGCTGGACCAGGCAATCCGAGATAACCGCCATCGAGCTCGCCGGCCACATGGAGGATTCCGCCGCCGCCGCCATCATCTATACCGACATCGCCCGTGACGGAGCCATGCAGGGCCCCAACGTCGAGGCGACCGTGGCGCTGGCCAGGGCGACCAAGGTGCCGGTGATCGCCTCGGGCGGCGTCTCGTCGATGGCGGATTTGCGGGCGCTGAAGCAGGCCGGCGACGGCCTGCTCGAAGGCGTCATCAGCGGCCGCGCCCTCTACGACGGGCGCATCGAGCTCGAAGCCGCCGTGCGGCTGTTGGCGACGTGAGGCGCGCGTGCTGAAGGTCCGCGTCATCCCCTGCCTCGACGTCGACGCCGGCCGCGTCGTCAAGGGCGTCAACTTCGTCGACCTGGTCGACGCCGGCGACCCGGTCGAGCAGGCGCGCATTTACGACCGCGCCGGCGCCGACGAGTTGTGCTTCCTCGACATCACTGCCAGCCACCAGAATCGCGACACGCTGCTCGACGTCGTCAAGGGCACAGCCGAGCAATGCTTCATGCCGCTGACCGTCGGCGGCGGCGTGCGCACCACCGACGACATCCGCAAGCTGTTGCTGGCCGGCGCCGACAAGGTGTCGATCAACACCGCCGCGGTGAAGACGCCGGACTTCGTGCGCCAGGCGGCCGAGAAGTTCGGCAGCCAGTGCATCGTCGTCGCTATCGATGCCAAGCGCGGCGCCGACAGCACGTTCGCGGTATTCACCCACGGCGGCCGCAACGCCACCGGACTGGATGCCGTGGCATGGTCGAAGCGCATGGCCGGTTTCGGCGCCGGCGAGATCCTGCTGACCTCGATGGACCGCGACGGCACCAAGCAGGGCTTCGACCTGCCGCTTACCCGCGCCGTCGCCGACGCGGTCAACGTGCCGGTGATTGCGTCGGGCGGCGTCGGCACCCTCGATCACCTGGTGGAAGGCGTCGTCGAGGGCCACGCTTCGGCGGTGCTGGCGGCCTCGATCTTTCACTTCGGTACCTATACGATTGCCGAGGCCAAGGCCCACATGGCAAAACAGGGCGCCGCCGTCCGGATCGAGCCGTCAACCAAGCCCGAAAGGCCGATGACATGAACGACAGACCGAAAAGCGCGATCCTCGAAGATCTCTACAAGGTGATCAGAAGCCGCCGCGACGCCGACCCGGAAGTGTCGCACACCGCCAAGTTGTTCAAGATGGGCAAGGGCAAGATTGCCAAGAAGACCGGCGAGGAAGCGATCGAGGTCGTCGTCGCCGCCCTCTACCAGACGCCCGAGAAGGTGGTGCGCGAGAGCGCCGATCTGCTCTATCACCTGCTGGTGTTGTGGGCCGAGGAGGGGATCAAACCCGGGGATGTGTTCGCAGAACTCGAGAGCCGCCTCGGCGTTTCCGGGATCGCCGAGAAAAAATCCCGGCGCGACAAGAATGGCAAAAACAACAAGGACAACAAGGACAAGAAAGTGATCTGATCGACGTCGACGTAACGCATTCAAGACAATGGGAACACGGACGATGGCTTACGACAAAAACAACATCTTCGCGAAAATCCTGCGCGGCGAAATCCCGTGCGCCAAGGTGTTCGAGGACGAAACCGCGCTCGCCTTCAAGGACATCAACCCGCAGGCGCCGATGCACGTGCTGGTGATCCCGAAAGGCGCCTACGTCGCCATGGACGATTTCACCACCAACGCCAGCGACGCCGAGATCGCCGGCTTCTTCCGCGCCGTCGGCCGCGTCGCCCGCGACTCCGGCGCCACCAAAACCGGCTATCGCTTCCTGTCCAACTGCGGCCCCGACGCCCACCAGGAGGTGCCGCATTTCCACGTTCACGTGTTCGCCGGCCGCGACCTCGGCGGCATGATCCGCCGGCCGAAGGACTAGCGCGCGGCAATGGCGGCGCCGCCGATTCGCGCCGTTTGAGCAATACCGCCGGCCGCCGCGCCACGGCGCCGGCCGGCGCAAAGCCAACAATTTCAAACCATTGAATCGCCGCCGCCGGCGGCGGTTCGCGCTGCTTTCTGCGAGCGGGTAGAATCGGCGCCGGACAGCCGCGCCCGAACGGGCCCCAATCGGACCCCTGAACGGGCCAGGCCGTGAAGGGTGTCGTCAACCGCAACCGGCCGGTCGGTGAAACGTGAGCAGAACAGGCAATCTCCTCTTTCCCGAAGACGAAGACGGCGACTGGGTCGCCGCCGTCATCAAGGTGCTGCCGGAGGCGCCGCCGGCGCCGAAGCTCACGCCCGAACAGTTGCGCATCGACGATCCGGTCGCCATCGAGGCCGATTCGGTATTCGCCGGCGTCGCCGCCGACAACGCCACCCGCGAGGCGATCTTCGCCGCCGGCTGGTCGGCGGACGTGGCGACGTTCGAGAAAGCGCCGCCGCCGACGCCAAGCGAGATCGAGGCCCTGGACGCGGCGATCGGCCATCAGGCCGGCAACGAATTCTTCGGCGTCGTCGACGACCCGGTCGGCGTCAGCGCCGACGCGACGTTCGCCCAGACCGCCGCCGACGTCGCCACCCGCCAGGCGATCGAGGCAGCGCAGTGGGCAGCGGGCTCGGTGCGCACCATCGGCACGCCGGCCGCGTCTGACGATGCGCCACTGACGCCGGAGGCGCTCGAGGCCTTGGACTCGGTGATATCGCGCGAGGCGGGGAGCCCGGACTTCGCCGCCATCGACGATCCGCTCGCCGCCGCGGCGGCGGCGCGGTTCGCCGAATCGGCCGCCGACACGGCATTGCGCGACGCAGTCGCCGAGGCCGGCTGGTCGGCGAGGCCGTCGGACTCCGGCGTCCGGATCGCCGACCTGCCGGCGCCCGAAGACCCGCGAGCACTCGACGCCTTGCTCGCCCACGAATCCGTCCGCCAAGGCCTCGACCCGATCGAAGATCCGGTCGCCGCCAGCGCCGACGCGCGGTTCGCCGAAATGGCGGCCGAGCAGGCGACGCACCAGGCGCTCGCCGACGCCGGCTGGTGGGCCAAGTCGGAAACCGAGGGCGACAAGCCGACACTGGCCGAATTGAAGACGCTTGACGCCACCGCCAGGGAAGCCGCCGCCGACGGACGCCTCGGCGCGATCGAGGACCCGGTGGCGCTGGCCGCCGATGCCAAATTCGCCGAAACCGCCGCCGAAGTGGCGACCGCCGAAGCCATCCGCGCCGCCGCCGCGCCCCCCGCGGGCGCGCCGCTCAGCCCCGAGGAGCTGAGGACGCTCGACGAGATCGCGACGCGCGTCGGCGATATCGAGGCGCGAATCGCGCTCGAGGATCCGGTCGCCGTCGAGGCCGAGGCCGCGTTCGCCGAACGGGCCGCCGAGCTTGCCATTGCCGACGCCATCTTCGCGGCGCAGTGGCATCCGCGCGCCACCTCCGCCGATACCCTGGTCGCCGATATCGTGCGCCAGCGCGGTGGACTGCGGTCGCTGGAGATCGAGGACCTGGTCCGCGCCGAAGCCGAAATCGCCTTCGAGGACGCGGCCTACGACCTCGCCTATGCCGCCGTCGACAGCCTGGTCACCGGCGAGGCCGCGGCGCTCGCCGCCTTCGACCAGGCCATCGCCGCCGGCCTCGACCCGCAGGAAGCGTTGCAGCTCGCCATCGCCGCCGCCGAGGAAGTCGATCCGCGCGCCTTCGGCGGCCTCGCCCGGACGGCGTCCCTGCAGCTGGAACCGGGCGATTTCGGGCTGACCCGCGCGCCGGGCGCGTCCGAGGCCGGCGAGGCGCCGGCCGAGCCGGAACAACGGCCGCTGGATCCGACCGCGCCGCCGGCGTTCACCGTCGCCGCCGTCGGCCAGGGGTTCATCGCCGTCACCGGCCAGGCGCTGCTGCTCGGCAGCAGCGGCAGTGAAACGCTCGCCGCGCCCGCGTTCCTGTTCCCGTTCGATCCGAGCGTCATTTCGGCGCCGGGGTCGGGCTTCAAGCCGATCGAACGCGAGGATCTGGTGTTCGTTCCGCCGGCGACGCGCAATCCGATCGCCGGTTCCGCCGACGCCGATTTCCTGGTCGGCACCGATGGCAACGACGCCATCGGCGGCCGCGAGGGCGACGACTTCATCTACGGCGACCGGCCGACGAATTTCATCCCCGGCGTCCACGACGCCGGCAATCCGCTGACCGACCCGACCTTCGGCGCCGGCGGCGACGACGTGATCTCGGGCGGCGCCGGCGCCGATTCGATTTGGGGCGGGCCCGGCAACGACATCATCGACGGCGACGTCACCGACGCGGCGGGCGTTTCGGGCTTGATTCCGTTCTCGCTCGGCTCCGACGTTCCCGGCGACGACGTGATTCACGGCGGCGGCGGCGACGACGTGATCCACGGTGGCGGCGGCGCGGATACGCTCTACGGCGACGGCGGCAACGACAACATCTTCGGCTACGCCGGCGACGACGTCATCGTCGGCGGCCAGGGGATCGACGTGCTGACCGGCGGCGCCGGCGCCGACGAGTTCCGGTTCGCGGGCGGCAGCGGCGCCGACTCGCTGGCGCGCGCGCAATCGCTCGGCACCGACGCGATCAAGGATTTCTCGGCCGCCGAAGGCGACAATTTCGCGCTCTCCGACGCCGACTTCGGCCTCGGGGCCGCTGGCACGCTCACCGACGGGACGGACTATTTCGAGCGCGCGCCCACGACGCTGTCGGCGGCGCCGATCGATGCCACCGGCGGCGGCGCCGGCGGCGCGGCGATCGTGGTGTTCGGCGATGGCGCGGGCGCGGACGGCGTCGCCGTCTACTATACCGAGGACGCCGCCGCCATGACCGAGGCGAACTCCTACCAGATCGCCGACGTCGAGAACGCCAATCTCGCCCAGATCGACGCTGGCGACTTCAACCTCAGGGCATGACGCCGCGCCTCAGCGCATCAGGGTCTTCGGCAGCCACAGGATGATGTCGGGGAACGCGATCAGCACGCCGACGGTGATCACGTCGGCGATGAAAAACAACGCAATGCCGCGGAACACGTCGGAGAGCGGAATATCCGGTCTGACCCCGTTGACGACGAAGCAGTTGAGCCCGATCGGCGGCGTGATCAGGCACACCTCGGCCATCTTCACCACGATGATGCCGAACCAGATCGGATCGTAGCCGAGCGCCATCACCGCCGGGTAGACGACCGGCAGCGTCAGCAGCAGCATGCCGATGGCGTCCATGAACATGCCCAGCACGGTGTAGCCCATTAGGATGCACAGCAGGATCACGATCGGCGGCGCGTCGATGGTGCTGATCCATTGGGTAAAGGCGGCGGGCAGCCCCGAGAAGCCGAGGAACCGGACGAACACCAGCACGCCCCAGATCAGCGAGAAGATCATCACCGTCAACTTCGCCGTTTCCATCAGCGCTTCCCGGAGCGTCGGCCAGCGCATGCCGCGCCACACGGCCATCACCAGCACCACGAACGATCCCAGCGCGCCGGCCTCCGTCGGCGTCGCCCAGCCGAGGTAGACGGCGCTGATGATGATCGCGATGACGATGACGATCGGGAACACGCCGGGGATCGCGCGGAAGCGGTCGCCCCACGAGAAGCCGCCGACTGGCGGGCCGAGCTTCGGGTTGATGCCGACGCGGATCATGATGATGGCGCCATAGATCAGCGCCGAGACAATGCCCGGAATGAACCCGGCGAGCAGCAGGGCGCCGACCGATTCCTCGACGATGATGGCGTAGATGACCAGGATGGCGCTTGGCGGGATCAGCGTCGCCAGCGTGCCGCCCGCCGCCACGACGCCGGCGGCGAGCCGGCGGTCGTAGCCGTACTTCAGCATTTCGGGAATGGCGACGCGGGCGAACACCGCCGCCGTCGCGGTGCTGGCGCCCGACACGGCGGCGAAACCGGCGGTCGCCATCACGGTGGCGACGGCCAGCCCGCCCGGCACCCAGCCGATCCATTTGCGCGCCGCGTCGAACAACTGGCGGGTAATGCCGGCGTGATAGGCGAGATAGCCGATGAGGATGAACATCGGCAGCACGCTCAGCGCATAGGTCACCGATTTAGAATGCGGGATGGTGCCGACCATGCCGGCGCCGGCCTCCCAGCCGATGATCTCCATCAGCCCGAGGAGCCCGACGATAGTGGCGGCGAACACCACCCGCACGCCGATCATCACCAGCAGCACTAGCAGCACGACGCCGATGATGCCGACGGTGAACGGATCGTGGATGCCGAGGTACATGATCTTGGCCGTCAGGGTCTGCCGTCGTTGCCGCCGCCGGCGGCGTCGGATCCGAATGCGTCGCGGATCTCTTCCCTCGCCAGCGCCGCCACGTCCAGCACCACGGGAACGCCGATCGGCTCGGCGTCCGGGTAGCGTGTCAGTCTCAGGAACCCGAACAATTGCACCAGCAGCCTGAGGAACCAGACGAAGAACGCCACCGGCACCAACAGCTTCGACGGCCACACCGGATATTCGGCGTCGATGGTGGTGTCGCCGATCAGGTAGGAGCGCAGGAAATGCTCCCACCCGAACCACACCAGCACGCCGACGATGGCGATGGCGGCGAGCGTGCTGATGAGCTCGGCCCACCACTGCGCGCGCCCCTTCAACAGCCCGATCAGGATTTCCATGCGGATATGGTCGCCGAGCCGCTGGCAGTAGGCGGCGCCGAGGAACGCGAACGTCGCCATCGACAGCTCGACCGCGTCGATGTAGCCGACGATCGGGGTGTTGAAGAACTTGCGCAGCGCGATCTGGGTCACGCCCAGGAACATCAGCGCGAAGATCGCCAGCGCGGCGATCAGGTTGAATCCGTCCTCGACCGGCCGCAACCAGCGGTCCAGCACGCGGAGGTACCTGCCATCGGATGCCGGAGACATGGCGCCAGGAGCCCGTTGGTCGTATTACGGCGCGTCAGGCCGGGCGGGCGGCCTCGCCGCCATCCCGGCCGACGGCCACGTGCCTACTTCGCCTTCTTGGCGATTTGCCAGACCGCGTCGAACACGCCCTTGGCGTCGAACTTGTCCTTGTTGTCCGCGATCCACTTGTCCCACACCGGCTTGCCGGCGATCCGGTGGAACTCCTTGAGCGTCGCCTCGTCGTAGACGATCTTCTTGTGAGTCTTCTCGAGGATGGGGATGTATTTCTTGTCGGCTTTTTCGTATTCGGCGATGAACACCTTCGTCACCTCGTCGCGCAAATCCGCGAGAAGTTTCTTGTACTGGGCCGGCAGCTTCTCGTGGGCCGTCTTGTTGAAGACGACCGGGCACTCCGACGTGCCGGGCGTCAGATTGGAGGTGTACCAGTCGGTGACCTCGTTCATCTTGTAGGAGAAGTGCGCGTAGGAGAACGGAAACGACACCGCGTCCATGGTACCGCGCTGGACCGCGGTGTAGGTCTCCGTCGCGGTCACCGTCTGGCGCACCGCGCCGAGCTGCACCATCGCCTCGGCGATGCCGCCGCCGGCGCGCACGCGCAGCCCCTTCCAGTCCTCGAGCTTCAACGGCGGCTTGCCCTTGCCGAGAAACTCGTACTGCGGCAGCAGCGTCGAGGCGTAATGCACGGCGTTCCACCGCTCGAGGTCGGCCTTCAGCGCCGGATGCAACGGCAATTCGTTGCGCACCGCGGCCGACTGCTTCCAGTCGCCGAGCGGCAGGAACGGCAGCGAGAACACCATGTAAGCCGGATTCTTGCCCGGATGGTAAAAGTTGCAGAAGTTCGCCGCCTCGAAGGCGTTGATCTTAAGACCGTCGAGGCTCTCGCGCGCCTTCGACAGCGCCTCACCGTAAAAGATCTTGAGCTTGAATTTCCCGCCCGTCTCGTCGGCGAGACGCTTGGCCAAGTGCTCGACGCCCTCGGTGAAGGCACGCCGCTTGCCCCAGGTCGAAAAACGCCACGTCACGTCCGGGCCGTCGACCTTGGCCAGGGCCTCGGCCAGCGCCGCGTCCCAGACGAACGCCGACAGAACCACCGCCGCGGCGACGCGCAGGCGCGCGGAACGCATTACACTCGCAATCATTGAATACCTCCCTGAAATCGACAATCGTTTGGTAATGTTAGGTTTTTTCGTCTGCGGACGAACGGCCGCCCGCGGCTCGCGCGCCCGCCACCCCCCGCGTGCCCCGATCATAGCACCAAAGATTGCATAGGCCACAGTCCCGTCGCGCCGGATTGCCGGCGCCCGTCGCCCTAGCGCCGCCCCGCGGCCAGCGGGTTGCGGCCCGGGACGATGCGCCGATACGAAAGCGCCTCGGCCACGTGCAGCCGGTTGAGGCGTGGGTCGTCCGCCGCCGCGCCGTCGAGGTCGGCCAGCGTGCGGGCAACGCGCAAAACCCGGTGATAGCCGCGCGCCGACAGCCCGAGGCGCTCGGACGCCTCGACCAGGAGTTTCCGCCCGTCGGCGTCCAGCTCGGCCACGTCGTCCAGCAATCTCCCGTCGGCCTCGGCGTTGCAGCGGATCGGCCTGCCGTCGCCGCCGCGGCCGGCGTAGCGCGCCCGCTGGGTGTCGCGCGCCGCCGCCACCCGCGCCGCGATGCCGGCCGAGTTCTCCGCCGGCGGCGGCAGGTCGAGATCGGCCGGGTTGACCGCCGGCACGTCGACATGCAGGTCGATGCGGTCGAACAGGGGGCCCGAGATCTTCGACTGGTATTCCTGGGCGCACTTCGGCGCCCGCGTGCACGCCTGCGCCGGGTCGTCGAGATAGCCGCAGCGGCACGGGTTCATGGCGGCGACCAGCTGGATGCGCGCCGGGTAGGTAACGTGCGCGTTGGCCCGCGCGACGACGGCGCGCCCGCTCTCCAGCGGCTGGCGCAGCGCCTCGAGCACGCCGCGCTGGAACTCCGGCAACTCGTCGAGGAACAGCACGCCGAGATGCGCCAGCGACACCTCGCCCGGCCTCGCCCGATGCCCACCGCCGATCAGCGCCGCCATCGACGCCGAATGGTGCGGATCGCGGAACGGCCGCGTCCGGCTCAGCCCGCCCTCGGAGAGCTCGCCGGCGAGGCTCTTGATCATGCTGATCTCCAGCACCTCGCCGGCGTCGAGCGGCGGCAGCAGGCCAGGGAGCCGCTGAGCCAGCATCGACTTGCCGGCCCCCGGCGGGCCGATCATCAGCAGGTTGTGGCCGCCGGCGGCGGCGATCTCGACCGCCCGCTTGGCGGTCTCCTGGCCCTTGATGTCGGCCATGTCCGGGTACGCCGGCCGGGACTCGTCGAGCCGCGCCTCCGGCGGCGTCAACACCTGCGTGCCCTTGAAGTGGTTGATCAGCGCCAGCAGGTTCGCCGGCGCCAAGACTTCGATGTCGCCGGCCCACGCCGCCTCGGCGCCTTGGGCGGCCGCGCAGATCAGGCCGCGGCCGGTCGCGTTGGCGTGTATCGCCGCCGGCAGCACGCCGGCCACCCGCGTCAGCGAGCCGTCGAGCGCGAGTTCGCCGAGCGCCGCGTAGGCTTCGATCTCGTCCGCCGGCACCACGCCCATGGCGGCCAGCAGCCCAAGCGCGATCGGCAGATCGAAGTGGCTGCCTTCCTTCAGCAGGTCCGCCGGCGCCAGATTCACGGTGATCCGCTTCGCCGGCAGGGCGAGGCCCATGGCGTTCAGCGCCGCGCGCACCCGCTCGCGGCTCTCGGCCACCGCCTTGTCGGCGAGACCGACGATGGCGAACGCCGGCAGGCCGGCCGACGTCTGCACCTGGACGTCGACGTCGAGCACCTCGATGCCCTGAAACGCCACCGTTGCCACCCGCGCAACCACCGGCGGTTCCTCCTCGCCATGAACCCGCGACGATTGTAGGCGCGGTGGCGTGCGCGCGCCAATGGGAGATTTCGGGACTTCGGCCGCGGGATCAATCGATGACGCCGGTTGCCGTGGGCTTGGTCGCGCGAGCGCGGACGAAGTGCAGGATCGCCGGGACGACGGCGAGTACGGCGCAGAAGGCCAACACGACGACGTTGAACCAGCCGGTTTTCAGCATGGCGAGGACGTACGCCAGCATGGCGCACAGCCCGAGCGCGCCGACGCCGCCGAGGATGGCGAACGTCCAGGTGAGGACGATGGAATTCTCGAAGTTCATAAGGCGCACGGCGGCCGGCCTCCGCCCGGGGCAGGAGCGTAGGCCCGGGCGCGCTGGCGGGCCACGGGAGATTTCGACGCGGCGGCGCGAAGACGCCGGGCCCTAGCGGCGGTCCATCCTGGGGCCGGCCTGGACACGCTTCTCGATCACGTCCCAGATGTCGGCTTCGAGCGTTACGCCGTCGAAGCGGTTGATCTCCTGCAGCCCGGTCGGCGAGGTGACGTTGATCTCGGTGAGGTAGTCGCCGATCACGTCGATGCCGACGAAGATCAGCCCGCGCGCCTTCAAATCCGGCCCGATGGCGCCGCAGATCGCGCGGTCGCGCTTCGACAGCGTCGCCTTTTTCGGCACCGCGCCGACGTGCATGTTGGCGCGCGCCTCGCCCTTCGCCGGTATCCGATTGATGACGCCCGCCGCTTTGCCGTCGATCAGGATGATCCGTCGGTCGCCCTTGCGCACCTCGGGCAGGTACTTCTGCGCCACGATCGGCTCGCGGTAGAACTGGGTGAACATCTCGAGCAGCGCGTTCAGGTTCTCGTCCGCCGGCGCCACGTGGAAGACGCCGGCGCCGCCGTTGCCGTACAGCGGCTTCAGGATGATGTCCTTGTAACGCTTGCGGAAGGCGAGGATCGGCGCGCGTTCCGACGTGATCAGCGTCGGCGGCATCAGACCAGGAAACCGCGTCACGTAAAGCTTCTCGGGCGCGTTGCGCACCTCCGCCGGGTCGTTGACCACCAGCGTCCGCGGCTGCACGTGCTCCAGCAGGTGCGTCGTGGTGATGTAGCTCATGTCGAACGGCGGGTCCTGGCGCAGCAGCACCACATCCATGTCGGCGAGATCGATGGTGCGGGGCTTGCCCAGGATGAAGTGGTCGCCCGCCTTGCGCCGCACCTGCATCGGCTCGGCGGTCGCCGTCAGCTTGCCGGCGGCGAACGCCAGCTGCCGCGGATGATAATGATAGACCGCGTGCCCCCGCTTCTGCGCCTCGAGCGCGAGCACGAACGTCGAATCGGCGTCGATGTTGATGGACCGGACGTGGTCCATCTGGATCGCGACTTTCAACCGTCTCGTGGGCATCGGGGGCGGTGTCCTTGCCAATCCGCGCGCCGGCTCAGTTGAGCCGCGTGCGCAGCTCCTGCAGCAGCATCGAGGTGTTGTAGCGCGCGTTGTCGCCGCCGCACTGTCGCATGTATTCCTCCAGCGCCGCCACCGCGTCCTTCACGTGGTCGAGGCGCGCGTGCAGCAGCCCCGCTTCGCGCCAAAGCTCCGTCGCCGCCGGCGCGAACAGCAGCATCGCCTCGATGGTCTCCAGCGCGTCGTATAGCCGTTCGCCGCGCAGCAGCCGCGCCTTGATGTTGCCCTGCAGGCGCAACAGCATGTCGCGGTTACCCATCTCGCGGTAGTGACTCGGCGTCAGCTCGACGTGGTTGCCGGCGACCGCCTTGAACATCTCGCGCATGTCGGGCGCCGCGAGCACGCGGCCGCCGCCGAACGGATCGAGGATCCGGCGCTTGCCGTCGGCGTCGATCCTGACCAGGAAGCGCCCCGGAAAATCGAGTCCCTCCATCGGCCATCCGAGCGCCCGCGCCGCGTGGATGAACAGGATGCCGATGACGATCGGCAGGCCCGAGCGGCTGTCGATCACCCGCATCAGGTTGGCCGCCTCGAGGTCGTCGAACACTTCGTCGGTGCCGCCGTAGCCGTATTTCCGGACGATCACCTGCACCAGCGCCTCGACGCGCAAGCCGAGCGGCGCCTCGGGCCGGCTGCCGCCGGCGTAGGCGCGCACGTCGGCGACCAGCCGCTCCAGGTGCCGCCGATAGGGCTCGAGCGGCACGCCCGGCCGCTCGGCGGCGGCGAGCGTCAGCGCCGCGTCGGCGAGGTCGATGTCCCGGTCGGGGAGCTGGCCGATCTTGACCAGCCGCGTCCGGATGTCGGCCGGCAGCCTCACGACACGCCCTTCTTGACGCGCACGTGGCTGATGATCTGGCGCACGTAGTTGATGCCGCGGGCGTGGGCGATGACGCGGTCGAGCTCGTCCTGGTTCTGGGCGATGCCGATCAGGTAGACGATGGCGTTGACCGTCTCGATCGAATAGTTGATCGCCAGGATCTTCTCGTCCAGGGTGATCTTCGACTGCAACTGGGTGGTGATCCACGAGTCCTTCGCCAGGTCGCGGAGATTCGACGCGTGAAGCTGGATCTCGTTGATCACGTCCTTCACGCCTTCGGTCTTCCACGCCAGGCCGGCGGCGGCGGCGCGCATCGCCTCGGTGGCGAGAGTCCCGGTCAGCAGCACGCGGCCTTCGTAAACCTCGACGCCGACGCCGGCGACGAACGCCTCGCCCTCGTTCAACAGCGCCGTGCGCACCTTGGTCGCCGTCGCCAAGTCGCGGGCGACGCCCTGCACGCCGCGCTCCTGATAGGCGGCGGTGCCGACCGCGGCGCCGGCGCCGACCACCGCGCCGGCGCAGCCGCCGAGGATGCCCGCGACCAAAGCGAGCGCGACGCCGACGGCGAGGCCGCGCGCAAGCGCAGGGCGTGATCGGATGGGTGCTTCGGTCGGGAACATCGGTGTCGGCCTCGCGGGGCGGCTGAATTTCCGGGCGGCGAATCGCCATTTTAAGGTCCAAGGCTATCCGCTTAAAGGTCTTGTTTGCCGCCCCGCCGGGGGCGGCCGGGCGAGTCAGGCTTGCGGCCGCCACGCATCGACAATGTGTACCGGCAGCCGCCACGGCCGCACCAGCACCACGTCGAAGCGCTGATCGAAGCCGCCGAGCGCCGGCCGCGCCTGTACGAAGGCCCGTGCCGCGCGGGCGATGCGGCCGGCTTGGCGGGTGCGCAACGCTTCCGCCGCCGCGTCCAGGTCCTGGCGCGCCTTCACCTCGACGAACACCAACATGCGCCCACGCCTGGCGACGATGTCGATCTCGCCCTGGGGTGAGCGGAATCCGCGCGCGACGATGCGATAGCCGCGTAGCCGCAGATGCCACGCCGCCATTGCTTCGGCGGCGCGGCCGAACCGCCACGCCTGGCGCTTCGCTGCGGCCGGCGGCGCCGTCATCGCCGACTCACGCCGGGTCGCGCCTGAGGGCGAGGGCGCGCGCGTACACCTGGCGCCGCGGCGCGCCGGTCGCCTCGGCGACGGCATCGACGGCATCGCGCATGGTCGATTGATCGAGTGCCTTCGCCAGCATGCCGTCGATGGCGGCCGCGTCGGTGGCCGGTTTTTCCTCCGGCGGCGCCACCACCACCGTGACCTCGCCTTTCGGCGGGCCGGAGTCTTTATAATGCGCGGCCAGCTCAGCGAGGCTGCCGCGCCGCACCTCCTCGAACAGCTTGGTCATCTCGCGGGCGACCGCGCACGCGCGCGGGCCCAGCGTCTCGGCCATGTCGGCCAGCGACGCCGCCAGCCGCTTCGCCGATTCCATGAACACCAGGCTGGCGTCAATGCCGCCGAGCTCGGCCAGGGTCCGCCGCCGCGCCGCCTGTTTTGCCGGCAGGAACCCGGCGAACACGAAGCGGTCGGTCGGCAGCCCGGAAGCGGTAAGCGCCGTCAGCACCGCCGACGCGCCGGGAATCGGCGTCACCGGGATGTTCTCGTCCAGGCACGCGCGCACCAGCTTGTAGCCGGGATCCGAGACCAGAGGCGTGCCGGCGTCGGAGACCAGCGCCACGCTTTCGCCGCTTTTCAGGCGCCCAATCAGCGCCGGGCGGACGCGCTCGGCGTTGTGTTCGTGGTAGGCCAGGAGAGGCTTGGAAATCCCATGGATCGCCAGCAATTTGGCGGTGACGCGGGTGTCCTCGCAGGCGATCGCGTCGGCGTCCCGGAGCACGTCGAGGGCGCGCAGCGTGATGTCGCCGGCGTTGCCGATCGGCGTCGCCACCAGCGCCAGGCCCAGCGGCCGCACGCCTTGGCGCTGCCGGGGGCTTTGTCGGGGCTCGTGACCAGGGCGTTGTTTACTAACCCCGTCGCCGTGGTTACGCTTTGCCCGTCCGGCGGGTCCGGATTTGGACCTCGCCCTCCCAGGGGAGTTGGAAGCCGCCGATGACCGGATTTTCCGCATGGCGTTGCAATTCCTTGGCGCTTGCCGTCGCGCTGGCGCTGGCGGCCTGCCAGTCTTCCGAAATACCGCCCTGGTTGCAAGGCGAGACCGCCGGCCGGCCGCCGTCCGAGGCGACGCGGGTGCCGGCGCCGCGGCCGCAGACGCCGCCGTCGCCGCTGTCGCAGGTGCGGCCGCGGCCGGTGCCGCACGCCGCGCCGCCGACGCAGCAGTTGCCGCCGGTTTCCGGACCGCAGACGGCGCCCGCCCGCCGCTACCCCGAGCCGCCGTTCCCGCTGCCGACGATCCCGTTCCCGCCGACCGACGACGGCGCCCGCGCCGCCGCGCCCGGTACCGAGCCGCAGCTTTCGTTCGTGCCGCTGCTCAGCCGCGCCGGCAAGACGGGCACCGCCGCCGCGACGCCGCGCTCGACGGTACCGCCGCCGCTGTCGAAGGACATCGTCCGCGTCGCGCTTCTGCTGCCGCTCAGCGGCGCCAACGCCGAGCTTGGCAGGGCGATGCTCGACGCCGCGCAAATGGCGGTGTTCGACTTCGCCGACAGCCGATTCGAACTGCTCACCCACGACACCCGCGGCACCGCCGACGGCGCCGTCAACGCCGCGAGCGTGGCGATCGGCGACGGCGCCGCGATGATCCTGGGGCCGCTGCTGTCGGCGTCGGTGCGCGCCGTCAACCCGGTGGCGCGCGCCGCCAACGTTCCGGTCGTCGCCTTCTCGTCCGACCGCTCGGTCGCCGGCAGCGGCGTCTATACGCTCGGCTTCCTGCCGAGCGCCGAGATCCGGCGCATCGTCTCGTTCGCGCGCTCCAAGGGGATAATCCGCTTTGCCGCGCTGGCGCCCGAAAACGCCTACGGCGAAACCGTGGTCAGCGCGTTCCAGGACGCCGTCGCCGTAAACGGCGGCGCCGTTACCCGCATCCAGTTCTACGATCCGGCGGCGGAGGATTTCACCGAGCCGGTGCGCGCGCTTGCCAATTATTCGGCGCGCCGGCAGGCGCTGCTCGATCAGCGCAAGGCGCTCGAGGGCCGCGACGACGAGGTTTCCAAGCACGCGCTGAAACGGCTGGAACGGCTGCAAACCATCGGCGAGCTGCCGTTCGATGCGCTGCTGGTCGCCGACGGCGGCAAGCGGCTGCAGACCATCGCGGCGCTGTTGCCGTTCTTCGACATCGACCCGGCGAAGGTGCGCATGCTCGGCACCGGCCAATGGGACGAGCGCGGCATCGGCACCGAGCCGGCGCTGGTCGGCGGCTGGTTCGCGGCGCCTCCGCCGTCGGCGCGGAGCGACTTCGAGACCGCGTTCCGCACGCTTTACGGCAAGACCCCGCCGCGGCTGGCGACGCTGGCCTACGACGCCACCGCGCTCGCCGCGGTGCTCGCCAGAAGCGACAAGGGCCCCGATTTCTCGGCTGCGGCGATCACGGCGTCGAGCGGCTTCTGGGGCCGCGACGGCATCTTCCGCTTCCTGCCGCAGGGCATCGCCGAGCGCGGCCTGGCGGTGATGCGCGTCACCCGCCACGGCGCCGAGATCATCTCCCGCGCGCCCGAGACCTTCCAGGCCGCCATTAACTGACGATCACTCGCGTCTTGACTCCGTAGTATACTACGGATCTTAGACTGGCGAACGGATGGAGGCATGGCGATGCGCATAGGCGACGTGGCCAGGGAAGCCGGTGTCGGGATCGAAACGGTCCGGTTCTACGAACAACGCGGCCTGATCGTCCAGCCGGCGAAGCCGCGGACCGGCGGTTTCCGGGACTACCCGGCGGCGGCCGTCCGCCGCATCCGCTTCGTCCGCCGCGCCCAGCAGCTCGGGTTTTCGCTGGCCGAGATCGTCGAGCTGCTGGCGCTCGAATCCGAAGACGGCGCCGCCTGCATCGACGTCCGCCGCCGCGCCGAGACGAAGCTGGCCGAGGTCGCGGCCAAGATCGGCGATCTGGCGCGGATCAAGGCCGCGCTCGCGGCGTTGATCGAGGCGTGTCCCGGCGAAGGTCCGGCGCGCAAGTGCTCGATCCTGGAGGCGATCAGCGACGGCGACTTGCAACTCAACACGATGAAGAAGGGAGAATGACATGGCCGACAAAAGCCGCAAGATCGAGATTTTCAGCGCCGGCTGTTCGGTATGCGAGGACGCGATCCGCGAAATCAAGCACGCGAGCTGTCCGTCGTGCGACATCCGGGTGCTGGACATGAAATTGCCGGAGGTCAAACGCAAGGCCGCCGAGTTCGGCATCACCTCGGTGCCGGCGGTGGTCATCGACGGCAAGCTCGCCGGCTGCTGCGCGGGCAACGGCGTCGACGTCGGCGTTCTGCGAACGGCCGGTCTCGGCCGGCCGATCGCCTAGGCGGGGATGGCATGAAAGAAAGATTGCTGGCGGCGGGCGGCGTGTTCGGCGCCGTCGCGGCGTCATCGTGCTGCATCGTGCCGCTCGTTTTGGCGTCCGTCGGCGTCGGCGGCGCCTGGGTCGGAACGTTCACCGCGTTGGCGCCCTATCAGCCGATCTTCATCGCCATCGCCGTCGCCTGCCTTGGCGCCGGCTTCTGGATGGTGTACGGCCGCCGCCAGGCCGCCTGCGCCACCGGCGAACGGCCGGCGTCGGGCGCCGGCCGCGCCCTCGTCAGCGTTCTCTGGGTGAAGAGCGCGTTGTGGTTCGGCGCCACCCTGGTGGCGCTATCGATCGGCGCGGCCTGAGTCGACGCCATGGCGACGACGGCGACGACGGCGACGACGATGCTTCGCTCGACGATCACCTGTCCCGAGTGCGGCCACGCGGAGACCGAGACCATGCCGACCGACGCCTGCCAGTTCTTCTACGACTGCAAGGGCTGCGGCGCGGTGTTGAAGCCGAGGCCCGGCGACTGCTGCGTGTTCTGCTCGTTCGGCGACGTCGCCTGCCCGCCGATGCAGCAGGCGCAAGCGAACGGCGCCCCGGTATCGTGCTGCGCCGAGTGACGCCGGCGCGATTTTCCGAACACGGAATTATCCCCTCGCGAGCAGTTGAGCCAGCACGGCGTTGAGGCGGAGCCGGCCCGCGGCCGTGGCGCGGACGCCGGCGTCGTCGGAGACGACGAAGCCGCCGGCTGTCATCCGCGCGAGGCCGCCCGCGTCGAGGACATCGGCCAGCGCGCGCCCGGCGAGGCGCCGGAACCGCCGCCGGTCGATCCCTTCCGCGAGCCGGAGCCCGATCATCGCCAGCTCCTCGGCGCGCGCTTCGGGCGTCAGCGCGATCGTCTTGCCGGTGCCGTGGCCCTCAGCCTCGACCTTCTCGAGCCAGCGGGCGGGCTTGAGGATGCGGTGGCTGGCCTCGGCGCCGGACTCTCCCGTAAGCCGGCTGTGCGCGCCGGGGCCGACGCCGAGATAGTCGCCGCCGCGCCAGCCGCTCACGTTGTGCCGGCAGGCGTCGCCGGGGCGCGCGTGGTTGGAGACCTCGTAGGCCGCGAGCCCGGCCGCCGCCAGCACCTCCTGGGTGATCTGGTAGAGCCGGGCGCCGGTTGCTTCGTCGGCCGCCGCGACGCGGTCACGATGGAACGGCGTCCCCGGCTCGATGGTGAGCTGGTAGCAGGAGAGATGCGCCCCCGCCAACGCCAGCGCCTGGTCCAGTTGCGCCCGCCATTGCCCGGCCGTCTGGCCGGGCAGCGCGTATATAAGGTCGAACGAATAGCGCGGGAAGACGGCCGCCGCGGCCTCGATCGCCTGCCGCGCCTCGGCCGCCGAGTGGCGCCGCCCGAGGAAGCGCAAGGACGGATCCGCGAACGACTGCACGCCGAGCGAGAGCCTGTTGACCCCGGCCTGCCTCAGCGCCCGGAACGTCGCCGCCTCCGCCGACGACGGGTTGGCCTCCAGCGTGATTTCGAGATCGTCGGCTGAGCGCCAGCGGCCGCGCACCGCGTCGATCACGGCGGCGACGGTGTCGGGATGCATCAGGCTCGGCGTGCCGCCGCCGAAGAACACGCTCGCGACGACGTTGTCCGCCGTCGCCGCGTGGAAGTGATCAAGCTCGGCGATCAGCGCCTTCGCCCAGCGCCCCTGGTCGGCGGCGTGGTCGACGTTGTCGGCGAGGTGGCTGTTGAAGTCGCAGTAGGGGCAGAGCGATTGGCAGAACGGCCAATACACGTAGACTCCGAAACCGGGGTCGGGCGCGCCGGCCCTGCGCGCCGCCGCGTCCGCGGCGGCGCCGGGGGCGATGGTTTCAGGCGCGGAAACAGGCATCGACCATCTTCCTGAAGGCGGCGGCGCGGTGGCTGATCTTGTGCTTGGCCGCCGGCGCCATCTCGCCGAAGGTGACGGCATGGCCGTCGGGCACAAACATCGGGTCATAGCCGAAGCCCTTGTCGCCGCGCGGCGGCCACACCAGCGAGCCGCGCACCACGCCGCCGAAGCTTTCGACATGGCCGTCCGGCCAGCAAAGCGCCAGCACGCAGGCGAAGTGCGCCCGCCGGTCGGGGTTGCCCGCGAGCGCGTCCTCGACGCGCCGCATCGCCTTGCCGAAGTCCTTGTCCGGGCCGGCCCAACGCGCCGAGTGGATGCCGGGCTCGCCGCCGAGCGCGGCGACGACGAGCCCCGAATCGTCTGCCAGCGCCGGCTTGCCGGCCTGCGCCGCCGAGCGCGCCTTCAGCTCGGCGTTGGCGGCGAAGCTCAAGCCGGTCTCCACCGGCTCCGTCAGGTTCAGCTCGGCGGCCGAGGACACGGCGACGTGATACGGCTTCAGCAGGTCGGCGATCTCGCGCACCTTGCCGGGGTTGTGGCTGGCGACGATGAGGCTGCCTTCGGTGAATTTGCGGTGGTGATCGGCGCCCATGGCCGGCTACTTGCCGTCGAGGGCCTGCTTCTGCAGCTTGACCAGCTCGGCGATGCCCTTCCGCGCGAGCCCGAGCATGGCGGCGAACTGGGCCTCCGAGAAGGTCTTCTGCTCGGCCGTCGCCTGGATCTCGACGATGGCGCCGGCGCCGGTGAGGACGAAGTTGGCGTCGGCCTCGGCGGCGCTGTCCTCCTCGTAGTCGAGGTCGAGAACCGGCTCTCCGCCGACGATGCCGGCCGAGATCGCGGCGACATGGTCGACGAGCGGCACCGCCGCGAGCACGCCGAGCGCGACGCAGCGATCGAACGCGCGCCTGAGCGCCACGAAGCCGCCGGTGATGGCGGCGGTGCGGGTGCCGCCGTCGGCCTGGATCACGTCGCAATCGAGGCGGATCTGCATCTCGCCCATTGCCTTCAGGTCGGTGACGGCGCGCAGACTGCGGCCGATCAGGCGCTGGATCTCCTGGCTGCGCCCCGATTGCTGGCCGCGGCGCGCCTCGCGCTCGGTGCGGGTGTGGGTGGCGCGCGGCAGCATGCCGTATTCCGCCGTAACCCAGCCGTGGCCGGAATCGCGCAGCCACGGCGGCACCCGGTCCTCGACCGACGCGGTGACGATCACCTGGGTGTCGCCGAAGCGCACCAGGCACGAGCCCTCGGCGTGCTTGGCGCAATCGGGCTCGAGAACCGCCACGCGCAGGCTGCCGCCGCCGCGCCCGGAACGTCTGGCCGAACTGCTCATCGGATCGTCCCCCGGATGTTCATCCGGACTTCCGCGCGCCGCCGGGATGCCCATCGCATCGCCGGGGGAGCGGCGGATTTTCAAGCTAGCGCGGCCCGGGCGGCCGGTCAAAGAAATGGCGGTTTGCGGCGGCCGGCTCCGTTGACGCTGGCGGCGCGCGTCACTACATTCGCCTCGACAAGGCAACCGGCGGAACAACCATCGGGTCGCCCATGATATCCGAGCTGAACGAACGCTCGCGCGAGATTTTGCGCCACGTCATCGACGCCTATCTCGAGACCGGCGATCCCATCGGCTCGCGCACGCTGGCGAAGCGACTCAACATCGACCTGTCGCCGGCGACCATCCGCAACGTGATGGCCGATCTGGAGGACGCCGGGCTGCTGTTCGCGCCGCACACCTCGGCCGGCCGGCTGCCGACCGAGGCCGGGCTGAGGATGTTCGTCAACGGCATCCTCGAGGTCGGCAACCTGACGGAATCCGAACGCCGCGAGATCGACGTGCAGTGCGCCGGCTCGCCCCGCAACCTGGAGGGCCTGCTCGAAGACGCCACGGCGGCGCTGTCGGGTCTGTCGCGGCGCGCCAGCCTGGTGCTGGCGCCGAAGACGCAAAGCCCGCTCCGCCACATCGAATTCGTGAATCTTTCGCCCGGCCGCGCGCTGGTGGTGCTGGTCACCGAGACCGGCATCGTCGAAAACCGGGTGATCCAGACGCCGCAGGGCGTGCGTCCGTCGGCGCTAGTCGAGGCGACCAATTTCCTCTCCGCCCGCCTGGTCGGCCGCACCATCAACGAGGCTTACGACGAGATCATGGCCGAGCTCGATTCGCATCGCGCCGCGCTCGACGAGCTGACCAGCCGCGTGGTCGAGAGCGGCCTCGCCACCTGGGCCGGCGGCGCCGGCGGCGACAGGGGCGGCTCGCTGATCGTGCGCGGCCAGGCGCACCTGCTGGAGGACGTCAACGCGCTCGCCAACCTCGAACAGATCCGCGCGCTGTTCGAAGCCCTCGAGACCAAGGAGGAGATGCTGAAGCTGCTGTCGTTGACCGACACCGCGCAGGGCATCCAGATCTTCATCGGCGCCGACAACAAGCTGTTCAACCTCGCCGGCTGCTCGCTGATTGTCGGCCCCTATCGCAACTCGCAGGAGACCATCGTCGGCGCCATCGGCGTCATCGGCCCGACGCGCATGAACTACGCCCACATCATCCCGATGGTCGACTACACCGCGCAGTTGATCAGCCGCTTCCTCGGACAACAGAGCTGACGTTCGCGCCATGGCTGACAAGACAACGCCCAAGCCGGACCCGCACCGGGCGCCCGAGGCACCCCAGGCGCCCGAGGCGCCCGAGGCGCCGGGAGCGATCTCGGGGCTGAGCGGACCGGCGCCCGTCGACGCCGCCGCGCCCGCCGACGCGCCACCCGCCGCGGCGACCGGCGCCGCGCCGCCGGCGCCGTCGCCGGAGATGCAGGTGGCGGCGCTCGAAAGCCAGCTCGCCGAGCTCAACGACAAGCTGTTGCGCGCGCTCGCCGAGGTCGAAAACGTGCGCCGCCGCGCCGAGCGCGACCGCGAGGACGCCTTCAAGTACGCCATCGCCAACTTCGCCCGCGACGCGCTCAGCGTCGCCGACAACCTGCGCCGCGCGATGGACAGCATCGACGCCGAGGTGCGCAAGGCCGACCCGGCGGTCGACAAGGTGATGACCGGCATCGAGCTCACCGAGCGCGAGATGCTCGCCACCTTCGAGCGCTACGGCATCAAGCCGGTGGCGGCGCTGGGCGAGAAGTTCGACCACAACCGGCACGAGGCCTTGTTCGAGGTCGAGGACAAGAGCCGCCCCGCCGGCACCGTGGTGCAGGTGCTGGAGACCGGCTACACGCTCAACGACCGGCTGCTGCGCCCGGCCAAGGTCGGCGTCGCCAAGGGCGGCCCGAAGGTCGCGCCGCGCGCCGAGGCCAAGCCCGAAGCCGCCGAGCCCGGCCGCAAGGGCGCCCCCGGCGCCTACGAGAGCAAGGGCGACGAGCCGGGTGGCAAACTCGACGAGAAGCTCTAAGCCGGCCGCCGCGCCCGGTCCGCGTCCCGTCGCCGCCGAAACCGGGTAAGGCGCTCGATTGTTTGAGGATTTTCCGCGCCCCGGCAGTTGCGCCGCCGGCCGCACCCCCCTATATAACGCAAGCACCCGCGGGTTCGCGGGAATCCCGCCGCCGACGCGGTTTTTTGTGGGATGATCACAGGGGCTGCCCGCGGCCGCCCGATGAGGGGCCACCGGAAGCCGCCTAGCAAGGATGAGGACATCATGGCAAAGGTAATCGGCATCGACCTCGGCACCACCAACTCCTGCGTCGCCCTGATGGAGGGCAAGACCGCCAAGGTCATCGAGAATTCGGAAGGCATGCGCACGACGCCTTCGATGGTCGCCTTCACCGAATCGGGCGAGCGCCTGGTCGGCCAGTCGGCCAAGCGCCAGGCGGTGACCAACCCGGAAAAGACGCTGTTCGCGATCAAGCGCCTGATCGGCCGGCGCTACAAC
>Ga0326597_10000191_pt1 | contig 113635 bp, 100 predicted proteins | sample RVTome_12_FD_203789 | JGI IMG/M metagenome (GOLD analysis project Ga0326597, IMG submission 203789) | Soil microbial communities from uranium-contaminated site in the Upper Colorado River Basin, Wyoming, United States - RVT100D185 | ecosystem: Environmental > Terrestrial > Soil > Contaminated...
CCAGCGGATTGCGCGCGAAGCAGAGATCCTCGACGATCCGCCCGCCGATCAGGTGCTCCTGGATGATGCGCTCCGCGTTGTCCGGCGTCACGTGCTTGTACCAGGCGCCTTCCGGATAGACGACGCAAATCGGACCGCTGTCGCAGATGCGCAGACAGTCGCACTTCGTGCGGTAGCATGGGCCGTTCGGCCCGGCGATGTCCAGCTCCTTCATCCGCCGCTTGAGATACGTCCAGGTTTCCTCGCCCACGGCCCGGTCGACGCAGTCCGGCCCGAGACAGACGAACAGATGCCGCGTGAGCGTCCCTATGCCGAAGTTCTTCGCCGCCGTTTCTGGCGGCACCTTCTCTTTCTTGCCCATGGGGACATGATATAGCCGGATCGGAATGCCCACGGAATGCCCGCGGAATGCCCGCGGAAGAGCGGGCTAACGCCCGGCGCCCTTTCTGAGCACCTTCTCCAGGTCCGCCGGCTTGCCGGTCCGCAGGCGGGCCCAGAGGTCGCCCGTCTCCCTGAAACGCGCGGGCGCCGTGCGCAGCGTGAAGTCGCGCGGGTCGACGCCCTCGTCCACCTCCGCCCATGTGAGCGGCGTCGACACGCCGGCGAAGTCGCTGGCGCGGACGCTGTACGCCGTCGCGAGCGTCTTGCCCAGGATGTTCTGCAGGTAGTCGACGTAGACGGTCCCCTTCGGGCGGCGCTTGACCATGCGCTCCACCGTGGCCTGACGCCGGTGCTTGCCCGCGACGAGCGTCGCCACGATCTGACAGAGGAGCTGCCCGGTGTCGTAGGTCGTCCCCGGCGGCAGGGGGATGTAAATGTGCAGCCCGCGCGACCCGGAGGTCTTCGGCGCGGCGGGAATGTGCAGCGCGTCCAGCTCGTCGCGCACCCACCGCGCGACGTCGAGCACGGGGCCGAACCCGACGCCCGTGCCCGGGTCCAGGTCAATCGCGACCTGGTCCGGCTCGAGCGGCGTTCGCACGGTCGAGAACCACGGGTCCTGCGAGATCGCCGCCATCTGCGCCATGTAGAGCAGCGTCATCAGGGACCCGCCGACGAAGCGGGCCGGGTTCGCGGCCTCCTCATCCTCTTTGATCGGATCGAAGCCCGGGGGCAGCGCCTCGGTGCGGACGCCCGGCGGCGGCTGCTCGAGCACGCGCTGCTGGTAGAACGTGATGCCGCGGATGCCGTTCGGGAACCGCTTCATCACGAGCGGCCGGTCGGCCACGGTCGCCAGCGCGAACGGCGACACCTCGGCGTAGTAGCGCAGCAGGTCGCCCTTGGTGATCTTCAGCGCCGGCCAGAACACCTTCCAGAGATTCGTCACCCGCAGCCGATCGCCGCCCGGCAGGTCGACGAAGCCATCCTGGCGCGCCTCCTCGAGCTCGTGGAGGCGGGCAATCAGCAGGCCCAGCGCTCCTGACTCTAGGCTCTGGGCCTTGCCGTGGGTCCGGATCGATGCACGCCTCTCCTCCAGCCTCACCTGACCGGCGCGCTTGTCCTGCCGCAGCCCGAGATACACCGGATGCCGCAGGTGTCCCTCGGGGGTGACCTCGGCGAACTTGACCGCCGCGACGAGCCGCGGCTCCACCCAGCGCGGCCTGCCCATGGCGGCGACGGGGCCCGCGAACGGAGAGGCCGGGGCGGCCAGCGGCTCCAGCAGCGCGGCGACGCGCGCCAGCTCCCGCTCGTCGAAGCCCGAGCCGACGCTGCCGACGAACCGCAGGTCGCCGCCGTCGTGGACGCCGAGGAGCAGCGCGCCGAAGTGCGATCGCGACTGGCGCGGATCGGTCCAGCCGCCGACGATGAACTCCTGCTGCTGGACGATCTTCAGCTTCCGCCAGGCCGGGCTGCGGTGGCCGGCTTCGTAGATCGACGCGGCATCCTTGGCGACCAGTCCCTCCCACTCTTCGCGCACGGCTTGGCGATAGAGCGCGCGCCCGTCACCGACCGCGAGCGCGCTCAGTTTCAGGCGCGAACGCGCCGGTGCCTTGAATAGCTGCTGCAGCCGGATGCGACGCGCGGTGAAGGGCAGGCGCCGCAGGTCCTCGTCGCCGTCCCGCAGCAGATCGAAGGCGAAGAAGCGCACCGGCTGCGCGCGGACGGCGTCGGCCACCGCCTTCGCGCCGGTGACGTGGATGCGCGGCTGGATGTGGGGGAAGCTGAGAGGCCGGCCGCGCTCGTCCACGGCGGCGATCTCTCCGTCGAGCAGGAGCGGGCGCGCGAGCCGGCTGGCAAGCCGCGCGAAGTCCTGGACGAGATCGGGGAACTGATCCGTCTTGTCGCGGCCGTTGCGGGAACGAATGCTCACGGCCGGTGCTCGGGGCTCGGTACTCGGTACTCGGGAACGCCCACGACCCCTGGCCTCCGGCCTCAGACCTCCGGCCTCCGGTTCTATGGCCACCAGCGCGCGGATGCCGTCGTATTTAGGCTCGTACACCAGGCGGTCGCTCCGGAGCGGCACCTTGCTGGGGTCGGCCAGCACGGCCAGCATCGGCCTGACGCGGTCCATCGGCTCGCGCCACGGCCGGCCCGGGGGACGGCCGGGGCCTCGCGGGGGTCGTGCCGGCATGACCCGCATCTTATCCGGATTGACAATGGCGGCGTCCGGGACGTAGAAACGGGTCTTCCCGTCATCCGTCGATTTCACGGGCAGTGCGCCGGGTCTGTCCGGGACGTGGCTGTGCAATTCCGTGCACTCGTGCAACGCCCGCGCCGTTCGTCCGATAATTGGAAGGCACACTCGATGACATCGGACGGCTGAAGGCCCAGAGCCCAGAGCCCAGAGACAAGGAACCTCCACCCATGGCCGCACGACCGACCTGGAAGGGCTATCTGAAGATCAGCCTCGTCAACATCCCCGTCCGGGTGTTTCCCGCGACGGATTCCGCGGCGACGATCAGCTTCAACCAGCTGCACCGCGAGTGCCAGACGCGCATCCAGCAGAAACGCTGGTGCCCGCACTGCGAGGTCGAGGTGCCCAACACGGATCTCGTGAAGGGCTACGAGTTCGAGAAGGGGCGCTACGTCGTGATGGACGAGGACGACCTGGCGAAGGTGCGGACCGAGTCCACGCGGGTGATCAACCTCGTGCAGTTCACCGACGCGAAGGCGATCGACCCGATCTACCTGGAGCGGCCGTACTACCTGGCGCCCGACGGCGCGGTCGCGGCCGAGGCGTTCGCCGTGATGCGCGAGGGGATGGCCGGGAAGGCGGGGGTCGGGAAGGTGGCGCTCTACGGGCGCGAGTACCTGGTGGCGATCCAGCCGCGCGGCAAGGGGCTGGTGATGCACACGCTGCGCCACGCGCGCGAGATCCGCAGCATGGACGCGATCGACGAGCTGGCGAGCGTCACGTCGAAGGTGAAGAGCGACGAGATGAAGCTCGCGCGCCAGGTGATCCAGAACTTCGAGGGCGAGTTCGACATGTCGGAGTACCGCGACGAGTACCAGGAAGAGCTCAAGCGGATCATCGACGCCAAGATCGCGGGCGAGGAGATCGTCGAGAAGGAAGAGGAGGCGCCCCCGAAGGTCGTCAACCTGATGGAAGCGCTCCGCAAGAGCCTCGACCGCGTCAGCACCGAGAAGAAGAAGACCGCGAAGGCCGCCATGGCCAGGCCGGCCAGGATGGCGGCGAAGAAGCGGGCGCGAGGCTGACCCATCCGCCACTCATCGAAACGGCCTGCCGTGAGGGCCGCCGCGCTCGCGGCCTGGCTCACGCTGGCGGCTGGCGGACCGGCCGGGGCGCAGGCCCCAGCCGTGCCCTTCGACGTCGAGGCGGCGACCACCGCGTACCTCGCGTCGGTCCCGGCCGATGCGCGCGCGGCCTCCGACGCGTACTTCGAGGGGGGCTACTGGCTGCAGCTCTGGGGGTTCCTCGCCACGGTCGGCGTGAACCTGCTGGTGCTGACCCTGGGCTGGTCGCGCCGCATGCGCGACGCCGCTGCGCGCATCACCCGCTTCAGGACGCTCCAGCCGTTCCTCTACTGGACGGAGTACCTGCTGGTCACGACGGTGCTGCTGTTCCCGCTGACGGCCTACGCGGGGTTCGTGCGCGAGCACCAGTACGGCCTCGCCACGCAGACGTTCGGCTCCTGGCTCGGGGACCAGGGGATGGCGCTGCTCGTCGGCGTCCTGTTCGCCGGCGCGCTGATGGTGGCGCTCTACGCGGCGCTACGGCGCGCGCCGCGCACGTGGTGGCTGTGGGGCTCGGGCGTGGTGGTCGGCTTCGCCGCCGTCGGTCTCACGATCGGCCCGGCGTACATCGCGCCCCTCTTCAACACCTACACGCCCCTCGAGGACGCGCGCGTGCGCGATCCCATCCTCAGCATGGCGCGCGCCAACGGCATCATGGCCCACGTGGTCTACCAGGTGGACGCCTCGCGCCAGTCCACGCGCATCAGCGCCAACGTGAGCGGTTTTCTCGGGACCGACCGCATCACGCTCAACGACAACCTGCTGGCGCGGGGCACGCTGGCCGAGGTCAAGGCCGTGATGGGCCACGAGATGGGCCACTACGTGCTCCATCACGTCTACACCGGCCTGGCCTCCGTCGCGGTGTTCGTGCTGGTCGGGTTCGCGTTCGTGCGGTGGGGGTTCGGGCGGGCCGTCCGCCGCTGGGGGGCGGCGTGGGGCGTCGACGGCATCGCCGACCCGGCGGGGCTGCCCCTGGTCGTGCTGATTCTGGCGATCTACGGATTCGCCCTGACGCCCGCCCTGAACACGGTCTCGCGCACGACCGAGTACGAGGCGGACATCTTCGGCCTCAACGCGGCCGGCGAGCCCGACGGCTTCGCCACCATCGCGCTCAAGCTGGCCGAGTACCGCAAGCTCTCGCCTGGGCCGGTCGAGGAGTTCCTGTTCTTCGATCACCCGAGCGGACGCACGCGCGTGCGAGCCGCCATGCGCTGGAAGGCGGAGCACCTCGACGCGCCGCCCCTGCCTCGCAGCCCGTGACAGAAGTCATTCCACGGGCTGCGAGGACGCGGAGCGCGACCACCGAGAACCCGAGGCCACGGAGAGGCTCCGAATTCCTCCGTGGTCTCTGACGCGGCGGTCACGTCCTCCGTGACCTCGCAGGCCGTGTCGACTTTCATCACGGCCTGCCTACCGTTCGGTGACGATGGTCGCGCCGCGGAAGTCGGGGTCCAGCTGGAGCTGCTCGGCGTGCTGCCGGGCGATGGCGATGTCGTCGTAGCGGCCGACGAGGACGCGGTACTCCTCCCGACCCTCGGTCTGCACGATCTCCTGGACGGCATACCCGAGCTCCTGCAGCCGGTCACCGGCCTCGACCGCGGCCGGCCTGGTCGGGAACGACCCGACGAGGATCGAGTAGGTCGCGGCCGTGGCGGTCTCGGGCTGGCTGGCGGGCGCGGCCGGCTGCGGCGCGGCCGCGGGCGCGGCGGGGGCTCCGGCCGTCAACCGTGCGGGCTCGTTCGGCCACAGCGGGACGTCGTAGTAGCGGGTCACCTGGGCGGCGCCCGCGAGGATCGCCGCGGTGATGGCCGCAGCCGTGCCCAGGCGGACGGCCAGCCGCTTGAGCCGCGCGAGGCGCCGGTCGCTCCGCCGCCGCCGCGGCGTCTCGAGCGCGAGCCGCTGCGCCGCCTGGCGCACGAGCGCAGGCGCGATCTTCGTCGCGCGCGTGGTCTGCCCGATCTCGAGCGTGCGGTCGCACAGCAGGTTGATCACGCGCGGCACGCCGCCCGAGAGCCGCTGCACGGCGTCGAGCGCCCGCGACGTGAAGTCCACCGAAACCGAGCCGCGCGCCAGCCGGAGCCGGTGCGAGATGTACGCCTCGGTGTCGTCGCGATCGAGCGGCTCCAGCATGCAGCGGCGCGAGATGCGCTGGTTGAGCTGTCGCATGTCCGCCGCGCCGAGAATCGACACGAGGTTGAGCTGCCCGACGATGACGATCTGCAGCAGCTTCTGCCGGTCGGTCTCGAGGTTCGTCAGCACGCGAATCTGCTCGAGCGTGGCCGGTGGCAGGTTTTGCGCCTCGTCGATGACCAGCACCGCGCTCGCCTTCACCTCGGCCAGCGACAGCAGGAACTGGTTGAGCACGTCCACCAGGCCCTGTTTGGTGGAGCCGACGAGCGCGCCGCGCCGCACCTCTTCGCGCGACACGACACCGAAGTCCTGGAGGACGGCCCGGAGCAGCTCCTCCTCGGTGACGAACGGATTGAGCACGAGCGCCGTGAACGTCTTGCGCCCGAGCTGCTCGAGCAGCGTCCGGCTGAGCGTGGTCTTGCCCGTGCCGATGTCGCCGGTGAGCAGCATGAACCCCTCGCGCCGCTCGATGCCGCGCTGGAGCTCGTCGATCGCCTTCTCGTGCGAACCGCTCCGGAAAAAGAAGCGCGGGTCGGGCGTGAGGGTGAAGGGCTGCTCGGCGAAGCCGTAGTAGTCTTCCGACACGTGTGGCGGTCTGGGCTGGATGGGGGCGACCGGTCGCGTCAAGCTTAGCGAATGCCGCGCCGCGGCTCAACACTAATCGGGCCCGGCGCCGGCATCCGGCGTTCGGGACGATCTACACTATCCCGATGCCTCGTTCCACACCCGGCGGCCAGCCTCCGCGGGTCCAGCCTCGGCCAGACTCGCCGACGCCACGCGAAGGCGGCTAGCCCCCGGCTAGCCCCCAACGCCCATGCACACACTCGTCCTGCTCCGTCACGGCGAAAGCGTCTGGAACAAAGCGAACCGGTTCACCGGGTGGACCGACGTCGGCCTGACCGAGAAGGGCGTCGCCGAGGCCCAGACCGCCGGCCGCCAGCTGCGCGAGGCGGGGTTTGGCTTCGACCTCTGCGAGACGTCGGTGCTCAAGCGCGCCATCAAGACGCTCTGGCTCGCGCTCGAGGAGCTCGACCTGATGTACCTGCCGGTGCGCAACCACTGGCGGCTCAACGAGCGGCACTACGGCGCGCTGCAGGGGCTCAACAAAGCCGAGATGGCCGAGCAGCACTCCAAGGAACAGGTGTTCCTCTGGCGGCGGAGCTTCGACGTGCCGCCGCCGCCGCTCGACCTGACCGATCCGCGCCATCCGTCGAACGACCCGCGATACGCGGGGGTCGAGCCGTCACTGCTCCCGCGCGCCGAGAGCCTCAAGGACACCATCACGCGCGTGCTGCCGTACTGGAACGAGACGATCGCGCCCGAGATCCGGCGCGGCCGGCGCGTCCTGATCTCGGCCCACGGCAACAGCCTCCGCGCGCTGGTGAAGCACCTCGACTCGATTCCGGACGACGAGATCCCGAAGCTGGAGATCCCGACCGGGGTGCCGCTCGTCTACGAGTTGGACGAGGCGCTGAACCCGCTCAAACACTACTACCTGTCCTAGCCGTGCAAGCACGGCTAGCGGGCCGCAAAAGCCCGCACGGCCTGCGAGGCGCGGAGAAGGTGGGCGAGAGTCAGAGAACACGGAGGAATCATCCTGAATCTCCGTGTCCTGGCAGCGCGTGGGGTGACAGCTCGTCAGCGTGTGCCGCCGGAGCCTGGCGGCGCTGAAACGGCCCGGCTGAGCCTGTCGCCGGGCGGGTGGGGTATGATCGCCCCTCCCCTCGTCCGGCACACGCGCGCCTGGCCGCGGTCGCCCCGCACCGGCTGCCGGGTCCGTCGGGTGGACGGGGGCCTCGGTCGGGCGGATTCCCGCGGAGGAGTCGGATGAGTCAGCGCAGGCGCATCCTCATCGTCGACGATGATGGCCCTTCTCGTCTGGTCGCGAAGGCGCTGGTGGAGTCGCTCGGGCACAGCCGGAGCTGGCCGCCGACGGGATCGAGGCGCTGGCCAAGCTGAAGCTCGACATCGATCTGGTGCTGCTCGACATCATGATGCCCGTCATGGACGGGTTCGACGTCACGCGGCGTACCGCGAGGATCCCCTGGGCGCCGACATCCCCATCATCATCGTCACCGCGCTCAACAGCCCGGAGGATCGCATTCGAGCCCTCGAGGTGGGCGCCAACGACTTCGTCTCGAAGCCGTACGACAAGACGGAGCTCGGCGTGCGCACGGCGTGCACCCTCCGGCTGAAGGAGGCCCAGGACTCGCTCCGGCGCCATCAGGCGGAGCTCGAGCAGCTGGTCGAGCTCCGGACGGCGATGCTCCGGCAGGCGCTGCAGGAGGCGGTCGAGGCGCAACGGTCGGCGAACCAGGCGCAGCTCGATACGGTCCAACGTCTCGCGACGGCTGCCGAGTACAAGGACAAGATCACGGCGCTCCACATCGAGCGCATGAGCGAGTACGCCGCGATCCTCGCGAGGGGCCTGACGCTGGCGCCCGGCGACGTGGAGTTGATCCAGCATGCGAGCCGCATGCACGACGTGGGCAAGATCGGGATCCCCGACGCGATTCTGCGCAAGCCGTCCGGCCTGGACGCCGCCGAGTGGCAGGTCATGCGGCAGCACACGAAGATCGGCGACCGCATCCTGGCAGGATCCCAATCCCGGCTGCTCCAGGCCGGTCAGCTCATCGCGATGTCCCATCACGAGTGGTGGGACGGGTCCGGCTACCCGACCGGATTGCGGGGCGACGCCATTCCGTTCTGGGGACGCATCTGCGCGGTGGCGGACGCCTTCGACGCGATCACCAGCGAGCGTCCCTACAAGCACGCCTTCTCCAACGACGAGGCGTACGAGATTCTGCTGGCGGAGCGCGGCACGCGCTTCGACCCGCGCGTGGTCGACGTGTTCTTCGAGCGAATCGAGGAGATCCTCGCCATCCAGCACCAGTACCGGGACGAGATCCTGAAGGGCCGGCCGCCGAGCGCCTAGCGTCGAGTGCCATCGGTGCGCCGCCCCCGCGGCGTCCGGAGGCGGAGGAATCCCGTCGTGCCCGACGCCCCGAAACAGTCCTTACGCATCCTCCTGGCGGAGGACGATCCCGTCCATCAGCAGTTCGCGGCGACCCTGCTTCGCGCGCGCGGGCATCGCGTCGATGTCGTGGGGGACGGGCGCCAGGCGGTCACGGCCGTGGCGGACCGCCGGTACGACGCCGTGGTCATGGACGTCGAGATGCCCGAGCTGGACGGCCTGAGCGCGACGCGGGCCATCCGCGCGATGCCGGTCGCCGCCACGCTGCCGATCATCGCGGTGACGGCGATGCAGGGGGGCGACGTCCGGGACCGGTGTCTGGCCGCGGGCATGACCGCGTATCTCGCGAAGCCCGTCGATCCCCAGACGCTCGTGGCGATCGTCGAGGGCGTACTTGAGAGGTGGGGCGCGGCGCCGGCGCCGCCGGTCGACCTCGCGGCGCTGCGCCGGTCGATGCGCACGGCGGGCATCGAGGCCGCGCTCGAGGGCATCCTCGCGCTGTACGTCGAGGAGGCGCCCGAGCGCCTTCGGGCGGTCGAGGCCGGCGTCGACGCGCGTGATGCCGAACGGGTCCGGCAGGCCGCGCACGCGTATCGGTCGGCGGCCGGGACGATCGCGGCTTCGGCGCTGGGCGCGCTGCTGGAGCGCATGGAGCGGGCCGGCCGGGCGGGCGACGTCGCGACGGCCGGCGCGCTGCTGCCCCAGGTGCGCGCCGAGCACGACGCGGTGCTCGCGCTGGTTCGCGCGGCCGCTCGGCCCGCGGACGATCGGAACGAAGACCACCCGTGAGTCACTGGCTGCTCGACGCGGTCCATCGGGCCGGTCTCCCGTGCGGGGCGTAGCTCGACGCCGCGGGCCGCAGGGGGAAGTGACATCACCATATCCACATTCATTGAACCTACCTATTGACAGCCCCCGGGCCGCCGCGGTATGCTCCGGGTCGCGCTGCACGCCGCAGCGGTTTATCCAGAGTGGTCGAGGGAACAGGCCCGACGACGCCACAGCAACCTGGCGGCAACCGCCAAGGTGCTAAGTCCTGCCCCGACAGCGGGAGAGATAGAACCGGGCCGCCGGAGCCTCCGGGCGGCCGAGGATCTCACTCTCGACTGTGCGCGTGATGGGTCGGCGCTCGCGCGCGTGATCCGTCCGACGCGTGGCCGGTCCGGCTGAAGCCGGACACCACGCCTGCGCTGGGAATTGGGCCCTCGTAGTGCCCCGCTTTAGCCGGGCTGCGGCCGGGCCGCGCGAGGCGCGTGTCCCGCGGAGCGATCCATGTCTGTGGTGCGAATCGGGCTGCTCGGGTTCGGCAACGTCGGTCGCGCGGTCGCCCGGGCGGCCGACGCCACCCGCGGCGAGCTGCGCGCCCGCGGGCTCGACGCCGGCGTCACCTGCGCCCTCGTGCGCGACGTCACGCGCGCGCGCCCCGCGGCCGCGCCCGCGCCGCCCCTCGTCGACGATGTCGAGGCGTTCTTCGCGCGCGATCACGACGTCGTCGTCGAGGTGCTCGGCGGCGTCGAGCCGGCGCGGACGCTGGTGGCCCGCGCCCTCGACCGCGGCATCCCGGTCGTCACCGCCAACAAGTCGCTGCTGGCCGCCCATGGCCCGTCGCTGCACGCCCTGGCGACCGACCGCGGCGCCAGCCTCCGCTACGAAGCGTCCGCGCTGGCGGGTGTCCCGTTCATCGACACGCTGGCGCGCCGGCCGCTGGTCGCCTCGGTCTCGCGTCTGACCGCCATCCTCAACGGCACGAGCCACTTCGTGGTCAGCGCGATGGACCGCGACCGGCTGCCGTTCGCCGACGCGCTCGCGCGCGCGCAGGCCCTGGGCCTGGCCGAGCCCGATCCGGCCAACGATATCCGTGGCGCGGACGCCGCCGAGAAGCTCGTGCTGCTCGGCGCGCTCGTCGGTGCGCCCGGGCTCCGTCCCGACGCGTTCGAGAGCACCGGCATCGACCTCCTCGAGCCCGAGGACCTTCCCGCCGCGCGTCGGCTGGGCGGCGTGATCAAACCCGTGGCGTGCGCCGCGTTCGCGCGTGAGGCGGTCCGGGCCTTCGTCGGGCCCGCCTTCGTCGACAACGCGCACCCGCTCGCCCGGCTCGACGGCCGCCTGAGCGGGATCCGGCTCGAGGGTCCGTATACGGGCGATCTGTTCTTCAGCGGCCCCGGGGCGGGGCCCGACGTGACGGCCGCCACGCTGCTCGACGACGTGGTCGAGACGGTGACGGCCGCGCGCCGGGGCTCCGGCAACGGCGCGCACGGGCTGGCCGGTGACGCGGAGACCCGTCACGCCGCCCGGACCGTGGCGGCGCCCGTGACGCCCTGGTTCACCCGCGTCAGGTTTCCCGACGCGCCGAATCCCGTGTTCGTGGCGGAGCTCCTCGGTGCGCACGGGGTGTGGCTTCGGCGCCACGACCGGCCCGTCAGCGACCGCGACCGCGGCGTCTGGTACGCGCTGGCCGAGCCGTGCCCGCGCCCGCGGATCGAGCGGGCGTTGGCCGCGCTCGAGGCGGCCACGGGGGCCGCGACGTGCGCCATCCGCGCGCTGGAGTCCTGACATGCCCGACGTGCCTCGCCCGCCGTCGACCGTGCGCGTCGTCAAGATCGGCGGCTCCCTGCTGACGGACCTGTCGTCTTACGCGCGGGCCGCCGAGGCAATTGCCCGCCAGCTCGATGAGGGCGGCGCCAGGGTGATCGTCGTCGTATCGGCCGAGCTCGGCGCCACCGACGCGCTGCTCGAGGCCGCCCGGACGCTCGCCCCGGAGCCCGATCCGCGCGCGCTCGACCTGCTCTGGTCCACCGGCGAGCTGCGGTCGGTGGCGCTGCTGGCGCTGGCGCTGCAGTCGCGCGGCATCACGGCCGCGGGTCTCGGTGTCCACGAGACCGGGTTGACGGCGGACGCGCGCGGCGGCGCGGCCGCCCCCGCCGTCACGCTCAACCCGCTGCGGCTGCGCGCGGCGATCGCCCGACACGCCGTCGTCATCGTCCCCGGCTTCCTGGCCACGGACGATGCCGGCCGCGTCGTGACGCTCGGGCGCGGCGGATCGGACCTGACCGCGGTCGTCATCGCGGCCGGGCTGGGCGCCGAGCGCTGCGATCTCCTCAAGGACGTGCCGGGGTATTTCACCGCGGACCCGCGCCGGGATGCCTCTGCGACGCGGGTGCCGAGCCTCGACTTCGCGCGCGCGATCGCCCTGGCCGACGCGGGCTGCGAGCTGGTCCAGCGGGACGCGCTGGTCCACGCCGGACGGGCTGGACTGCCGCTCGTCGTGCGCGCGATGGACGCCGCGGCGGGCGGCACCGTGGTGCGGGACTGAACCGACCGACAGGGCCCCGAATCGCGGGGCCCGCATGAAGGGAGATCGACCATGGAGTTCGCGACCAAGACCATTCACGCCGGCCAGCCGTCCGACGAGACCACCGGCGCGCTCATGGCGCCGATCCACCAGACCTCGACCTACGAGCAGCAGGCGCCGGGCGTGCACAAGGGGTACGACTACACGCGCACCAACAATCCGACCCGGGAGCGGCTGGAGCACGTGCTGGCGGCGCTCGAGGGCGTCGAGCACGCCGCGGTCTACGCGTCAGGCCTCGCGGCGGAGCACGCCGTGCTGCTCGCCTGGCTCAAGCCCGGCGACGAGATCGTCACACCCCGCGACGTGTACGGCGGTACCTACCGCCTGCTGGCGAAGGTGTTCGAGCCGATCGGCTGCACGGTCCGCGAGGTGGACGTGTCGGACGTCGCCGCGGTCGCCGCCGTCATCTCCCCGCGAACGCGGCTGGTCTGGCTGGAGTCGCCGACCAACCCGCGGCTGCTCGTCTGCGACATCGAGGCGATCGCGCGCCTGGCGCACGCGACGGGCGCGCTGGTCGTCGTGGACAACACGTTCGCGACCCCGTACTTCCAGCGACCGTTCGAGCTCGGGGCCGACATCGTGGTGCACAGCGTCACCAAGTACCTGGCGGGCCACTCGGATCTGATCCAGGGCGCGGTGCTCGCGAAGGACAAGGCGGTCTTCGAACCGATCAAGTTCCTGCAGAATGCCGTGGGCGGCGTGCCCTCGCCCTTCGACTGCTGGCTGACGCTGCGGGGGTTGAAGACGCTCGAGCTAAGGGTGGCGCGCCATGCCGACAACGCGCGCGCGATCGCCGAGGCGCTCGACGGGCATCCGATCGTCCGCCGCGTGTACTACCCCGGCCTGCCGTCGCACCCAGGCCACGCGATCGCTCAGCGGCAGATGAGCGGCTTCGGCGGCATGGTGTCGTTCGAGCTCGACGGATCGGTGGACGAGGTCGTGTCGCTGGTGTCGTCGTTCCGCCTGTTCGCCCTCGGCGAGAGCCTGGGCGGCGTCCGGTCGCTCGTGTGCCACCCGGCGCGGATGACGCACGCGTCGATTCCCCCGGAGGTGCGCGCCGCGCGCGGCCTGTCCGACACGCTCGTGCGCCTGTCGCCGGGGTGCGAGACGACGAGCGACCTGGTGGAAGACGTGCTGAACGGCCTGGCGCGCGTGGAGGCCGCGCGATCGCGCGTCGCCGTGCGAGCCTGAAGTCGCCGGCGATCGCGCCCGAGCCGATCGGCAGCGGGGCAGCCGCCTGCAACAAGGTCCGAGGTGGGCAAGCGCTTCTCTGCTGTGGACCAGCCCTTCAGGGCTGGTCGCAGGCTGCTCCTCACGCCGCGCCTCCCCACCAGAGGGACCGCGCGGTCACGACCCGGTGGTCCAGGCCCGCCGCGCGATCGAGCTTCCGCACGATCGCCGGCAGCCCCAGCTCGAAGCGCCACCGGTCGGCGCGGCCGCCCGCGGCTTCGGCGGCCGCGACCCAGTCGGCCCACTCCGGCACGGTCGCGCCCGCCACCGGCTCCACCACGAGCACGCGCGCGCCGCGGCCGGCGGCGTCGAGCAGGCGCTCGCGCATCGTGTCGCGCGCCTGTCGATCCAGCTCGTTCAGGCACCAGGCCGCGACGATGGCCGCTCCCGCGCCCGGCAGGCGATGGCGCGTGACGTCGTTCCGGACGAGCGTGGCGTGCAGTCCGAGCGCGCGGTACGTCCAGCGGGCTTCGCCGATCGCCCACGGATGCCGATCGACGCCAACGACTCGCGGTGGCCGCTCGAAGCCGAGCGACCATGCTGCGCCGGCCACGCCGGTTCCGCAGCCCAGATCGACGATGGGCCGGACCTCGCGGTCTGCGGCGCCGAGCGCGCGCGCGATCGCCGCGACCACGGTGAAGTGCAGCGGGCCGTAGAACAGGGCGAACGCGGCGCGCTTGCCGGCGCCCTGCAGCGCCGCGCCGCGCGCCAGGCCGCGGCGGCGCTCGACGTAGGTGGAGGACAGCGCCCTCAGCGCGCGGCCGACCTCGGCGAACCGGAGGTCCGCCAGGTGCCGCGCTTCGAGCGCCTCGAGCCATCCAGGGACGGGGTCGGCCACACCGGATTCTCGCCGCGCTCCGGGACTTTGGCAACGAACTTCGGACTCGGGGCACTGGCGCAGGTCCGGCCCCCGCGTGGCGCAGGCCTTCAGGCCTGCGTATCCGAACAGCCCTGAAGGGCTGTTCCACATCGTCGGCGCGAGTGCCTTCGCCCGGCCCCAGCAGGCCATCGCGAAGCCCGGGTCGAGGCGCGCGGCCTCACGGAAGGACCGATTACCGAGGGTGTTGGAGAACGGTAGGGGACGTACCGTAAGCCGTACGCCGTACGCCGTATTGGGGTGAGTGACGGGAATTGAACCCGCAACCACCGGAGCCACAGTCCGGTGCTCTACCATTGAGCTACACTCACCGTCGATCCGGCTACGGAAACACTCCAGTCTAGCATCGTGCCCCGGAGCCCGGCAACGGGGCCACGTTCTCCGATCGGTGTGGCCCAGGCCTTCAGGCCTGTGGGCCGTCTCACGCCGCGCCGACGACCGCCAGACCATGCGCGCGCGCGGCCAGCGCGAGGGCGCCGTCGTGCGTCGCCATCGTCAGCCGGCGGTCCGTGGTCTCCTGCCAGAGCAGGGCCGTGGCCAGGTGGATGGCGTCGAGCGTGCCGAGCTCGGTGGGCAGAGGCTGCGCCGCGCGGGACAGGACCGGGCGCGTGATCTCGACCAGCTCGATCGTGTCGAGCAGGCGGAAGAGCGCCTCCCGGCGGCGGGCGGTCTCGCGGTCCGAGAGCCCCTCGCGCAGGCGGACGCGGTCGAGCGTGCGCAGGGACTCGACCTCGACGAGCGCGCTCGCCACGCCGCTCTCGACGTCGCGCCATTCGGCCAGCGCGCCGGGCTGGCCGAGCACGAGGCGCAGGAGCACGGACGAGTCGAGGTAGGCGATCACCGGTCGGCCTGCCGTTCGTCGAGCAGCAGCGCGACCGCGTCGGTGCGCAGGTTGGCGAGGGGCGGCGGCAGCCTGACGGCGGAGGGCCGGGGCGCGCCGGGGCGGGGCGGCCGGGTGACGAGCGAGGCGCCCGGGGTGTAGGGCACCAGGCGCGCGACCGGGGTATCGCGATCGAGCACCGTGACGGTCTGCCCCCGGCGGACGAGGCGCAGGTGCTCGCTCAGTCTCGCCTTGAGGTCGGCGATGCGGACGGCCTTCATGACTATCATTTAACCATTTATGGTCATCATAGAGCAACCCAGTATTCCTCTGGCAGCCCGCGGGCATTCGCTGGGCCTGGCGTGGGCGGTTCCGTGGGCCTTGCGTGGGGCTTTCCGTGTTAATTTCGTCGTGTGCGCCCGTAGCTCAGGTGGATAGAGCACCGGCCTTCTAAGCCGGGGGTCGCAGGTTCGAATCCTGCCGGGCGCGCCAATCTGGCCAGATTTCGCGAAAGCGTGGATTCGCACCGCGGAATCTGGCGACATTCCGCTGCTCACTTCGACCGGTCGGAACCTACCAACTGAATTACTCTTCCCAGTTTCTGGCCCATTTCTGAGCGGCCGCGAACCTCAGATTCTCATCGCCGTCCATTCGCTTCCACTCGGCGGGGGCCGATGGCATCGTCGTGACCGATGGCCAAGTACGCCTCGGTCCTGCGGGAGATACGGACGCAGCTCGGCTTGTCCCAGGCGGAGTGCGCGACGGCTCTTGGTGTCGCGCTCGAAACATTCCGCGCGTGGGATGCCGGCCGACGGACGGCACCAGAAGCCATCGTCCGCCAGATCCAGACGCTCGAGGCGAAACGGCCGCCGCATAGCCAGGTGCCGTTGCAGGTCTTGGCCGACGAACTCCACGTTCATGTGCGGACGCTGCCATGTGCGGACGCTGCGCGCCGCGGCGCATGATGGGCGGCTCCGCCGCCACATTCGGCCAGCGACCGTTCTTCGGGAAGCTGACCGCGACGGCCACGCGAGAAGCCGGCGCACGGTTCATGGCGACGTGGTATCGGCGGACCTACGGACGTGGCCGGCGCCGTCTAGTGGGCGTGTGCCGCGTGACCGTGCCGGCGGACTACGCGGCCACACTTGTGGGCCTGCGGCTCCGGCTCGGCCTGAGCCAGCAGCAGCTCGCCGCAGCGGTTGGCGCCGCCACCAAAGCGGTGGTTTACCAGTGGGAGACTGGCAAACGGAAGCCCTCGCCTGTGTTCTGGCTGCGGATCGAGCGTCTGTGGCGACAATTCGGGACCTCGTCTGTCGGAAGAGCGGACCGGCCTGGCGCTCAGGAGCTGTGAGCGTGACGCGTGCGAGGTCGTCGTCGACCGCCTCGACCAGACCGATGCCCGTCGTCGCGTCATCGACCGTCGAATCGGTCAACGCGTGGGCCACGATCACACCGGATCGATCGACGCCAAGGTGGAGCTTCTTCCAGCCGCGCTGGCCGCGTCCTCCGTGTTTCGCGGCGGCCCATTCACCCTCGCCCACCATCGAGAGACCCGTACTGTCGACGACGAGATGGATGGGTCCGTTGGCCGGGATGCGGAAGAGCCCGACCTCCAGGCTCTGACTCCGCCGAGAGAGCGTGGTGTGTTCGGGGGCTTCGAGATCGACCCCCATCAAAGAGAGGACCGACCGCAAGAAGCCCTCCGCTTAGTTCGCTTTTCAACGCGCGGAACGCGGCCTCCGCCTCGGTCAACTGAATGTACTTGGTCCAGAGCTCCTCGACCGTCTGACCCACGAGATTCGTGCGCAGCAAGTACGCGCCCTCACGCGCGTCGCGCCAGGCGCGCCGATCTTCGATGAGCGTCCAGTGGAGCGGCCGCTGGCCATCCTCGTCGCGCACGGCCATCTCATACAGATCGGCGACGCTGGCGTACGTGGCGTGCAGCCGCCCCAGCCCGCGCTCGATCTTCGCGCGGTCTTGCAGCCGACCGGTGGCGACCCGGGTCTCCAGCCCGCGCAAGCGGTCTTCGAGACGCCCCGAGAAGCGACGCCGAATCGCGAGCGCCTTCTCCCGCCGCGCGGTCGATCGACACAGCACGTAGGTTTCGGTGCCGCCCGGGATGGGGACCAGTTGCGCTTCGACCTCCTCGCGGACCTGCGTCCAGGAGCCCTCCCGCAGCGCGCGCTCCACAGGCCGCAAGGTCGTCCGCCGCGTCCCCACGAGATACTGGCCGCCTCGGCGCCGAATGGCCGCAAGATTGGCGTCGCGGACAATGCCGCGGTCAAAGACCCACACGCGCCGCGCCTGCCCGTACTGGCGCTCCACCATCCGCATCACGGTCTCGAGCGAGGTCACATCCGCCCGGTTGCCATCAAACGTTTCGTCGCTCAGGGGGAAGCCGTCGATAATCGCGAGCTCGCTCCCAGGCGCGCAGAGCCGATTGATCGCGAGGATCGCCGCCACGCGCGACCACGGCACGTCGGCGCGGGCCGCATCCACCCGCATCTCGAAGAACTCGTCCAACCGCAGCGGCTGCCAGAGCGCCAGGCCGAGCAGCGCGGGCCCCAGTTGCCGCGTGCGTTCCAACCGCACGCGCTGGACCAGGACCTGCGCGACCTCCGCATCGTCGGGGGGCGGCGCGACCTCCGACGGAAACAGTTTCAGCTGATGTCGTTCGCCGGCGTCATTGAAGACCTCGATCGTGTTCAGCCACCGCGCCTGCGCCGAATCATTCAGCTCGCCGAGATGACAGAGCGTCCGTTGCCGCGGCCCATCCGCCGTGCGCACCGTTTCGACGAGCGACCAATAGGTGTGTCGCTTGCCGTCCTTGTCGCCGCGAATCGCACTACGCGCGATTGAGGATGAAGGACTTACAGCGATGAGCGAGGGGACACTCGCCTCAGACGCCGTTTCCGTGACGAAGATCGGTTAGCGGGAGGAGCGGTAACGCACGAGGAGGCGATTGACGCTGACGCCGTGCGCCTTGGCGGCGGCCCGGGCGATGGCGCTGAGATTTGGCTGGTCGCGGTGGCTGATCTTGACGTCGACGCCGAGCTGTGTCCCGACGTCACGAATGCGAACTCGGCGCCTATGGCTTGCGACCGCCGCGTGCATTTGCGTCAACGCCGCTTCGTAGCGGTCGGCGGTGTCCGTCTTTCGACTGCGCGCGGTGATTCTAGACTTGGCGAGCTGGTCGATGAACTTGAGCACCCAGTCAGGGATCGGGGCGTTCGCCGTGCGTGCGAGCTGCCACGCGTGCCAGACGTGGCGGGGATTGCGCGTGTTGCGATACAGGTTCTCGTCAACGCGCAGGGCCGCGGCCACCGCCTTCGTCTTGAGGTCCATGGACGTGACTATGCGGTCAATCAGGGTGCGGGTTCACCCGGCGCTTCTTCGGGACGGGGCGCCCTCACATCGGCAAAGACATTGCCGCTCCCCGCCACGCAGTCATTCTTCGAGGTCATGGCTCCGTGCTCTGCGGCGAACGAACCTCGGCGAGGGCGTAGCTGGTGCTGCGGCCCCCTCCCGGATTGCGCACGAGCATGCCGTGTTGCACCAAGTCGAGAATGTCTCGCAGTGCCGTGTCGGAGGAGCATTTGGCGATCGTCGCCCACTTCGACGTCGTGAGCTTGCCCTCAAAGCCGCCCAGCAGGCGATTCAGCATGGCGCGTTGGCGTTCGTTGATCGGAACCGTCCTGAACGCTTGCCAGAAGCGCGCCTTGGCGAGCACGGCGGCGAGGGTGGTCTGCGCGCCGTCGATCGCGCGGCCCAGGCACGCCAGGAACCACGCCATCCATGGCGTGACGTCCAGGGTGCCCTTCTGTGTACGCCCCAGGATGTCGTAGTACTCGGCGCGCTCCTGGCGAATCTGCGCCGACATGCTGTAGAACCGCTGCGGGCTGTGTTCCGAGCGCGCCAAGGCGAGGTCCGCCATCGCGCGAGCGATACGGCCGTTGCCATCGTCGAACGGATGGATCGTCACGAACCAGAGATGAGCCAGTCCCGCCTTCAGCACCGCATCCATGTCCGTGCTGACGCCGCCATCATTGAACCAGTCCAGAAGCGCCTCCATCTCTTGATCAAGCCTCGCGGCGGCGGGCGCCTCAAAGTGGACGCGCTCATGCCCGATCGGACCGGACACGACCTGCATCGGCCCCGTGGCGTCATCACGCCAGGCACCCGCGCGAATCTTGCGCATGCCGCTGCGGCCCGTCGGAAACAAGGAGGCGTGCCAGGCACACAATCGCTCGGCCGTGAGGGGCTCGTCGTAGTGGCGCGTGGCGTCGAGCATCATTTCCACGACGCCCTCAACGTGGCGGTCCGCCGCTTGAAGCCCCCCGACGTCCATACCGAGGCGACGCGCAAGAGAGGAGCGCACCTGGCTCGCATCCAGTGTCTCGCCCTCGATCTCGCTGCTCTTCACGACGTCTTCGGTCAGCGTTTGAAGGACGGCGTCCTGTTGAAGCTGAAACCCCAACGCTTCCATGTGGCCGAGCAAGCGGCCCTGACGATGGCGGACTGAGGCCAGCGGTTGCGCCAGCTTCTCCCGGTCCCATTGAAACGTGGGCCAACCAGGGAGCTCATGAATGTAGCGAGCCTTACGCCGCATATAGTGCGGTGATTATAGTGGTCAATCGCCGCACTTGGCAAGACATTGTCCGCATCACATGCGGTGAATAGGCAGCATAATCACCGCAACGCAAGCCGACGCGGCAACTGAGTGGGCTTCGTTGACGCCAGGATCCGCAGCCGTACGCGGCCAACCGGCCAAGATGCCAGAAATCTGGCCTAAATTCGATCATCTTGAGGTCGATCGGTTTATCGGCATCGGCTCCGATCCGAGCCATCATGCTCGAATTCTGGCCGGAATTCGCGCCTGAAGCGTGCTCGCTGTGCGCGAAACATAACCGCCATGTCATAACCGATCGGCCTTCCCAAACCTCGAGAATGTGGCCACTTCTGGGCGGTCTTGGACGACCGGCCTTCTAAGCCGGGGGTCGCAGGTTCGAATCCTGTCCTTCGGCGAACTCAGGACACCCCGAGCCTGTCGAGGGGTGCCGGGCGCGCCATCCGCCGTCGCCCCGCCGCAGCGAAGCGGAGGCGGGGCTATGGCGGGATGGCGCGTGAGTGCTTGTGCCTCGCCGTAGCGGCGGGAGTAATGCGTCGCCGCGAAGGCGGGCCGGGCGCGCCAGACTTTGAATGGCGGGGACCCCTGCACCCCGCCAAGCGCGTCGCTTGCGGGGACCCCTTTGCCCCGCGCCGCTCCGCGCGATCGCCGAAGGCGAGGTGGCTGCCCCCGGCAGGCCTGCGGGGAAGCGCCGCGACGCGCTGCGCTCGTCGCGAGCGGTTCCGCGCCGAAGCGGCTCTGCACGGTCTCGGCCGCGAAGGCAGTGCCGGGCGCGCCAACCCGCTCTGGGTCCATTCCGGGGACATGGGTGACAGATCATTCCGGAGACATGGGTCACACTTCCGGGCCGAATGGATTCTGGATCGGCTCGAGCCGGCACGTCTCGTCGTCAAAGTACCCCGGATCGTGGTCCATAAAGTCCACCAGCCAGAGCCGGTCGCTCACCCGCCGGACGCCGACGTTCTGCCCGGCACACACCGTACTGACGTTGATCTTTCGGCGCTTCCAGCAGATCCGCCCGCAGCGGGTCACGGTCGCCATCCGTCGTGCAGCGGATAGTCGACGTCCTGGGGGCCGCGGCAAGGCCGAAGCGAAGGTCCGAGGCCTCCGCCATTCCCTTGGCCGTGAGCGCTGAGCCGGCGACCACTACCGGCCGGCGCGCGCTGGCAGGCCGTCCTGCCGGAACGGGAATGAACCGGCGCGACCTCTCACCGGCCGGTACGTTTCGACTGGCGCTTGGCCTCCGCGACGCGGCACGCCCGCCGGGCCCAGGTGACGAGGTCGTCAGCGTCTTCGAGGACGCCGGCCGGCACCTGGTAGTACGACATCGTTTCGGACCGCTCTGGGTACGGCTTGAACGCAGACATACCGGCCGCCTCATAGTCGGGGCGGTTGGTGTCGTCGACCTTGAAGTACAGCGTGTCGGCCGCGATGATGCCGAAGAACAGATCGCCGGCATACAACCCGACGCCACCGAACATCGCGCGCGCGCGGACACCGCCGAGGCCCTCGAGCTGATCGAGGACGAAGGCGCGAAAGCCCTCGCTGACCGGCATGGCGGTCCATTCTACCCCTGGCTGGCTGAGGTTCGGTCTCTTCAGTACATCCCGCCCATTCCGCCCCCACCGGACGCCGGCGCGTCCTTCTTCTCCTCCGGACTCTCCGACACGAGCGCCTCGGTCGTCAGCAGGAGCGACGCGATCGACGCCGAGTTCTGAAGCGCCGACCGCACCACCTTGGTCGGGTCGATGACGCCTGCGTGCACCAGGTTCTCGTACGTGTCGTTCAGCGCGTTGAAGCCTTCCTCGGGTCCCATGTCCTTGACCTTCGAAACGACGATGGACCCTTCCTGGCCGGCGTTGTTGGCGATCCAGCGGAGCGGTTCCTCGATGGCGCGCAGGACAATGCTGACCCCGATCTGTTGATCGCCGCCGAGCTTGAGCCCGACGAGCGCCTTCGACGCGCGGAGCAGCGCGACGCCGCCGCCCGGGACGATGCCCTCTTCGACAGCCGCCTTCGTGGCGTGCATGGCGTCCTCGATGCGCGCCTTCTTCTCCTTCATCTCGGTCTCGGTGGCCGCGCCCACCTTGATCACCGCCACGCCACCCACGAGTTTCGCGAGCCGTTCCTGCAGCTTCTCCCGATCGTAATCGGACGTGGTGTCCTCGATCTGCGTCCGGATCTGCTTGATGCGACCCTCGATCGCCTTCTTCGTGCCGGCGCCCTCGATGATCGTCGTGTTGTCCTTGTCGATCGTGACCTTCTTCGCCCTGCCGAGATCTTCAAGCGGCAGGTTCTCGAGCTTGATACCCAGGTCTTCGGTGATCGCCCGGCCACCAGTGAGGATGGCGATATCCTCGAGCATGGCCTTTCGCCGATCGCCGTAGCCTGGCGCTTTGACGGCCGCGGCCTTCAGGGTCCCGCGCAGCTTGTTCACGACGAGCGTCGCCAGCGCCTCGCCCTCCAGGTCCTCGGCGACGACCAGAAGCGGCTTGCCGCTCTGGGCGACGCGCTCGAGCACGGGAAGCAGATCCTTCAGGCTCGAGATCTTCTTTTCGTGGATGAGAATGTGCGGATCCTCAAGCACGACTTCCATCCGCTCGGGATCTGTGACGAAGTACGGCGACAAATACCCGCGGTCGAACTGCATCCCTTCGACGATCTCGAGCGACGTGTCAATCGTCTTCGCCTCTTCGACCGTGATCACGCCGTCCTTGCCGACCTTGTCCATGGCCTCGGCGATGATCGTGCCGATGGGCGCGTCGTTGTTGGCCGCGATGGTGCCAACCTGGGCCACCATCTTGCCGCTGACCGGCTTCGACATCTTCTTGAGCTCGGCGGTGACCACGTCAACCGCCCGCTCGATGCCGCGCTTGATGTCCATCGGGTTCGAGCCGGCGGCCACGTTTTTCGCACCCTCGCGATAGATGGCCTGCGCGAGCACGGTGGCGGTCGTGGTGCCATCCCCTGCGAGATCAGAAGTCTTGCTCGCGACCTCACGCGCCATCTGCGCACCCATGTTTTCGAGTGGGTCTTTCAGCTCGATCTCCTTGGCGACGGTCACACCGTCCTTGGTGATCGTCGGCGATCCGAACCTCTTGTCGAGGACGACGTTGCGCCCCCTGGGACCGAGCGTGACCTTGACCGCGTCGGCCAACTGATTGATGCCGCGCAAGACGGCCTGGCGCGCCCGCTCGCCGTACACAATCTGCTTTGCCATGACATATGTCTCCAGTCACTCTCGACGGTCACGTGTCAACGCTTCGTCTTCTTCGTCTTCTTCTTGGTCTTGCCCCTGCGGACGATCAGCTTCTTCGTGGTCTTGCCCTTGGCGCCGACCGGCGTGTTCTTGGTCTTGCCTTCGATGACGGCCAGCACTTCATCCTCTTTGACGATGAGGTACTCCTTGCCTTCGAGCTTGATCTCCTGGCCAGCGTACTTGCCGAACAGGATCAAATCACCCGTGCGGACGTCGAGGGGGACCCGCTTGCCGTCGTCCTTCACCTGCCCGGTGCCGGCGGCCACGACCTTGCCCTGCTGCGGCTTCTCTTTGGCCGTGTCCGGGATGATGATTCCGCCGATCTGCTGTTCGCCTTCCTCGAGGCGTTGGACAATGACGCGGTCGTGCAGCGGTCTGAGTTTCATGTGCGGGTCCTCCGTCCTGGCGTAGCCGTTGGAGCGCTTTGGAGACCTGTCGCCAGCCGACACGACACCCTCCCGCGAACGAGGGCTCGCCTCGAGACGCCGACGAACGGCTTTAGTGAGGGCTGGAGCGAGATCCCCGACAGCGCATCGGGTCTTGGCAGCAGTGCTCAGGAAAGCTGAACACCTCAGTATACATCGAATCGTGAAGGCCGTTTCGAGTTTTACGTGAGACAGGTCGCGGGTCAGCTTCAGTCAATGGTCTGCACCAACTGTCGGCCAGCGTTCCACCTGGTCTCCGAGAACGACATGCGCCTGATGAATGCGGCTGGCCGCCAGGCACGTGCAACGATTCGTATCGGTGCACGGACTCGTGCTCAACCTCTTCCATGTCGGCCGCCACCGGCAGCGGGGGCTGAAGCCGCGCGCCCGGAAAAGCTGCGTCGCACCGAAGGAGCAAAAGCAGCGTTAGGTCCCGCCGGGGAGCCACGGGCGCAGACGTGCTATAATGGCTCGATTTCGCTTTCCTGAACTCTGTCGCCGCCCCGGCGTCCGCCGGGAATCTGCCTCAGCGTCATCAAAGCTACAGCCACTCCGGGGGCTGATCCCTGTGCCGCCTGCACCTGACGCCCGTTGCGCCGGCAGGCGGGCAGGCCATGGGAAGACCCGTGGGGCCCGGTGGGAAGACTCGTCGATTCGGCGCAACGGGAAACCGTCACTTCGACAGGAGACGACATGTCAGCAATGAACGGGACGATCAAGCGGCTGGTGAGCGGCAAGGGCTTCGGGTTCGTGGCGGCGGGAGACGGCAACGAGTACTTCTTCCACCAGTCCGCCTGCAACGGCGTGCAGTTCGACGACCTCCAGGAAGGCCAGGGAGTGACCTTCGAGCGGGGTCAGGGACCGAAGGGCCCTCGCGCCGAAGACGTCAGACTGGTCTGAGGGCCCACCTCGACCGGGTCTCCCAGCACGACCCGCACCTGATGGGTGCGGCCGTCATCGACGAGGGGAATCGCGACCGCGCTCACCGGGGCTGCGTCCAGGTCCGCGCTCGCCACCCCTCGACACCGGCGGGCCGGGTTCGCGACCGCAATCTCGTAGCGGATCGAGCCGAACCGCCAGTCGATTCGGTACTCGGGCCACGACGACGGGATGCACGGATCGACGACGAACGTCGCGCCGCGTCGCCGCAGCCCGAGAACGCTCTCGAGCCCCGCGCGGTACATCCAGCCGGTAGAACCCGTGTACCACACCCGCGGCGGCCGGCGTGTGCCGCGCCGGCGTGCACGTCGCCTGCGAGCACGTACGGCTCGGTCATGTAGCGGGCGACGGGTATTGTCAAGTTGAGGCGACGAGAGACAGAGTAGGCCGATGACGAGCCAGTTGGCCAGCGATCACGGATATCGATTCCCGCCCGAACTCATCAGCCACGCCGTCTGGCTCTACCATCGCTTCTGCCTCAGCTTCCGCGATGCGGAAGATCTACTCGCTCAGCGAGGGGTTACGGTCACCTACGAGACGATTCGGCAGTGGTGTCGGACCTTCGGCCCGACGTATGCGCGGACGCTGCCGCGCCGGCGGGGCCGGATGGGCGACACCTGGTACCTGGACGAGCTCTTCGTGACGATTCGCGGCAATTGGCGCCTTCCGGTTCAACGTTCGCCTTCAGCACCCTGAGGACAGTCAGTGCCAGAATCTGCCGTGCGGCTACACTCCTCACGGCGACACGATGAATGCAAACGGAAAGGAGTCACACAATGGGAGACAAAGGTGGGAAAAAGGATAAGAACAAGGGTCAGAAACAGAAGGTAACCAAACAAGAGCAAGAGGCCCAGAAGAAGCGGGATAAGCAACAGAAGAGCACTCCGTGAAAGAAATCAGGATTCGAGCGCGCGAAGACCGCAATTCCTGACGAAGTCCAATGCCTGTTCATGGAACTACAGAAACACCTAGAGGCCAACCATGCCATGCAGGCGGCGCCAAATGGCGCGCCTGATGGCTGGTGTTAGCAACTGTCTGCGATGTCAAGCGGTTTCCTCCGTCGGTCGCCACGGGGTCTGCGTTGGCATCATGGCGTTGAGGATCGTGAGGAGCTTTCGCATGCACGCGGTGAGCGCCAGCTTCTTCGGTTTACCGGCCCGGAGCAGGCGCTGGTAGAAGGCGCGGATGACCGGGTTGCGTCGTGAGGCCACCAGGGCGGCCATGTAGAGCGTGGCCCGGACAGGCGCGCGGGCCGCCCCAAGACCAAGCGCTTGCCTTTGAGCGTCCCGCTATCGCGCGCGAGGGGTGTCAATCGACGGAAGCCGTGTGAGGGCTTCGAGGACGGCGGCGGCGACCCAGCGTACCACCATGTGTCCACCGCGCCACCGTTTCACGTTGCGTTTCACCTGCCGGGTCCGGCTGATGAGACTCTCGGCGGCGTTCGTGGTCGTCAGCGAGCGACGCAACGTCTCGGGCAAACCGAGGCCGAGCACCGTGAGCGTTTCGTCGAGCCCTTCAGGCACGCTCTCGGCCGCACTGGGATGCTCGGCGTCGAGGCGTCGCGCGAGATCGACGAGGAGGCGACGCGCTATGGCGACGTCGGCCGCTCGATACGCGCGCTGGAGGATGGCCTTGACCTACGCGCGCGGGCGATCCGGCAGATGGTCGAGGACGTTGCGCAGCTTGTGCACCTGGCAGCGTTGCACCAGAGCGCCCTCGCCGAAAGTGTCGCGGACGGCCTTCCGCAACGCTTTCGAGCCATCGAGAAGCACGAGCACACTCCGGTCGGTGCGGAGCCCGCGACTCTGGAGATTCGCGTTAAGTGGTATCGCCGACGAGCCGCTTCTTTCCGGCTTCCAGAAATTCCTTAGTTTCCGCCCCACCTGGCTTAATGGCGACCTTCACCGCGTCTTCCATTGGGTCTTTGAACGGCACTTCGATTCGGAGCAATCCGTTCTCGTAGGTAGCTTCGGCTTTGTCAGGTTTCACCGCCCAACCTAAGGCCAGTGCCGAAACGTAATCGATGTCCCTTGCTGGCGCCAATAAATGGACGCTATCTTCAAGGATCTTTACGTCGATGGTCTCTGTTGGCGCTCCTGGGATGGCGAACTCCACTATTAGCTTGTGGTGCTCCGCGTCGGCATACGCTACGGTATCGGGCGCAACCTTCATCCGCAGTACTTGCATCTTGACACCCTCCTCACTTGACGATGTACATTGAAAATTTCAAATCAACCGGGATTTCCATTTTGGTCGTCTCAGATCGGCACCTTTATACACCGAGGCCCTCCGTGGTGGCGTTCCTCGCGTCGCAACCCGCAAAATCAGGGCGCGGCGAATAGTCCGGCGGGTATGGTACCACAGCCAAGTCGGAAATCCGGGTCCAAGTACTCCGCGCGGATCTCGAGAACGCCTCGCCCCTCATTCTTCACGCGGATGCCCGTAGTGTCCGAAAACTCCGCCCGTAGCGATTTGGGGGTCGAGTGTCGGCCGGTGAGCTAGACTCGCGCCTGTGGTCGATCGCGCCGCCGTTCGCTTGCTCGTGGCGACCCTGGCCGGCTGGCTGACCGGCCGGCAGCAGGAGCTGATCGCCTATCTGATCGACGAGAATCGCATCCTGCGGGCGCAACTGGGCGACCGGCGGGTGCGATCGACCGACGCGGAGCGGTGCCGCTTGGCCGTACGCAGCCACCGGCTTGGCCGCAAGAGGTTGAGCCAGGTCGCCACGATCGTCACGCCCGACACGATTCTGCGGTGGCATCGACAGCTCATTGCCCGCAAGTGGACCGACGCCAGGCGGCGGCCGGGCCGTCCCGGCGTGCGGCGGGAGATCCACCAGCTCATCTCGCGCCTGGCGGAAGAGAATCCGACGTGGGGGTACTCCCGGATTCAGGGCGCGCTGAAGAATGTGGGCCATCGCGTGGCGCGGTCGACCATCGCGCGCGTGCTCAAAGCCAGCGGGCTTCCCCCGGTGCCGGAGCGCCCGACGTCCTGGCAGACGTTTCTGCGGGCGCATTGGGGCGCCATCGCCGGCGCCGATTTGTTCACGACTGAGGTGTGGACCTGGCGAGGCCTGGTGACCTGCTACACGGTCTTTGTGATCGACCTGGCCTCACGGCGAGTGCAGATTCTCGGCGGCACGCCACATCCGGACACGGCGTTCATGTGTCAGGTGGCGCGTGGCCTCACGGCCGCTGATGCGGGCTTGCTGGCTGGCCATCGGGTGTTGATCTGCGACCGCGACAGCGCATGGAGCGCGCCGATGCGACAGCTCCTGGAGGACGCTGGAATCCGGGTGGTGCGAACCCCGTTTCAGGCGCCCAACGCCAACGCCTATGCCGAACGGTTCGTGCGGTCGATCAACGCGGAGTGCCTGAACCGGATCGTGCCGCTTGGCGACCGCCACCTACGGCAGACGATGCACGAGTTCGTCGCGCACGACCACGGCGAGCGCAACCACCAGGGGATCGGCAACGAGCTGATCAATCGTCTTGCCGCACGGCAGGACAACGGCCGGATTGGCCGGCGTCAGCGTCTTGGCGGGCCGCTCGATTACTGCTTCCGAGCGGCGTGATGAGCCCCGACCGTCCAGTCGACCAGCCGGCCGAGTTTTCGGACACTACGACCATTCGGCCATTCGGCTTGACCCATTCGATGGCGCCAATGGTATATACTTATGGTATATATCAATAGGAGGTCCGATGACGACCACCGCCAAGGTGTTCAAGAACGGACGGAGCCAGGCCGTACGCCTGCCCCGCGAGTTCAGGTTTGAGGGGGACCGCGTTCGGGTTCGCCGGGCCGGACGAGGCGTGCTCGTGGAGCCGATGTTCACGGACGTCTCGGCGTGGTTCGCCGAGCTCGACCGCTTGGCCACCGAGCCCTTCATGCCGGACGGTCGGCAGCAGCCACCCACGCCCCAGCGAGACGTGTTCGAATGACGACGTACCTGCTTGATACCAACGCGTGCATCGCGTTGATCAACGGCACGCAGGCACCTGTGCGTCGCCGATTCCAGCGTGCGGTCGCACGAGACAGCCTCATGCGCCTGTCCTCCGTCGTCGCGTTCGAGCTCTGGTACGGCGTCGCGAAGAGCCAGCGGAAGGAAAGCAACGCCCAACGACTTGACGCGTTCTTCGCCGGCCCCTTGGAGTGGACGCGGTTCGACGAGGACGACGCCCGTGAGGCAGGCGCCGTTCGCGCGGAGCTCGAAGCGGCTGGCACACCGATTGGCGCCTATGACGTGCTGCTTGCCGGTCAGGCTCGACGTCGTCGCGCCACGCTCGTCACGTCCAACGCGAAGGAGTTCGGGCGGGTGGCCGGCCTGAAGTGGAAAGACTGGGCCGGTTCTCGCCGCTGATTCGGCTGACACCCCGATGGACCTGAGCCCGGGCCTCGGCATTGTCAAGTTGAGGCAGCAGCTGGCAGCATGACGGGTTACGAGGCCTCGACAGGCCCCGCGGGCCGGCTCAAGATTCGTTGCCTTCGTTTGCAGCTCCAGCTGTCGCAGCCCCGATTCGCGCGGTTGCTGGGCGTATCGGCGGAGACGTACCGTGCTTGGGACTCGGGACGCGCATGGTCCCAGCCATGTGGTTGGACAAAGCGCGAGAACTCGCTGAAATGCTACTTGGCGAGCGGGTCTGGCCGCAGCTGGAAGTGTGCGGCGAGCGGCCTGGAGCCCTTGCCGCCCTCGATCAACCACGGCGTGCGGTCACCGTTCGCCGCCCATAGTCCGCGCCCTTTCCACCCGGCCGCTGGATCGTCGATGCGCCCGTCGAAGCCCTTGGCGTAGAAGCCCATGGGATACGGCACGCGCAGCACGATCATCCGGCCGTCCTTGAAGGCGATCAGCCCGTCGTTCAGATTGCCCGTCGACATCGGCACGTCCTCGCCGAGCCCGAACGTGTCGTGCTGGTCGACCCACGTGTAATAACTCGACTCGGCGCTGTTCTCCCCGATGCCCTGGAACCCCGGCCCTGGGTACCGATGGAATGTCCAGCCCTCCGGGCAGTGATCGCCAGTGGCGTTCGGCCCGTTGAGCGGACCTTTGCACGTGCGCCGATCGAAGCTGCCGAGATGACCGCTGGCCAGCGACACCCACACGACACCCTTCCCGTCGATGTCGGCGCCACGGACGCCGAAGCCCGGCATCGGCACGTTGTAGATCTCGGCGAGCGCCGTCTGGGGCGGATTCGATCCGGGCACCAGCCGCACGACGCCGCTCGTGTTCCCGCGGAAGGAGCCCCACACGGAGCCGTCCACCGGGCTCGGCATCACCGCGTAGAAGCCCGCATTGACACGCTTGTCCCGGGCGGGGTCCACCGGCTGATCCGGCTCGACGTCGTCATCCCGCTTGCCGTTGCCGTTGGTGTCCAGCACCAGCGCCGTCCAGCCCTGGGATTTCGCGGCATCGCCGGTCGCGTCGAACCTCTTGGTGTTCACCCAGCCGACCACCGGACCACCGCCGCTCGTCCAGAGCGTGTCGTTGGCGTCGTAGCCGAATTGCAGATGGTGGGTCCCGAAGCAGGTATCGATGAACGTGTATTTCTCCGTCTTCGGATCGAGCATGGCCAGGTGTCGAAGCGATCGCTCCAGCGGGAACAGCCTGGCAGAGGGATGATCCGATCCCTGCTTGCAGAAGTCGGGATTGTCCGGCCCTCGCACCGCCGCGGCCAGCCAGAGCCGGCCCGACCTGTCGAACATCGAGTTGTGGTTGTTGACCCTCGTTTCCCAGATCGCCTCGTCGCCCCAGTAGGCCGACGACTGCAGAGGCGTGAGCGCGGCGGCGTGGCCAGGGCCCAAGGAGAGGGGCATGTCCGGGTCCCGGACCGGGGCCTTGAACACCCTCGCCGTGTTCCCGACGGGATCGAGGATCGGGATGAAATCCGAGCTGTACTCGGGAGACCCGTAAAGCGGACCGAAGGCGTTGACGGTCGGATACCGGCGGTCGCTCGCGATCAGGTCGTGCAGGTAGTGCTTGTCGGTCATCCAGTCGCGGAGCGTGACCACGATGTTGCGCTCGACGCCCTCCGGCCGGGTCGGCTTCGAGTGCGGCAGCTCGCCTTTGGCGATGCGATCGATCCAGTCCCCGTAGTGCTGTGACGCAAGAGGACCGAGGGCGCCGAGCTGGCGGAGCATCTGCGGGCCGGACTGGCCCGCTTGCACGCGGCGCACCCATGCCTCCTCCGGCGATTCGAACGTGCCGAACGCCGCGGGCGTGGTACGCGTCGACCGCTGGCCAAGTTGATGGCACCCGATACAGCCGTTGCTCTTCAGTGAGTTGAGCCAGTCCGTCTGGTCGATGTCCTGGGGGATGCTGCCGTCGCTGAATTGCGTGGCTGTTGGAATTCGAAGCATCGAGTACCAGTAGATCGCCGGATAGTACTGGGCGGCGGCCGCCGCGTCCGGAGCCGGTGTCGCGGTGAAGTTCACGATCGTTCCAGGCTCGCTCGTGACCTTCGGGCTGTCCACGAGCCCGTAGCCTCGCACCCACACGCTGTAGCGCGCCTTCGGAAGATCGGGGACGACATAGCGCCCGCTGTCGTCGGTGACGACGCTCTTGATGTACCTCACCGGCAGATCGCGTGTCTCGGCAATGACCCACACGCCAGCCTCCGGCCCACCGGCACCGGTGACCACGCCGCCGATATCATCGCCATCGATGACGACGGCATCATCCGCTCGCTGCTGCGCGCACGAGATCGCGAGGATCGAGGACAGGGGCATGAGGAGGCAGGCTGTCCGTGTTGAGAATGCGCATTTTCGCTGCCGGTACATCGTGCGTTCCTCCAGCCTTGTCCGGTGGCCACCTGATTGACGACCGGATCGTAGCACGTAGCCTGCCGAAGGCAGAAAACGTCCCGAGAGATGTCGGGCCTTTGAACAGCACGCCGCCACACGGCCGGCACCTGGACTCGTGCCGCGGTCCGGAGTCATCGACGGGTGTCTCTGCCAGAAACTCCGTCCGCACGGGCAGAGCTTCTGATCGCGGGCGATGTCCTGGCCAACGGGAAGGTCTCGGAACCCCGCTCGCGCGGTTCTGGTCACCTCCGACCGCCGTCGGGAGAGGGCACCGCCGCGGAGGGCCGACCGTGGAAGCCCCGACGAGCGCGGGATACCCTGCGGCGGAAGTCCCGCACAGATCGGTTATCACCTCGTGCGTGGCCGAACACCAGACCCGCGCATTTTCTGGCCAGTTTCTGGCGTTCTGCTCACGCGCGCACGGCGCATTCCATAACCGTCTCGGTATAACCGATCCGACGCCGGGCCTTCTAAGCCGGGGGTCGCAGGTTCGAGTCCTGTCCTTCGGCGAACTCAGGACACCCCGAGCCTGTCGAGGGGTGCCGGGCGCGCCATCCGCCGTCGCCCCGCCGTAGCGAAACGAAGGCGGGGCTATGGCGGGATGGCGCCCCGAGTCTCGCCGAAGTTCGCCCTGGAATGCGAAGCGAACGAAGGCGGGCCGGGCGCGCCAAACTCGCCCGCAATGTCCCACCCGTGGGCCGAGCCGTCGAAGCCACGACAGGCCGTCACTCGCAGGGAACCCGCGCGAAAACGGCGACGTATATGCTGCCGATGCTCCCCGACGGCCTCCGCGGCGACCTCCGCATCGGTCTGCGCGTGCTCGCGAGGGAGAAAGCCTTCTGCGCGCTCGCCGTCACCGTGCTGGCCCTCGGCATCGGCGGCGTCACCGCCATGTTCAGCGTGGTGAACGGCGTCATGCTGCGCGGCTTCTCGTTCCCCAACGCCCCCCGGCTGATGAGCGTCAACTTCATCGATCCGTCAAGCGCGACGTTCTTCGGCGTGAACGGCCAGGTCTCCTCGATGGACTTCGAGGAGCTCCGACCCGTCCAGCAGTCCTTCGAGTATCTGGCCGCCTACCTCAACGGCTCGACCGTGAACGTCACGGTCGACGGCGCGCCACGACGCTACACGGGCGCCTACGTCACCGAAGACTTCCTGCGCGCGCTCGGCGTCCAGCCGATGATCGGCCGCGACCTCACGGCCGAGGACAACGCGCCGGGAGCCGAGAAAGTCGCGATCATCGGCCACGGCATCTGGCAGCGCGACTTCGGCGGCACGCCCGACATCGTCGGCAAGGCGGTGCGCATCAATGGCACCCAGGCCACGATCGTCGGCGTGATGCCGCGCGACTTCGCCTTCCCGGTCAACGAGGAGCTGTGGATCCCGTTGTACAGCGAGTTCCCCGCGCGGCCGCGCAACGACCCGCGCAACTTCAACCCTGGCGTGCTCGGCGCGCTCAGGCCCGGCGTCTCGCTCGACCAGGCGAACGCCGAGTTCGGCACCTTCGCCGGGCGCTTCGCCGAGGCCTACCCGGACACCAACAAGGCGTTCGCGACGGCTCGCGTCGAGCCGCTGCTCACGACCTACACGCCGCTGCCGCTGCGCGGCACGCTGCTCACGATGCTGGCCTTCTGCGTCGGCGTGCTGCTGATCGCCTGCGTGAACGTGATGAACATGCAGTTCGCACGCGCGACGCTGCGCGCCAAGGAGCTGGCGGTGCGCTCCTCACTCGGCGCCACGCGCTGGCGGCTCGTGCGGCAGATGCTGACCGAAAGCCTGATCGTGGCCGGCATCGGGGCCGTGATGGGCATCGGCCTGGCGCGGCTGTCGGTCGACTGGCTCAGCGCGGCGGTCCGCAACAACGACAACCCGCCCCCGTCGTGGATCACCTTCGACATCGACGGCCCGGCGCTCGCGTTCACAATCGGCGCGGCGCTCGTCGCGGCGCTCGTCTCCGGCCTGCTGCCGGCCTGGACCTCGTCGCGCGCGAGCGTCGTCGAGGCCTTGAAGGAGGGCGGGCGCGGCAGCACCAGCCGGCGCGTCGGGCTCGTGACACGCGGCCTGGTCGTGTTCCAGATCATGGTGACGTGCGTGCTGCTCGTCGGGTCGTTGCTCCAGGAGCGGTCGATCCGCAACCAGCAGACGATCGACTACGGCTATGACGCGTCCGGCATCATGTCGGCGCGCATGGGCCTGATGGACGGCGACTACCCGTCACAGGAGGCCCGGCGGCTGTTCTACGACCGGCTGCAGCGGGAGCTGGCCGCGCACCCCGAGTTCGACGCGGTCGCCCTCACCAGCCGCTTTCGCATGGTGTTCTCGGGCAGCGGCCCGATCGAGATCGAGGGGAAGGAATACACGGAGAAGCGCGACCGGCCGAACGCCAACTTCGAGCAGGTCACCGGCAGCTTCTTCGCGGTCACCGCCCAGAAGCTGATCGAGGGGCGCAGCTTCGCCGAGGAAGACCTCGACACGAAGCTGCCGATCGCGATCGTGAACGCCGCCTTCGCGAAGAAGCACTACGGCAACGAGAGCGCGCTCGGGCGTCGCTTCCGCACGATCGACTTCAACACGGAGCAGCCGGGACCCTGGCGCACGATCGTGGGCGTCGTCACCACGATCCGCATGCAGGGACCCTTCAACATCCCGAACGTGGACGACTCCGGCTTCTACGTCCCGTTCTACGCGAGCCCGACCGGCCCAGCCCAGACCGAGCCGGCCGTGAGCCAGTTCGCGACCGTGATCGTCACGCCGCGGGGCGGCCAGCGCGCCGAGGAGCTGGCCACGCCGCTGCGCCGGCTGGTTGCCAAGGTCGATCCCAACCTGCCGCTCTATTTCGTCGACACGCCGGAGAACCAGCTCGAGGGCTTCGTCGCGCAGAGCCGCGTGATCGCCACGATGTTCTCGATCTTCGGCGTGGTGGCGATGGTGCTGGCCTCGGTGGGCATCTACGGCGTCATGTCCTTCGCGGTCAGCCAGCGCACCCAGGAGTTCGGCGTGCGCATGGCGCTCGGCGCCGATCGCGCGCGGATCCTCGGCATGGTGGTGCGCCAGGGCGCGAGGCAGGTGGCGTGGGGCGTCGCCCTCGGGCTCGCGCTCGCGCTCGCCCTGGCGACCGCAGGCCGGGAAGCGATCGGGAACATCCTGTTCGGCGTCAACCCCCGCGACCCGCTCACGTTCGCCGCGGTGCTGTCGCTGGTGGCCCTCGTCTCGCTCGTCGCGACGCTCGTCCCGGCCCGCCGGGCGACACGCGTCGACCCCCTGATCGCGCTGCGCGCGGAGTAGCTTCCGACCCACCACCGACTTCGCGGCGATCGCCGTCAACTCCACCGAGTGCAGTGAGAAAGGCCGGACCGAAATCGCCGCTGCTTCCGTAGTAATAGTCACCGAGTCTCAGTGTGTTTCCAAAGTGCACGCGCATCTGGTTGCTGAACCACAACTCCTTCACTTCAGTGCGACCACCCGAGATGGGTGTCGTGACCTTTGCTCCTTCGGTGCGACGTAGCTTTTCCGGGCGCGCGGCTTCAGCCCCCGCTGGGTGACCCGCACGTCGATGTCGTGCACCTTGCCGTCACGTTTGGGCGGAGCGAAGCCGATGAGGTACTGACTGTGTAACTCGTCGGCGACTCGCGCAAAGGCGGCGCCGAGGTCGTGCGCGACGCGAATCTCCGCGTAGCCGCCGCCGGTCTCCTCCGCGACGCGCGCGAGGCCGGGGTCGGGTAGGTCACCCACCAACGCCGCCCGGAGCCCACCCGGACCTATTCCCGGCTGCACCGGCCGCGGGCCCCGGCTGCGCATGCCGATGGCGTAGATCATCACGTTGTCGTGGCGCGCGCGGTCGATGACTTCGGCCTGGCTGACGAAGCGCTGACGGACGCCGATCGGGCCGCTGTCCTTCCCGTCGCTCAGCACGAGGATCACGGGGCGCTCTTGGCCCTCGTCGCCGAACGCGTCCATGGCCTCGTCGAGCGCGCGCCAGAGCGGCGTGGGCGCATCGGCTGCAATCACATCCGGCAGCGCCCTCCGGAGCACCTCGGGATCACGCGTGAAGGACGGACTGATGCTCCGAGTCATGCGCACGACTCCTGTATCCGCAGGCCAGGCACTGACCTCCAGCCATACCACAAGCCGGCAGGCAAAGCCTCGGTATTGTCAAGTTGAGGGGTCGGCTGGCACAGTAGCCGAATGCCAGATGCTGCCCCGAGCGGCGTTGGTGCACGAATCCTGCGGCCCGAGAGGTCCAGGGACCGGGATTCGTGCGATCCGATCTACAAGGCTGCGGACGCGCGTGGCGCGAAGGTCGTCGTTCGACCGACCAAGACGGCGATCGTGTCTCGACGCCGGCCGCGAATCGTCTGGGACGGCCTTCGAGCTCGCACTCCAGGAGGGCAAGTGGCCGAGGCCCTGCTGGTCCGCCCGGTGCCAAGAAGGGCCCCCACGCCAACGATATGAACTTTCGACCGCTGACGCCGTGGACCGTTTGACACCACCGCCGCTCGTTGACCATGATCTGCCTACCTTGAGCTTGTCGCTCGCGCTTCGCACGCGATGCCATGCTCCTGCTGGCCGGCACCCCGGCACACGGTTGCGGTGAAGTCAAGGAGGAAGAATGAACACGCCACGGTTCGTTTTCATGATCACAGCACTCGCCGCGACGCTCGCGATTGGCGGGTGTTCCGCGCAGCAGGAGCAGAATGCGGTCGCTCCGACAGGCTCACAGGGACAGACGGGCCGGGCTGACGAGCCGCTGATGCCGAGTCCCAACCCGGCGAATCCCAGCGACCAGGGCTATGCCGGGCCATACGAAGTCGTCCCGGACTGGCCGAAGCCCGTATCGACATGGCCGGGGGGCCAGGGCTGGACCTGGGGAGCCATGCAGGGCATCTTCGTCGAGAGCCCGAATCGCATTTTCCTGGGGATGCGCGGCCTGCTGCCGGAGCTGAAGGCAGGGGGAGGGTTCGGCGGGGCCAGCGAGGTCATCACCGCTAACGTTGGTACTCAGGGTCCGGTCCGGCTGCTCTTTCCGGTGGCCGGCGCGCCGATGCGAAACGCGAGCATGACGAGCCCTGGAGAGGTCACTGACGCGTCATGGGCCGTCGAGGGCAAGGACTACAGGTGGGAGCACATCATAACCGTCCTCGATGCCGAGGGTAATCTGGTCGAGGACTGGGCGCAGTGGGATTCGCTGTTCAAACCGCGCAACATGAAGCGGGCGCAGGGACGGGTCCACAAGATTCGCATCAGCCCCTACGATCCCGAGAAGCGGGTCTGGGCCATCGACGACGGGAACCATGTCATCCGGATCTTCAGCAACGACGGGAAGAAGCTGCTTCAGACGATCGGCACCTTCGGCGAGAAGGCTGATGACGAGACGCACTTCGCGGGACGTCAGAACGACATCGCCTGGCTGCCCGACGGCACCTTCTTCGTGTCCGACGGCTACGAGGGCGCGCGCGTCGCCAAGTTCGACAAGGACGGCAACTTCCTGATGCGCTGGGGGCAGCGGGGCGAGGAAGGCGGCAATGAGAAGCGCCCCGGCTACTTCAACACCGTCCACGGCATTGCCGTCGACAAACAGCGCCGTGTCTACGTCGTCGATCGCGGCAATCGCCGCATCCAGGTATTCGACGAGAACGGCAACTTCCTGAACCAGTGGTATCTGGGTGATCTCTCGGCCACCTACAACATCGAGATCACTGACGACCAGGTCATGTGGCTGTCGGACGGCCATGGGAACTTCAAGATGTACAAGTACGACCTGAACGGCCGGATGTTGTACCAGTGGGGCACCAAGGGTGTGCAGACACCCGGTGAATTGTGGGGCGTCCACCAGTTCAGCGTCGATGCGGACGGCAATCTCTACACGGCGTGTGTCTGGGGCGGCCGGCCGCAGAAGTTCCGGCCCAGACCGGGCGTTGATCCGAGGATGTTGGTCGGCCAGCCCGAGCGGGTCGCCTGGAAATAATCGCTCCAGGGTGCCGCTGTTCTCGCGCGGCGCTGAAGGAGCGCCCGAGGGCGCTGCCACGGTTCAAGCAGCCGGGACTCAGCGCGCACGTACAGCGCGGAGATGCCCGCACGAAAGGAGTCCTATGCGTAAGCGCGTCGTGGTGCTCGTGACGGCCGCGCTCGGTCTCGTAACGGGTTTTCTGCTCGGCGACAGGGCGGCGACGGTGGGCTCAGCCCAGGCGCCGGGGAGCTTCGCAGCGGTCCCAGGAGAAAAAGGTGGCCAGGACATCTATGGCGCCTACGAACCGGTCGCGGACTGGCCAAAGCCGTTGACCGCGTTGCCGAATCATCAGCCGTGGACGTGGGGATCGGCCGAGGGCGTCTTCGCCGAAAGCCCGAACCACGTGTTCATCCTCCAGCGTGGTGAACTGCCGAACATCCCCAGACCGAACGCCAGAACGATGCCCGAGTTCGGGCCCAGCCTGTCCCTTCCCGTCAGCGGCGTGCCGTTCCGCAACGCCACCTACTCCAGTCCTCCGGGCGCGGGTGGCACGACCCAAGTGGCCGAGGATGGGATGAGGCTGTACACGGCTCCCACGGTCGAGGGAGGGCGAGGATTCGAGCTCGGCGTGGACGCCCGCTGGGAGCATTGCCTGGTGGTGGTCGACGCCGGTGGCAATATCATCGAGGAGTGGACCCAGTGGGACTCGATGTTCAAGCGGCCGCACGCCGTGTATATCAGCCCGTACGATCCGGAAAAGCACGTCTGGGTGGTGGACGACCACTCGCACGCGATTTTCATCTTCACCCACGATGGCAAGAAGCTGGTGCAGACCATCGGGACGCCGGGAACGCTGGGGACTGACGCCACAACAATGTGCACGGCATCGCGGTGGATCCCAGGACGCGGCGCGTGTTCGTGAACGACCGGTCCAACAAACGCATTCAGGTCTTCGACGAGAACGGCACATACCTCGACGAGTGGAGCATCGGCACGGCGCCGGCGCAGATCTACACCATTTACATGGGCGCCGACGGGAACCTCTGGGGTGGGGACTACGGCACGTCGAGGATGGTGAAGTGGGATGCGCAGGGCAACTTCGTCTATGCCTGGGGCACGTTTGGCCAGCACCCCGGCGGGTTGTGGGGCGTGCACCAGATCAGCGTGGACCAGGAGGGGAACGTCTACGTGGCCGAGGTGAACAACGGGCGCGTGCAGAAGTTCCGGCCCCGGAAGGGCGCCAACCCGGCATTTCTACTCGGGAAGCCCGCCTATTCGGCGTGGCAATGACGGCCCTCTGGCGCGCAGGCGAGCCGTCGTGGCATGAACCGAGATCCGCTTCGCGACGAATCTCTGCTCGCCTACACGACCCCTGAGGCGGCGAGCCGCCCCCGGTGCCGGAGAATCGGCACGATGCCGGTCCACAGTCGGTAACTCCCTGCCGCACCACCCATTTGTATCTGGCACGCGTTGTGAAGGGTCTGCCGCGCGTAGTCCGGACAGCGCTGACGCGCTTGGGAGACAGGAGTCGGAGCCATGCGTCACGGGGCAGGGCACGTCGTCGGGATGGTCGGCGTCTTGGGGATCTTCTTGGTGGGGTGGACGGTCGCGCCAGCGGGCCAGGCGAGGCTCGAGGGCACCGACGTGCCCGCCACGACTCCCGCCGACGGAGCTGCGCTGTTCCAGGGCTACTGCGCGCCGTGCCACGGCGAACACGCCAAGGGCGATGGACCCCTCGCAGACCTCCTCGCGGACGCTCGCAGGCCGCCGATCGACCTGACGACCATCGCGCTCAAACACGGCGGCACGTTCCCGGCTTTTTGGGTCGAGGGCTTCATCGCGAACAGAGGCCGGTCGATCCCGCGGGGTCGCGACGCCATGCCGGACTGGGGCCGACTCCTGCGGTCGACCTCGTCCAGCCAGGCTGTCTACCAGCTCAAGCTCTGGAACCTGGTGCGCTACCTCCGTTCGATTCAGGTGAAGTAGGGGCCGCGGCAGAAACCTCCCCGCGAGCAGACACACGTCTCCGGGTGGCGGAGCTGTGGCTTCTCTTCTCGCTCTTTCTCGTCGCCGTGATGCTGAACTTCCTGGTCGAGTCGCAGCGGATGATCCTGGGGTTCTACACCCTCCCGACGCTGGTTTCCGCGTATCTGTACGGCCGGCGCCACGCCACGCTGACCGCGCTGGCGAGCATCTTGCTCGTCGTGCTCATGGCTCGTGTCAACCCGGCGTTGCTCGCCAATCCGGCGCAGATCGCCGCCGCCCGGTGGCTGGACGCCACGATCTGGGGCGGCACCCTGATCGTGGCCGCGTACCTGATGGGCACGCTCTACGAACACCAGAAGTCACAGGTCCGCGAGCTCCGCAGCACGTACCACGGCCTCCTGTTGATCCTCCGCCACTTCATCTCGAAGGACAAGTACACGGAGAACCACTCGTACCGCGTGTCGGTCTATGCGTCGAGGATCGCGGCCGAGCTCGACATCGGCGCCGAGCGGATCGAAGACGTCCGCGCCGCCGCGCTGCTGCACGACATCGGCAAGCTCCAGATCAGCCGCCAACTGCTGCACAAGGCGGCACAGCTGAGCGAGGCGGAGTTCGAGCAGGTCCAGCAGCACGTCGAGAAGGGCGTGCGGCTCCTCGAACCGGTGGGCGGGACGCTCCGGCGCGTCCTTCCGATCGTTCTGGCGCACCACGACAAGTTCGACGGCTCGGGCTATCACCCGACCCGCGGCGAGGAGATCCCGCTCGAGGCCCGGATCATCGCCGTCGCGGATGTGTACGATTCGCTCACGAGCGATCGGCCGTACCGCAGGGCGATGCCACCGCCCGAGGTGAAGGACCTCATCGTCAAGGGCGCCGGGTCCGACTTCGATCCGCTGATCGTCGACGCGTTCGTCACCGCGTTCCGCCGCGGCGCAATGGAACTGCCGCCCGTCCAGGTGTGATCACCGGCCGTTTCACGCCTTTCGCGCGCGACGTGCCTTCGCCCGGGCGCGTCCGCTCGCCCGGCGTGGTTGCCTCGGCGGTGCGTGAGCGCGGCCGCCGAACGACGCGTACAGCGCGTCGAAGACGGGCAGCCCCGCGGTGATCCGCGCCGCCGAATCCCGGTGGGCGCCGACCAGACCCTGAATCAGCTGGTGGATGCCCTGGGCGTCCGGTCGACCGAACTTGCCGTCCTTGAGGTCGATGTCGTGGACGATCTCGCCGATCTGTCGGAGGGCTGGATTCCTGAGCCCCAGGCGCGCCACCACCGTCTCGAACGTACAGCGGTCGCCTTCGTGCGTGAAGTCCGCGCCCGTCATGTCGAACGACAGGTCTCCGGCACGGGCCGCGCCGCCGCTCGCGTCGACGAAGCGGAACCGGGCCGCCGGGTCGATGAAGCGGCGGACCAGCCACGCCGTGGCGAGCCGGTCGATGTGCGGGTCGCCGCGTGTCACCCAGACGCGCCCGATCAGCTCGTGGCGGGACGCGACCGTGCCCGTGTCACGTCGCGTGGACGGCCTGGCTCGAACCCGTTCGATCGCGGTCATGATCACGCTCACCTCCCGGCCCGCGGCGGACCCGAAGAAGTCCGTCCGGGCGATCTCCTGCACCTGCCTCCGGAGCCGCACCAGGCGTGACGCCGCACGGCCGCTCGAGGAACCCCGAGGCTTCCGGAGCTGACGGAGCACACGGTCGAGCGCGGACTTCAGCGGTTCGTATCGCGCGCTGACGTCAGCCCTGAACCGCGCCACGAGCGCGTCGGGCGACAGACCGTCCACGAACTCCAGCCGGCACACGCAGGCCTCGCCTCCGCCGGCGACGGCTTCCTGGGCAATCCACTGGAGGTCCTCCAGGCACTCCTCGCGGTCGGGGAGGACGTAGACCGAGTTCTTGATGACGAGCGCGCCCACCTTCACGAGGCGCCGGCGCACCTGGGCGCGCAGGTAGAGCGGGCGAGAGGGCAGCTGGTGGATCAGGACGTACCAGAAAGGACCCCGGGAGGGGGCGCGGGCCGCCGGCATCGATGGAATATAGCAATTGCTTTACAGGTAAGTCAACTGCTATATAGTCATGATGCCGACCAATACGCCGTCTCCTGCGCGCGACGCCACGATCTTGCTCGCGACGCGCGTCGTGCGGCTCTTCGTCTCGGGCGCCGTGTCGATCGTGCTGGTCCTCTTCCTCGCGGCGGTCGGGGTCGAGCCGTCGGGGATCGGCCTGCTCCTCACCCTGGCCCTGGCCGGCGACGCGGCGGTGTCGTTGTTCTTGTCGACCCGGGCCGACCGCTTCGGCCGGCGCCGCACCCTGGCGGCGGGCGCCGTCCTGCTCGCCGCCACGGGCTTCGTATTCGCAACGTCGGATCGGTTTCTGTGGCTGGCGATCGCCGCGACCGGCGGCGTGCTGAGCCCGACCGGCAAGGAGAGCGGTCCGTTTCTGGCCATCGAGCAGGCAGCGCTTGCCGAATGCCGCCCGCGCCGGCGACGCACCCACACGTTTGCGTGGTATCAGTTCGCCGCGTCGCTCGCCGCCGCGGTCGGCGCGCTGGCGGGAGGCCTGGCCGGGAGCGCGCTTCAGGCCATGGGCTGGTCGGCGCCCGCGGCCTACCGCGCCGTGTTCGCGCTCTATGCCGCGGGAGGGCTCGCGATCGTGGCGCTCGTGCGACAGCTCTCTCCTGCGGTCGAACCATCGACCGAGGCCGTTCGTGGTCCTGCGAGGTCACTTGGCTTGCATCGATCGCGGCGAACGGTCCTGACGCTCGGCAGTCTTTTCGCCGTCGATGCCTTCGCGGGTGGGTTGATCGTGCAGAGCCTGGTGGCCTACTGGCTCGCCCGGCGTTTCGGTGTGTCCGAGGGGGCGATCGGGACGCTGGTCTTCGGCATGGGCGTCCTCTCGGCGTGCTCGGCGCCGGCGTCCGCGTGGGTCGCCGCGCGGCTCGGGCTCGTTCGCACGATGGTCTTCACGCACGCGCCGTCGAACGTCCTGCTCGGTCTCCTGCCGTTCTCCACGACTTTCGCCTGGGCGTCCGTCGTCCTGCTCCTGCGCGCCTCGGTGTCGCAGATGGACGTGCCCACGCGCCAGTCGTACGTGGTCGCGGTGGTCGAGCCCGACGAGCGCTCGGCGGCGGCCGGCCTGACCGGTGTCGCGCGGACGCTCGGGGCGACCGGCGGCCCGGCGATCGGCGGTCTGTTGATGGCCGGGTGGCTCGGCGCGCCGTTTGTCGCGGCCGGCCTGGTCAAGCTCACCTACGATGCGCTGCTCTTCCTGCGGTTCCGCCACGTCAGACCGCCGGAAGAGGCGGTGCGTACCGGATGCGGCGCCCCCGCTACTCGTACCTGAGCGCGCGCATCGCAGTGGCCGTGCCGGGCCGACCCGACGGGCGGCCGGGCCGCCCCAGGGAGGTGTTCAGGCCCGCTTGACGTCCGCACCGACACGTGGTTAACTTAAGTTAACCTTCATTCGAGGCTGGCCATGAACGTGTCGATCAACGCCAAGCGCCTGCGGGGGTCGTTGCCCGATGTCGTGAAACGCGTACGCAAGGGCACCCGTTTCACCGTCATCTACCGGAGCCGTCCGGCGTTTCAGATCGTCCCGGTGACCGACACCGAGACATCGACCCTGCCGCTCGCGGACGACCCGCTCTACCGCGCCGAGCCGGTGGGCCGGTCCCGCGACGGGCGGACCGCTGCGGACCACGACGCGCAACTGTACGGGCGATGAGGGGCGTCTTCGTGGACACAGCGGGATGGATGGCCTGCGCCGACGGCGCCGATCCCGCGCATGTCCGTGCGGCGGTGGCTCGCGATGGTGTGCTCCAGGCCGGACAGGTCCTGGTCACGACCGATTTCGTCGTCGACGAGACCTTGACGCTCATCCGTTTCCGACTGGGCCTGTCGGCTGCGGACGCCTGGTGGCGCCAGATCGACGGCAGCCAGCGGCTGAGATGGGAACGCATCGACGGCGAGCGGTTCGAACGGGCGCGCGCACTGTTCTTCCAGTACCGCGACAAGGACTTCTCGTTCACCGACTGCACGAGCTTCGCGGTCATGCGCGAGCTCAGGCTCACTCACGTTATCACCACCGACCGTCACTTCAGGCAGATGGGTTTTCAGATGCTGCCGGGCTCGCGCAGGCGAACGACGCCGAGGCGGCGCGGGTAGCCGTCCTGCCGCACGGCGTCTCGCGGCGCACCCGCGACGCCGGCGCTCTCGAGGATCCGAGTGCCGATCACTCGCATCGCAATGCCGACGTCGGATCCACGCGCGTCGCGCGGCGCGCCGGCACACAGGTGGCGGCAAAGGCCGCCGCCATCAGCAAGCTGACGGCGGTGGCGAACGTCAGCGGATCCAGCGGGCTCACCTCGAACAGCAGGCTTCGGATCGCCCGTCCGCCCGCGAGCGCGCCGGCCAGCCCGATCGCCGTGCCCAGGCCGACGAGCGCCATGGACTGACGTGCAATCAGCCATCCCACTTGGCCGGGTGTCGCGCCGAGGGCGATGCGGAGACCGATTTCCCGCGTCCGCTGGCCGACCAGGTGCGCGAGGACGCTGTACAGGCCGACCGCCGCCAGCGCCAAGGCCACGCCAGCGAAAATCCACGTGAGGAGCATCTGGAACCGAAGCCCCTCACCCGACGCGGCCACCCGCTCGTCGAGCGTGCCGCTTCGCCGGATCGTCAGCTCGGGGTCGATCGCGCGCAGCTCGCGTCGGACCATCCCAACCATCTCCGATGGCGCGACTGGCGTGCGGACGAGGAGGAAGACGTCGTACGGCCCTGACGAGGTACCGCTGGGAATGTACGCGGCCGGCAGCGTGAGGCGGGACAGCCCGGCCTGTCGGATTACCGATCCGCGAATCTGCCCGACCTCGGTCATGTCGCCGACGACGCCGACGACCTCGCGCCACTGTCTCGCCACGAGGATCCGCTGTCCGAGGGCCCGGCCGTCGGGAAAGAGCCGTGCGAGCGTCTCGTTAACGACCGCGACGCCGGCGTTCCCCCGATCCTGCGGTCCCAGCAACCGTCCCCGGCGCAGCGGAACCTCGAGGAGCGGCAGGTACTCCGGGTCCACGGCCGACACGAGCGCGGGGTGGGACGTCTCGTCGGCGGCTATTCCGACGCTCGCGAGGGCGCCCGACGCGAACGGCAGCTCGTCGCTCGTCGCGGCACGAAGGACGCCGGGCAGGGGGCGAACCCGCGCCAGGAGGTCGCCCTCGAGCCCGTCCGCACGCTCGTTTCGGGCGAGCCGATCCGGCAGGGCGATCTGCATCGCGATCACCTGCGCCGGGTTGAAGCCCAGCTCGAGGTGCGCCAGGCGCCAGACGCTGGTGCCGATGAGGCCCGCGCCCGCGAGCAGCGCGAGCACCAGCGCAGTCTCGGCCACGACGAGGGCGCCTCTCAGGCGCCGGCCCGCCAGCGGTACCGAACCGACGCCGACACGGAGCGAGCTGGCGAGGCGCGGGCGCACCAGAATCCAGGCGGGGGCGAGACCGAACAGCAGCCCGGCGGATCCCGACACTGCAAGCGCGAACAAAAGCACGCGCCAGTCGATCCCGATCTGATCGGCGCGCGGGAGCGACGCGGGCGCGAACTGCATGAGGAGGGGCGTCGCCCAGACCGCCAGCAGGAAGCCCAGGGCGCCGCCGCCCGCCGCGAGCAGCAGGTGCTCGGTCAGGAACTGCTGGAGCAACCGAGCCCGCGAACAGCCGAGCGCGCGTCGAACCGCGCCCTCGTGCGCACGGCCGATGCCCCCGGCCACCAGCAGGTTCGCGACGTTCACGCAGCCGACGAGCAGGACCACCGCCGCTCCCCAGCCGAGGAGCAGCAGGACGGGTCGCGTCTGGCCCACCAGCTCCTCGTGGAGCGACACGACACGCGCGCCAGCCCCCGGGAGCGACGTGACCGGGTGCTCTTCGCTCAGGGTCGTCAGGAGCGCGCGCACGTCGCGGTCGGCCTGCCGGACCGTCACGCCGCGCTTCAGCCGGCCGAACGTCATCAGACCCGGAAGTCGTCGCCGCTGCTCGCCGCGCTCTTCTGGCGAGAAGACACGGGGCACGAACAGGTCGGCTCGCAGGGGACGCCGATACGACAGCTCGACGGTCCACCGGACGACGCCAATCACCTCGTAGCTGTCGGCCTCGGCGCCGGGTGAGCCGAGCCCGGGCAGCCGCACGCGTGTGCCGACGATCCCCGGGTCGCCGCCGAACACGCGCCGCCAGTATCCCTCCGCGAGCACCACGACCCTGTCGCGACCCGGCTGATTCTCGCCCGCGACAAACGTTCGGCCGACCAGGGCCGGCGTGCCCAGCAGATCGAACAGGTTCGGCGTGACGGCGAACGCGTCCGCCCACTCGGCCACCCCCGGTGCGATGAGCGTGCAGCCGTCGGGTGACAGTCCCGCCGCCGCCTCGAGGCTGGAGGCTCGGGCCTCGAGATCGAGGAACTCCGGCACCGGAACGGGAACGAAGTCCACCTCCGGCATCGTTCTCCAGATCGCCACGAGGCGGTCCGGATCGGCGAAGGGGAGCGGGCGCAACAGGACAGCCGACGCGACCGAGTAGACAGCCGTCGTCAAACCGACGGCCAGGCCGATGGTGACGATGCTTGCCGCCGCGAAACCTGGCTGACGGCCGAACCGGCGCGCCGCGAAGCTGACGTCCACCCAGATCCGATCGACCATGGTCGGGAACCTAGCCCGTTGTGCGGCTCGAAACAAGAATTTTCGAGCTTATTCGTACCTGAGCGCGCTCATCGGATCGATGCGCGACGCGCGGTGTGCGGGAATGAACCCCGAGCCCAGCGCGATGAGCGTCAGCAGCGCGGCGGCGCCGGCGAGCACGATCGGATCCGTGCTCTCCATCTCGTACAGCAGGGACTGGGCCAGCCGCCCGATGCCGATCGCGCCCGCGAGGCCGAGGACGCCGCCGATGAGCGCCATCCAGCCGACCTGCCTGAGCACCATCCGGCGCACCCGGGGACCGTCGGCGCCGAGCGCCATGCGCACCCCGAACTCCCGGGTCCGCTGCGCCACGCTGTAGGCGAGCACGCCGTAGAGCCCGATGGCGGCCAGCAGCGTCGCCAGCGCGGCAAACGCCGTGGACATGGTCGTGATGACCCGATCCAGGAAGACGTTGTCGCGCACCTGCATCTCCATCGTCTGCAGGTCCTCGACGGGCAGGTTCGGATCGAGGCGCGCGATCACGGACGGAACGGTTCCGAGGAGCGCCTCGGGATCGACCGACGTGCGGACGTAGAAGTTGATGAAGCCCAGGTCGTCGTCCTGGCGGTAGGGGATCACGAACAGCGGCGGCACCTCGCGCTTGACGTCGTTGTACTTCGCGTTCTGGACGAGCCCGACGATCTCGATGTCGAGCTCCTGGCTGTCGCTGCGGGACGTCCGCATCCGCTTGCCGACGGCTTCGCGCCCCAGGTTGAACTTCGTCGCGAACGCCTCGTTGACGAGGGCGACCTTCGGCCGTCCGAGGGCGTCGCTCCGATCGAAGTCGCGGCCCGAGAGCAGCGTCATGCCCATCGTCCGGAGGTAGTCCGCGCCCACCTCGTTGTAGCGCGAGTTCGAGTCGATGTCGGGACCGGACTCGAAGCCCTCGACGCGCACGTCGGTGCCCCAGCTGTTGCCCGCGATCACCTGAACCATCGACGCCGTCACCCCGGTCACGCCCGGGAGGGCGCCGAGCTCGTCCTCGATCCGCTCGAAGAGCGCGCGGCTCTGATCGGACTTGTAGTTGTTCAGAAAGGGCGACACGCCGAAGACGATGAGGTGGTCGGGCCTGAGCCCCAGGTCGACGCGACTGACGTTCAGCAGGCTCCTGGCGAAGAGGCCCGCCGAGACGAGCAACGCCATCGACAGCGCCATCTGGGCGGTGGCGAGCGAGCTGCGGAACCGCTTGGCCGCCTTCGCCCCGGACGGCTGCCCGGCCCCGCTCTTGAGTATTGAGGCGAGGTCGGGGCGCGTGCTGTGCAGGGCCGGGAACAGGCCGAACAGCAGGCCCGTGCCGATCGCCAGCGCGCCGACGAACAGCAGCACCGAGGGGTGCAGCTCGAACTGCAGGACCCGCATCGCCTCGGCCGGCATCATCGCCGCCATCAGGTCGAGCGTCCACCGCGACACGACGATGCCGGCCAGGCCGCCCAGGATGGCGAGCAGGCACGACTCGACGAGCAGCTGACGCACGAGCTGCCACCGGCCGGCGCCGATCGACAGCCGCACCGCCATCTCCGTCGAGCGCGCCGCGCCGCGCGCGAGCAGCAGGTTGGCGATGTTGGCGCAGGCGATGAGCACCACCACGCCCGTGACGGCCAGCAGCAGGAGCAGCGGCGGGCGGGCCTCGCCGTGCAGGCTGCTCTGGCCACGATACCCGGGCTCGACCGTGATGGCCTTCGCGCGGAACCGCTCCAGCGTCGCGTCGCTCAGGCCCTGCTGCAGCGGCGCCTCGACGTCGTTGATGATCGCGCGATAGGTGACGTTGATCGCTGTGTGCGCCTGGTCGATCGACACGCCCGGCTTCAGGCGCGCGAAGAGGTACGCCCAGTAGGCGCGGCGGTTCTCGAACTGGTCCCAGCCCGGGATCATCAGGCCGCGCATCGTGATCGGCACGAAGACCTGCGGGTACGAGCCGAGCGTCGTGCCCTCGAATCCCCGGGGCGCGACGCCGACGATGGTCATCGCCTGGCCGTTGACCGTGAGCGTCTGGCCGACGACCTCCGGGCTCGCGTCGAATCGCGTGCGCCAGTAGTCGTGGCTCAACACGGTGACGAAATGCCCGGCGATCGTCGTGTCGTCGCCCGGCTGCAGGAGCCGGCCCAGGGCCGGCTGGATGCCAAGCACCGGGAAGTAGCCGCCCGACACGAGCATGCCGCGGCCGTTGAGGGTCTGACCCTTGTAGGCGAGGTTGGCGCCGAACGCGACGTGCGCGGCGACGCCCGCGAACACCGTGTCCTCGCGCTCGAGGTCGCGGAACATCGGGTAGCTGAACACCTGGTCGCAGTCGCCCGCCTGGTTGCACGACTGCGAGCCGGGCTTCGGGCCGGGCGCGCCGAGGTTGACCAGCCGCCGCGGCGCCTCGACGGGCAGCGGGCGCATGAGCATCTGATCGAAGAGCGAATAGATGGCGGCGTTCGCCCCGATGCCGAGCGCGAGCGAGACGACCGCGATGATGGAGACGAAGGGGTTCTTGAGCAGGGCGCGGAGCGCGAGCTTCAGGTTGGCCATGGGCATCTCTCGGAGTCACAGCATGAGACGAGGACCGGGGGGCAGGAGTTTGCCCGATTCGGCTGGTCTGCGGGGTTTCGCACTGTCCGCTTGCGGGACCGTCCATCCGCCGGCGGGCACGCTCGCCACCTGTGGCGCAGGCTCTCCGCCGCCACCTGTGGCGCAGCCCTTCAGGGCTGCGCCGGGGACGCGTCAGCCGGTCGGCCCCGTTCTTGCCCCTGCTTCTGTGACCCGGCGCCGGATCCGGAGGGCCCACCCCGCCGCCGCGCCCGGTCCGGGCTGCTAACTCGCTCAGCAGACGGCACATCTCCGTCTGCCGATGGGACGAAACGAGGCGTGGTGTCGATGAGAGCGACGGCGGTCGATTACAGCTTTGGGCCGCGAGGCGACAAGGTCGCGCGCGGCGAGCGCGCGAGCTGGCGGCCGCCCGACTGGCCCGCGGTCGAGGATCTGCTGCAGCTTCTCACCCGCGCCGTGCAACAACTGCACACCTATCCCGCCGCGAGTCCGCTGTGCGTCAGCGCCATCGACGCCTGCCAGCGGGCGCTGGCGGCGCTCGAGCACCGCGACGGCCTCGCCTGGCGCGTGGCGCCGAGCGAGCTCCTCGTCGACGACATCCCCACCGGCCGCGGAACGCAGGTCGAGCACGAGCTGGCGCGACGGCTGCACCGGGCGGGCGTCGCCGCCGTCAGCATCGACCGGGCCGTGTCGGCCCGCGAGCTGTCCCGGTTCTGCGGCGACCTCCTGCGCTGCGGCGATCCCGAGACGACCGAGACGACGCTCGAGGGACGCCTGGCCGACCACGGCGTCGATCGCATCTCGGTGCGCATGGCGTATCGCCCGGAGGTGCTCGACGTGGGGGCGACGCCGGCACCGGTCGCCGACCTGGTATGCCGCGAGCGGGCGCGGCGCGAGAGCCAGCTCGACGCGAACGGCGCCGCCAGCCATCTCTATCCGCCCGACAAGGGCTGGGTCCGGCTCGATCCGGCTTCCGCCTTCACGGCCATCTCGCTCGCGGATCTCGCCCTGGTCGTCGAGGACCCCGCGCAGCTCGCCGGGATGTTGCTCCGGCTCACTGACGAAGCGCCGGAAGGCGCGACGTCCGCCGCGGCGCTCGAGGAGAAGTACAGCGACGTCGCGATGCTGTTCGGCGCGTTCGAGCCGGCGCTGGCCCGGCGCCTCTTCGCGAGGCTCTCGCGCGCGGTGCTCGACCTCGATCCGGACCGGCGGCAGGCGCTGCTGCGCCGGACGATCCTGCCCGGCCTGCTCGACGGACGCGTGGACGGCGCCGTCCTCCGGGACTTCCCCGACGTCGAGCTGGCAGACTCGCTGTGCCTGCTGCTCGATCTGGAAACGGCCGCGCCCGAGATGCTGACGACGGCGCTGGCGAGGCTCGACCTGCCGGCGGATCGGCGCGCGGCCATGGTCCCGCTGCTCGAGGCGAGGCTGCGGGACCGCGAAGCGCTGAGCCGGGAGGACGGCGGAGCCCACACCACCGTCGCCCGCCACGCGCGCGAGCTGCTGCGCGTCGAGCCGACCGCCGGCCGGAACTTCGCGGAGTTCGAGGCGTTCGACCTCTCGCTCGACGCGAGGACCGTCGCGCGGCTCGGGCAGATCGGGGACGAGGTCCTGACGACCGACGTCCTGGCCGACCAACTCGCCTGCCTCTGGCAGCTCGTCCGGCTGGAGCCGAACCCGGAGACCGTCCAGCGGTTCGTCGAGAGGGCCCTCGATTTGCTCGCGGCGCTCGAGCGCGCCGCAAGGAGTCGCGACCTGGCCGGGTGGCTCGCGAAGTACCGGGATCTGGCGGAGACCTTTCGCGAGACGCGGCCCGACGTGACCGACGTGCTCGACTCGACGCTGGCGACGTTCTGCACGCCGGAGCGGGCGGCGTGGGTCGTGGACGTGCGCGCGCGCGGCGCAGACGAGCGGGCGCTCGCCGACGCGATGGTCGACGCGCTCGGGCCCGCCCTCGTGCCGCCGCTCGTGGCCCTGCTGCGGCGGGCACGCGCCGGAGGCTCGACGGACACGCGGGCGGCGTGGGGCGTCGTCGCCGAACTGCTGAGCGATCATGCCGCGCGGCTCGCGCCGGCCATCGAGGCGTGCCTCGACGACGAGAATCCCGCCGTCCGGCGTGTCCTGGTCAGGGCGCTCGGCCTCGCCGGCCCGGGGTACGAATCGGCGGTCGCCCGGCACATCCGCGCCAACGACGAGGCGACCGGCCGCGAGGCGCTGCGGGCGCTCGCGCGAATCTGTACGCCCGAGGCGGCAGCGGCCGTGGCCGCCGCCGTGGAGGGCCAGCAGGGCTGGATCGGATCGGCCGCCGAGGAGACGCTGTGGCGACTGCCCAGGGCCGACGCGGCGCGGCCGCTCCGCGACCTGCTGGGTAAACGGGAATTCGTGCTGCGCCACCCGAAGGTCGCGGCGCGGCTGCTCGATCGCGCGGCGCAGATGGGCGCGGCCGGGCTCGGCCCCGTCCTCGTGTCGCTCGCGCCTATGCGCTTCCGGTTCTGGAGCCCCGCGATCGCGCGCGTCGGCCGCAAGGCGCGCGCGCTGCTGCACCGATGACGACCACCGCCGCCGACCCGTCGGGCCTCGATCCCCTCGCGCTCCTGAAGGGGCTGGCGAGCCTGCGCAAGCTGACCGGCATGTATCCGCCCGGTCACCCGGCGATCGTCCAGAAGCTCAACGAGCTCGACGCGAGCGTCCAGCGCCACCTGCAGGACGCGCCGTCGCGACGGGTCGACATCGACGTCATCCACGGCGACGCGCATCTCGACGGGTTGTCGTTCCGGCACGACAGCGACGCGAACGCCCGCGTCCTCCAGGAGCTTTCCGAACTGGGGCTCAACAGCATCCACATCAGCGACGGCGTGACGCGTGACGAGCTGCACGTGCTGTCCGAGTTCCTGTGGCAGCTGAAGGAGGCGCCGTCCGGCCGCCCGGTAGACGTCCAGCTCGCCGAGCGGCAGATCCGGCACGTCAGCCTCGGCAAGCTGGTGCCGCTCGACACGCGCTGGCGCGCCGAGCCGTGGGCCGACTCGCCCGGCGACGTGCTCGATCCCGCCTACGCCGAGTCGCTCGACCTCATGCACCGCACCTTCGACGACGTCACCGCGGGCAGGGGCGTCGAGCTCGTGATGGTCCGCCACATCGTTCAGCTGCTGCTGCGCAAGGTCGCCGGCAGCAGCGCGGCGCTCGCGCAGATTCTCGCCGTGAAGCTGTACGAGAACCTGACCTACTGCCACTCGGTGAACGTGGCGACGCTCAGCCTGCTCATCGCGAAGCAGCTCGGCTTCGACGATCGCACGACCAGCGCGATCGCGGAGGCGGCGCTGCTCCACGACATCGGGAAGACGCGCATCCCGCTCGACGTGATCCGCAAGCCGGGCGCGCTCGATCGGCGCGAGCGCCGGCTGATGGAGGCCCATACGACCTTCGGCGCCGAGATCCTGGTGGAGGTGGACGGGCTGGGTCCCCTGACGCCGACCGTCGCGCTCGAGCACCATCGCGCGGTGCAGGGCAGCGGCTATCCCGACCTCGGCGACGGGGTCGTCCCGCATCTCTTCAGCCAGCTCGTCTCGGTGGCGGACATCTACGAGGCCATGACCGGGGCGCGCACCTACCAGGAGCCGGGCCTGCCCGAGCAGGCCTGTCTCGTGCTCGCGCGGCTGGCGGGCTCCAAGCTCAACACGGCGCTCGTCAAGGCGTTCGTGAACGCGATCACGTTCTTCCCGATCGGGTCGGTCGTGCGCACCAGCCGCGACGAGACCGGCGTCGTGACCCGGACGAACCCGGGCGAGCCGCTGCACCCGGTGATCGCGCGGGTGGGGCTGGACCTCGGTCGCGTGCCCGGCGAGATCGACACGAGCGTCCGCGAAGCCTCCGGCGCCTACCAGCGGCATCTCGTCGAGACGCTGCGGCCGCCGGAGGGGCTCGAGCTGGCGGCGTTCGTCACGACGCCGTAGCCCGGGCGTGTGGCACAGGCCTTCAGGCCTGGGCAGCCCAGGTCTGAAGACCTGGGCCACACAGGATCGCCTTGACGCTGTGGCACAGGCCTTCAGGCCTGTGCTCCATCGGCAGCTCACCTGAACGCCGGGATCAGATCGCCCCACGGACCGCGAGCCCGCGGTAGCGCTTGAACTTCCTGCCGCCGCCGCAGGGATAGGGATCGTTCCGGCCGGCCGCGCGGACGGCCGCCGCCAGGTCGCGCTCCCGGACCCACCGCATCACGTTGGCAGGCGCGCGCTCGTGCGCCAGCCCGATCGCCATGACGCGCATGCACGGGTCGATAGGGACCAAGAACGAAGGACCTAGAACCAAGAACCAAGAACTGACACCGATTTGACGCTTGGGATGGATCGAACCGGTCGCGGCGGGTCTGATGATGATGGCGGGGGTTGGCCCGGGACTGGCCCGGGACAGCACCCTGGCGCCGGCTCGCGGCGGTCAGGCACTCCTGAGGCGGTAGTTGCCGACGGCGACGGCGACGGCCGAGTCGCCGTTGACGCTCTCGGACCGCACGACGTCGCCCAGGCACGTGACGTCGTCGGGCGGCGCGCCGGGAACCGCGTTCGGCACCTCGAGCACCAGCTCGACGGCGGTTCGCGCCCTTAGCCTGCGGCGCGCGCGGAAGAGGATGCCGGAGCGGCTGACGTTCTCGGTGACGGCGTCCTGCCACTCCCGATCGCTCGACGTGCGGTACCGCAGCGGGAGGTCCATCGCGAACCGTGGCGCCCGGGGCATGGCGGAGGGTCGCCGCTCCGTGACAGGCCGGACGGTGACCGCGCGGCTGCAGACGACGTGCGCGAACGCGTCAAGGCCGGACCCCTGCCACACGTACCGGCATGTCTCGCAATTGTACCAGGCCGACTCTGGGGTCGCCTCGAGCTGTTGGATGCCTGTGCGTTGACCGCAACGGGGGCATTCAGAGGCCACACCGAACTCCTGGCGCCATTAGGCGCGATCCCACGGGAATGAGAGGCAGGCGTCTCGCGACGTCAGACCGAAAACCGCAGCAAAAACCCCGCCAGCCCTCCCGTCGGATGCCGTTCGGCCGCAAGGCACGATGCATGAGAACGTTACGGCGAACGTGCCGGTGCGAACGACGTTGTGGGACCGATCACGCTTGACCTATAACGGTACAACCGCAGCCCTCTCAAGATCCACAAAACAGACGTTATTGGCTGAAAAAGCGAGACTTGCCAGTATCTGCACCGTTCTGGTACAGCGTGAGGTTTTGGAACAGCGTTGCAGAGCGCCGTACCAGAACGCCGCGAGCCTTCGGCTCGCGTGACGCACGTGCCCGTGTGCGATCGCGAGCGCCTCCTCGATCAGCAGGCCCGGCGCCTACTGCGAGTCTGCGCAGGGGCAGCCCGGTCTGCGCACCGTCGCGCGGCAGTTCGTGAACCGGATGCCGTCAGCCGCGAGCCGGTCGATATTCGGCGTCCTGGTCCTCGTCTGCCCGTAGACCCCCACCAGTACTCGCTGCTGTACGGCGAGCATCGTTATCGGTCCGTGCTGCGGGGCGTGTCGGCGAACGACGATCTGTCGCGGCTGGCCCGCCGGCTGCGCCAGCCGTAGCCGACCGCCGCCGCGCGGCCGACGTCGCTTCTGCGCGCCGGGCGCGTCATCGTCGCGGGTCGGTCGAGTAGACCAGCACGAAGTGCAGCGTTCGCCACGCCACCGGCGGCGCGTTTCGTCGGTCCCGGCCGCGCCGATCCGGATGCACCGCGGCCCGTAGTCGGCGTCGCTCGCCGAGGCGCCGATCCCAGAGGAACTCGACCTGCTCGCCGATCGTGCCGAGCCGTCGGCGCAGGAAGTCCACCCACGCCGTCCGTCCGCGCTGCACGATCAGCAGGTTGCCGGACAGATCGCCCGGCACCGGCGCTTCCGTGGGCAGGGGGTACGGCGCGCCGTGCGTCACGCCGCCCCGCACGAGGTGCCATTCGTCGCACAGTTGCGGCTGGCACACGTGGTCGAAGTGGCGGCGCGCCATCTCGTCGGCGCGCGCCTGCGCGAGATCGAGCGTCGGGCGCAGCCGGTCGGCGAGCGTCGCCGTCCGCTCGCCGAACCCCGTGGCTTCGGCGTGGAACAGCGCGTCGGTGACCTGGATGACGCGGGTGCTGATGTTGCCGCCGGCGTGATTGCGCTGCCAGACCTGCATGACCGGATGCCGAGGCGCCCGACGGAGTGAACCGAGTTAGTCAATTATCTGCACGTTGCCGGCCCCCGTGCAATGTCAGATCCGTGGTTCGCGGGCCGGTCTGTCGCGTCTCAACCCTGAAACACGATGTCCGATCCTGAGGCGCCGCCGATCTCGGATTCGTCGGCGATCGGCCGGGATCCGGGGCCGGATCCGGCCCCGGCCGTGAAACCTGGCGGCCGAATCGCTATCATGGTGAGGCACCCGTCTGGAGGCCCAGGTGAGTCAGCACAAGAAACTCGCGATTCTCGTCGGTGGCGGCCCGGCCCCGGGCATCAACAGCGTCATCGGCGCGGCCACCATCCGCTGCATCCTGGAGGACGTCGAGGTCGTCGGCATCCGCGACGGCTTCGAGTGGCTGATGCAGGGGAACATCGACCACGTGGAGCCGCTCACGCTCGAGGCCGTCAGCCGCATCCATTTCCGCGGGGGGTCCTACATCGGCATCTCGCGGAACAACCCCACCGAGGATCCGCAGGCGCTCGAGAACACCGTCATCTCGCTGCTACGGCTGAACGTGTCGCAGCTCATCACGATCGGGGGGGACGACACGGCCTTCTCGGCGATGAAGCTCGAGGAGAAGGCGGGCGGCCGCATCCGGGTCGTCCACGTGCCGAAGACGATCGACAACGATCTGGACCTGCCCCCCTACGTCAACACGTTCGGATTCCAGACCGCGCGGCACTTCGGCGTCGAGATCCTCAAGAACCTGATGGTGGACGCGAAGACCACGTCGCGGTGGTATTTCGTGATCACGATGGGGCGGAAGGCGGGACACCTGGCGCTCGGCATCGGGAAGGCAGCCGGCGCGACGCTCACGCTGATTCCCGAGGAGTTCCCCCAGCGGATCCGGCTGAAGGAGGTCGTCGACACGCTGGTCGGCGCGATCATCAAGCGGTTGAGCTACGGCCGGCGCGACGGTGTGGCGGTCATCGCCGAAGGGCTGGTGCTCGGCATCGACGCCGACGATTTCAGGAATCTGGAGGAGGTCGAGCGCGACGCGCACGGCAACGTGCGGATCGCGGAAGTGAACATCGGGGAGATTCTCAAGGCGCAGGTGCAGAAGCGGCTCAAGCCGTTCGGTCTGAAGACGACGATCGCGGCCAAGAACATCGGGTACGAGTTGCGCTGCGCCGATCCCATCCCCGCCGACATGGAGTACACGCGCGATCTCGGCTACTGCGCGGCGAAATACCTGCTGTCAGGCGGGAACGCCGTGATGATCTCGACGCAGGGCGGCAACTTCGTCCCCGTGCCGTTCTCGCAGATGCTGGATCCGGTGACCGGCCGCGCGAAGATCCGGCTGGTGGACATCCACTCGACGCGCTACGCGATCGCGCGGCGCTACATGATCCGGCTCCGCCGCGACGATTTCGAGGATCCGCACGAGCTCGCGAAGTTCGCCGCCACGGCGGGCATGACGCTCCAGCAGTTCCGCTCGGAGTTCGAGTACCTGATCGAGAGCGAGCCGCCGCCGCTCGTCATCGACTTCGAGAAGAACGGCCTGGTCGAGGCGGCGAGCAAGCGGCCGCCGTCGTAGCGGGCGGCCGCCGTGAGCCGGGAGCCGTGGCCGACGACGATCCGTTCTCTCTGATCGACTACCGCCGGCTGATCGACTGGCCGACGCGGCTGGCGCGCGAATGGCCGTTCTTCGCGCGGGCGCTCGCCGACGCCCCATCGCGCCGGATCCTCGACCTGGGCTGCGGCCCGGGCGAGCACGCGCGCCTGTTCGTCTCGCACGGCTTCGAGGTCGTCGGCATCGACGCATCGGAGGCGCAGCTCGCGAACGCGCGGGAGCAGGGCGAGTCGGCGGCGCTCAGGTTCATCAAGGGAGACATCGCTGACGTCGAGGCGCTGACCGAGGGGACGTTCGGCGCGGCGATCTGCGTGGGGAACACCCTGCCGAGCGTGCCGAACGATGAGCGGATGTCGCGACTGGCCGACGGCCTGCGCCGGCGCCTGCTGCCGGGCGCGCGGTGGGTGACGCAGATCCTCAACTACGACCGCGTCGCGGCGACGCGCCAGCGGGCGTTGCCGGTCAACGTGCTGCCGGACGAAGACGGCGAGCTGGTGTTCCTGCGCTTGATGGACCCGAAGCCCGACGGGCGGGTGATCTTCACGCCGGCGATGCTGCGGTACCGGTCGGGCGGCGACCCGCCGCTCGAGCTCCTGGCTGCGCGCCACGCCGACATGCGCGGGTGGCGACTGGCGGAGCTGGAGCCCATACTTCGCGCGGCGGGTTTCGATCCGATCGAGGCGCTCGGCGGCATCGACGGCGCGCCGTTCGACGCCGAGGCGTCGAGCGACCTCGTCCTCGTCGCGCGGAGCCCAAAGCCCAAGGCCCAGAGCCCAGAGCCGTGAGCCTGGTCTATCTCCCGAAGATGTTCTTCACCACGAACCACACGTTGGCGGGGCGCTCGGCCAGCCGGCGCATGTACCACGGGAACCAGTAGTCGCCGTAGCTGACGAGCACCCGGATGCGGTAGCCGTCCGTTGCGAGCCGCTGCTGCTCCTCGCGACGGATGCCGTACAGCATCTCGAACTCGAAGCCGTCCTTCGGGAGACCCTGCTCGGCGACGTGCGCCTCGAAGCGCCGGATGAGGACCGGGTCGTGCGTGCCGAGGCCGAGGAACACGCCCGCCGCGCGCGCCTCCGCGCCGAGCAGCCGCGCGCCCAACTGGAAGAAGCTCTCGTCCACCTCCGCCCGCGTCGGAAACGCGATGGAGGCGGGTTCCTTGTAGGCGCCCTTCACGAGGCGGACGGCCGCGCCGAGCGGGATCAGCGTGTCGAGATCCGCGTTGGTGCGGCGCAGGTAGGCCTGGACCGCCACGCCGACGCTGTGCCCTTCCTGCTTGAGGCGCCGGTGGATGTCGAGCGTGACGTCGGTGTAGGCGGAACCCTCCATGTCGATCCACACGGTCCGGCCGACCGTCGCGGCGTGCTCGGCGATCCGCCTGAGGTTCGCATAGCAGGCCTCGGCGCCGAGGTCGAGCCCGAGCTGGGTGAGCTTGACCGACATCTCGGCGTCGACGCCCGCAACCCGGACCTGCTCCTGCGCGCGGATGTAGTGGTCGGCAACCGCGCGCGCTTCGGCCTCGTCGGCGACGTTCTCGCCGAGGTGCGTGAGGATGGCCGCGATGCCCTGCGGCGCCAGCTCGCGCGCGGCGCCCAGCGCGTCCTCCAGCCGCTCGCCGGGCATGAAGCGCTTCGTGGCCCCGCGCACGAATCGCCACCGGACCGCGTGCTCGCGCAGCCACACCGACTCGGATCCGGCCAGCAGCACACTCCGCATCACGCCCATCGATCGTCCTCCCGTCCTCCGAACCGAAATCACCCCAGAACGGTCGCTCCGTCCCGGACTATTCACGTGACAGTCTGTCGGCGCGGACCATTCGCTTCGAAAACCCGCTTCCGCAAGCCGGAAAAACGCCGCTCCGGCCTACCGTCCTTATCTCGCGGTCAATTCGTCGTACGCCACCCCGAGCACCGCGGCCAGCGAGAGCGCCGGCACGAGCGGCGCCACGTCCGAGAAGCCCGGCAGCGCCTCGAGCCCCGCGATCTCGTCCCGCGACCGGCCCGCCGCAATCCCCTGGCGCGCGTGGTCCAGCACCGCCTCCAGATACGCGCGCATCAGGGCCAGGTCCGCCCGGCGTCCCGTCACGCCGAACCGCGGGATGCCGTGGCCGAAGATGTACAACGTGTCATCCGAGTGATCGCGGGCGACCCGATCCAGCGTGGTGATCCAGTTCGCGATCGACGCCCCCGCCGGACGATCCACGCGCGGGTGCGCGCGGTTGAACACGAGGTCGCCCATATGGACGACGTTCGCCCGCTCGAACGTGACGACGGCGTCCCCCCCGGTGTGCGCCGGGCCGTAGTGACGCGCCGAGACGGTCTCGGCCCCGAGGTCCGCCTTCCACGTCTCGGTGAACGTGACGTCCGGATACGCCTGGGCCGCCTCGGTCTTCGCCGCGGCCGCCGCCGCGCGCTGCAGCTCCGGCACACGCGCGTGGGCGACGATCTGCTTCACCGTCGGTCGGAACACCTGGTTGCCGCCGGTGTGGTCGCCGTGGTGGTGCGTGTTGATCAGCAGATCGATCGACCCTGCGCTCCGGGCTTTCAGGCCTTCGAGGCAGACCGGCGCGGTGTCGGGGTACTGCGCGTCCACCACGACGGTGCCGTCCGGCGTGATGAGGAACCCGATCGTGCCGCCCCGGAGTGTGAACAATCCCACACTTCCACGAAGCATCTCGAAAGTGCCCTGTGCCGGCGTGCCTTGCGCGAGCGCGGGGACCGTGCGCAGCGCGCCCGCCGCGAAGGCCGCGGACGACGTAACGAGAAAGCGCCGACGGCTGATGCTCATGAGGCCTCTCCACGTGTGCGCGAACGCACGATTCTACTCTGTTCGGTCGGTCCGGCGCACGCCTCCACCGGGGCCGCGTGCAACCCTCCGGTGTCACCCACCGTCGAATCCCTTCGACGTGACGCGATCGAGCCAACTCGCCGGCCCGGTTCGCCGTCCAAGTGTCTGTAGGGTTCACGCCTAAGGCGAGCGAGGTGACGATGGTGCGGGGAGTCCTCCTGTTCATCACGGGCGCGATGTGTGTTCTGGCGGCCGCGGCGGCGGCCGCCGACAGCGGCGCGCAGCCGAGCGTCACCGCGGTGGCCGTGCCGGCGGCGGGCCGGCTGACCGTTGCGGCCACGCCCATCGCCACCGCGACGGCGCTCCGGCTCGACGGTGACCTGAACGACGAGGTCTGGCAGCGCGCTGCGCCGACGTCGGGCTTCCGCCAGCGGGATCCGAACGAGGACGCCGACCCGGCGTTCGAGACCGAGTTCCGCGTGGCGTACGACGAGACGGCGATCTACGTCGCGGTCGAAGCGTTCGACACCGAGCCGGACCGGATCGTCGGCCTGCTGACGCGTCGCGACACCGAGTCGCCGTCGGACTGGCTCCACGTCTACATCGATTCGTACCGTGACCGCCGCACGGCCTACGAGTTCGCGGTGAACCCGGCCGGAGTCAAGCGCGACACCTACTGGTACAGCGACGGCCAGCAGGACACGAGCTGGGACGCGGTCTGGGACGTGGCCGTGGCGACCACGGACCGTGGTTGGCGCGCGGAGTTCAAGATTCCTTTCTCGCAGCTGCGGTTCCGCACCGGCGGCACCGGGACGCTCGGGTTCGCCGTCGCGCGGCAGATCGGCCGGCTGAACGAGACGTCCACCTGGCCGCTGGTCGCCAAGAGCGTCACCGGCTTGGTCTCGCAGTTCGGCGACCTGACGGACGTCGAGCTTGCGCGCTCGCCCAAGCGCCTCGAGCTGGTGCCGTACGTCGTCAGCGAGGTCGCGACGGAGCCGAACGTGTCGGGGAACCCCCTGGTGAACGGAACCGACCCGGGCGCGTCGCTCGGACTCGACCTCAAGTACGCCCTGACGCCAGGGCTGACGCTCACCGGCACGGTGAACCCGGACTTCGGCCAGGTCGAGGCCGACCCGGCCGTCGTCAACCTGTCGGCCTTCGAGACGTTCTTCTCCGAGCGCCGGCCGTTCTTCGTCGAGGGCTCGGGCATCTTCCGGTTCGACATCGACTGCAACGACGGCTCGTGCAGCGGGCTGTTCTACTCGCGTCGGATCGGCCGGTCGCCGCACGGCGACGTGGACGTGCCGGACGGCGGCTATTCCGCGGCACCGTCACAGACGACGATTCTCGGCGCCGCGAAGGTGACGGGCCGTGTCGGTGGCTTCTCGGTCGGCGTGCTCAACGCGCTGACGGGCGAGGAAACCGGCCGCGCGTCCGACGCCGACGGAGTCCGGACGCGCACGGTCGTCGAGCCGCTCACCAACTACACGGTGGTGCGCGCCACGCGGGAGTTCGCCAATCAGTCGTCGCTCGGCTTCATGGTGACCACGACCAACCGCGCGCTGACCGACAACCTGGCGCCCACGCTGGCCGACTCGGCCTACACGGGCGGCGTGGACTGGGACTGGCGGATCCGGAAGAACTACAGCCTGTCGGGCAGCTGGGCGGGCAGCTCCGTGCGCGGCAGCGCCGAGGCGATCGCCGAACTGCAGCAGAGCAACACGCACAGCTTCCAGCGGCCCGACGCCGGGCACGTCGAGTTCGACCCGATGCGCACGTCGCTCGACGGCCATTCCGGCGTGCTCTCGATCAGCAAGATCGGCGGCGAGCGCGTGCGGTTCAACTCGAACGTGGCGTTCAAGAGCCCCGGGTTCGACATCAACGACCTGGGCTTCATGCGCCGGGCCGACCAGCGCACGACGGGCAACTGGCTGCAGTGGCGGCACGAGCGCCCGTCGAAGTACCTGCGGAGCTTCCGGATCAACTTCAACCAGTGGGCGGGCTGGAACTTCGACGGCGACCGGCTCTTCGTAGGGGGCAACATCAACGCCCACGCGACGTTCATCAACAACTGGGGCGCGGGCTTCGGCTTCAACGTGGAGGGGCGGGGCTTCGCAGACCGGCTCACGCGCGGGGGTCCGGGTGGCTACGAGGAGGGCTACCGCATCCAGTGGGGATACGCGAACACGGACGATCGGCGCCTCGTCTTCGCCGACATGTTCGTCGGCCACGGCTCCGACCGCCATGGCTCGTGGTTCGGCGACCTGAACCCCGCGGTGACCGTGCGACCGACCTCGGCACTCTCGGTGTCGCTCGGCGTTCGCTACAGCCGCAACGTCACTGACTCGCAGTGGATCGAGCAGGTGACCGACCCGGACACCCACTACGTGTTCGGCCGCTTGAACCAGACGACCGTCGGGCTCACCACCAGGGTCAACTACACGATGAGCCCCACGCTGTCGCTGCAGATCTACGCGGAGCCGTTCGTCTCGGCCGGCGCCTACTCGTCGTTCAAGGAACTCGTGGACGGCCGGGCGGCGCGGTACGAGGATCGGTACGCGCCCTTCGCCCACGGCGACAACCCGGACTTCAACTACAAGTCCTTCCGCACCACCAACGTGCTCCGCTGGGAGTACCGGCCCGGCTCCACGCTGTTCGTCGTCTGGCAGCAGCGGAGAGAGGACGATGCGGGCCTCGGGGACTTCCGCTTCCGCCGCGACTTCGGCGACGTCTTTCGCGCGCCGGCGAGCAACGTCCTGCTGGTGAAGCTGGCGTACTGGCTCAATTTCTAGAACTGACAGGCTTCAGGTTCCAAGCTTCGGGCTTCAGGCCGCGTAGGGTTCTCCACGTGCCAGGCCTGTCGTCCGGCGCCTCCGGTCCGCCGTCCGCTTCGTGCTCTCCGGGCCTCGTGGTCATTCCCGTTAGCGGTCCAGCGTCCAGAAAATGCCCAGCAGGTGTTCGGACCCGGGCGGTCGGGGCAATGCCGGTCCATGATGTCGATCATCGAATCGAACTTGACACGCAAGGCCGCGAGAAGTAACATTCCATCCGGATTCACGGATTTATCAGCGAGCTCTGCGAGGCCCATGACGTCCGCCCCGATCTTCGATCGTCTGTCGGCGCTTTCCGACGCGACCCGGTGCCGCGTGCTGCTCCTGCTCGAGCGGCACGAGCTGACGGTGTCCGAGCTCTGCGAGGTCCTGCAGATGCCGCAGTCGACGGTCAGCCGGCATCTCAAGGTGCTGGCGGACGCCGATCTGGTGGCGTCGCGCCGCGACGGCACGAGCCGGTACTACAGCGGGCACCTGGCCGATGGCGACCACTCCACCCGACAGTTGTGGCTCGCCGTGCGCGAGCCCGTCGCTGCGGCGCCGGCCGCCGACCAGGACGCGCACCGGCTGAAGGGCGTGCTGGCCAGCCGCCGCTCGAAATCGCAGCAGTTCTTCTCCGAGTCGGCGAGCGAGTGGGACCGGGTGCGGGACGACCTGTTCGGGCGGCATTTCTGCGTGGGCGCCATGTTCGGCTTCTTCGATCCTGACCTCGTCGTGGGCGATCTCGGGTGCGGGACCGGCCAGGTGTCGGCGGGCATCGCGCCCTACGTCGCGCGCGTCATCGCCGTGGACGGATCGGGTGAGATGCTGCAGGCGGCGCGGCGCCGGCTGCAGGAGTTCGACAACGTGTCGCTCCGGCGCGGCGACCTCGAGTCGCTGCCGATCGAGGAAGCGGGGCTGGACGCCGCGGCGATCGTGCTGGTGCTGCACCACCTGCCGCAGCCCGGCGTCGTGCTGCGCGAGACGGCGCGTGTCCTCAAGCCGGGCGGCCGGCTGGTCGTCGTCGACATGCAGCCGCACGATCGCGAGGAGTACAAGCAGCAGATGGGGCACGTGTGGCTGGGGTTCTCGAAGGATCGCATCACGGCCGAGCTGGAGGAGGCCGGATTCGCGCGCGTTCGGGTGAACCGGCTGCCGCCCGAGCCGGGCGTCAAAGGACCCACGCTCTTCGCCGCGGTGTGCGAGCGCGCGCTCGTGGCCGCCGCGCTGGCGCCGGTGGGCGCCGGTCGCGGCGCGACCAAGGCGTGAGACGCCATCCGCCATCCGTCAGTCGTAAGCCCTGAGCCGTAAGCCAAGAACCGACGAGCATTACTTCAAAGGAGATACCGCATGAGTGTCGTGACCGAACGTGTCCATGCTTTCGACGCGGCCGCGCAGGCCGGCCGGGAGCCGTACAAGGTCAAGGATCTGTCGCTGGCGGAGTCCGGCCGCCAGGAGATCCGCCTGGCCGAGCAGGAAATGCCCGGCCTGATGTCGCTTCGCGCGCGCGACGCGGGCAAGCGCCCGCTCGCCGGCGCGCGGGTGATGGGCAGCCTGCACATGACGATCCAGACCGCGGTGCTCATCGAGACGCTCGCCGACCTGGGCGCCGACGTGCGCTGGGTGTCGTGCAACATCTTCTCGACCCAGGATCACGCCGCTGCCGCCGTCGTCGTCGGCCGGCCGGACACGGGCGGGACGAAGGAGAACCCGCGCGGGATCCCGGTGTACGCCTGGAAGGGGGAGACGCTTCAGGACTACTGGTGGTGCACGAAGGAAGCCCTGGTCTGGCCGGACGGCAACGGTCCGACGCTCATCGTGGATGACGGGGGCGATGCGACGCTCTTCGTGCACAAGGCGTACGAATTCGAGCAGGCCGGGAAGGTGCCCGCGTTCGACGAGGCGAACGACCCGGAGGAGTGGGGCGTCATCCTGCAGACGATCCGTGAGGAGATGAAGGCGCGGCCCGGGCTGTGGTCGAGGATTGCCCGCGGCATCCGCGGCGTGAGCGAGGAGACGACGACGGGCGTCCACCGCCTCTACCAGATGGCCGAGGCCGGCACGCTCCTCTTTCCGGCGATCAACGTCAACGACTCGGTGACCAAGAGCAAGTTCGACAACGTCTACGGCTGCCGGCACTCCCTGCCGGACGGCCTGATGCGCGCGAGCGACGTGATGCTCGGCGGCAAGGTGGCGGTGGTCTGCGGTTTCGGCGAAGTGGGCAAGGGGTGCGCCCAGGCGCTCCGGGGGCAGGGCGCGCGCGTCATCGTCACCGAGATCGACCCGATCTGCGCGCTGCAGGCGGCGATGGAGGGCTACGAGGTCACGACCCTCGAGGAGGTCGTCGAGACGGCCGACATCTTCATCACGGCGACCGGCAACTTCAACATCCTGACGGTCGAGTCCATGAAGAAGATGAAGGACAAGGCGATCATCGGCAACATCGGCCACTTCGACAACGAGATCGACATGGCCGGCCTGAAGAAGGTGCCGGGGATCCAGCGGATCCCCATCAAGCCGCAGTACGACGAATGGCGGTTCCCCGACGGCCACAGCGTCATGGTGCTGGCCGAGGGCCGGCTGCTCAACCTCGGCTGCGCGACGGGCCATCCGAGCTTCGTGATGTCCTCGTCGTTCACCAACCAGGTGATGGCGCAGCTCGACCTGCACGCCAGCGCCGAGCGGTACGGCAAGACCGTGACGGTCCTGCCAAAGGCGCTCGACGAAGAGGTCGCGCGCCTCCACCTCGATCACCTCGGCGTGAAGCTGACGACGCTCACCGCCCGGCAGGCCGAGTACATCGGTGTGCCGATCGGGGGGCCGTACAAGCCGGAGCACTACCGGTACTGACGCTGACGGTTCTCGGTACTCGGTACTCGGTACTCGGGTCTCGCATGCCAACGCTGCGGAGTCCAACGAGCCGGGCGGTGCAAGCCGCCCGGCTTTTGTCGTTTATGATCCGACCGGGCCCGACGACCGATGGCTGCACGGCTTGATCCGCCTCCTGATTTCCGCACGCTCTTCCAGCGCGATCCCGATGTGTCGGCCGAGGCGCACGGCCGCGTCAACCTCATCGGCGAGCATACCGACTACAACGGCGGCCTGGTGCTGCCCGTGCTGGTGCCCCAGCGCACCCGGGTCGAGCTGGCGCGACGAGACGACGGGCGGGTGCGCGTGTGGAGCGCGGGCTTCTCGGCGGGCACGGCGCCAGCCGGGTTCGACCTCGGCGACGAGACACCCGGCCGCGGCTGGCTCGACTACGTCCAGGGCGTGACCACGGTGCTGCGGCCGCTCGGCCCCCTCGGCGGCGCCGATCTGCGCCTCGCGTCCGACGTGCCGGCCGGCGCCGGCCTGGCTTCGAGCGCCGCGCTCATGGTGGCGTTGTTGCGCGCGATGCGCGACGCCTGGCGTCTCGATCTGGACGATGTGACGCTGGCGAAGGCGGCGCAACGCGCCGAACGCGAGTTCGTCGGCGCGCCGGTGGGCATCATGGACCAGATGGCCGCCAGCCTCGGGCGGGTCGGCGCAGCGCTCCTGATCGACACGCGCACGCTCGACGCCGCGATCGTGCCGCTGCCGCCGGACGGCGAGCTCGTCGTGATCGATTCGGGCGTGACGCATCGGCACGCCGCCGGCGAATACCGGACGCGCCGCGCCGAGTGCGAGCGCGCCGCGTCGCTGCTGGGCGTCGAGGATCTGGGCCGCCTGACGCGAGACGACCTGCCGCGGCTCCGGGTGTTGCCGCCGCCGCTCGACCGCAGGGCCCGCCACGTCGTGACCGACAGCGCGCGCGTCCGCGACACGGCCGACGCGCTCCGCTCCGAAGACCTCGTGGGCGTCGGCGCGCTGTTCGCCGCTTCGCACGCATCGATGCGCGACGATTTCGAGATCTCGACGCCGGAGATCGACGCGCTCGTGGAGGCGGCGTCCGCGGACGCCGACGTCTTCGGGGCGCGGCTCACGGGCGGCGGGTTCGGCGGCGCGATCGTCGCGCTGGCGCGCGCGGGGTCGGCCGGCGCCGCCGCGAAGCGCATCGTGCGGGCCTACGGCGCGCGCGTGGGCCGGCAGGCGGTCGCGCTCGTCCCCCGGCCCGAGACGTCAGGGGACCTGGGACACTAGCACAGGGCCCGCAGTTTCTCCGGCTGGAGCAGTCGGATGCGCCGGCGATCGGTCTCGACCAGATCCCGCGCGCGGAAGTCCTGGAGGACCGCGTTCACGGTCTCCCGGCTGAGGCCGGCCAGGCCGGCCAGATCACGCTGGCTCAGGCGCAGCGGAATCAGCACGCCGCCCGCGTCCCGGATCCCGTGCGCGGCGGCGAGCTCCGTGATCGCGCGCGCGACGCGCGTCCGCGCGCTCCGGCAGAGCAGCTCCTCGACCCGCCTGCGGAGCGTCTTCACACGCGCCCCCAGCACGCGGTTGATCTGGTAGCCGATCTCCGGGGCCTGACGGATGCAGTCGGCGAGCGCCGCGCGGTCGATCGCGCACACGAGCCCGTCTTCGTGCGCGTCGGCGCTGTGGTCGCGCGGGCCGTTGTCCACGACGGCCAGCTCGCCGAACAGGTCGCCCTGGCCGACGAACGCCAGGATCACCTCCCGGTCGTCGGGCGAGACGGTCGACAGCCTCACGACACCCACCGTCACCGCCCAGACCGCAAGGGCCGGATCGCCGGGTCCGTAGATGCGATCCCCGCGGCGGACTTCGCGCGTCTCGACCGCCGGCGCGAGACGACGCGTCTGGTCCGGCGTCAGGGCCTGGAGCAGCCTGATGCGGTCGAGAGCCCAGGGCTTGGCGGGGGTCGTCATGGGGCGGCGCTCAGCCTCCGCTGCGGACGCGCGAGGGGCGGAAACCATCGTCTTTCCGACGCGGGCTCCCGGCTTGGAGATTCACGGCCGTGTGGTCCGGCGAGGCGTCCCCCTGGGCCGTCCGGTGAGGTTCCTCACGGTTTTTCGGGTCCGCTGGATGAAATCGGCTCCCCGCGGTGTTCTTTCGGGGCAAGCGCCTGTTCCGGAGGGGGGACACCGTGGACGCCGGCCAGATCGCCATCGTGACCAAACGCTTTGCCGTATTCGACGCCATCGACCCGGCCGGGCGGCACGCGCTGCTCGCGGCCGCGCGCCCCATCACGCTCGACAAGGGCCAGCGGCTTTACGCCGTCGGGGAGCGCGCCGTCCACGCGTACCTGCTCGCGCTCGGGACGGTCAAGGTCGGCATCCCGAGCCCGCAGGGCGAGCGCGTGCTGGGCTACCTGCACGCGGGCGATCTGCTCGGCGAGGCGACGCTCGACAACGACACCTGGCACGATGAAGAGGCCGTGGCGATCGAGCCGGCCTTCCTCTGCGCGCTGCCCAGCGCCGGGCTGCGCGAGCTGATGCGGCAGACACCCGCGCTGGCCGTCGAGATGACGCGGCTCATCGGGCGCCGGCTGCGCGCCATGCGGGCCCGGGTCGAGCAGCTCGGCGCCGGCCGTGCCGAAGCGCGCATCGCGCACGTCCTGCTGACGCTGGCGCGGGAGCTGGGTACCGACGTGGGCGGCCGGGTGGTGATTCCGCTTCGGCTGAGCCAGACCGAGCTGGCCAACCTCGTGGGCCTCCGCCGCGAGACGGTGAACATCGTGCTGCTGAACCTCCGGCGCCGCGGGCTGTTCGCGTCCGAGCGTCACGGCATCGAGCTGCAGGACCTCGGCTCGCTTGCCTCGATCGCGTAACGAAGCTTCGCCTCAAACCGACCAGTGAAGGGCGCCGAGAACGACCGCGAAGCTTCGTTACTAGGAACTAGGCCGCGCAGCCGCGACCGCGGCTGCGCCTAAGCCGGGCTTGCGCGGAAAGTGACACATTCGTACACATTCAGGCCGTGCAAGCACGGCTAGCGGGACCCGGTCGCACTCACGCATGCGACTTCCGACGTCGGCGGGGAGAACGGCGGCGCTGGCCCTGGCGGCCCTCGCCTGTGGCGCGCTGAGCTTCTGGGGCGGAGGCCAGATCGGCCGCGCGTTGTGGAAGAAGCCGGCGCTGTCCTCCACGATCCGGCTGTTCCGCGAACCACGGCCCGTGCCGCTCTTCGTCGCGCCGGCCCTCGACGGGCACCTCCTGTCGTCGGGCGACTGGCGCGGGCGGGTGACGATCGTCAGTTTCTGGGCGACCTGGTGCATGCCCTGCCTGCAGGAGGCGGCCGATTTCGTCGCGCTGCGCCGTCGCTACCCCGGGCGGGTCGAGGTGATCGGCCTCTCGGTGGACGAGGGCGATCCGGACACGGTGCGCGCCTGGGTTGCGGCGCACGGGGTCGACTACCCGGTGGCCATCGCGAACGCCGCGCTGCAGGCGCGTTTCGGCGGCATCGAGGCGGTCCCGACTTCTTTCGTCCTCGACGCCGAGGGCCGGATCGTTCAGAAACACGTCGGGCTGTATCCCGCCGTCGTCTACGACCTCGCGGTCCGGGCCCTCGCGGGGCTCCCGGTGGACGCGGTCGTCGAGCGCGTCGGAGACGTCGCCGAGGTTGCGCTCGGGGAGGGCGCGCAGCTCACCGAGATTCCCGGTGTCGATCTGTCGGACCTCGAGCCCGCCGCGCGGGCCGCGCTCCTCGAGCGCCTGAACACCGACCGGTGCCCCTGCGGGTGCGCGATGACGCTCGCGCGCTGCCGCAAGACCGATCCGACCTGCGACACGAGCCTGCCCGTCGTACGGGCGATCGTCGACCGCGCACGCCGGCAAGACGCCGATCCGGCGCCCCGTTCGGCGCGCGACGCCGGGCGCCGTCCCTGAGGGCGCCGGTGCGCGTCGGAGCGAATCGCGCCCGGGTGTGATCGGCTCCACTGTCCCCGCGGTCTTCCTCCGGCGCGGGAAGAACAGGGGAGCCCGCGGGGTTCCTGTTGGCGTAGCGGCCGCACGGTCCGCACGATGAATGACCCGAGACGAACATCCGAGGAGGAGAGTACCGATGAAGAAGACACTCGTGGCGCTGGCACTGGCGCTGCTCGTCGCGCCGGCGTGGGTAGCGGCCGATCAGAAGACGGTCGAAGGCGAGCTGGTGGACTCGCTGTGCTTCCTGAACATGGGGGCGAAGGGGGAGGGCCACAAGGCCTGCGGCGAGAAGTGCGCGACGGCCGGGTTCCCGGTCGGGATCGTGACGGCCGACGGGAAGCACTACGGAATCCTCGCGCCGGCGAGCGCGTTCAAGGGCGTGATCACGGCGACGGCCCGAGTCCAGGGGAACGTGGACGAGACCAACCACACGATCGTGGCGATGAAGGTCGAGGTGAAGAAGGACGGCAAGTGGGTGGAGGTCAAGCTGCCCGCGATGCCGATGTAGGCGATCCCGCGCGGGGCGGCGCCGTGGCGCGCCGCCCTCCGCACCCTCCGCCCGCCGGTCGGGTTCCCCGCACGGGGACGGTATAATCGACCGGTCGGGCATGCACAACGAAGACACGTCCCACCGGGACCGGGGCGCCCGCTTTCTGATCCTGGCGGCCAGCCTCGTCGTCGTCGTGGCGGGCCTGAAAGCCGCCGCGCCGCTCATCCTGCCGTTCCTCGTCTCGGTGTTCCTCGCGGTCATCAGCATCCCGTTGCTCACCTGGCTCCAGCAGCGGAAGGTGCCGACGGCCCTCGCGGTGATCGTCACGGTGCTCGTCGACATCGCCGTTCTCGTGGCGCTCGGGCTCGTCGTCGGACGATCGGTGAACGAGTTCACGGCCGCGGCGCCCCGGTATCAGCAGCGTATCCAGGGGCTGGTGACGGCGACGATGGGTGCGCTCGAGGCGCGCGGCGTCGACACCAGCGAGTGGCGTCAACTGCAGTTCCTGAACCCGGGCGCGCTGTTCGACATGGTCGGCTCGACGCTGAGCGCGGTCACGTCGGTGCTGTCGAACACGTTCCTGGTGCTGCTGACCCTGATCTTCATCCTGTTCGAGGCCACCGCGCTTCCGCGGAAACTGCGCGCGGCGTTCGGCGGGCGCTCCGAGTACACCGACCGGCTCGCCATCGTCACGCGTCAGATCCAGCGCTACCTCGCGATCAAGACGCTGATCAGCCTGGCGACGGGGGTGCTGGCCGGGCTCTGGGTCGGTCTGCTCGGCCTCGGGGTGCCGCTCCTGTGGGGCCTGATCGCGTTCATCTTCAACTACATCCCGAACCTGGGCTCGATCATCGCGGCCGTGCCGCCGATCCTGCTGGCGCTGATGCAGTTCGGCGTGTGGCGGGCGGTCGGCGTCGCGGCCGGCTACGTGGCGATCAACGTGGTGCTCGCCAACTTCCTCGAGCCCTACCTCATGGGGCGCCGGCTCGGCCTGTCGACCCTCGTCGTCTTCATGTCCCTCGTGTTCTGGGGGTGGGTCTGGGGCCCGGTCGGCATGCTCCTGTCCGTGCCGCTCACCATGGTTGTGAAGATCGCGCTGGAGAACACGGCCGATCTCCGGTGGATTGCCGTGATGCTCGACCCGAACCCCGCCGAGCGGAAAAGCGAGGGGTAGCCGGCGGGTCCGGTCACCGGATCGACAGCCAGAACAGGACCGCGACGGTCGCGCGGCATCCCACCGCCACCCACGGGTGCCGCCGCTTCGTCCAGTGCCAGCCCCAGGCGAGCGCGCTCATCGACAGCAGCATCATGCCCACCCAGGCGAGCGCCGGGAGGGGTGAGAACGGCGCCGGCAGCAGGTGCTGCAGGCCCAGGTTCCACGCCGAGCCGTACAGCACGACGAGATGGATGAAGTAGATGAGCAACGACTCCTGCGCGAGCGCGGCGGTCACGCGCGGCAGGTGGAGCGGCGATCGCGTGGCGTGGGACAGCCCGGCCAGGATCAGCAGCACGCAGCCTGCCCGGATGAGGAAGAAGTTCGGACTGGTCGTCCAGAACTCGCGCACGCCCAGGGGGTTGTAGGGGAGCTGGTGGAGCAGGAGCCCCAGCGCGATCATGCCGCCGCCCGCCGGCAGCAGTACCCTGCGCGCGAACGCCTGCGGGTCGGCCGGCCACGCCCTCACGTAGCCGTACCCGAGCGCCGCGCCGAGCAGCATGAACCCCGACCACGGCAGGAGCGGGAACAGCGAGCCGGTGCCCGGCGACAGGTAGGCGGCGACGCTCAGGGGCAGATACCGCGGCCAATCGACGCTCCAGGCCGCCGGCGTGATCAGGACGGCGGCGGCGGCCAAGCCGCCGGCGGCGATCGCGAACCGGCGCGGCGTCCGCGCCAGGACCACCAGGGCCTGGAGGGCGAGGAGCGTCACGCCGATGCACTGCAGGATGTCCACCGTCAGGAAGTACTGCCAGCGCGCCGGCGTCAGGTACAGGAGGTGCTCGAACTTGTCCACGGGGAAGCGGAGCGTGTAGCCGAGCAGGGCGAAGAACGCGAACCGGCGCACGCGCCGCAGCGCCCGCCTCGACGGGCGGAGATGCGACTCCCAGTACCGGCTGGACGCGATGGTGAAGGCGAATCCCGACAGCAGCAGGAACGTGCCCGAGGTGAGTCCACGCAGGAACAGGAACGCCCGAAAGCCGGAGCCCTGCTGGTATTCGGGCGCGAGGAGCACGTTCAGCGAGTGGCCCAGGATCATGAGCAGCACGGCGAGCGCGCGCGCGACGTCGACGAAGGCGACGCGCGCGCGCGTCGCGACGGCCGGCGCCGGCGGCGCGGGGCGCGGCGGGGCGGCGGCGGGGCCGTCGGGCACGTTCGTCATGGCGGGGAGCGGGGCGTGACGCGCGGAGGCGCGGGCGCGTTCAGCCGACGTGACGCGCCAGCGCCTCGAACCACACGTCGATCGCCGGCCTCGGCGCCGCGCGGCCGTCGGGCACGGCGTCGCAGGTCCGGTGCGCGACGCCGTAGAACCGATCGTTCGCGTCGCGGTCCTGGCGGATCGACGAACCCTTGATCTCGGACAGCACCGCGGCCGACTCGCGGATGCGATCGGCCTCGTCCGACCGGCGCGCCGAAGCCGGCGCGCCGGGCACCGCGAGGATCGGATACACGAGCGCCGGCAGCAACGAGACGTGCTTCGTCATGGATCTCCCAGGCCGGCCGCAAGCCGGCAGGTCTGGCTTCGAGGATAGCCCGGCCGGAAGGACCGCACAAGCACCGCCGGCCGAATGCCACCGTAATTGCGAAAGTCAGCACTACGTGGCCGAGGGCGCGCGCCCCCGCCCGGGCTTTCCCGGTCGGCAACTTCGCGCGCCGGCCGATCGTTCAACGCCTTGTAGCGACTCGACCGTAGGGGCGCACCCGGCGAATCGGAGGGGGCATGCTCGGCCAGGATCTCATCTACGCGCTCCGCACGTTTCGCCGCTGGCCCGCGTTCACGACCGTCGCGGTGCTGACCCTGGGGCTCGGCATCGGTGCCAACACCACCATCTTCAGCGTCGTCGACGGCGTCCTGCTCCGTTCGCTGCCGTTCCCGTCCGCGGACCGCCTGGCGCTCCTGTGGGAGCGCAGCGACGACCTGAAGCTCCCGTACATGTACGCCTCGCCGCCCAACCTCGCGGATTGGCAGGCCCAGTCCGCGACCTTCGACGACATCGGCGGCTTCACGGTCCGCGATTTCACGGTGCGGCTCGGGAACGAGCCGGAGCGTATGATCGGCGGCCGTGTCACCGCCAACCTGTTTCCGCTCCTCGCTCGGCGCCGGTCGCGGGCGACTCGTGCGGCAGCTGCTGACCGAGAACATCCTGCTCGCCACCGTCGGCGCGCTCGCCGGACTGCTGCTCGCCGCGTGGGGCGTCCGGATGCTCGTCGGCCTCGCGCCTGCGGGGCTGCCGCGTCTCGACGAGGTCGGCATGAACCTGCGCGTGCTCGGGTTCACGTTCGGTGTGAGCGTGCTGGCGGGCGTCCTCTTCGGGCTCGCGCCCGTGCTGCAGATGAGCGCAGCACCCCTGGCCGAGTGGCTGCGGGACCGTGACACCGGCTCGGAACGCCGCCAGGCACGGCTATGGCGCCACGCCCTGGTCGTCGTGGAGGTGGCGCTGGCGATGGTGCTGCTGGTCGGGGCGGGCCTGCTCGTCCGGAGCTTCCAGCAGTTGCGCGCCGTCGACCCGGGCTTCAGGCCCGCCCACGTGCTGACGCTGCGCGCGGCGATGCCGCAGGGCCGCTACGACGTGCCGCTCGTTCACGACCGCCAGGGCACGAGCCTGTGGCGCGAAGGCGAGGCGCCGCCCAGCGGCGCGGGCGATCGCGTCGTCAACTGGACGCTCGTGAGCCCCGGTTACTTCGAGACGATGGGCATACCGATCAGGCGCGGCCGGTCCTTCGTCTCGTCGGACCGCGTCGAGTCAGCGCCCGTCATCCTGATCGACGAGGCGGTCGCGCAGGCCTGGTTCCCGGGCGAGGATCCGATCGGCCGGCGCGTGTTCTTCGGCGCGCGCAGCGGCACGGCCCGGGAGATCGTCGGCATCGTGGGGCGCGAGCGCCACGATGCGCTGGAGCGCGACCCCCATCCGGGCGTCTATCTCCCGTACTTCCAGTGGCCGAACAGCTTCGAGGTGAGCTTCGTGCTGCGCACCACGACGACGGCCGCGGGCGCGGCGGGGAGCGCGCGGGCCGCCCTCCGGGCGGCGGACGGCGGCGTGCCGGTCTTCGATCTCCAGACGCTCGATCAGGTGCTGAGCGAGGCGACGGCGCAACCACGGTTTTCGGCGCTGCTCGTGGGGCTCTTTGCGATCGTGGCGCTGATGCTGGCGGCCGTCGGCATCTACGGCGTGATGAGCTACACCGTGAGCCAGCGGACGCGCGAGATCGGGCTGCGCGTCGCACTCGGCGCGCAGCCCGGCCAGGTGCGCCGGCTGATCGTCGGCCAGGCGATGACGCTCGCTGCGGTTGGCATCGCGCTGGGCACGCTCGGCGCGCTCGCGCTGGGGCGGACGCTGTCCAGCCTCCTGTTCGAGGTCACGCCGACCGACGGCGGAACGTTCCTCGTCGTGACGGCGGTGCTCGGCACCGTCGTGCTGGTCGCGTGCTACGTGCCGGCTCACCGGGCCACCAGGGTGGATCCGATGGTCGCGCTGAGGGCCGAGTAGGGCATCGAGCACCGTCGCGCCCCGCTTCTGATGTAAGATCCGCGCCGTCCTCCGTGACCACCCACCTGGCGGCGCTCGCCGGCATCCTGATCATCTCGTTCTCCGCGATCTTCGTGCGCCTGGCCGGCGTGTCCCCGGCGACCGCGACGTTCTTCCGTGCGGCGTACGCGCTGCCGCTGCTGCTCGCGGTGTGGCTGATCGGCCGGCGCCACGATCGGCGGTCGGCGGCAGCGAGGCGCCGGGCGGTCCTCGCCGGCGTGATCCTCGCCGGCGATCTCACGCTCTGGCACCTGGCGATCGCCGACGTCGGCGCCGGCCTGTCCACGGTCGTCGCCAGCGTCCAGGTGGTGATCGTGGGTCTCGCGGCCTGGATCCTGTACAAGGAGCGCCCGACGCTTCTGGCCGCCATGGTCGTGCCGGCGGTGTTCGCCGGCGTGGCGCTGATCTCGGGGCTGGGCCGGCCGGACGCCTACGGCGCCCACCCCGCGCGGGGCGTCATGCTCGGCCTGGCCGCGGGCGTGAGCTATGCCTGCTTCCTGCTGGTGTTCCGCGCGTCCAGCCGCGGATCCGCCTCGCCAGTGGGACCGCTGACCGACGTGACGCTGGGCACCACCGCCGGGGCGCTCGTGCTCGGTCCGCTGCTCGATCCGGGCTTCTCGCTCGCGCCGAGCTGGCCTGCGCACGGCTGGCTCCTGGCGCTGGCGCTCGCGCCCCAGGCCGTGGGCTGGCTGTTCATCGCGACGGCGCTCCCGCGCCTGCCGGCGCTCGAGACCTCGGTGATGCTCCTCGGCCAGCCGATGCTGACGGTGCTGTGGGCGTTCCTGATCTTCACCGAGCGGCTGTCGTCCGTGCAGTGGGTGGGCGTCGCGCTGGTGCTCGGGGGGGTCGGGCTGCTCAGCGTGAAGGGCAGCGTCCGGCGCGAGCGCGCCCGGTGACTGGCGGGCGGTCGCGTCACGCGGCGCATACTCCTCCTCTTTCGGGAATCCGGTTGGATGGGGTATCGTGACGGGATTCCTGTGGGTCGCCGGAGATATTCGTGCCTGAGCGAGACCTCATCATCACCGCCGTCGATCGGACCGAGCGCCGGCTGAAGGCCGCGCGCTTCGCGTCGGACCTGGCCGCCTCCGCGCAGGTCGTGCTCGCCGCGGCGCTCGTCGTCGAGCTGACGGCGATGGTCGTCCCCGCCGCACGCGGCGCGGGGCTCTGGGTGGTCGCGGCCGGCCTGGCCGGCGTCGCGCTCGTCCGCGGCGTCCAAATCGGGCGGCAGCGCGATCCCGATCGGGCCGCCGCCGCGCTGGATCGCGCGGCGGACCTGCGCGACGAGCTGCGCACCGCCCACTGGTTCACCAGCCGTGGCGTGTCGTCGGACTGGCTCGACCTGCTCGTCAGACGCGCGGCGGCCCGCGCGGCGTCGCTCGACGTCGCGCGCCTCGTGCCCGTGCGAGCGCCGCGCCGGCAGGTCGCCATCGCCGCGATCCTGGCGGCGATGGTGGTCGGCGCCACGCTGGCGCCGCTCGATCGCGTCGGCGCCTGGCTGCGGGCGACCCCCTCGGCCGCGCTCACGCCCGAAGAACAGGCGCGCCTCGACGAGCTCCAGCGCCTGCTGCAGCAACTGTCGGAGTCCGAAGACGCCGCGCGGCGCGCGCAGATCGACGCGCTGCTCGCGAAGCTGCGCGATGCCGATCTGACGCCCGAGGAACGGCTCGCGATCGTGGCCGAGCTGCGCCGTCTCGTGGGCGAGCTGGACGACGAGGCGGAATGGCGTGCGGCGCTGGGTCGGGCCGCGGTTGAACTCGCGACCGACGCGACGACGCGGCCGGTCGGCGACGCGCTCGAGGCGGAGGCGCTTGCCGAAGCGGCCGCGCGCATGCGCGAGCTGGCGCGCACGCTGCCGCCCGAGGCCGCCGAGGGCGCCGGGCGCGCGCTGGAGCAGGCGTCGCGCGAAGCGGGTGACGCGGCGGGCGGGTTCGGCGAGGGCCTCGCTCGAGCGGCCGACGCCCTCCGCGCGGGCGACGCCGACGCCGCGCGCGCGCAGCTCGAGGCCGCGGCGCGCGCGCTCGACGAGATGGCCGGCCGGCGCAATCACCACGAGCTGGGCCGCCAGGCCGACCAGCAGCTCGCCGAGCTCGAGCGGGCGTTCGGCGAGCGTTTCCGCAGCCCGGGCGACGCCGCGCGCGCCGTCCAGCTGGCCGAGCGCCAGGCGCTCGAGTCCGACGACCTGAGTCCCGGGGGCGCCACGCCCGTGCCGGGCGACGCGCGGGGCCAAACCGTCCCGGGATCCGGGAACGAGCAGGCGGGCGCCGCGCAGGGCCGCGGGGACCTGCCCGGGCCGCCGACGCCGAGCGCGTCGAACGCCACCGGCGCGGTCCAGCCGCTCGGCGACGCCGTGAGCCGCCGCCAGGAGCTGGTGGCGGCGGGCAAGGCCACCGGCGAAGCGCCGGGCCGCGACCTGGTGGACGAGGACACGCGCGCGTCGCGCGTGACGGTGGAGTACGAGCCGGTCGAGCCCCGCGCGTCCTACGAGGGCGCGGATCGGCTCACGGGCGACGTGGTCCCCTGGCCGTACCGCGCGCTCGTGAAGACCTACTTCCAGGTCGTGGGGCCGCGCGGATCGTCGCGCGACGATTAGCCCGTCGTGGGGCCGGCACGGGGTTCGCCCACGGCACGACGGGCAGGCCGCGCACGGCGCGGCCCGCGAGGGAGCGGGGCGGGGCGATGGGGCCCTGCGAGCGACTGAGCCGGGGTGTGGGGCGGAGCCCCACGTAGGGTTAAGGACGCAACGCATGACTACGGACATCGAGCAGCAGGTCGGCACCTTCCAGCAGCAGTTCCGCGTCGTGATGGACGAGATCGCCAAGCGGATCGTGGGTCACCGCGACATCAACGAGGGTATCCTGATCAGCCTGATCGCCAACGGCCACGTGCTGCTCGAGGGGATCCCGGGCCTGGGCAAGACCAAGCTGGTGCACACGCTCGCCGACGTGCTGCACCTGACCTTCTCGCGCATCCAGTTCACGCCGGACCTGATGCCCGCCGACATCATCGGCACGACCGTCGTGCAGGAGACCGAGCGAGGCGAGAAGGTGTTCGTCTTCCGGCAGGGGCCGATCTTCGCGAACATCGTGCTGGCCGACGAGATCAACCGCGCCACGCCCAAGACGCAATCGGCGCTCCTCGAAGCGATGCAGGAGCAGAGCGTGTCGGTCGGTCGCCAGACCTACCGCCTCGAGCTGCCGTTCTTCGTCATGGCCACGCAGAACCCGCTCGAGATGGAGGGCACGTATCCGCTGCCCGAGGCGCAGCTCGACCGTTTTTTCATGAAGCTGAAGGTCACGTATCCGACCGCCGGCGAGCTGCACGAGATCCTCGACCGGACGACCCAGCCCGAGGAGCCCGACATCGGACGCGTGCTCGATGGCCGGCAGATCCTGGAGATGCGCCGGATGTCCCGGGCGGTGCCCATCGCGCGGCCCGTCCAGGAGTACGCCATCCGCCTGACGCTCGCGACCCACCCGCAGTCGCCGTTCGCGCGCCCGCTGGTCAACCGCTACGTCCGGTACGGCGCGAGCCCCCGCGGTGCGCAGGCGCTCGTCCTCGGCGGCAAGATCCGCGCGCTGCTCCACGACCGCGTCCACGTGTCGTGCGAGGACATCCGCGCGATGGCGCTCCCGGCGCTTCGCCACCGCGTGCTCCTCAGCTTCGAGGGGGAGGCGGAGCAGATCGATCCGGACGCCATCCTGCAGGAGATCCTGGCGCACGTGGAGGAAGGGTGAGAACTGAGAAGTGAGAACTAAGAATGAAGAACGAAGAACTCAGAACCAGGAGCTGAGCCGAGTCGTCCCCCTGACGTCTCGTTCGCGTTTCTCTGTTCACTGCTGACTTCTCACTTCTCACTTCTAAATTCTGCTTGATCCCATGTCCGACCCGTCCCTCTTCGACCGCGACTTCCTGCGCAAGCTCGAATACCTGCACATCGTGTCGAAGCGGGTGTTCGCAGGGCAGTTCCGCGCCGAGCGGCGGGCGCGGAAGCACGGCTCGGGGCTCGAGTTCGCCGACCACCGCGCGTACGCGCCCGGCGACGACTTCCGGCACGTCGACTGGACCGCGTACCAGCGCCTGGACAAGCTGCTGCTGAGGTTGTTCGAGGAAGAGCAGGACCTGCCGATCTACCTCTTCGTCGACCGCAGCCGGTCGATGGCGACCGGCCAGCCGTCCAAACTGGCCTACGCGCGCCAGATCGCCGCCGCGCTCTGCTACATCGGCCTCGCGCACCTCGACCGGGTCAGCCTCATCGCCTACTCCGACGGATTCGACCGCGAGCTGCCCTCCCAGCGCGGGCGAGGCCGGATCTTCAAGGTGTTCTCCTTCCTCGGGGACCTCGAGCCGGGCCAGCACACCAACGCCCGCGAGGCGTTCACGAAGTTCTGCGCGCGCGCGCGTCCACGCGGCGTGGCCGTCGTGATCTCGGACTTCCTCGACCCGGACGGCTTCGCCCGCGGGCTCGACGTCCTCCGCTTCTTCCGGCACGACGTGTTCGCGGTGCACGTGATGACCCGCGAAGAGATGGAACCGGACTTCCACGGCGACCACGCGCTGATGGACGTCGAGACGGGAGACCTGTTCGACCTCGCGCTGACGCCGGGGATGATGGCCGCGTACCGGCGCGCGTTCGAGCAGTTCTCCGCCGACCTCGTGCGCTACTGCGCGAAGTACCGCTTCGGCTACCTGCAGGCGATCACGGCGCAGCCGATCGAAGAGGCGATCCTCCGGGTGTTCCGGCAGGGCAGGTTCCTCAAATGACGTTCCTGGCGCTCGGCTGGTGGCCGGCGCTGGCGCTCGGCGCCGCGACCGCCGCGGTGATCGCGTGGCTCTTCTTCCTCAAGCTGCGCCACCCGCGACTGCCGGTCGCGTCGCTCCTGTTGTGGCGCCGCGCGCTCGACGAGCACCGGCCCCAGGCGCTCGTCGAGCGGCTGCGGCGGCTAATCTCGCTCGCGCTCGCCCTCGCGATCGGGCTGCTGCTCGCGCTCGCGCCCGCCCGACCGGCAACCGGGACCGGAGCGGCCGTGTCCGGCGCCGACCTGACCGTCGTCGTGGACACGTCGCCGAGCATGGCCAGCCGCGGAGCCGACGGCCTGAGCCGGCTCGACCGCGCGGTGATGCGCGCACGGGAGATCATCGTCGGTGCCTCGCCGGCGACGGCCGTGCGTCTGGCCGACACCGCCGGCGCGGTACACGTGTCCCACGGCGAGCCGCGCAGCGAGCTGCTGCGCGCGCTCGACAGGCTCGCCGTCGGGCCACCCGGCACCCGGGCCCTGTCGCTCGGGGGGCGATCGGGACGTGTCGTGTTCGTCACCGACGGCGTCATGGCCGCTCGGGTGCCGGCCGACGCAGCACGGATCTCGGTCTTCGAGCCGGTCGACAACGTGGGAATCGTGGCGTTCGACATCCGGCCCATGCCCGCGTCGCCGCGGACCTTCGAGGCCTTCATCGACGTCGTCAACCGATCCCCTGGGCCGAAAACCGTGTCGTTGACGATCGGGAACGCAACCGGCACGTGGCTCGCGCGCACGCTCGCGATCGAGGCCGACGGCCACCTCCGCGAAGTCGTCGACGCGTCGGGCTTCCCGAGCGGTCCGGTGCGCGCCGCGGTCGTCACCGCCGGCGACGGTCTGGCACTCGACGACGTCGCGTTCGCCTGGATGCCGTCCCGCGCGCCGGCCCGGACCGTGCTCGTCAGCGACGGCAATCGGCCGCTCGAGACCCTGCTCGCGATCGACGAGGGCGTCGAGCTGATCACGATCAGCCCCGCGCAGTTCCAGGAGCTGCCCGGCGCCGACCTCTACGTCTTCGATCGGTTCACGCCATCCGACCCTCCGGAGGCGCCCGCGCTGCTGATTCATCCGACCGACGCCGACTGGCTGGCGCCGCTGGTGCGTATCACGGGCGAGGTGGCCGGACCGTCCATCACATCCTGGGCGGCGCATCCGGTGCTGACGTTCGTGCCGGGCACCGACATCCGGATCGAGCGCACGCTCGGCCTGCGGCTGGCTGGCGGCGCGGCATCCGCCGGCGCGCGGGCCATCGCCACCGCCGGCGAGACGGCGCTCATCGTCACGGCGGTGCGTCCGGTCAAGCGCGTGATCGTCGGCTTCGACTTCGCCGATTCGGACTTCCCGTACCACGTCGGCTTTCCTCTGTTCGTGCGGAACGCGGTCTCGTGGCTCGTCGAGGCGAGGCCGGCGATCGGCGCGGCGCCGGGCACGGTGCGCGTCCCGTGGCCCGACGCCGAGATCGTGACCGCGGCCGACGAGGCGGTGCCCGCGCGGCGCGCGCTGGACGGCACCGTGTTCGAGGCACCCGCCCCCGGGCTCTACGTCGCCCGGCGCGGCGCCGAACGCCAGCCGATCGTCGTGCGCCTGCCGGATCCGGCGGTCTCGGACGTCAATCGATCGTCGCTCGCCGGCACGCCCGCCGGCGCCGAAGAGGAGGCGCGCGGCCGCGAGCTGTGGGTGATCATGCTCGTCGGGGCCGTCGCGCTCGCGAGCGTCGAGTGGTGGACGTTCCACCGCCGGATCACGGTGTGAACATGTCGCTGACCGTCGACGCGTTCTGGCCGTTCGCGCTGCTGGCGCTGGTGCCGTTCGTGTGGTGGGTGCCCAATCGCACCCTCACGAACTTCAACCGGCCGCAGCTGCGCGTGCAGGCCGCCGCGCGCGCGGCGATCATCGTGCTCGCGGCGCTCGCGCTCACCGGTCCCGTGGTGCACCGGACCACCGGGCGGCTGTCGGTGGTGTACGCCGTGGACGTCTCGGCGAGCGTCGCGCCGGAGTCGATCGCGGCGGCGTCGCGCTGGATCGCGGAGGCCAGCCGATCCGGCGCGGCGGACGTGGAGCGTGTGCTCGCGTTCGGCGGCGACGTGCGCGCGCTGGCCGGCGCGCCGGACCTGGCGTCGCTGGCCGCCAGCGGCGACGCGCCCCGGCTCGCAGCGTCCGGCGGCGGGTCGGAGGCGGTCGAGCGGGAGGCGACCGACCTCGAAGCGGCAATGGCCACGGCGCTCGCGAGTTTCGCGCCGGGACACGTCAAGCACCTCGTGCTGTTCACCGACGGGCGGCCGACCCGCGGCGACGTGTCGACCGGCGTCGCCCGGCTCCAGCGAGACGCCGTCCGGGTGTTCACCGTGCCGATGGCGGAGCGCCGGCGCGGCGACGCCTGGGTGGACGAGGTGCAGGCGCCGGCCCGGGCGACCGCCGACGAGCCGTTCGCCCTGACGGTGACCCTGTTCAGCCAGGTCGCACGCTCCGGCGTCGTCGACGTGCGCCAGAACGGACGGTCGATCCAGTCGCAGCCGGTGGATCTCGGGCCGGGCGCGACTACGATCGTGCTCGATGCCAGGTTGTCCGAGCTGGGCGCGCAGGCGGTGGACGTCGAGTTCACGACCGAAGGCGATCCCGACCCCGCGAACAACCGCGAGCGCGTCCCACTCGTCGTCGATGGCCGTCCGCGCGTGCTCTATGTCGAGGGACGCGAGGCGAGTGCGCGGTACCTCGCGCGCGCGCTCGACGAGGGAGGCTTCGACGTCGACCTGCGCCCGCCGGCGCGACTGCCGGCGTCCGACGACGGGCTGGCGCCCTACGCCGCCGTCGTGCTCAGCGACGTGCCGCGCACGGCGCTGAGCCAGGAGCAGATGGCCGCGCTCGAGCGGTACGTCGCCGACCTTGGCGGCGGTCTGATCATGGCCGGCGGCGAAACGATGTACGGCGTCGACGGCTACGCCGACACGCCCGTCGAGCGGCTCCTGCCGGCCACCTTCAGCATGAAGGACCGCCCGGACGAGTTCGCGATGGTGATCGTCCTCGACAGGTCGTGGAGCATGGTTGGGGACAAGATCGAGCTCGCCAAGGAGGCGGCCCGCGCGGCGCTCGAGGTCCTGCCCGACCGCCACCGGCTGGGCGTCATCACCTTCAACGACGGCTTCGAGTGGGCGGTGCCGCTCCAGCCCGCGGCGAACCGCCTCGACATCGGCCGACGCATCCGCGCCATCGTGCCGAGCGGCCACACCAACCTGTTTCCGGCGGTCGAGGAGGGCTTCAAGACGCTGTCGAAGGCCAGGGCCGGCGTCAAGCACGTGTTCGTGCTGTCGGACGGCCGCACCTACCCCGACGAGTACGAGCAGCTCGTGCGCCGGATGGTGGAGGAGAACATCACCGTGTCGAGCGTGGCCGTCGGGCAGGAGGCGGATCGCGAGCTCCTCGCGAACCTTGCCGCCTGGGGCCGCGGGCGCGCCTACACCGTGGACAACCCGGCGGACGTGCCCCAGATCTTCGTGAAGGAGACCGAACGCGCGATCCGCTCCACCTTCGCCGAAGCGCCTTTCCGCCCGCTCGTGCAGAAGCCCGTCGAGTTGCTCCACGGACTCGACTTCGCGAGCGCCCCGCCGCTCGCCGGGTACGCGCGCATGCAGGCGAAGGACACCGCCGAGCTGCTGCTCGTCACCGGCGAAGACGACGACCCCGTGCTCGCGCGCTGGCAGTACGGCCTGGGCCGCGCCGCCGTGTTCACGTCGGACGTGAAGGACCGCTGGGCCCGCGACTGGCTCAGGTGGAACGGCTACGGCAAGTTCTGGACGCAGCTCGTGCGCGAGATTATGCGCCGGTCGGACCCGGCCGGCGCGCCGGGCGAGGCGGCGCTGCGGGTGCGCCGCGAGAACGGGCAGGCGGTCATCGAGGCCGACCTCGTGGATCCGGGCGGCGCCTACCGCGACCTGGCGTCGCTGCGCCTCGAGGTCGTGGACCCGCGGGCCGTCGGCTCGACCGCGGCGGTGGTGCAGGTCGGGCCCGGCGCCTACCGGGCGGCCGCGCCGATCGGCGAACCTGGCACCTACACGTTCCGCCTGTTCTCGGACGACCAGGCCGGGCCGATCGCCGAGCGGCAGTTCGTCGTGGACGAGGCGGGCGAGCGCCGGCTGCGGCCTCCGGATGTCGCGCTGCTCGAGGCGATCAGCCGCGACACCGGCGGCGCGCACGATCCCGCGCCGGCGGCGGTGTTCGACGTCGGCCGCGACCGCGCGCCGACAGCGACGGCGCTGTGGCCGTTGCTGGCCGCCCTCGCCGCGCTCACCTGGCTCGGCGATCTCCTGCTGCGGCGGGTGAGGCTGTTCGAGGGAGACCGAACGCGGCCGGGACTCGGGGCTCCCGCCTTTGCCAAGGCTTCGGCGGGCTCGCCGAAGTTCGAAGAGCGAAGGCGGCGGGGCTCGGGACTCGGGTGGATCACGCGGTCACGCTGAGCCGGTCACAAGGCGCGGACCCGACACCGGCCGGACCGGCACCCTACGCGAACGTGAGGTACGGACGATGATGCGATTGCGCTTGGCAATCGTGCTCGGCTTGGGTCTCGGGTGTATGGTGGGCGTCCCGCACGGGCAGGAAACCGCGCGGACGCGGATCGTGCTGCTCGGCACCGGTACGCCGAACGCGACGCCGGACCGATGGGGGCCGGCCACGGCCATCGTCGTCGGCGACACGCCCTACTTGATCGACGCCGGCGTCGGCGTCGTCCGGCGCGCCGCCGCCGCGCGGGCGAAGGGCGTCGAGACGCTCCGCGCGTCCAACCTGCGGCACCTGTTCGTCACGCACCTCCACTCCGATCACACGCTCGGCTACCCGGATCTCATCTTCTCGGGCTGGACGCTCGAGCGCGACGTCCCGCTCGAGGTGTACGGCCCGCCCGGGATCGAGGCGATGACCCGCAACCTGCTCGCGGCGTATCGAGAGGATGTCGACATCCGCCTCGGCGGCGGCGAGCCTTCCAACCCGGACGGCTGGCGGGTCAACGTCCATGAGATCCTGCCCGGCGTGGTCTACGGGGACGACCTGGTCAAGGTGGAGGCCTTCGCCGTGCCGCACGGCGAGTGGGTGCACGCGCTCGGCTTCAGGTTCACGACGCCCGACGGCGTCATCGTGCTGTCGGGGGACACGGGACCCTTCGACGGCCTCGCCGCCGTCGCGAAGGGCGCCGACGTGCTGATCCACGAAGCGTACGCGACCGCCGGCTGGGAGAAGCGCGAGCCGGCGTGGCAGAAGTACCACGCGGTGTATCACACGCCCGGGCGGAAAGTGGGGGAGATCGCGACGAACGCCGGCGTGCCGGTCGTCATCCTGACGCACCAGCTCACCTGGAGCGCGACCGACGCACAGCTGGTCGAGGAAGTGCGATCGACGTTCGCGGGCCGCGTCATCTCGGGCCGCGACCTCGACGTGTTCAGTGTGCGTGAACTCGCGCGGCGCTGATGTTCGTCCTCCGGGCCGGATGAAGCCGGACCTTACATGGTCCGGCTGAAGCCGGACGCTACGCATCCCTCAACGCCACCATCGGATCGATCCGCGCGGCGCGGCGCACCGGCACCCCGCTCGCGATCAGGGCAACGGCGAAGAGCGCCACCCCCGCGCCGGCGAACGTCAGCGGATCGAGTGGCGACACGCCGTAGAGCAGGCTCGACACGAGCCTCGACAGCGCCGCGGCGGCGGCCAGCCCGGCCACGACGCCCGTCACGGTGACGGCCAGGGCCTGGCCGAGCACCAGGCGCGCCAGGTCGCCCGGCTGCGCGCCGAGCGCCACTCGCACGCCGATCTCGCGCGTCCGCTGCGACACGGTGTACGCGAGCAGCCCGTAGATACCGACCGCGGCAACGAGGAACGCCAGGCCGCCGAACAGCCCCACCAGCGTCATCGCGAACCTCGACTGCGCAACCGCGCGGCTGGCGAGGGCGTCGAGCGTGGTGACCTGCGAGATCGGCTGGAGCGGATCGATCGCGGACACCGCCGCGCGCGCCGCGACCACCATCGCCGACGGGTCGCCGGCCGTCCGCACGAGCAGGGTCACGTCCCCGTGCGGGAACTGGGCCAAGTGAAGGTAGAAGGCCGGCTCGGCGGGCGCGGCCGGCCCCAGGAACCTCACGTCGCGGACGATGCCGACGATCTCGTAGTCGCGCGGCGGATCGGGACGCGTCGGGGCGGGGATGATCAGCCGGCGACCGAGCGGGTCCTTGCCCGGAAAGAACCGTCGCGCGAACGTCTCGTTCACCAGGACCACGCCCGGCCGTGGGTCGTCCTCGCTCGGGTCGAACCCGCGGCCGGCCACCAGGTCGATCCCGAGCGTGCGGAAGTAGCCGGCGCTCACCGTCCGCATCCACGCGCCCATGTCCTCGTCGTCTTCGCGGCCGGGAATCGAGAAGCTGTCGCTCCACGTGGCCTCGAGAGGGTGATCGTAGGCGAGGGCCGACGACTCGACGCCCGGCACCGCCGCCAGCCGCTCGACGAGCGAGCGGTGGAAGGCCGCACGCGCCTCGCGCGTCGCGTCGCGGGGCCGGCTGATGCTGGCGACCAGCACGCGATCCGGACGGAAGCCGAGATCCACCGCGACCAGCCGCGCGAAGCTCCGGCCGAGCAGTCCCGAGCCGACCACCAGCACCGAGGCCAGTGCGACCTCGACCATCACCAGGAGGCGGCGGGTGCGCTGCCGGGCCCGCGTGTCGGTGCCGCCGCGGCCTTCCTGGCGAAGCGCCTCCTGCAGGTCGGGCCGCGCCGCGCGCAGGGCGGGCAGCGTGCCGAAGAGCAGGGCCGTCAGGGCCGAGACCGCCACGGCGAACAGCAGGACGCGGCCGTCGATGCCGACCGCGTCGAGCCGCGGCACGTCGCTCGGCACCATGGTCACCAGCGCGTCGAGACCCAGCCGCGCCACAAGCACGCCGACCAGGCCGCCCACCGTCGCGAGCGCGAGGCTCTCGACGAGCAGCTCGGCGACGAGCCGGGCCCGGCTCGCGCCGAGCGCCGAGCGGACTGCGAGATCGCGCGCCCGCGCCTGCGCGCGGGCCAGCGAGAGCGTGGCGACGTTGGCGCAACCAGCCACGAGCAGCAGGCCCACCGCCGCGAGCAGCACGACGAGCGCCGGCCGCACCGCGCCGGTTGCCTCGTCGGCGAGCGGCGACACCAGGATGCCTTCACCGCCGTGCACGTCCGGTCGCTCGTCGGCGAACCGCGCCGCGACGGCGTCGAACGCCGCCTGCGCCTGGCCGAGCGAGACGCCGGACGCGAGACGCGCGACGACGCCGAACACGTGCGCCGTGCGGTTCGATCGGAACCCGGGGTCGATCCGGAACAGGACCCAGAACTGATGCTGGGCCGGCGAGAAGCCGATCGCGCCGACCGTGGCCGGCCACGACGGATAGAGCCCCGGCGGCATCACGCCCACGACCTGCCACGACTCGCCGTCCAGCGTGACGACCCGCCCGACGACGTCCTCGCGCCCGCCGAAGCGCCGCTGCCACAGCCCGTGCGAGAGCACCACGACGCGCGGCCCGCCCACCGCGTTCTCGTTCTCGGTGAACGTGCGGCCCAGCAGAGGCGCGATCCCGAGCGTGTGGAAGTAGCCCGTGTCCGCCTGCACGCCGTAGACCTGCTCCGCCTCGCCGTCGCCGGTCAGCGTGTAGACCGTCGCGCCGAAGACGCCCGCGCTCTGGAGTACGCCCGTCTCGGCGCGGTAGTCCAGGTACACGCCCGGGGGCACCCGCGAACGGCGCCCGGTCTGCAGACCGGTCTCCCAGAGGGCGACGAGCCGCTCGGGATTCGCGAAGCTCATCGGGCGCAACAGCACGCCGTCCACCACCGAGAAGATGGCCGTGGTGGCGCCGATGCCGAGCGCGAGCGTGACGACGGCGACAAGGGTGAAGCCCGGCGTCGCGGCCAGCGCGCGGCCGGCGTATCGAACGTCGTTGGCGAGTCCGTCCATGCGCATGCGGGGTCCTCGAGCCGGTTGAGGCGGCGTGACGGTCCGGCGGCGACGATGGCTCATCGCGGCTTTCGATGGGCGGCCGGCGCCAGGCCCGGCAGCAGGTATTTGTCACGGGCTATGGCGGTCAGGCGCTGCAGGCGCGCCGCCTCGATCCGTGCCACCTCCCGCCCGAACGCCGTGACGCGTTAGACGGTAGAGATCCCCGATCGGTTGCCGCGCGCGCCGCGGGCGATGACGGTGCGCTCGTGAACAGACTAAGATGCACGGAATCCGGCGGTTCTGGCGATTCGGATCGGCGGCGTACGGAGGAATGACGATGGGGAAAGTCGGCGTGGCGGCGGTCGCGGTGCTCCTCCTGCTCGTGCCGGCTGCGACGCCGGCGCGGGCCCAGGAATGGGCCCGGTTCCGCGGTCCCAACGGCGCGGGGATCGGCGAAACCACGGGGTTGCCGGTCGAGTTCGGACCGGCCCGGAACGTGATCTGGAAGACGGCGCTCCCGACGGGCTACTCGTCGCCCGTCATCGCGAAAGACCGCATCTTCGTCACGGCCGTCAGGGACGGCAGGCTCTTGACAATCGGGTTGAGCCGGACCGACGGCCGGATCCTCTGGGAGCGCGAGGCGCCTCGTCCGCGGCAGGAGAAGCTCGACCCGCGCAATCATCCTGCCGCGCCGAGCGCGGCGACCGACGGCGAGCGCGTCGTGGCGTTCTTCGCCGACTACGGTCTGATCGCCTACGACATCGAAGGCCGGGAGCTGTGGCGCCTGCCGCTCGGCCCCTTCAACAACATCTACGGCATGGGGGGGTCGCCGATCATGGCCGGCGATCTGGTGGTGCTCGTGTGCGATCAGAGCACCGGCTCCTACATCCTGGCGGTCGACAAGCGGACCGGGAAAACCGCGTGGCGGACCGATCGGCCCGAGGCGCGGAGCGGGCACTCGACGCCGATCCTCTACCAGCCCGCGGACGGGCCGCTCCAGATCCTGGTCGCCGGATCGTTCCAGCTCACGTCGTTCGCCGCCGACACGGGCCGGAAGCTGTGGTGGGTGAGGGGTTTGTCGTTCGAGATCAAGTCGGTGCCGGTCATCGACGGTGACACGCTCTTCATCAACGGGTTCGGCGCGCCGGAGAACCAGCCTGGTCGCCAGGTGCCCGTGCCGCCGTTCGCCGAGATGCTCGCGGCCCACGACGCGGACCGGGACGGGCGGCTCGGCAAGGCGGAGCTGCCAGACCAGCGGATGCAGTCGTACGTCGAGGTCATCGATCTCGACCAGAGCGGGCTGGTCGACGCGGTCGAGTGGAACTACTTCGCGGCGCTGTCGGCGTCGGAAAACGGCATGCTCGCGATCGCGCTCGGTGGCGAAGGCGACATGACCGACACCAGCATCCGCTGGCGCTACCACCGCTCCGTGCCGCAGCTTCCGTCGCCGCTCCTGTATCGCGGCGTGCTCTACATGGTGAACGATGGCGGCATCGTCACGTCGCTCGACCCTGCGACGGGCGAGACGCTGAAGCAGGGCCGACTCAAGGGCGCCATCGACCGGTACTACGCGTCGCCCGTGGCGGCCGACGGGAAGATCTTCATGGTGAGCGAGAAGGGAACGGCCGCGGTGCTGCCGCCGGACGGCAGCCTCGAGCCGCTCGTCGTCAACGAGATCGGCGAGGCGTGCTACGCGACGCCTGCGCTCGTGGACGGCCGGATCTACCTGCGCACCGTGAACAGCCTCTACGCGTTCGGCACGCGGAAATAGGGTCAGACCCTATTTCCTCCGGACCTATTTCCCTTCGGAACGTTGGAAATAGGGTCTGACCCTATTTCTTCCCGGCCATCCGGCACCCCGCATTGCCGGCAACCCGGCAAGGGACGGCGTCAGGCCCTCCGCGGCCCCCACGATCACCCCGTAAGATCGCGTCCAACAAGGACTTCACGTCACCGGCCGGCGGCTTGCAAATTGCAGAGTGAGCCGGTAGTCGTGCGCCAGCGCACGACCCAGCCCTCGGCGGTCAGGGCGCGCGTGAATCCGGGGCGCGCGGCCACTCCGCCGCCGCGTGGGCCGCGGGGCCGCCATGCCAACCCGGATCGTGCCGTTCTGGAGTCGCCTCAGCATCCGCTTGACCGCCGTGATCACTGTCATCACGGCGGCCACGATTGGCGCGTTCGCGTTCGTGGCGGCGGGCGCGCACGAGCGCCAGCTCGTGGATCAGGTCGTCCGCGGCGCCGCGCTGTTCAGCGAGACCATCAAGAGCAGCACCTACCACGACATGCTCGAGGACCGCCGGAGCGATGCCTACCGCATCATGGACACCATCGGCCGGCAGGAGGGCATCGAGAAGGTCCGGATTTTCAACAAGGAAGGGCGGGTCACTTTTTCGACCGACCGCACGGAGATCGGAACGCTGGTCGACAAGAAAGCCGAGTCCTGCTACGCCTGCCACGCGGCGAACCAGCCGATCTCCCGTCTGACGATCCCCTCGCGCAGCCGCACGTATCAGGTTGTCGGCCATCGCGTGCTGGGCATGGTCACGCCGATCTACAACGCGCCGGGCTGCTCGGGCGCGTCGTGTCACGTGCACCCGGCCACACAGTCGGTGCTGGGCGTGGTCGACGTGGGGATGTCGCTCGCCCAGGTGGACGCCTCGACTTTGGTGCTGCGGCGGACGACGCTGTGGCTCGCGGTCGTGACCGTGCTCGCGCTCGCCGCGCTGGTCTGGTACTTCGAGCGCCGCTTCGTCGTGCAGCCGGTCAGCGACGTGGTCCGCGGCACGCAGCGCATCGCGAGTGGGGACCTGAAATCGCAGATCGAGGTACGGCGGCGGGACGAGATCGGCGTGCTCGCGACCTCCTTCAACGGGATGGCCCAGTCGCTCGACGACGCCCAGGAGAAGCTTCGGAATCTGATGGAGAGCCTGGAGCGCCAGGTGGACGAGCGCACGGCGGCGTTGCGGCACGCCCAGGCCCAGCTCGTGCAGTCCGAAAAGCTGTCCTCGCTGGGCCGGCTCGCGGCGTCGATCGCGCACGAGATCAACAACCCCCTCACCGGGATCCTCACCTACGCCAAGCTGCTCATCCGCATGCTGCACTCGCGCGATGTGCCCGAGGGCACGAGAACCGCGTGCATCAGGCAGCTCAAGCTGGTGGAACGGGAGACCGAGCGCTGCACCGCCATCGTCCGCAACCTGCTCGAGTTCGCGCGGCAGCGGCCTCTCACGATCCAGGAAGCGTCGGTCAAGGACCTCATCGAGGAGGCCCTGTCGCTGCTCGCGCACCAGACGGGCCTCCAGAACGTCACCATCGAGCGACACTTCGAGTCCGTGCCGTCGATCGAAGGGGACCCCGGCCAGCTCCGCCAGGCTTTCCTCAACATCGCGCTCAACGCCTGCGACGCCATGCCCAAGGGTGGTGTGCTGCGGGTGACGCTGCGGCACGAGCCGCGCGACGGCTGCGTGCTCGCCGAGTTCACGGACACGGGCGGCGGAATTCCGCGCGAGCTGCTCTCGAAGATCCTGGACCCGTTTTTTACGACGAAGGACCGGGGCACCGGGCTCGGGCTGTCGGTCGTGTACGGCATCGTCGAGCGCCATGCCGGCAAGCTCGACATCGACAGCCAGCCGGGCCGGGGCACGACCGTGCGGATCCGGCTGGCGACGGCAAAGGTGTGTGAAGGTGCTGCGACGACATGACGAGGAGAAGCGGCGCGCGCCCGCCGATCTGTCTGTGGTGGATCGGGGCCGGGCCGTTCCCGCGGGACGTGCTCGACGAGGTGCGGTTGCACGTCGAGCGGGTGTTCGGGGTGGCGGCGCGCCTCTGGCAGGGTGTCGAGCGGCCGGCCCGCGCATTCGACCCCGCCCGCGGGCAGTCGTCGTCGACGCGCATCCTCGAATGGCTGCTCGGGGCCGGCCCGGCCGGCGCCCACAAGATCGTCGGGGTGACCGACATGGATCTGTTCATCCCGATTCTGACCTTCGTGTTCGGCGAGGCGCAGCTCGGGGGGCGGGTCGCCGTGGTCTCCACGGCGCGGCTTGTGTCGGCCCAGGCGGCAGAGGCCGCCGACCGACTGCTGGTGACGCGCCTCGCGAAGGAAGCCGTGCACGAGCTGGGTCACAGTTTCGGCCTGATCCACTGCGGCGACGACCGGTGCGCCATGTCGCGCTCGGCCAGCCTGATCGACGTGGATACGAAGAACGGCGGGTTCTGTCACGACTGCTGGACGCGCTACATGGAGCTGCGCGATTCCACCGGGGGCACCCATGAATAGAGAGCGCACGCGGAATAGAGAGCGCACGCGCATTCTCGTCGTAGACGACGAGGAAATCGTCCGGGAATCCCTGTCGGGGTGGCTCGGCGAAGACGGCTACCGTGTCGACGTGGCGCCCGACGGTCCCTCGGCGCTCGAGAAAGTCAAGGCCGAGCGCTGGTCGATTCTGCTCGTCGACCTCAAGATGCCCGGCATGGACGGCCTCCAGGTGCTCGAGGAAGTCCGGCGGATCCAGCCGGACACGGCCGTGGTGATCATGACCGCCTACGCCACCGTCAGCACCGCGGTCACGGCCATCAAGCTCGGCGCCGCCGACTACCTCGTGAAGCCCTTCGATCCCGAAGAACTGAGCCTGATGATCGAGAAGATCGTCGGCCAGCAGGCGCTCCTCCGGGAGACGGCGCTGCTGCGCAAGGTCATCAAGCGGGAGTACCGGTTCCGCGACCTGGTGAGCAAGTCGCCGGCGATGCAGTCCGTGTTCAGGCTGGCGCGGGCCGCGGCGCAGAGCCCCTCCACCGTCCTCGTGCTCGGGGAGAGCGGGACGGGGAAAGAGGTCCTGGCCCGCGCGATTCACCTCGACAGCCGCCGCGCCGCGAACGCGTTCGTCGCCGTGTCCTGCGCGGCGCTGCCCGACTCGCTCCTCGAATCGGAGCTGTTCGGCCACGAAAAAGGCGCGTTCACCGGCGCCGTCGGCCGCCGGAAGGGCACGTTCGAGGCCGCCGACGGCGGCACGCTCTTCCTGGACGAGATCGGGGACGTCAGTCCCAAGCTGCAGCTCGACCTGCTGCGCGTGCTCGAGGACCGGCGGTTTGTCCGCGTCGGCGGCACCGAGCCGGTCTCGGTCGACGTCCGGATCATCGCCGCCACGAACCGCGAACTCGAGAAGGAAGTGCGCGCGGGCCGCTTCCGCGAGGACCTGTACTACCGGCTCAACGTGATCCCGATCACGCTGGTGCCGCTGCGGGACCGCCGCGAGGACATCCCGCTGCTCGTCGAGACGCTGCTCGAGCGACTCTGCGCGGAGCAGAACCGGAAGATCGACGGCGTGTCCGCCGAGGCGATGGCGGCGCTGGTCAGCCACGACTGGAACGGCAACATCCGCGAGCTCCGCAACGTGCTCGAGCGCGCGCTGGTGGTGGCCACCGGCTCGTTCCTCCAGGCGGGCGACCTCGGCCTCGCCGAACGGCCCGGGGCCGAGCTCGACCGGGCCGGTCCCCTCTCGCTGGAAGAGGTCGAGCGCCGGCACGTGGCCAACGTGCTGAAGCACACCGACGGCAACGTCAGCCAGGCGGCGCGGCTGCTCGGGATCGACCGTGTCACGCTGTACAACAAGATGCGGAAGTACGACATCAAGCGGCCGAACCACGAGGACTCGCACATGGCCGGCAGCCGTTGAGTTTCTCAGCGACCCGCTGAAGCGGACATCACCCGCTGCAAACACCCATTCTGACGGTCTCCAACCGCTGCCCGCGTGTAAATCGCCGGCCGGAGGCGTTGCGTTTCTCAACGGCTGGTGTGGGCCGCCTCGCCCCCACGCCGAACTCCCCTACGCAAGTCGTTTTACATCAATAGCTAACGCGCACGCTCACCGCTGGCGTCCGCAGGCGACTTGGCCCCGGGTTTGCCCTGCTGCGGGTGGAGGGCCGAATGTCCTGCCCCTACCTGAAGGAAGTCGTGATGCTCTACTGCAGCGGGTATCCCGTCAGGAAGATGGTGCCGCTCGACCGTATCGTGAGCGCCAGCCCCTGCCTGACGCAGGACTTCGAGCACTGCCCGCTCTACCGCGAGCTTCTCGAGCGCATGAAGCGCTCGGCCCGGCCGCCCTGCGGGGGGACGGCCGATCAGCCGGCCCCGTGTTTCATCAAGGAGGCGCCACGATGATCCTCGCCTTCCTCATGACGATCGCCGGGCTTGTGGCCGCCGGGTTTCTGTCATTCGCCTTCGCCGATTGACGACCGGGCGGCGAGATGGCCGCGGGACGCGTCCGGCCGGGGGCGCGGCCCGTTCCGGGGCTTCACCGCGGCGCATGGGAGCCGCGTGAGGAGCAGACGGTCATGAATCTGAGTCGACGGACTTTTTTCAAGGTCGCCACGGTGGTTGGGGCGACCGGCCTGGCGGGCGGACGCCTCGAGGCGGCGCCCCAGAGGATGGCCGGTGCCGCCCAGCGCTCGATGCTGGTCGACACCACCCGTTGTATCGGGTGCCGGAGCTGCGAGGTGGCCTGCGCCGAGGCCAACGTATTGCCGGATCCCGCCCTGGAGGCCCCGATCGAGGTCCGGCGCGTTACCGATCCCGAGGCTTTCACCGTTGTCAACGCCTACCAGCCCCGCGGTGCTGATGGCCCCCGATTCGTGAAGACGCAGTGCAACCATTGTGTCGAGCCCGGCTGTGCGTCGGCGTGTCCGGTCAGGGCGCTTGAGAAGACGGCGAGCGGACCGGTCGTCTACCACGAGGACCGATGCATCGGCTGCCGCTACTGCATGCTGGCCTGTCCCTTCGAGATACCCAAGTACGAGTACCACAAGGCCGTGCCGTACGTGCGCAAGTGCGAGTTCTGCGCCGATCGGCAGGCGAAGGGGCTCGCACCGGCCTGCGCGTCGGTCTGCCCCTCGGGCGCGCTGCAGGTCGGCACGCGTGCCGAGCTGATCGAAGAGGCCCGGCGTCGCATCTATCAGAACGACGGGCGGTACGTGCCGCACATCTACGGCGAGCACGAAGTGGGTGGCACGAGTTGGCTCTACTTGAGCGACGTGCCGTTCGAGGACATCGGCTTGCGCACCGATCTTGGTGTCCGCGGCTTCGCCGAGCTGACGCAAGCGTCGCTGGCCGCCGTCCCGCTGGTCATGATGTTGTGGCCACCCTTCTTGATGGCGCTCTACACCTTCAGCCGCCGCCGTGAGACGACTGCGGCGGCGCCCGCCGGCGAGGAGGCGAGCCATGGGTGACACGCTCACGCGTTCCACCGACGTTCGCCCGTGGTTGAGCCAGAAACTATTCATGGGGCTGCCGCCGGGCGCGTACGTGCGCAGCCTGGTCACACCGGGCAACATACTGGCGGCGCTGATCCTGGCCGTGGGCGTGCCGATCCTGATCTACCGCTTCGTGTACGGGCTGGGCGCCGTGACCAACCTGTCGCAGACGACGCCGTGGGGACTGTGGATCGGCTTCGACATGCTGGCCGGCATCGCGCTCGCTGCGGGCGGCTACACGATTGCCAGCGCCGTGTACATCTTCGGCCTGAAGGAGTACAGGCCTATCGTTCGGCCGGCGGTGCTGACCGGGTTTCTAGGTTACCTGTTCGCCGTCATCGCTCTGCTTGCCGACCTGGGCCAGCCGTGGCGGATCCCGTACCCGATCGTCTATTCGGCCGGCCCCACGTCCGTCATGTTCGAAGTGGGCTGGTGCGTGTTTCTCTACACAACCGTTCTCTTCATCGAGTTCACGCCGGCCTTGTTCGAGTGGCTGGGCCTCAGGACGCTGAGACGCTACGCAGTCCAGCTCACGCTGTCGGCCACGGTGTTCGGCGTGGTGCTGTCGACCCTCCACCAGTCCTCGTTGGGGGCGTTGTTCCTCATGACGCCGACGAAGCTCCACCCGCTGTGGTACTCCTCGTTTATCCCGCTCTACTTCTTCATCTCGAGCATTGCCGCAGGGCTCAGCATGGTGATCCTCGAAACGGCGCTGGCACACCGGTTGTTCCGCGACCAGCTCGATCCGAGTCGGCACGTGGACATCGACGCACTGATCCTCGGACTCGCCAAGGCGGCCTCGGTCGTGCTCTTCACGTATATCTTCGTGCAGCTCCAGGGCCTCGCCGACGGCGGTGACTGGGCGCTGCTGCTGACGGCCTACGGCGGGTGGTACGTGTTCGAAGTGGGTGGCCTCGCGGCGGTACCGTGCTTCCTGTTCGCGCACGCGGCGCGGACGGCCAGCGCGCCGCTGGCGCGGATCGCGGCCGCCCTGACCGTGCTCGGCATCATCCTGAACCGCCTCAACGTGTCGGTCGTCGCGATGAACTGGAATGCCTCCGAGCGTTATGTGCCGAGCTGGATGGAGATCGTCGTGTCGGTGACGATCGTGACAATGGGGCTTCTGACGTACCGCTGGATTGTCAGCCGGATGCCCGTCTTGCGCGAGCACCCCGATTACGCTGACGCTCACTGAGCAGAGAAGAGGACGCCATGATCCCGCACGACATCTTGACGCTCTACGCCGCCAAGCCGGTCGAGTATCTGATCGCGGTCGCGTTCCTCCTGCTCTTCGTTCCGTTCTGGCGGTACGTGCAGGGGGGGCAGGCCGTGCGGGAACGGGCCGTCGCGCGGGCCCCGCGATTGGTGCCCCGGCTGGTCGAGTGGTTCGCGCTGCCCGAGCGGCTGTCGTACCACCCCGGACACGCGTGGGTCCGAGTCGAACGGGACGACCTGGCGACCGTCGGGATGGACGACTTCGCGCACAAGCTCGTGGGTCCACTCGTCGGCGTGCGCCTGCCGGCGCCGGGTACGCGCGTGGCCCTGGGAGAGCCGGCCTGGACGCTGCTGGCCGACAACCGTGGTGTCGAGATGCTCTCGCCGGTCGACGGCGTGGTGCTGGAGACGAATCCCGGCGCCGTTACGCCCGGCCGCCCGACCGACGATCCGTACGGCCGCGGATGGCTGCTCCGGGTACAGCCGACGCGCCTGGGCGCCAACCTCCGAACGCTGCTCAACGGCGAGGTGGCCCGCCGCTGGACCGCGGCGGCGGCCGACGCGCTGCGCGGCCGGCTGTCGCCCGAGCTCGGGCTCGTGTACCAGGACGGCGGCGTGCCGGTCCACGGCGTGGCGCGGAGCCTCGACCCGGAACACTGGGACCGGATCGCGCGCGAGTTCTTCCTGACGGACGGGGACCACTAGGACGAACCGCCGCATTTCGACCCGCACCCTGGAAGGGGGACGTCATGGAACCGCTCATGGACTTCATCGCGACCTTCGGCGTGTTCATCGTCGGCCTGGCGCTGCGCGCGCTGGCGTTCGTCGCCATCCTGGCCGCGTTGTCCGCGCCGCTCCTGCTGCTCATCGGCGGCGTCGAGGGGCTGGCGCGGGTGCGCCGCCGGCTGCTCGGAGTGCAGAAGCTCGGCCACCTGTTCTGGCGGCCCGGCCTCTTCTACGCGCCGGGGCACACCTGGATCGAGCCGACGCGAGGCCGGTCGCTCAAGATTGGTGTCGACGACCTGGCGCAGCGACTCCTCCCGGGCCGGGCGCGCGTCAGCCTGCCCAGCCCGGGCACCGTCGTCCGGCGCGGCGACCCGGTGACGACCGTGCGGGCCGATGGCGAGGAAACCTGGATTCCGTCGCCGGTCTCGGGCACCGTGACGGCGGTCAATCGCGCCATCGGACGCGATCCGTCGCTGCTGCACCGCGATCCGTACGTCCGGGGCTGGCTGTTCCGGGTGCGACCGAGCGACACGGCGTACGAGGAGTTGCCGCGGGCCGAGCCCGCGCGGCGCTGGTTCGTCAGCGAGACGCTGCGCCTCGAGCGGATGCTCGAGCGCGAGCTGGGCTACGCGGCGGCCGATGGCGGCGAGCTGGTCCTGCCGGCGCACGCCCTGCTCGGCGCCGGCCGATGGCGGCAGCTGACCGACGCCTTCCTGCACGCGTCGTAGCCGCGTTCGGCTCGGAGGCCGGACGTGCGGTGGACCGGTGGCCTGAGCGGTGCCGCCGATTCGCCGCGCGCGGGCCTCCGTCGTGGACAGACAAGGGGACGGGAGTCCTCTCGGCACGAGGCTCCCGTCCCCGTGTGTCGTTGTAGACTCTCTCCACGAGGTGTTCCCGTGCGAGACCCTGTCTACCCCCGTTCACCGCGTTCTTCCGTCCGCGCGATCCTGTACGCCGGCCTCGCGGCGGCAGCGGCCGCCTCGGCCGGCGCGTCGCTCGACGCGGAGCGGAGCGCGTCAGGGCCACTGCGGTTCGAGGTCGCCTTTGCCGCCGCCGCGCGGAGCGAGCAGGTCACCGGACGCGTCTACGTGGCGATCAGCCGCGACAACGACGGTCCGCCCATCCAGCAGACCGGCCCGACCGGCGTGCCGCTGTTCGGGGCCAACGTCGACGCGCTGGCGCCGGGTCGGACCGCCTCGATCGATGCGTCCACCTTCGGTCATCCGCTCCAGAGCCTGCGCGACCTGCCGCCCGGCGACTACTGGGTGCAGGCGTTCGTGAACGTCTACACGAAGTTCGAGCGGGCCGACGGCCACACGGTGTGGCTGCACATGGACCAGTGGGAAGGTCAGAACTGGCGGCGGTCGCCGGGCAACCTGTTCTCGGAGCCGGTGAAGATGACGCTCGACCAGGCCACGAGCGGCACCGTGCGGCTCGTGGCGGACCAGGTCATCCCGCCCATCGAGCCGCCGGCGGACACCGAGTACGTGAAACGGTTCAAGATCAAGAGCGAGATCCTCTCGTTGTGGTGGGGGCATCCGATCTACCTCGGCGCGACGGTGCTGCTGCCGAAGGGGTACGACGAGCATCCCGACGTGCGCTACCCGGTCAACTACGTCCAGGGGCACTTCTCGACCGGCGCGCCGGGCCGGTTCGGCAGCGGCGGCGAGCTCGACGCGCTCTGGCTGGCCGAGGACCCTTCGACGGGCTCAGGGCCGGCCCGAGCGTCGTCGAGGGCCGGCACGCCGCGCTTCATCTACGTGACGCTGCAGCACCCATCGCCCTACTATGACGATTCGTACGGCGTGAATTCGCAGAACAACGGGCCGTACGGGGACGCGATCATGCAGGAGCTCCTGCCCGAGGTCGAGCGGCGCTTCCGCATCATCCGCGAGCCCTGGGCCCGACAGCTGTCGGGCGGCTCGACAGGAGGCTGGATCGCGGTGGCGCACCAGGTGTTCTACCCGGACTTCTACGGCGGCACGTGGGCGAGCTGTCCCGACTCGCTCGACTTCCGCGCGCACCAGATCGTCAACGTGTACGAGGACGACAACGCCTACTGGCTCGACATGGGCTGGATGAAGGTGGAGCGGCCGAACCAGCGGCGGCCCGACGGCAACGTCCGCTCGATGATGAAGGACGAAAACTGGTACGAGCTGGTCGTCGGCGACACGTCGCGCTCGGGCGGGCAGTGGGACATCTGGGAGGCCACCTACGGGCCGGTCGGCGCAGACGGCTACCCGCAGCGCATCTGGGACAAGCGCATGGGCGCGGTGGACCACGAGGTGACCGCCTACTGGAAGCAGTACTACGACCTGCGCGCCATCCTCGAGCGCGACTGGGCCACGCTGGGGCCGAAGCTGCGCGGCAAGCTGCACATCTTCATGGGTGACATGGACTCGTACTACCTGAACAACGCCGCGCACATGATGGCGGACTTCCTGGACAAGACCACCGATCCGCCGTACGAGGGCGAGGTCGTCTTCCAGCCGCTCGCGCCGCACTGCTGGGGTCCGCGCCCGGCGGAGCTCATCCAGAAGATGACCGCGCACATCGAGAGGACCGCGCCGGCGGGGGCAGATCTCAGGGGGTGGCGCTACTGAGGAATGCCCGCGGAATGCCCGCGGAATGGCCAGAGAATGGCCCGACAGTGTGGCACTCCGGCGCCGAGCCCCCAACGCCTACGTTCGGAACAGGTAGTGCGACACGCCCCACTCCCGCCCGCTGCGGAAGCCGAACAGCTCCGCGCAGGCCATGAAGAAGACGCGCCAGCGGACCCACCAGCGGGTGAGCTGGTCGGCGCCGTAGATGTCGGCGAGCACCGGCTTCAGCGCGCGCGCCCGCGCGTCCATTCCGGAAGCAGGATCACGATGAACACGTCAAGGGTCACCACCACGGGGCGCGCCGAGCAGATCCGCGCGTCGCGGCGATGGCCGGACGCCGGAGGCGTCCGCGGAGACGAGATTCAGCTGCTACAGGACCGCGCTGCGCGCCATTCCGTCGCTATTCCGTAGGCGTTCGCTGGACATTCTGTCCAAGCCGCTGCTCCCACCCGAACGGCCGGCGCTCCGGGTTCGCGGCCAGGCCCAGGGCAATCCCCTCGGCGGCCATGCGGAGGCGGTAGACGTGTTCGGCCAGATGCTGGGCGAGACGCGGTGACCGGCGGCTGGCGGAGCTGTCGAGAAAGGCCTCCGTGTGGGCGATGGCCGTCTGGATGGCGCCGTCGATGGCGTTGCGCTCGGCGGGGGACCAGTGCTTCAAGACGCGCTCGTCGATGGCGTAGATGAGGTGGACGAAGTGGTCCACGGCACGGTGCGTGCGCCGCGCCGCGATTGACTGGAACCACCGCCCGAACAGTCCGACGTCGGCCGTCTGGTCGGCGGCCTGGCAAATCTCGGCGATGGAGAGAGAATGGCGGCGCCGCATCGGCCCGTGCCGCGACAGTGTAGCACTCCCGCGGCCAACGCCGAACGCCTACTTCCGAAACAGGCCGTGCGACACGCCGCGTGCGCCCGTGTCGATTCTGCGGTGCCGGGCGTGCACCAGGTCAGGACATCCTGACGCCTGACGCCCGACTCCTCATCCCCGCGGACGCGAAGAAACGGGCCGTCCGGCGCTCCGCCGCCGGCTCCAGCTTCGCGACCGACCGAAGCGGCCGCGGGTCGGGTCTGTCGGGCCCGCGTGCGACGTCCGCGGGCCGGGACCGGGCTGGACGCCGGTCTGGCGGGCGCGCTCGGCGGCGGCCCGGCGCGCGGCGTTGACCTTGGCGCGCGCCCGCTCCTCGGCCTTGCGCGCCCGGATCGCCGCGATGCGCTCGCCTAGCGGCACCTCGAAGCGCTCCGATTCCCGCGCACGGTAGTCGAAGTCCGGCACCATGACGCGCGGCAGCTTCCTGCCGATGACCTTCTCGATCTGCCGCAGATCGCCTTCCTCCTCCGGCGACACGAACGTGAACGCGTCGCCCGTCGCCTCGGCCCGCGCGGTGCGCCCGACCCGGTGGATGTAGTCCTCGGGCTCCGCCGGTACGTCGAAATTGACGACGTGGCCGAGCGCTTCGACATCGATCCCGCGCGCCATGATGCTGGTCGCGACGAGCACGCGGTATTTCCCGCTCTTGAACCCCGCCAGCGCCTCGGTCCGCTGTCCCTGCGATCGGTTCCCGTGGATGCGTTCGACCTCGAGGCCGGCCCTGACCAGGTACTTCGCCAGGCGCTCGGCCCGGTGCTTGGTGCGCGTGAACACCAGCGCGTCGTCGATGGCGCCGCGCTCGAGCAGGATCACGAGCAGCGCCGGCTTGAGCGGCTGCGGCACCGGATAGACGGCCTGGGTGACGCCCGATGCCGGCGCCGCCTGCCGCTCGATGTCGATGGTCACCGGATTGCGGAGCATCTCGCGCGTCAGCGCAACGATGGGCGGAGGCATCGTGGCGCAGAAGAAGAGCGTCTGGCGCTTCGCGGGGATGTGTCTCAGGATGCGCCGGACGTCGGGCAGGAACCCCATGTCCAGCATCCGATCGGCTTCGTCGAGCACCAGGAACTCGAGCCGGTCGAGCTTCGCATACCGTGACGTGAAATGGTCGAGCAGCCGGCCGGGGGTGCCCACGATCAGGTCCACGCCCGAGCGGAAGGCCCGCTCCTGCGGGCCCATGCCGACGCCGCCGAAGACCGCCGCGCCCCTCACGGGCGTGTGCGCGGCGAGATCGGTCAGATCCTCGAGGATCTGCGCCGCCAGCTCGCGGGTGGGCGTGATCACCAGCGCCCGGGTCGTGCCGCGCGACCTGTCGATCAGGTGGTGGACGATCGGCAGCAGGAACGCCGCCGTCTTGCCGCTGCCGGTCATGGCGTTGGCGAGCACGTCGCGCCCCGCGAGCGCGGGCGGAATGGCGTCGGCCTGGATGGGCGTGGGCCGGGCGAAGCCCAGGTCCTTGACGCCCCTGAGCAGATCGGGATGAAGTTCGAGAGCACTGAACGGCACGAGTACGTCCTTGTCGAGAGAGCACGGCGGGCTGCCAGCGGGCCGACGCGCGAAACTGCGAGACGTGGGTGGCGCCTGGCGAGCCGCCATCTGGCGTGGGCGGTACCGGAGTGACGGCCCGGCAATGGGCCGTTCACGGCGCGAATCTCTGGCGGGAACCTCGTGGGTGAACGCGGGAGACCGTTGACATCATAGCACGAACCGGTGCGGGCGGCGCCGGGCGCCGGGAACCCTCCGGCGCGGGCGCTCGTCTCTTGGTCTGACCAGGCGCCTGCCTGCTTCGGAGGGTTGCCCGTGACACCCACCCGCCCCGGACCCCGGCTGACGCGAGCCGTCCTGGCGTCGGCCGCCGCGATTCTGGCCGTCGCCACCCTCCACCCGTCCGCGTCCGCCCAGGACGATCTCGACGCCTTCATGAAGAAAGTGCTCGAGCGACGGGACGACAACTGGCAGAAGCTCCGCGAGTACGTGCTCGACGAAAAGGAGACGCTCGACATCCGGGGACCCGGCTACGTTCCGCTGCAGGGGTTCCGGCGGGAGTTCACGTGGTACGTGCGCGACGGCATTCTCGTGCGCAGCCCGGTCAAGTACGACGGCGTGCGGCTCAGCGACGAGGAGCGGCGCCGCTACGAGGACGAGTGGCTGCGCGACGAGCAGTCCCGGGAGGACAGCAGGCGAAAGCTGCGTTCGGTCACCGTCAACCCCGCGGGATCCGTTTCGGTTACCGTCACACCGGCGGACCCCCAACCGCCCCCAGGCACGTCCGCGCCCGACGAGGCCAGGCTGAGGTCCTTCGAGCCCAGGTTCGTGTCGGAAGCCTACTTCATGGACTTGCCGTACGAGCCCGGCAATTACTACGTCGCCGGCCGCGAGTCGTTCGAAGGCCGGGAGGTCGTTCGCGTCGAGTACTACCCGACCCACTGGTTCGACGATGAGAAAGACCCCGAGGACGACCCGGGCGAGAAGATCGCCCGTCAGATGCACAAGACGGTCATGGTCACGCTGTGGATCGTGCCCGACGAGCACCAGATCGTGAAGTTCCGGTTCGACAACGTCGGGTTCGACTTCCTGCCATTCCGGTGGCTCGCCCGCGTGACCGACGCCCGGGCCTCGATGGTCATGGGACAGCCGTTTCCCGGTGTTTGGCTGCCACGTGAGATGTCGGTGCAGGGCGCCGTCACGCTCGCCAACGGCACGTTCGCGATTCGTTACGCCCGCGAGTATTACGACTACCGACAGGCCGACGTGAAATCTCGGATCAGGGTCAAGGATCCCGGGGCCCGCTGATGCGCCGCGCGTGTCCCCCGGCGGCGGCGGCGTTCGTCGTCGCGGCGCTCGCCTCGGCCCAGCCGGCCGCGGCCGGTCCGCGCCCGGACGGTGCCGCGCAGGCCGCCACGCTCGTCGTCGCCGAGGTCCGCGTCCTGGGCAACTACCGCACGTCCGACGACGAAGTGATCCGACTGGCGGGCGTGGCCGTCGGCGACCGCCTGACTGACGCCGGAATCCGGCAGGTCGAACAGCGTCTCCGCGCGAGCGGCGCGTTCGACTCGGTCGAGGTCCGTCGGCGGTTCCGATCGCTCGTCGAGACGGACGAGATCGCGCTCGTCATTCTCGTGCGCGAGACGCTGGTGCCGCAGGACGTGCCTCTGCTGCTCAAGCCGTTCAACCGCGCGGCGCGGCAGCTCATGTTCCTGCCGATCCTCGACTACGCGGAGGGGTACGGCTTCACCTACGGTGGCCGGGTCAGCCTGGTGGACTGGCTCGGCCACGGCGAGCGCATCTCGGCGCCGCTCACCTGGGGCGGCACGAAACGCGCGGCCATCGAGGTCGATCGGACATTCACCGGCGCGCGCGTCACGCGGCTCGGCGGGGTCGTCTCGGTCTCGTCGAGGGAGAACCCGCACTTCGAGATCGACGACCGGCGCATCGAGCTGCAGGCGCGGGCCGAGCGCGAGCTGGTCCGCGGGCTCACGGCCGGCGCCGAGGCCGGCTGGTCCGACGTGACCTTCGGCGAGCTCGACGACACGTTCTCGAGCTACGGCGCCCACCTCACCGTCGACACGCGGGCCGACCCCGCGTTCCCCCGCGACGCGATCTACGCGCGAGCCCGCTGGGAGGCCACCGACTTCCGGGGGGCGGCCGACACGATCAACCGCTATCAGCTCGAGGGGCGCGGCTACGTCGGCCTGGTCGGGCAGTCGGTCCTCTCGATTCGCGCGCGGCACGAGCGGGGAGACCGGGCGCTGCCGCCCTATCTGAAATCCCTGCTCGGCGGCGGCGCCAGCCTCCGGAGTCACCGGGCCGGCACGTTCGCCGGCGACAAGCTCGCGGCGGCGTCCGCGGAGCTGCGCGTGCCGCTGGACTCGCCGCTGGGCACCGGCCGCGCGGGTTTGACGGTCTTCTTCGATCTCGGCGCGGTGTTCGACGACGGGGTCAGCGTGCGGAAGGCGCGGTTCCGACAGGGCGCGGGCGGCGGCCTGTTCCTGAGCGCGCCGTTCGTGCACCTCAACCTCGAGGTCGGCCACAACCTGCGCGGCGGCGCCCGCGTCCACTTCTCGACAGGTTTCGTGTTCTAGCCCCGTCCCCTTTTTCACCCCATGCGGTCCGGCTGCCAGCGCATGCCGACGGTGAGCACGCGCTGGATCAGCTTCCCGTAGGAGAGCCCGGCGCGCTCGGCGGAGTCGGCGAACTCCTCGCCGAACGCGATCTGCGGGTTGGGGTTGGCCTCGAGCACGTAGAAGCGGCCGTCTTCGTTGAGCCGGATGTCCACGCGCGCGTAGCCGCTCAGCTCGAGCGTGCGGTAGACCCGCTTGGCCACGCGCCGGATCTGGCTCGACAGCGCCTCGGAGACCCGCGCGGCGCCCGTCGTGATGCCGTGCTTCTTCTGGTACCGGTGGCTCCACTTCACCCGCTCGGTCGCGATGCGTTTCTGGTCCTCCGGCATCTTGGTGAACAGCAGCTCCCAGACCGGGAAGACCTGCAGGCGCTCGTTGCCGATCACGCCGACGTACAGCTCCCGCCCCTCGATGTAGCGCTCCGCGATCGCGTCGGTGGCGATGCTGTTGTGGATGAACTGGACGCGCTCGATGAACTTGTCCTCGTCGCCGACGACCGAGGCCTGTGAGATCCCTATCGACGCTTCCTGCGTCAGGGACTTGACGATGAGCGGGAGCTGGAGGCGCTTCGGCCGCCGGATCGCGCGCCCGCGGCGAAACACCGCGAAATCGGGCACCGGAATCCGGTGGTAGGCCAGCAGCTTCTTCGACAGCGCCTTGTCGCGGGACAGGACGAGCCCGCGTGGGTTGCAGCCGGTGTACGGCACGCGGAGCAGCTCGAGGTAGCTGACGACGTTCTGGTCGAAGGCGCCGACTTCGTGGAACGCCTCCATCAGGTTGAAGGCGACGTGCGGCTTGAACTCGCTCACCGCCTGCCGGATGCTGCCGAGGTCGTCCTTCACGCCGAGCACGCGCACGTCGTGGCGCAGCTCGTGGAGCGAGGACGTCACGTCGTACTCGGTCTTCCACTCGACGCTGCCCAGGTCGTGCTTGGAGATGTCGTCGGGCGGAACGAGGTAGTCGTGCATCAGCACGAGCACGCGAAGCTTCTTCATGGCGGCGAGTCCGACGCGCGCGCATCGCGTCCGGGCAATTCTAGTCCAACGCGCGCGATCTGGGATACTGTCTTGGCGCCAACATGACGACCGACGCGCGATCGCGATCGTGGCGGACCCTGGCCCGCCGGCTCAGCCCCGAGGAGGGTCTGCTCGTCATCGGGTTCGTCGCGTCGGCGTTCGTGACGGTCTACGCCAACGTGGACCTCGCGACGAGAGGCATCGACTCGCGGAAGATCGAAGGCGGGCTGCTCCGGCTCGCCATCGTCGTGGCGCTCGCGGCGACGGTGCCGTGGCTCGAGCGTGCGCTGCGGCGCCGCGGCGGCCGGCCGCGGCTCGCCGCGGCCGCCGAGTTCTTCCGCACCATGCTGCCGTTCCTGATGTGCATCGCCGTGTACACGAACCTGCACGACACCGTGCGGTACGTGAACAGCCATGACATCCACGCCCAGCTCGCGGCTTTCGAAGAGTGGTTGTTCGGCGGACAGCCGGTCGTCTGGGCCGAGCGCTACATCACGCGGGGCCGGACCGAGTTCTTCAACGCCTTCTACGCGAACTTCTACCTGGTCGCGCCCTCCGTCGTCGTCGTGCTGTGGTTCTCGGGACGGAAGATCGAGGCGCGGCACGCCCTGCTCGGCGTGATCCTCTGCTTCTACACCGGCTACGTGCTCTACGTGATCTTCCCCGCGGCCCCGCCGCGGCTCTACTTCGAGTCGATCGGGCTCTTCGAGGTGACCCTGAGGGGCGGACCGATCACCAGCTTCCAGCAGGCACTCATCGAGATGATGCCCAACCACGCGGCGCGCGCCGCGTTTCCGAGCCTGCACGCCGGCGTGAGCAGTGTCAGCCTCTACTACGCCTGGAAGTACTGCCGCTGGTTCTTCCCGATCCTGCTCCTGTTCGTGAGCGGGCTCCTCGTGTCGACCGTCTACCTCAGGCATCACTACGTCGTGGACCTGATCGCGGGCGCGATGCTGCTGCCCTGGGTGGTGTGGGTGACACCGCGCTTCGAGCGCTGGTGGGAGACTACCCGGTGAGTCGACGACGGGCTTAGAAGAACCAGAGCCGGATCGCGAACGCCACGACGGCAACGCCCGCCACCGTGCGCACCCAGCGGTGCCCCTTCAGCACCGTCAGGCGCACGCCGAGCTGCCCGCCGGCGAAGTTGCCCAGCCCGAGCGACAGCCCCAGGGCCCAGTCGACCTGCTGCTCGGCGGCGAAGATGGCGAGCGAGAGGATGGTGAGCAGCAGGACGCTCAGCGCCTTGATGGCGTTGCCCCGCACGAGGTCGAAGCCGGCCATCGACGTGATCGCCAGCACGAGGAAGCCGACGCCCGCCTGCAGAAAGCCGCCGTAGAGGCCGACGACGAAGAAGCCCGCGACAACCAGCGCCGAGTGCGCCGCCACCGGCGTCCGTCCGGCCGCCGGCGACCCGCCGATGAGCGGCCCGAGCGTCATCAGCACCATCACGCCGGCCAGGATCCGGCGGAACGCCAGATCTCCCACCTGCAGCGCCAGCCACGTGCCGATCGCGGCGCCCACGAGCGCCGGGACGCTCACCCACAGGCCCCAGCGCCAGTCGATCACACGGTGGCGGTGGAATCCAAAGACGCCGCCGACGTTCTGCATCAGCACGCCGACGCGATTCGTGCCGTTGGCGACCGTGGCGGGCAGCCCGAGGAAGATCAGCACCGGCAGGGTCAGGAACGAGCCGCCGCCCGCGACGACGTTGAGCGCGCCGGCGACGAAGCCGGTGAGGGCCAGCACGACGTGGGGCAGCCAGGAGGTCACGAACGCGGTCATTCTACGCGCGATTGACCCTGGATCGCGCTGAGCTTCGTCATCGGTTTCGGCGCTGCGATCGCCGGCGGCCGCGTGGCGGCCTTGCTGGCGCCGGGAAGCCGAGCGGTGGTGGCGATCGCGGGGTCTGGGTCGGCTTCCTCAACCCCTTCGTCGGCGCGGCCGGTGTCCTGCTCGGCGGACGCCGCCATGCTTGACCGGGTGCCCTGGCGGGCGGTCCGGGACTTGCACTCGCGTGCGACCTACTGCGGCGTCCTTCGCCAGCGTTCAACGTTGACGCGGGCCGTGGCGGTCGGCGCGCGTACGGCCGATTACAGAACCGTAGGGTGAGCGACAAGGTTGAAATGACGGCGGCTGCCGGGGATTCAACCCGTTCGGGCCAGAAACCGGAGGCGCAGGAACCGCCCGTGAGCGACAAACGGCCGCGTCGCGCGTCGCGGGATCTGGGCTGGCTGATCACCGGCATCGCCTATTCCGCCGCCTACGCCGGGATCGGCTGGCTGCTGCGGGACCGGCCCGAGGCGTTGATCTGGTTCCGGACCGTCGCGCTGCTGGCGCCGCCGCTGGCCGGGGTCTTCGTCATCGTGCGCCGGCGGCACCTGTGGACTGGCTGCCAGTGGCTGTTCTGGGCCACCATCGCGCTGGGGCTCGTCGTCTCGGCGATCGGCTTCGTCGGCTGGACGCTCGACGAGATCCTGGTCGCGCGCCCGACCTCCTGGTTGGGGTGGCACGCCGTCTTCGCGCTCTTCGGCGCCGTCGCGCCGCTCTTCGCCCTCCTCGCCCAGCCGCATCGCGGCCCGCGCGAGCCCGCCGCGGCGACCACCGCCGTCGACATCGCGGGCATCGCCGTGCTCGCGGGGTACCTGTACTCCTACGTGGTGATGGGGGCGGAGGTCGCGGGGCCGTCGGCGCGAGCGGCCTCCGTCCCGCTCGTCTTCCTGTCCGAACTGCAGCAACTGCTCGTCGTCGCAGGACTCGCCGCCGCCGCGGGCGTGGGGCGGCAGCGCCGGTGGTATGACGTCTACGCGCGGCTGGCGGCCGGGGCGTTCGTCGGCTTCGTCATGCTCACGCTGTCGAACCACGGCATCTGGCAGGGCGGCTACCGCAGCGTGTTCGTCTACGACTTCACCTGGCTGTTGCCGTTCTTCTTCATCCCGTGGGCGGTGCAGGCGGCGCCGGCGTCGGAGGCTGAGACCGACGAGGCCGCCGGCGACCTCGCCCCCTCGCGGCCCTGGATCATCTTCGCCGTGCTGGCGCTCCTGCCGCTCGTCGACTCCGGGTTGCGCAGCGTGCTGCCGATCGAGGCGACGGCCGCGCGGTTCCGCGATCTGTCGATGGCGGTGACGATGATGTCGGTGCTGCCGTTGCTGATGGCGCGGCTGGCGGTCGAGCGGGCGGAGCTGCGGACCGCCGACGTCAAGGCCCGGCTGTTCGCGGGCGCCGTCGAGCAGGCGGCCGATCTCGTGTGGATCTTCTCCGTCGACGGCCGCATCGAGTACGCCAACGCCGCGTTCTGCCGCGCGCTCGGCTACACCACCGCCGAGATCACGTCGAAGCGCGTGCCGGACCTGACGCTCGAGCGCGGCCGGTTCGACGTCGAGACGATCGGTGCCGCGGCCGAGGACGGCGGCGCCTGGCGCTGCACGCTCGTCCGCCGGCGCAAGGACGGGACGACCTTCGTCTCGGCGTCGGTCGTGGTGCCGCTGTTCGACCGCGGCCGCCTCACGCACTTCGCCACCGTCGAGCGCGACGTCACCGAGGACACCCGCCTCCGCGAGCGGCTCATCGAGAGCGAGCGCCGCCACCGTGCCCTGTTCGACGATGCGCCGCTGGGCATTTTCCGAGCCTCGGCCGACGGCCGCCTGCTCGACGTGAACCTGGCGTTCACGCAGATGCTCGGCGCCGTCTCGCCCGAGGACCTCGTGGACACGGCGCTGCCGACGCTCGGCGCCGACCCGGTCGAGGTCGACCGGGCGCTGGCCCGCTGGCGGCAGGGCGGCGAGACGGAGGGCACCGAGCTCACCTGGATCCGGGCGGACGGACGTTCGATCATCCTGCGCCTCTACGGCCAGTGGGTGCAGCACGACGGGGCCGAGACCATCCTCGAGGTGTTCGCCGAGGACGTGACGCGCCAGCGCGAGCTGGAAGATGAGTTCCGCCAGGCGCAGAAGATGGAAGCCATCGGCCGGCTCGCCGGCGGCGTGGCGCACGACTTCAACAACCAGCTCACGGTCATCCTGGGATACAGCGAGAGCCTGACGGCGCAAATCGACGAGGACAAGCCGATCTGGCACGACGTCGCCGAGATCCAGCGCGCCGCGCGGAATGCCGCCGCGCTCACGCGCCGGCTGCTGGCCTTCAGCCGGCGCCAGCTGCTCAAGCTGGACGTGCACGACCTGAACGAGATCGTCCGCCGTGTGGAGCGGACGCTCAACCGGGTGCTCGGCGAGGACATCATCGTCGAGTCGCGTCTCGGCCGCGATCTGCCGAGCGTCAAGCTCGACGCGACGCAGTTCGAGCAGGTGCTGCTGAATCTGGCGGTCAACGCGCGCGACGCGATGCCGGACGGCGGCGGGCTGATGATCGAGACGACGCGGGTCGCGCTGACCGACCAGTACCGCCAACCGGGGCCGGTGCGCATCAAGCCCGGCGGCTACGCCTTGCTGTCGGTGAGCGACACCGGCTGCGGCATGGATGCCGACACCCGGGCCCGCGTGTTCGAACCCTTCTTCACGACCAAGGAGCGCGGCCAAGGCACCGGGCTCGGCCTCGCGACGGTATACGGCATCGTCAAGCAGCTCGCCGGGTACGTGTGGGTCTACAGCGAGCCCGGCTGCGGGACGACGTTCAAGATCTACCTGCCGGAGGCGGCGGACGCGCGGTGGCCGGCCGCGGCGCGCGCCGAGCGGGAGCCGATGTCGGTCGGCTCGGAGACGATCCTGCTCGTCGAGGACGAAGAGGGCGTGCGGAAGTTCTCGTCGGCGCTGCTGCGGCGGCACGGCTATCGCGTGATCGAGGCGTCGAGCGCCGAAGAGGCGCTGGCGATCGCGGCCACCGGCCAGCCGATCGACCTCGTGCTGACCGACGTCGTCATGCCGGGGCTGACCGGGCCGGAGATGATGGCGCGCCTGCGGTCGGAGCGCGCGGTCCGGGGCATCTACATGTCGGGGTACACCGAGCGGGTGCTGCGCGACGGCATCCTGCAGCGGCAGTCGGAGTTCATCGAGAAGCCGTTCGGCTCCACCGAGCTGCTGCGCCGCGTGCGCCGCGTGCTCGACGACCCGCTCGGGCAGGGCGGGGCCAGCGCCGGCGCGCGGCCGTCGTAGGGGCGGAGGGGAGGGGACTCACGCGTCGTGAACACGGTGCGCCGATCACGGCGACCGGCTGAAAGGTTTTCGCGAGAGAGAGCCCAACATGCTGAGCGCATGGCTCTTGCAGATGTGTCGTCGGTCCTGTCGCCGGAAGCTGGTGGCGTGGTCTGCCGCCGCGGGGTTCGTCGGCCTGCTGTGGTTCGCGAACGCTCGCTACCTGTCGAACTTCGTGTCCGGGCCGTACACGGTCAACGAGAGCGACCTGGTCGCGATCACGCAACCGGAGGCCGCGCCCCGCTATTTCGTCAAGGTCGACGCTTCCGAGATGCTGGACACCGGTCTTCAGCAGATCAGCGTCGAGACGCGGAACGGCAACGAAGTTTCGCGACGGGTATCGGCCAGCTACTACGCGGCCGTCGTTGGCGAGCGGCGGGTCGCCCAGTGGGGCCAGCTCGACTGGACCGCGTCGCAGATCGAGCAGGAGGTCAAGAACCCGGCCTACAAGCTGGGCGGCACGACCATCACACAGAGCTTCGTCGTCAGCCAACAGTTCTTCCGTTTCGATGTCAGCCGGATCGACGACCTGCTGTGGGCGTACAAGAAGGTCACGAAGCACAGCGTGAACTTCATTCCGACCGGCAAGTCCTACGCCGCGGAGCTCGTGTTCGCCGACCGTCGTGAGACCGTTCCCGGCTCGGCCGACACGGTCGACGGGCTGCTCGCCCACCTGGCGACGCGCGTGCCGTGGGTCGTGTTTGGGTACGACAAGGAGCTGGAGAGCGAGGTCAAGCGGGATCCGCAGGGCTTCAAGGCCGCGATCGACGAACGACGCGAGGCCTGGCGGGCGCAGCAGGCCCAACCTGTGTAGTCGGGCGGCCGCTGCGAACACGACCGCAGCGAATCGGGAGGAGGTGGTCGGGGCGACTGGATTCGAACCAGCGACCCCCTGCGCCCAAGGCAGGTGCGCTACCAGACTGCGCTACGCCCCGACCGTCAGGCCCGATTATCCCACAGTGTCGCCGCCGGCGCCTGGCGCCGGCGGCGAGGCTTCAGGCTTCGAGCCTCAGGCCTCTTGCTCCGCCCAGACTCCCGACCGCGGCGCGCCTCTCCATCCTTCCATGGCCGAGAACGTGCCGGCGCCAGCCGACGCGGACCGTTCGCAGAGAAAACCCTTGGAGCACGCCGTCGGCGCCAGTCTGAAAAACGCTGCGCAGGCCAGCGACCGGGCGTGGGGCTGGGGGTCCCCACGCCGCGTTCGGAGGACGATAAGCCGGAGCAGCGTTTTTCCGGCGTGCGGAAGCGGGTTCTCGACGCGAATGGTCCGCGTCGGCCGACGCAGTGTGACTCGTCCGCGCTACCGCGGCCGGCGTGCCGGCAGCGTGAAGGCGTCCACCTCGTTCCCCTCCTGGTCCACCACCGTCACCCGCAGCTCGGCCGCCCTCGCGTCCACGCGCCTCGCGCGCGGGGAGCGACCGGCCGGTCACTGGATCTTTGCGGGCGGCACGGGCATGATGGGAAAAAGGGAATGTGCCGCCAGCCGTCATGATCCTGCTGCGCTCGTCGCTCGTCGTCGCGCTGTGGACGGCGCTCGTCGCCGCCGGAGGCCAGGACGATCGTCCGCTGCCCGACCGGGCGACGTTCCTCGAGGAGGCGCGAAAGCGCCTGACGAGCGATGAAGAGCTGCAGAGCCAGTACACGTTCAAGGAGCGGCGGATCAAGCTCAGTCAGACAGCCGACGGGAGCTACGAGCCGGAGGAAACGAGGCTGTACGAGGTCTACCCTTCGCTCGTGCCGGACCTGACCTACCTCCGCCTCGTGCAGAGCGACGGCCGGCCGACGCCGGCGCGCGAACTCCTCGAAGCGGACCGCCGGCAGCTGGCGCAGCTGAGCGACTACGTGCGCCGCGTGCGAAGCGAATCGACCAGCGCCCGCCAGCGACGCCTCGCGAAGGAAGAGGAGGCGCTCGCCACGGACAAGGTGATGATCCAGGACGTGGTGTCCGTCCTCCAGTTCGACCTGGTTCGGCGCGAGACGCTGGGCGGCCGGTCCACCATCGTCATCGAGTTCGGGCCGGTCGAGCATCCGAAGCCGGCCACGCGCGAGGGGAAGGTCGTGTCGCACTTCCGGGGGCTCGTCTGGGTGGACGAGGAGGAGCTGCAGGTCGTGCGCGCCGAGGCGGAGGCCATCGACACGATCTCGTTCGGCCTGGGCATCGTCGCGCGGCTGCACGACAACCTGCGCGGGGAGTTCGTCCGGCGGCAGGTGGCGGACGGCACCTGGCTGCCGGCGCGGGCCGAGCTGACCGGCACGGGCCGGATGCTGCTGTTCAAGAAGCTGGACCTCGCGTGGATCTACGAGTACTTCGACTACGAGCGCATCGACCCGGCCAGTCCACCCAGGTTCATCGCGCTGCCCGGGGATGTCAGGCCTGAGCCCAGGCGGCTTCTCGCGCCGCCCAGTGCCGCCGATCCGTCCGCCCGATGCGTGGCTCGCCACCCGTGACCCCCGGCAGCCCGTGCGGACGTTGACCCCGGCCTGCTAGCCAGGATTTCTGATGCGCATCGGAATCGATCTCGGCGGCACCAAGATCGAAGCCATCGCCCTCGAGTCCGACCACCGCGAGCTGGCGCGACGGCGCGTGCCGACACCCCGCCACGACTACGACGCGACGCTGCGGACGATGGTGGATCTGGTCGGCGCGATCGAGCAGCAGGCCGGGCAGCGCGGCACGGTCGGCGTCGGGATTCCCGGCACGATCTCGCCCGCCAGCGGCCTGGTGAAGAACGCGAATTCGACGTGGCTCATCGGCCGGCCGCTCGGGGTCGACCTGCCGGCCCGGCTCGAGCGGCCCGTGCGGTTCGCGAACGACGCGAACTGCTTCACGCTCTCCGAAGCGACCGACGGCGCCGCGGCCGGCATGCACATCGCGTTCGGTGTGATCGTCGGCACCGGCACCGGCGGCGGCGTGACGATCGACGGCCGCGTGCTCGACGGGCGGAACGCCATCGCCGGCGAGTGGGGTCACAACCCGCTGCCGTGGCCGCACCCGGGCGAGTGGCCGGGCCCGTCGTGCTACTGCGGCCGGACCGGGTGCATCGAGACGTTCCTGTCGGGTCCGGGCCTGTCCCGCGACTACCTCTCGGCCACCGGCCGGGCGCTCGACTCGACGGCGATCGTGGAGCGCGTCGCCGCCGGCGAAGCCGACGCCGAGGCGGCGCTGGCGCGCTACGACGAGCGGATGGCGCGCGCGCTCGCGTCGGTCATCAACCTCCTCGACCCCGACGTCATCGTCTTCGGCGGCGGCATGTCGAACATCGAGCGGCTCTACGCCAACGTGCCGCGCCTCTGGGATCCCTTCGTGTTCTCGGACCGGGTGGACACGCGCCTGGTCAGGGCGCTGCACGGCGACTCGAGCGGCGTCCGGGGCGCCGCGTGGCTGTGGGAGGAGTGAGCACAGAGAAAAAGCAGAGAAAAAGGGGACGGGGTATTTTTCTCGTGAGTGCTCCAGAAAAATACCCCCGTCCCCTTTTTCTCATCCCGCGGCCTGTCTCGCCAGCAGCTTCTTGCGCGCGTAGGGGATCAGCCCGCCGGCGCTCACGATCGCCTGCCGCGCCTCCGGCAGCGGGATCGTCGGGAACCGCCGGCCGGTCGTCTGGTTGACGACCTCGCCCGGTACCAGCTCCAACTCGTCTCCCTCCGACGCCTCGATCGTGGGGCAGATGACCGTTCGCAGGCCGAGGTTGATCGCGTTCTGCAGGAAGATTCGAGCGAACCCTCTCGCGACGACGATGAGCGCGTGACCCTTGAGTGCGGAAGCCGCCTGCTCGCGCGACGAGCCGCAGCCGAAGTTCTGGTCGGCGACGATGACGGAGCCCGGCGGGACGCCCGGCTGCCGCAGCCGCGCGTTGAACTCCGCCTCGTCTGCAAAGGCGTACTGCGGGGTCTCGGTCGGCAGCACGGTGGCCATGTAGCGACCGGGATAGATCGTGTCGGTCGAGACGTCGCTTCCGAGCTTCAGCACGACGGTCGGCATGACGGTCTCCTCGGCAGCTCAGCAGCCCCGCGGGTCGGTGATGGTCCCGGTCAGCGCGCTCGCGGCGGCGACGGCGGGCGAGCACAGGTAGACCTCGGCGTTCGGGTTCCCCATGCGCCCCTTGAAGTTCCGGTTCGTGGTCGACAGCGCGACCTCGCCGTCGCCGAGCGCCCCCTGGTGGACGCCGAGGCAGCAGCCGCAGCCGGGGTTCATGATCACGGCGCCCGCGTCGGCCAGCGTGGCGAGGTAGCCGCGGTCGAGCGCCTCGCGGTAGATCTTCCAGGACGCCGGGAACACCAGCATGCGCA